>Ga0181537_10000433_pt1 | contig 39406 bp, 40 predicted proteins | sample PEATcosm2014_Bin_39_FD_119765 | JGI IMG/M metagenome (GOLD analysis project Ga0181537, IMG submission 119765) | Peatland microbial communities from MTU Mesocosm Facility, Houghton, MI, USA - PEATcosm2014_Bin23_10_metaG | ecosystem: Environmental > Terrestrial > Soil > Wetlands > Peat | place... | reverse complement strand
TGGAAGGTTTAAGTCCAACAGGATAAGATCGGGACGGGGAATTTTGGTATGAGCGACGAAGAAAGGTCATCGCCTCCGCGCCGTCACACGTTATGTGCAAGCTGGCACGGACTCTCTTGCCACGTGTTATCCTTGCTGTCGCCAAAAGGTTGCGACTCGTTTTTCGTTATTATTTTACCAAGCCCATGAATCAATTCATGCGTCACGATATTTTCGGCAGTCTTGTCGCTACTCCGCAGCAAGATCACGGGGATATTCGGCAAATTGCCAGATACATTTGATACCGCGCCAGCTTGTATCCCGCCGAAAAAGCAGGGTGACTACGCATATCTGCTGCGGTGAGCACGGGTAGCAGCCTTTTCGGCAGGAGAACCTACCCAGAATCCTACCCGTCTAAGACGGGTATGTCACCGGACGCGGCGGTGCACGGCGAAAGAAAAATGGAAATTGCAGAAGTCCCTGATGCACGGTCACAAGTGTGCACCAAGTGCAATGACGGTGCATGAGGGTGGTGCCCGTGGAGGGAATCGAACCCACACTCCTTGCGGAACACGATTTTGAGTCGTGCGCGTCTACCAGTTCCGCCACACGGGCATTAAGCCCACTCTATATATTTGCCTCATGCCCTCGTCCATCGCCGAGGCACGCGGATGCCGCGCGGGCGGCCTTGCTTCCGCCTTCAGGATCGGCACATTGCTCACCGCGCCGCACGAGGCGCATCAGGGCGACCGCGCAATGCCGACGATGAAAAGGACCTGGATCGAATGGCTTCGCGGCGAGCCGGCCGCGGCCGCGGCGATCGCGATTTTCATCATCGCCGGCGCTACGCTTGCCGGCGCGTGGTATTTCCAGCTTGTCGTCGGCCTGCCGCCCTGCCCGCTCTGCCTCGAAGAGCGCATTGCCTATCACGTCGTCATCCCGCTCTCGCTGTTGATGGCGATCGCCGCGGCCTGCCGCGCGCCGGCGACGCTGCAGATAGTCGGCTTCATTGCGATCTTCGTTGCGGCGGCCTGCAACGCCGTGCTCGGCACCTATCATGCCGGCGTCGAATGGCACTTGTGGGCCGGGCCGGCCGACTGCACCGGACCCTTGGACGATCTCACCAAGGGCGGCTCGCTACTCGACCAGCTCCAGTCGATCCATGTCGTGCAATGCGACGTCGCGGCGTGGCGTTTTCTCGGCATTTCGCTCGCCGGTTATAATGTCCTGATCTCGCTCCTGCTCGCGGCGATTGCGGTTTTCGGCTTGTTGACGCGCAAGCCCGCCTGATGTCTGTCATGATGCTGCCGCGGGAGGATCGCTAAACTTGGCGGGCGCCCCTGGATGCGGCGTGCAATCGCATAAATCATCCCCGAAGGGCCCTATAGAGGAGGCATCAATGAGCATACTCGGAAGCATCGTGTCGGCGATTTTCCATCATGCCGGCGCAACGACGACGGCTCAGGCCGCCCCCGCCGCGCCGGGATCAACCGCTCCGGCATCTTCCCCGTCGCTTCCACCCAAGCCTGCAACCCCGGTCGACGTCGAAGCCGTGCTGACGAAGCTTGCGGCCGCCAATAAGGAAAAGCTCGACTGGAAGGCTTCGATTGTCGATCTCATGAAGCTCCTTAATCTCGATTCGAGCCTCGCGGCGCGCAAAGAACTCGCCAAGGAGCTGCATTATTCCGGCGACATGAACAACTCAGCGGCGATGAATATCTGGCTGCACCAGCAGGTCATGGAGAAGCTCGCGGAGAATGGCGGCACAGTGCCGGCCGACTTGCTGCATAAATAAAGCACAAGCCGCTTGTTGCCTCTGGCAGCGCCGCAAGCCTTCGACTAAGCTTTCGCCGTTGCAGCGGCACGGCGCCGGCTTAGACGTTTTGCAATCGGCGCACGGAGGGGATCATGGGTTTGTTTGACAGTCTTAAAGGCGCACTGGAAAGCGAGGCCATGCCGGCACTGGTCAATACGGTGCTGGCGCAGACGCAGTATCACGATCTGGCCGGCCTCGTGGCGGCGCTGGAGAAGGGCGGTCTGGGTCCTCAGGTCCAATCGTGGCTCGGCAACGGCAAAAATATCCCGATCACCGCGGATCAGCTCAAGGCGGTGCTCGGGAATTCCCAGGTCCAGGAATTTGCGCGTCAGTCCGGTTTGCCCGTCGACGAAATTTTGAAGGTTCTGGCACAGTACTTGCCTGAATTGGTCGATAAGGCGAGCCCGAATGGCGTACTGCAATCGCATGCGTGACGCCGGACACCCGCGGTATCGGACTTTATTGAGCAGTCTCAGGAGCGGAAAATGAAAAGCATCGCAATTGTAGTTGCATCGTTCTTTGTCGTCAGCGCCGCGATGGCGCAAAACACCATGGCCCCGCCGGCCGCCGCGCCGGCGCCCGCCGCCCCGGCGGCCGCACCTGCTCCGGCCCCAGCCGCGCCGATGGCGCCGATGCCCGGCATGGCGGCGCCGGCCGCCACACCGGCCGATACCGCCGCTGCAACTTGCCAGACCACGATTGGGCCGAAGAATCTGAAGGGCGCCGCGCTCAAGAGCGCCGCCACCAAGTGCTGCAAGGACGCCGCCAAGGCGGCGAAACTTGCCGGCGCCGCGGCGACCAGCTTCGACAAGAAGTGCATCGCCGATATCATCCCGCCGGCCCCGGCGAAGAAGAGCTAAGCGAACAACCCGTTCGGCTTGAACTGTAAGCGGCGAAGGCGGCAAGTCCGCCTTCGCCAGCTACGATTTGGATTTGATGGTGCGCGGTAGAGGGATCGAACCTCTGACCCCTTCCATGTCAAGGAAGTGCTCTTCCGCTGAGCTAACCGCGCATTTTGGCCGTCAGAAGCGAGGTTTAGCTTCGCGGCGCCCGCGGGGTCAAGCCTGCGCCGGCAGGACGGTGAGTGTGCGCTTAATACACCGCGCGGCCGCCGGAAATATCGAACACCGCGCCGGTCGAGAACGAGCAGTCTTCCGAGGACAGCCACGCGATCAGTGCGGCGAGCTCTTCGACCTCGAGGAACCGGTTCATCGGAATTTTCGACAGCATGTAATCGATGTGCGTTTGCGTCATCTGGCCGAACATTTCGGTTTTGGCCGCAGCCGGCGTAACCGCATTCGCCAGGATGCCTTTGGTCGCCAGTTCCTTAGCCAGCGACTTGGTCAGCCCGATCAGACCCGCCTTCGACGCCGAATAATGCGAGGCGTTCGGATTGCCGTCCTTGCCGGCGATCGAGGCGATGTTGACGATGCGCCCGTAGCCCGCGGCGATCATATGCGGTACTACCGCGTGGCAGACGAGATACGGCCCGATCAGATTGACGTCGATGACCTGCCGCCACACGTCGGGTTTCAGCTCCCACAGCGGCGCGTTGCCGCCGGTGATGCCGGCATTGTTGACGAGAATATCGATTTTGCCGGCTGCGCCGATCAACGCGTCCACGGCCTTGCCGATCGAGGCTTCGTTGGTGACGTCGACAACCCCCGTATAAACGCGCCCGCCATCCTTCAGCGCCGCCGCGGCTTTGCTCAGCGCGGCTTGATCGATGTCCCACAGCGCGACCGCGGCGCCCGAAGCCAGCAATTTCTGCGCGGTGGCAAAGCCGATGCCGCGCGCGCCGCCGGTGACGACGGCCGTGCGGCCCTTGAGATCGATCAGGTTCATGGGAATTAGAACTTCACGCGGTCGCCGCCCTTGAGGTTGAGCATCTGCCGCGCGTCGGTGGGTGTTGCGATTTCGAAGCCGAGATCCTCGACGATGCGGCGGATTTTGGTCACCTGCTCGGCATTGCTCTTGGCGAGTTTTCCCGGCCCGATATAGAGCGAGTCCTCGAGCCCGACGCGCACGTTGCCGCCGATCATGGCGGCGGCGGTGCAGAAATTCATCTGATGACGGCCGCCGGCCAGCACCGACCACAGGTAGTCCTTGCCGAACAGCTTGTCGGCGGTGCGTTTCATGAAAAACAAATTATCGAGGTCGGGGCCGATGCCGCCGAGAATTCCGAAGATGAGCTGTAAAAAGATCGGCGGCTTGAACATGCCGCGGTCGACCAGGTGCGCAAGGTTGTAGAGGTGCCCGGTGTCGTAGCATTCATGCTCGAATTTCACGCCGTGGCCTTCGCCGAGCGTCTTGTAGACTTTTTCAATATCGCGAAACGTGTTGGGGAAGATGTAGCCGTCGGAATTGAGCAGATAGCTCTCCTCCCAATCGTATTTCCAGTTCTTGTAGCGCTTTGCCATCGGATAGAGCGCGAAATTCATCGAGCCCATATTCATCGAGCACATTTCCGGCGCCAGCGTATTGGCGGCGGAAATGCGCTGGTCGACGGTCATGGTCACCGCACCGCCGGTGGTGATGTTCACCACCGCGTCGGTCGCCTGCTTGATGCGCGGCAGAAATTGCATGAATACGGACGCTTCCGACGACGGCCGGCCGTCCTTGGGGTCGCGCGCGTGCAGATGGAGAATTGCAGCGCCGGCCTTGGCGGCGTCTATCGCCTGCGTCGCAATCTGATCCGGCGTGATCGGCAGCGCATCCGACATCGTCGGCGTGTGGATCGAGCCGGTGATCGCGCAGCTGATGATGATTTTATTGGCCATGGTTCGTTTCTCCCTGCTCGGCGCTTACCGGCTTTCCGGTGCGGCGGGAGCTTCGTCAAATACGACCCGGCGTTCAAGCGGAAAAACCGAGAAGCCGAACCGCGCGACGACGAGCCCCCAGAGGCCCTTCGGCGCCGCGAGCATGACCAGGATCGCCACCAGGCCGAGCATCATCAGATAGAGGGTGCCAAGGTCGGCGAGCGTCTGGCGCAGCAAGAAGAACACGACGGTGCCGACGATCGGGCCTTCGATGCGACCGATGCCGCCGATCACGGTGATGAAGATGACGAACGCGGTCCAGTCGTTGACGGAAAACGCCGCGTCCGGCGAGATGCGCAGCTTCTGCAGGAAAATCAGCGCGCCGACCATGCCGGTGCCGAAAGCGGTGGCGATGTAAACCAGCACTTTGGTGCGGGTGGCGTCGATGCCGTTGCAGGTCGCCGCAAGCTCGCTGTCGCGGATCGCCTTGAGCGCCAGCCCGTAACGCGAGCGCAGCAGCAGCACAATAAAGGCGAGCGTCGCAATGACGAGCGCCAGCGCGATCCAGTATTCGACAAAGTCGCGCAGCTGCCGCGACGGCGCCAGCGCAACGATCACCGCGGCCGGCAGGCTGGTGCCCGAGCCGCCGCCGAGCGCGGAGATTTGCGAAGCGGTGAGTCGGAACACTTCGGCGACGATCCAGGTACCGATCGCGAAATAGTGGCCACGCAGCCGGAACACCAAGCCGGCAACCGGCACGGCGATGGCGGCCGCGGCAATGCCTGCCATCGGGATCGCCCACAACGGCGAGATGCCGGCAAGAATGGCGAGCGCGAACAGTACATAGGCGCCAAGCCCGACATAGGCCTGCTGGCCGACCGAAACGAGGCCGGCATAACCGGCGAGCAGATTCCACAGGCTCGCCAGCGCGACGTAAGCGTACATTTCCGACAGCAGCGCGAGATCGTCGCGGCCGCCCCAGACCGGCGCCGCCGCGAGCGCGACAAGACCGGCGACGCAGAGCGCCATGCCGATGCGGCTCGAGCGCGTGGTAAAGACGACGCGCACGTTATCTGGTGCAGTCATGTGCGCACCTTGGGGAACAGGCCCTGCGGCCGCACCGCGAGCACGACCAGAAACGCGATGTGGCCGGCGAGAATTTGCCAACCCGGATTAAGATGCGCGCCGATCGCCTGTGCGACACCGAGAATGAGCCCGCCGGCCAGCGTGCCCCAGAGGCTGCCAAGGCCGCCGATGATCACCGCCTCGAAGCCGAAGATCAGCCGCGCCGGGCCCTGCGATGGATCGAAATTGGCGCGCACCGCGAGAAAAACGCCAGCAATGGCGACGACGGCGAGCGACAGCGCCATGGCCAGCGCGAAGACACGGCGGTTGTCGAGACCCATCAGCTGCGCCACCGCGGGATCGTCGGCGGTGGCGCGGAAGGCGCGGCCGAGCGCGGTGCGATAGAAAATAAACTGCAAACCGCCGATCACCGCGACGGCGACGGCGAATTGCAAGAGCGGCAGCAGGCCGACATAGACACCGCTACCAAGATTGACGGTCGCGACTTCAATGGCGCCGGCCTGCAATTTGACGCTGTCGGCGGTGAAGATCGTCAAAAGCCCGTTCTGGATGATGACCGAGAGGCCGAAGGTCACCAAGAGCGGCGGCAACAGATCATCGCCGAGCGTGCGGTTGAGCACGAACCATTGCAGCGCATAGCCGGTCAGCGCCATCACCGGCACGACGATCAGCAACGAGGTGAGCGGACCGATGCCGAGCGTCTGCGTGGTGACCAGCGCGATATAGGCGGCGAGCACGATGAGATCGCCATGCGCGATATTAACGAGCCGCATTACGCCGAAGATCAGCGATAGCCCGGCGGCAAACATCGCATAGAGCCCGCCGACCAGCACGCCCTGCAGGATGACGTTGATCCATTCCACCGGTCACACCCCGAAATACGCCGCCGCGATTTGCTCGCGGGTCAAATCTTTTGCTGCGCCGGTCAGCGCGACGCGGCCTTCCTGCAGGCAATAGACGCGGGCGGCCGCTTTCTGCGCCTGCACCACGTCCTGCTCGACGAGCACGATCGAAGCGCCTTCGCGCAGGATCGCCGGCAACCGCGCATAGATGTCGCGCACCACGATCGGAGCGAGCCCAAGGCTGATCTCGTCGCAAAGCAGGAGCTTCGGGTTCGCCATCAGCGCGCGGCTGAGCACCGCCATTTGCTGCTGGCCGCCGGACAGCGCGGTTGATGGCAGCTTGCGGCGCTCGGCAAGAACCGGGAACAGCTCGTAGATGCGCGCCAGCGTCCACGGTCCCGGCCGCTTGAGCTGGCCGCCGATCAGGAGATTCTCCTCAACGCTCAGCGAGGGAAACAGCCCCCTGCCCTCGGGCACGAACGCAATGCCGCGCGCGGCGACGGCGTATGCCGGCAGGCCGCCAATCGGCGCGCCGTCGAAAGTGATGGCGTCAGGTTGTGCGCGTAAAAGTCCGGCGATGCTTTTGAGCAGCGCGCTCTTGCCGGCGCCATTGGCGCCGATCACGGCGACGGCTTCGCCGCGTCCGACCTCGATCGACACGCCGAATAGCGCCTGGATGTCGCCGTAGAAGGCATCGAGGCCGCGCACGGTGAGCAAAGGCTCAGGCATCGGCCTCGATCCCCATATAGATCTCCGCCACCTGCGGGCTCTTGATCACGGTGGCCGGATCGCCTGCGGCGATGAAGGCGCCGTTGTGGAGCACCAGCAGGCGATCGATGCTGGCGATAAGCGCATGCACGACATGCTCGATCCAGATAATCGAGACGCCGCTCTGCCGTACGTCGCGGATCAATTCGATCAGCGCGTGACATTCGCGTTCCGTCAGCCCGCCGGCGACTTCGTCGAGCAGCAATACCGCGGGATCGGTGGCGAGCGCGCGGGCGAGCTCGAGCCGCTTGCGGTCAAGCAGCGCGAGACTTGCCGCCGGCCGGTTGGCCTTGGCGGCAAGGCCGCAGCGGTCGAGGATCTCCATGCAGCGCGCATAGGCGTCGCGCTCGCGGCGATTGCCGCCGAACGCCGATGCGACAAAGAGATTCTCGAAGACGCTCATGCCGCCGAACGGCAGTGGAATCTGAAACGAGCGGCCTATCCCCATCGCGCAACGTCGCGCCGGCGGCATTTCGGTAATATCCCACCCGTCGTAGAGCACCCGGCCGGAATCCGGCGCGACGGTGCCGCCGATGATGCCGAACAATGTCGTCTTGCCGGCGCCGTTCGGCCCGATGATACCGAGCGCCTCGCCGTCGCCGAGCGCAAGATCGATCGCATCGGCGACGACGATGGCGCCAAACCGTTTGGAAATTTTTTCGAGCGCGAGGATAGGCGCTGCCATCGGGGTTATTCAGCCGCTTTGCGTGCTTTGGCGTTCTGAATTGCCGACCATATGGCGTATGGCGTCGCCGGCATCGGCACCTCGCGCACGCCGGTGTCGTGCAAGGCGTCGAGTATGGCGCTGGTGACGGCGGCGGGCGCTGCCGTGGTACCACCTTCGCCACCGGCCTTGATGCCGAGCGGATTGGTCGGCGACAGCACTTCGGCGATCTTGGTGTCGAACGACGGCAGCGTATGGGAGCGCGGCATGGCGTAATCCATCAGCGAACCGGTCAGCGGCTGGCCGGAATCCGGATCGAGATAGACCTGCTCCGACATCGCCTGGCCGACGCCCTGCGCGATCGCGCCGTGGGCCTGGCCGTGTACGATCAGCGGATTGATGCAGCGGCCGACATCGTCGATCGAGGTATAGCGCGTGATCTTCATCTCGCCGGTGTCGGGATCGATCTCGACTTCGCAGAGCGCGGTACCGTTGGGAAACACCGGCTCGTGCATTTCGTTGTCGGTGACGACCGCGATGCCGTCCTTGAGCGCCTCGGGCAGCGCGATGCGTGCGGCTTCGTTGGCGAGTTCGAGAAAATCGAAGCTGCGGTTGGTGTCGCGCCCGCCGAAGCGGCCGTCGTCGAAGGTAACATTCTCCGGCGTGGTATCGAGCACGGCAGCGGCGATCAATTTGCCCCTGGCGATGAGATCGACCGCAGCTTTGGAGAACACCGTCGCCGCATGGCGCATCGAGCGGCCGGAATGCGTGCCGCCGCCGGCGCGCACCACGTCGGTATCGCCCATGATGATGCGCACGCTCTCGGCCGGCACGTGAAGGAGATCGGACACCACTTGCGAAAAGCTCGTTTCGTGGCCCTGGCCCGCCGGCTGGGTGCCGATGACGACATCGACGTGAGCCGGTCCCGATTGGCCGTCCGGCTGCACCTTGATACGGGCCTGCTCGCGCGGCGCGCCGATCGAGGATTCGACATAGTTCGCCAGACCGAGGCCGAGCAATTTGCCGCGCTTCTTCGCGGCGCGCCGGCGCGCCGGAAATCCCTTCCAGTCGGCGATCTCCATCGCCCAGTCCATGTTCTCTTCGTAGCGCCCGGAATCGTAGAGCATGCCGACGGCGTTGCGGTACGGCATGGCCTCGGGGCGAATGAGATTCTTGCGCCGCAATTTGACGCGATCGATGCCGAGCTCGTCGGCGGCGGCATCGACCAGCCGCTCGATCGCGTAGGTCACTTCCGGCCGGCCGGAACTGCGATAGGCCTGGGTCGGCATGGTGTTGGTATAGACGGCGACGGAGCGCAGCGTCGCGGCGGGAATGGCGTAAGAGCCGGGAATAAGTCCCGATCCCTTGCTCAGCGGCGAGAGCGACACGCAGCGTGCGCCGACATTACTGATATTGGTCGCGCGCATGGCGAGGAAGCGACCCTTGTCGTCGAGCGCCAGCGCAACCTCGGTGACGAGATCGCGGCCCTGATAATCGCTCAAGAAGGCCTCCGAGCGTGTCGCGGTATACTTCACCGGACGGCCAAGTTTCTGCGACGCCCACAGTACCAGACCGAATTCGACAAAGACGCGATTGCGAGTGCCGAAATTGCCGCCGACATCGTAAGAGAGAACGCGCAGCCGGTCGGGCGGAACGCCTAAGACCGTGGAAAGCTCGTTCTTCTGCCGCACCGCACCGCCCGAACCGGCATAGAGCGTATAACGTCCCGTCGCGGCGTCGTAATGGCCGAGCGCGGCGCGCGGCTCCATCGGCACGCCGGTCACACGGCCGATGTGGAATTTTCGTTTCACCACATGCGAGGCGCGCGCGAAGGCCGCGTCCGTCGCCGCCGCATCGCCGAATTGCGTGTCGACAAGAATATTGTCGGCGACCTCGTTCCACAGTGCCGGCGCGCCGGGCTGCATCGCATTTTCCGAATGCAGGATGAACGGCAATTCCTCGTAGCTCACCTCGACCGCTTCCGCGGCATCCATCGCCTGCGCCTTGGTTTCAGCGACCACCATGGCGACGGCTTCGCCGACATGGCGCGCTCTGTCGGCGGGAAGAAGGAGATGCGGGCCGATGAAGACCGCGCCGCCGCCCGGCGCGGCGAGCTTCATGTCGAATTTGGTCTTCGGCACCGGATCGTGCGGAATGGGCTTGAGATTGTCGGCTAAGCAATCGGCGCCGGTAAACACGCCGAGTACGCTCGGCATCGCCTTGGCCCGCGCCGCGTCGATCGCGACGATGCGCGCATGCGGATAAGGCGAGCGCACCATCACCGCATAGGTCTGCCCGTCGAGCGCAAAATCGTCAGTAAAACGGCCCTTGCCGGTGATCAGCCGCGCGTCTTCCTTGCGCGGCAACGGCTTGCCGATGAAGCGGTATCCGGTTTTATCCGGGCTGGTCTTGTGGTCCATCGGAGGGCAACTTACTGCGCCGCGCGGGGCTTCCCAAGGCCTCCCCTATGGACAAGGGCGAAATGGGTATTATGCGCGAGCGTTGCATTTAGGGAGGTGAAACTGATTTCTCGTCTGCGGTTAGCTCTGAGTTTCTGCAATCTGCCCGCATGGACAGCCGTTCTTTTCGCGCTCGGTTGCGCCGCGCTTGCCGGTAACGGCGCCTGCGCGGCCGGCGATTATCCGGACAAGCCGGTCCGCGTCATCGTGCCCTATGGCCCCGGCGGCGCCGGCGATCTGACGATCCGGATTCTCGCGGACAAGCTCAGCAAAAATCTGAATGAGCCGTTCGTCATCGAGAACAAGCCGGGCGCCGGCGGCATAGCCGCCATGCAGGCGGTGCTCAATGCTCCCGCCGACGGCTACACGCTGGTCGAAATGGGCAACGGGCAGTCGATCAGCGCCAGCCTGTTTCAGAGTTTGCCTTACGACGTGCTGAAAGATTTTGCGCAAATCTCCGTTGCGGCGAATTTCGAGGTGCTGCTGGCGGTCCCGCCTGCGTCTCCATACAAGTCGGTGGCCGACATCGTCGTTGCGGCGCGCAAGGCGCCGGGCAAGCTCAATCTCGGCGCGATCAATCCCGGCAGCACGCAAAATCTGTCGGCATATTTATTTGAGCAAATCAGCGGCGCGCAATTCACCATCGTCACTTACCGCACTACGCCGGATTTGGTGACGGCGCTGTTGCGCGGCGACGTCGATCTGGGTTTCGACTATTACGCCGGCTTCGGCACTACGATCGGACCGGACAAGCTTCACATCATCGCGACGTCAGGCGAGAACCGCGACCCCTTGCTCAAGGACGTACCTACGGTCAATGAAAGCGGCCTGCCCGGCTATGTTGTGAACGGCTGGAACGGCGTGGGCACGTCTGCCCGTGTTCCCACGGACATCGTCAATAAACTCGCCGCCGAAGTCAGACGCGCGGTGGCGGACCCTGATCTGCAGCAGCAGGCGATGCGGCTTGGACTGCAAGCGCGCGCCAGCACGCCCGCAGAGATGCATGACCGCATGGCCGACGACATCGCCAAGTGGCGCACGGTGATCGATAAGGCGGGAATTCCGAAACAGTAGCGCTGAAATTCGTTCGTACTCGAGGCAAAAGACGAAAATGTCAGACGTCATCGATATCCACCCTCATATCGTTTCGCCCGACACCAGGCGCTATCCGCTGGCGCCGCTCGGCGGCACACAATCGACGTGGTCGAGCGAGCGGCCGACGACCTATCAGCAGCTTGTTGCGGCCATGGACGCGGCCGGCGTCGCCAAGGCGGCGATCGTGCATTCGTCGACAGCGTATGGATATGACAACAGCTATGTTGCCGACGCGGTGGCGGCGGTGCCGTCGCGCTTCACCGGGGTTTATTCGATCGACGTAATAGCGCCCGATACGGTGAAGACTTTCGACTATTGGCTCGACCGCGGTTGCACCGGAATGCGGCTATTCACGACCGGAAGCACGCTGCCGGATCAGGCTACATGGTTCGCCGATCCCAAAACCTATCCATTCTGGGAGCATGCGGCCGCGAAAGACATTCCGGTCTGCATGCAGATGAAGCAGGAAGGCCTGCCGCTCCTGCGTCAGATCATGGACAGGTTTCCGAAGGTCACCATGATCCTCGATCACCTGGCGCGGACGCCGTTCGAGGACGGCCCGCCCTATAGCGGCGCGGCCGAGTTGCTCGCGCTCGCCAAATACCAGCAGATCTATCTGAAAATAACGCCGGTAAATGTCTCGCCCAGATCATGGGGCAAGGGCACGCCGGAAACGTTCTTTGGCAAGATCGTCGGCACGTTCGGCGCCTCGCGGATCGCCTGGGGATCGAATTTTCCAAATTCGGTCGGCACGCTGCCGGAAATCCTCGGCGCCGCGCGCAAGGCTTTTGCCTTCGCCAAGGCATCGGACCAGGACTGGATTTTCGGCAAGACCGCGCAGGCGCTCTATCCGGCGCTGGCGGATCGGTGAGGAGACACCGGTTACGCCGCAAATCGCCTGCCTTCCACAGAGACTACTCAGCGGTATGATGAGAATCGACCAGGTCGGGGGCTTTTCATGAGACTTCGCCGTCGGCTCTCCGTCCTTGTCGCGATCGCGCTCGTGCCATCGCTGCTTCTGACGGCTTATAACGCCGCACGCTGGAGAATATTTCTTGAAGACGAAACCCACGCCACGGCGCTGTCCGAGGCGCGCTTTACGGCGGCCGAACTCGAGCAGGCAATCGACAACAGCCGTCAGCTCGTGACGGCCATAAGCAAATACCCTCTAGCTTCCGGCAACAATGAGCAGTGCACTTCGTATTTCAAATCAGTGATTGCCGATGCTCCGATATTCCGCGAGGCGGCCATAGTCGATAGCGGCGAGAAGTTTCATTGTTCGACCTTTCCATTTCCGGGACCGCTCGCCGCCGAGGATCGCGGTTCGTTTTATGACACGTTGAAAGCAGGTAAAATCACCGTTGGACCGACCGCTCAAGGCCTGGCAACGCGTTCGCCGTCAATTCATCTTTGGATGCCATACGGCAATGTCGACGGCTCGATAAAAGGAGCGGCCGTCCTTGCATTGAATCCGGAGAAATGGGCTGAAAGTCTTCCGTCATATTCGTGGCGCCTTGAACATCGGCTTGTTGTTCTCAACGGCAACGGTGCGCTGGTATTGACCCTGCCGGCAACGGATTTTGAGGAAGCCGGCGCTATTGCAAAATCGATCTTCTCGAAAATTTCATACGCGGCTACGGCCGATATCAAGGATGCAAACGGCCGATCCCTGATCGTCGGGTTTGCCTCGCCGGACGTCGCGGCTGGCAGTCTGTTCACGGCCGTGGCGATCGATCGCGATCAAGCTTTGGCGGAGACTTCTCTCATCAACGCGCGCGGCGTCGTATTCGATTTTATTGCGATGTTCCTTGCCGTTATCGGCGTGTGGCTGGCGGCCTACATCATGATCGATCGTCCGATCCGCGCGATAATCAGGAGCGCCCGCAAACGCGAGGCCGGCGATACATCGGCGCAGTTTCCCAAATTTCGGTTTTCGGACGAGTTTGCGCAGTTGAGCGCGGCATTGACCCGAATGTCAGGCAGGATCGATGAGCTTCTTAAGCAAATAGACCTTCTGTTACGCGAGGTTCAACATCGCGTGATGAGCAGCCTGAATTTGCTTTCGAGCTTCTCGACCTGCAAAGGCGGTCCAGCGGCAGCGGCGGAACCAAACAACACCTTGCCAATGCGCGGGATCGAGTCGTCGCGATGGGAACGGTCTATCGTCACCTTTATCAGAGCCACACTCTGGAGCATGTCGAATTCAGTGAATTTCTAAACACAATTTGCAGCACCAGCGAGGCCGCTTATGTCGGAACCAAGCGACCATCCATTAAAGTCGACGCTGAGCCGCTCGCGCTTACGGGCTCGCATGCTATTTCCCTTGGAATGTTGACCCACGAATTGATAACGAACGCGCTCAAGCATGCCTATCCGCAAGAAGCACCGGGATCCATCCAGGTCACCCTGAAACATGAAAAGGACGGCAGTATCGATTTTCGTGTTTCCGATCGGGGCCGAGGACTTCCAGACGACTTTAAAATAGATGCAAAATCTTCGTCTTTGGGAATGAAGGTTATCGTCTCAACGGTGCGTCAGCTTGGCGGCACACTCGAAATCAACCGACTTCAGCCGGGAACTGAATTTGCAATCCACCTTCCCGCCGGTATCGAGCACAGAAGCTAACTGCAGTTGAAAACTTACGAATGTCCTTATGCCACCAGCCTGGCGTGGAACTCCTGTTGGCAGCGCCGCACCCGGTGTTCGTCGACTTCGATGCCAAGCCCGGGACGGTCCGGCGCTTCGACATGACCGTTCTCGACGACGAGCGGCTCGACGGCGACATCCTCCGCGAGACCAGGGCTGGTCACAGTGAGACCCCAGGCGATGGCCGGCGCGGCCGCGGCGGCATGCACCGCGGCGGCCGAGGCGACGCTCGACTCGCCGGTCTTGCAGGAAATATTCACTCTCATGCCGAGGCGGTCGCAGAGCCGGCTCGCCTCAAGGAGCGCGCGCAAACCGCCGAGCTTGATCGCCTTGAGACTGCAGCCTTGCGCGGCATTGCTGCCGTGATGGCGTGCGATGTCGTCGCGCGAATGAATGCCTTCGTCGGCGCCTATCGGCACCTCGCTCGCGGCGGCGACGCGCGCCATGCCGTCAAGATCGCGCGCGCCAACCGGCTGCTCGAAGAAGTCCAGCCCGCAACCGGCAATTGCCCGGACGTAGAGGATCGCATCATCGACGCCAAAGCCCTGATTGGCGTCGGCGGAGACGAGACACTCGCCCATCCTTTTGAGCGCCGCGGTGATGGCGCGGGTGCGCTCGGCATCAGCGTGCGCCGCGGCGATGCCGACCTTGATCTTGAACGCGCGATAGCCTGCGGCAAAACGTTCCCGCGCCTCGCGGATATCGGCCGCCGCATCGAGCGAACCGATGACGGCGAGTACCGGCATCCGCGAGCGGTGCTTGGCGCCGAGCAGCGCATGAACCGGCCGCCCGGTGGCGCGCCCGATCAGGTCATACAGCGCGATCTCGATGGCTGCTTTGGCGGCGGTATTGCCATAAATGACCGCGTCCATCGCCGCGGTAGCGCCGCCGAAATCGCCGGCCCGCCGACCGAGCAAAGCCGGTGCCATGTGGTCGACTGCCGCCATCATGCTGGCGACGGTTTCCCCGGTCATGACCGGCGCGGAAGCCGCCTCGCCCCAGCCGACGACGCCGTCCTCGCTTTCCACGCGGACCAGCACGTTGTCCGCGCGCGCCACGGTCTCGCCGGCCATTTGCACCGGCTTTTTCATCGGCAGGCTGACCGCAATGGGCTCGATGGACCTGATCTTCACGCCGCTTCCTTCCACCGCAGCGATACGATTTTACCGGCTGCGACATCATTGCTTCGTATTTCGATCAAGTTTCGGCCGCTATATCGGTCCGTGTCAAATCCACTACCCGCAGCGTGCCATTGCACGAAAATCCGGAGCGGCCTATCTGATTTCACGCAATCGGCGCAGGCTTGAGGTTGCGGGATCGGGGCCTGCCAGGAGTTCGGGCGATGCGCATGAAAGTCGCGATGGCTGCTGTGGCACTCCTGCCGCTCGTTGCCTTCGTTCTGAGCCCCGGCCAAGCGGTGAACGCCGATCCGATGTCCGCCCCTTTGACCCCCGCCGGTCTGTGGCAAGCGGTCGACAACGATACCAAGGAACCGACCGGCTGGTTCTTGATCAGCCAGGACAATACCGGCCTTTACAACGGCATCATCGCCAAAATGTTCATGAAGCCCGGCGAGAATCCAAACGTGACCTGCGACGAGTGCAAGGACGACCGGCATGGCCATCGCTGGCTCGGGCTGCAGATCATCCGCGACATGAAGCCCGAGGAAGAAAATAAATACGGTGGCGGGACCATCCTCGATCCGCGCGACGGCAAGGTTTATCACGCGACCATGAAGCTCAGTCCGGACGGACAGACGCTGATCGTACGCGGCTATATCGGCGTCGAGCTCCTCGGCCAGAACCAATATTGGACGCGGCTGCCGAGCGCCGCCTACACCATGCTCGATCCGTCGATTAATCCGAGCCCTGCGGTCAATCACCGGTCCGGCAACTAGCGCCTGCGAGTTTTTTCCCGCTCGCCTCGTGCTCGCGCGGCTTGCCCATCAGTATTGGCTGGAACACTGCAGCCGCCATCATCGTCGTCAGCAGCGAAATCGCCAGCAGCTTGCCCATGCTGGACGTGCCGGGATGGCTGGAGAACCATAAGCTGCCAAATGCGGTCGCCGTGGTGCAGGCGGAGAACGTCACCGCGCGCGTGAGCACCGACTGCAGCAGGTTGGTCTGCCCTTCGCGCCACGCCATGATGTAATAAATCTTGAAGGCGACGCCGACGCCGAGCAGCAGCGGCAGCGCGATGATGTTGGCGAAGTTGAGCGGCAGATCGACGATCACGCAAATTTCGAGCGTGACCACGCCGGCGAGAAGAAGCGGCACCAGCGTCAGCAGCACGTCGCCAATCCGGCGCAGCGTGATCAAGAGCAAGATGCCGATCGAGATCAGCGCGCAGGCGCCTGCTTCGATGAAGGCGGTGACCACGGCGCCGCGGGCTTCCAGAATCGAAATCGGGCCCTCGGTCGCCTCGGGATCGACCGCCTGCACGGCATGGGCGAAATTCTGCAACACGGTATTGTTGCTGGCGTCACCCGACGGGGCGATGTCGACGCGCGCCTCGCCGCCCGGCGCCACCCACTGCCGTGCAAGCTCCGGCGGCAGGTTCGCGGCCGTCACTTCTTGCGCGGTGAGCAGATTGCGCAGGTCGTCGAGTGCGACGTGCAGCGGCTGCACAAAGGCAGCCTCGGCACGCTGGCGCACCGACGGATCGGCCTTGGCGAGCGTAGTCATCGCCGCGGCAAGCCGCCGCGCCGCCACCGCGCCACTGTTGGTGCCGTTGCCGGCGAGCTTGTTGAGCACGGCGATAGTGGAATCCATCATGCTGACGTTCTGGGCGTCGATCGCCGGCGGCGTCTGCGCGGTTGGATTGAGTATGGGATCGATCGTCTTGGCTGCCTCCGCAATGAGCGCCAGCTTTTGCTGCTGGTCGCTCGGAATAAAGGTCGTCAGCGTGGTGACCCGCGCCACCTGCGGCAGCTTGCGCAGCTTCGCCGCCGTTTCATCCGCCGCCGCGACCGACGGCGCGAGGATCGCGATGTCGTTGGTGCCGCTGTCCGGATCGTCCTTAAGCGCGAGATAGGTGGCGACCGCTTCGGTCTTCGGGCTGCGCAGATTGATCGGATTGAAATCGAACCGCACCCAATACAGCAACGGCAGACCGCAGGCGACGACGGCGAGGGTGCCGATCAGGATCGGCATGCGATGACGGTCGAGAAAGCTGTCGACCGGCGCCAACAGCGAATAGCCCAACGGCTTGGGCTCGCTCGGCGGCTTGACGATGGTCAACAGCGCAGGGAGAAGCGTGATGCTGCTGGCGAACGCGATCAGCATGCCGACGCCGGCGATCAGGCCGAGTTCGGACACGCCCTTGTAAACCGTCGGCAGGAACGACAGAAAGCCGGCCGCTGTCGCGAGCGCGGCAAGCGTCAGCGGCGCGCCGGCGCGGCGACCGGAATGCAACAGCGCCATGCGCAGATCGTCGACGTCATGGCGCTCGGCACGATAGCGGACGCTGAACTGAATCCCGAAATCGATGCCGAGGCCGACGAACAGCACCGCAAAATAAACCGAGATCAGATTGAGCGTGCCGACCATCAGCATGCCGACCGCAGCCGTCATCGAAAGCCCGACGATGACGCAAACAACGACCGAGAAAATAATTCCGACCCAGCGCAACGCGAGCCACAGGATCAAGAGTACGATCGCAATCGTCACGGTGACGTTGAGCGCGGCGTTCTCCTTGATCGTGGCGAATTCTTCGTCCGCCATCGGCACGGCGCCGGTCAGCCGCAGGCGGGCCTGATAATTGCCCGGGAAATCGAGATCGGCCGCGGCCTTGCGGATGGCGTCGGTGGAGCGCAGGCCCGGTTCGAGCTCGGAATAGTCGAGCTGGGTGGCGATTTCGACGAAGCGGACGAGATCATAGGGCGCTGCGACATGGCCCTCGACCAATTGGTGCCAGGAAAAAGCCGTTGGCTGTCCGGCATTGACCTTGTCCAGCGTGTCGGCGGCAAGCGTCATCGGCCAGGTCATACTGTCGAGCGTGATCTGGCCGCCCTGAACGCCAAGCAGGCCGAATTGCAGCACCTGGATGACGCCGCGCAGCGTCGGATCGGCGGCGAGCACCTGGATCAGGCGCTGCGCCTGGGTGAGCATTTTCATTTGCGGGGCGAGATCGGCGACCGATTCGAACAGCAGGCCGTTCTTGGCGAAAAAGTCGCCGCCCTTCTGCTGGACGATTGAATGAAACAGATCTTTCCGCTGCGACAGCTTCGCCACTAGCGCGCGGGTCGCCGCATCGGCCAGTTCTGGCGACGGTGCGTCGATCACGGCGACGGTCAATTCGAACTGCGGGAAGGCCTTCTCGAACTTCGCCTCGCGCTGCCGCCACGGAATGTTCGGCGAGATGAGCTGATTGACATCGGTAGTCATGGAAAAATGCGTCGCCGCATACCAGGTCGACACGACAGTGAGCAGGACCGAGAAGGCGATCACGCGCCAGGCATTTCGCGCGCAGAATTCGATCGCGCGGACGACGAGATCGGTGATCAGTTTCATGGCTTGGGGCGGCTGCGGCTAGGACAATTGGTCAACGGAATACGACACTCAGCGGGCTTCGAGGAGCGGCGAAAGAACCGGCGTTTGAGGCGTCAAGAGAACGGCAAATTGGAGGCGGCGGGAATCGGCCGGATCGACCCTAAATGCCCCGAATTGCTGCGAAAGTGAAATCATGGATATTTTCCTACCCGCTTTTAGGGTGTCTTTGCCACCTGCGGAATCCCTGCTTTGCGGCCGGTGTCCGGCCGCCGTTAACGCCATTGTCTCGCCACAGCTAATGTATGGGACACCAAACCAGTTGCACGCCCCTGCGTTCGTCTTGCTTGGAGCGAAGCCGGTTCAACCGGAATCCGGCCGGTTTCCATGCAAACGCTGGACAAGACGGCACAATTCCGCTCAATGGAGGCAGTCTGAGGGGCGTTCCGTCGGCCGGGCAATGCTGGAATAGGTCAAAAGAAGAGCAGAAGCCTGGGTTCGGGGTTGATTAAAGCGGCTACGCAGCCAACTATCGAGCAAGTACCAAAAACGCATAACCGGGTTATAACCGGCCTTCACCGCACGCTTGCGGCGCATGGCCGCAGATCAACGTAAAACCGGCTATCGGGCCGGGAGGTTTCCAAGAGGCTTCGATGAAAGTCATTCTCGCCCAACCTCGTGGTTTTTGCGCCGGCGTCGTGCGCGCCATCGAGATCGTCGAACGGGCGCTGCAGAAATACGGCCCGCCGGTCTATGTGCGTCACGAAATCGTACACAACAAGCACGTTGTGGAGAGTCTGAAAGCCAAGGGCGCGCGCTTCGTCGAGGATCTCTCCGAAGTGCCGGCCAATGCGGTCACCATTTTCAGCGCGCATGGCGTGGCCAAGAGCGTCGAGGAAGAAGCGGCCTCGCGCAATCTTCCGGTCCTCAACGCCACCTGCCCGCTGGTGACCAAGGTGCACAATCAGGGCAAGCGCTATGTCGGCCAGGGCCGCCGGCTCATCCTTATCGGTCATGCCGGCCATCCCGAGGTCGAAGGCACGATGGGCCAGATTTCCCAGCCGGTAACGCTGGTGCAGACCGAGAGCGACGTCGCCGCGCTCGACATTCCCGCCGACACGCCGGTCGCCTACGTCACGCAGACCACGCTGTCGGTCGACGACACGCGCGGCATCATCGCTGCGCTGCATGGCAAATTTACCGACATCGTCGGGCCGGAAACCCGCGACATTTGTTACGCGACGCAGAACCGTCAGACCGCGGTGCGTGAACTGAGCGAGCTCGTCGACGTTATCCTTGTCGTCGGAGCGAAGAACAGCTCCAACTCCAACCGGCTGCGCGAGATCGGCGAAGAGGCCGGCACGCCGAGCTATCTGATCGCCGACGGCAGCGAGCTTAATTCCGCCTGGTTCCGCGACGCCGATACCGTCGGCATCACCGCGGGCGCGTCGGCGCCGGAAGTTCTGGTGGAGGACGTGATCAGCGCGCTGCGCCGATTGGGGCCGGTCGATGTCAGCCAACTGCATGGCCGGCACGAGACGATCGAATTCCGGCTGCCGCCCGAACTCACCGGCGGCGCCACTGCGGGCCGCGTCACCGCAAAAGTTTAGCTCATTCCGGTTTCATCACATTGGCGCTTGCGCGCATGCACAACGCAAACCGAAAATTTGAAATAAAAAGAGGATAAGCGCTTTGGGTGTATCTCTACGACAGAAAGTCAAAGTCGGCGGCTACGTGCTCAAGCAGCGTCTAGCCGGGCGCAAGCGTTACCCGCTGGTGCTAATGCTCGAGCCGCTGTTTCGCTGCAATCTCGCCTGCACCGGCTGCGGCAAGATCGACTATCCCGACGCCATCCTCAACAAGCGCCTGACCGTTCAGGAATGCCTCGACGCCGTCGATGAATGCGGCGCGCCGATGGTGGCGATCCCCGGCGGCGAGCCGCTGATCCACAAGGAGATCGGCGAGATCGTCAAAGGCATCGTTGCACGCAAGAAATTCGTGTCGCTGTGTACGAATGCGCTGCTGCTCGAAAAGAAGCTGCATCTGTTCGAGCCGTCGCCCTATCTGTTCTTCTCGGTGCATCTCGACGGCATCAAGGAGCATCACGACAAGTCGGTGTGCATGGACGGCGGCTTCGACAAAGCCGTCGCCGCCATCAAGGCGGCGAAGGCCAAGGGTTTTGCGGTCAACGTCAATTGCACTGTGTTTGACGGGCATCCGGCCGAAGACATCGCAAAATTCCTCGATCTGACCGCAGAGCTCGGCGTTGGGGTTTCGATCTCGCCCGGTTATGCCTATGAGCGCGCGCCCGACCAGGAGCACTTCCTGAGCCGCCGCAAGACCAAGGAATTATTCCGCAACGTCTTCAAGCTCGGCAAGGACAAGGACTGGAACCTGACCCATTCCGGCATGTTCCTCGACTTCCTCGCCGGCAATCAGGAATTCCACTGCACGCCGTGGGGCATGCCGACACGCAACATCTTCGGCTGGCAGAAGCCGTGCTATCTGCTCGGTGAAGGCTACGCCAAGACGTTCAGCGAGCTGATGGACACCACCGACTGGGACCTCTACGGCACCGGCCAGTATGAAAAATGCGCAAACTGCATGGCACATTGCGGTTACGAGCCGACCGCGGCCCAGGCGATGATGGATCACCCGCTGCAAGCCGCGATGATCGCCTGGAAGGGCATCAAGACCGAAGGCCCGATGGCGCCGGAAATCTCGCTCGAACACCAGCGCCCGGCGCAATACGTGTTCGACAGCCAGGTGCAGCTGACCCTGTCGCAAATGCGCGCCAATGAAGCGCGCGAGAAGGCGGCGAAAGCGGCCAAGACTCCTGAACAGACATCGACGCAGTCCGCCAGCGCGGCGTAATCTGGTTTCGCGGCATTAGGCATTCTGCGTCAGATCGTCGAAGGGCGCGCCGGGTTCAGTTTTTCTGCGGCCGGGCGTAGGTCATTGTCCAAACAGCCCTGTCGCCCGGGTGGTACTCATTTCCGTCCCATGGCGAACCGCAGACATGCAGATGCGCGTAAGGCGTGCCGGCAAACATCACCATAGTTCCGGCGTCGCGCATGACCGTCGGCAACCCGGCGGCTTTCGCGTCGAAAGGCCAGAGAATCATCCAGTGCGGACCGATTGGGATGGCCGGGCTCGTCCGATCAAACGGATCGGTATAGCTGTGCTGCAAAGCGCCGTTGAGCATGTAGATCAGTCCGGGCTCGGTATTTGACGGTTTGGCTTTCTTTGCCATCACGTCCATCATCCACCGCACCCCCATGGGGTCGGCGCACATATCCGCCTGTCCGACGATGTTTTCGTTGCCGGGGATACACACCCACTGGTTCGTACCCGGACGCAACACGGTCATCTTGCCCTGAGCATCCATTTCCGCGACCGTGGCCTCTCTCGTGATGACGTCAGGCCCCGACAAGAGCGCTCGCCGAATCTTGGCTTTCACGATTTCATCGGACATGCCGTTGTCTTCCATCATCGCGTTATCCTCGTGAACCGCGCTTTCGTGCCGGGCTGAGTCACGCGTGGGCGAGGTACCCTCCCCCACGCGGCTGTCGCCACTCAGCCCCGGCGGCGGACTGCGGCTTAATCTCGTCATTCCGGGGCGGCCCGAAGGGCCGGGCCCGGAATCCATAACCACGATTCTAACGGCATGGATTCGCACGCGCCAGATTGAACGCACGGTGGTTATGGATTCCGGGCTCCTCGCTTCGCTCGGCCCCGGAATGACGAAGCCCTACATCCCCCACGCCACCGCGCGCGCATTGCCGCTTGTGAGATTGCGGTAGCGCGCCAGCGCGACCCTCCTACGCCGCGCTCGCCCGCAGCGTTGGGATTTTGCTGACGTCCTCTTCGCGTTCGGCGTGCCAGGTATCGTAGGCGCCCTGCATGCGCACCCATACCGCGGCGCCGTCGCCAAACAGCTTGCCGAGCCGGACCGCGACCGACGGGGAAACCGGCTTTCGTTCGCGCAAAATCTCATAAAGATGCTGACGCGAAATACCGAGAAGCTGCGCAATCTCGACCTTGCTCCGCCCAGTCGCCGGAATCACGTCCTCCCGCAACAAGGCGCCAGGATGCGTCGGGCAGCGAGCCGGATTGCGCTTGGCGGCATAAGCCATGACAGTTCTCCTTAGTGATATTGCTCGAAGTCGACGCGACACGCATCGCCGTCCTCGAATTCGAATGTGACGTACCACGACCCATTAACGTGGACCGAATAGCGTGTCGGTTGAAAGCCACGTAACGGATGAAAATCAAATCCGGGAACGTTCATTTCCTCGGGCCGTGCGACAACGTCCAAACGATCCAAGCGGCGCAAGATGCGCGCATGCATCTTAGCGTCAACCTTTCCGGTCCGCCCGCTCTCCCAAAGCTCGGCAAGACCCTTGCTTTTGAAGCCCCTGATCACATCTAAACGTAACCTACTAGATGACAACTGTAAACAATTAGATTACTTCACCGCGAAGCTACATCCCCCACTCAACCTTGCGCGCATTGCCGCTCTTGAGATTGCGGTAGCGCGCCAGCGCCCATAGCGGGAAGAATTTCGCGTAGCCGTGGTAGCGTAGATAGAGCACGCGCGGAAACCCCGTGCCGGTATAGTGTTCCTCATTCCAGAACCCGTCGTCGCCTTGCGTGGCGGCGAGATAGTTTATGCCGCGCGCCACCGCCGGATGATCGATCTCGCCGGCGGCCATGAAGCCGAGCAGTGCCCACGCCGTTTGCGAGGCGGCCGACGGCGCTTTCTCGTAGCCGCGATAATCGAGCTTGTAGCTTGAGCCGTCCTCGCCCCAGCCGCCGTCATCGTTCTGGATCGCGGCGAGCCATGCCACGGCTTTGCGCATTTCCGGCGCCTCGCGCGAAAAACCCGCGGCGTTGAGCGCGCTCAAGACCGACCAGGTGCCGTAGATGTAATTGATGCCCCAGCGGCCGTACCACGAGCCGTCGGCGAGTTGCGTCTTGCGCAGATACGCGATGGCGCGGGTTGCCGCCGGACTTTCGCTGTCGCCGAGTTGCGCCAGCATCGACAGGCAGCGCGCGCTGACGTCTTCGGTCGGCGGATCGAGCAGCGCGCCGTGATCGGCGAACGGAATATTGTTGAGATAATAATATTCATTGTCGGCGTCGAAGGCGCCCCAGCCGCCATTGCCGCTCTGCATGCCGACGATCCACTCTTTGGCGCGCGCGATTGCGTCCCGATAGTCCGCATCGCCCAGATTTTGCATGCGGTCCATCGCCATCGCGACCACGGCGGTGTCGTCGACGTCGGGATAATGCGGATTGGCATATTGGAACGCCCAGCCGCCCGGGTGCAGATCGGGCCGCCGCGCGATCCAGTCGCCACGCACGTCGAGCACCTGCATGGGCTTCAGCCAGTCGAGGCCGCGCCGCACCTGCGCGTTGACGTATTCGCCGCCGGCTTCGAGCAGCGCGTGGCAGGCCAGCGCGGTGTCCCAGATTGGCGACACGCAAGGCTGGCAATAGGCTTCGTGTTCGTGCACGACGAGGATCTTTTCGATCGATTGCCGCGCAATGGCGCGCTGTGGATGATCCTCCGGATAGCCGAGCGTGTCGTACATCATCACGCTGTTGGCCATGGCCGGGTAAATCGCACCGAGGCCGTCTTCGCCGTTAAGCCGCTCGCCGACCCAGGTCACCGCGGCGTCGATGGCGCGCTGCCGCGTCGCTTTCGGAAAATACGGTTCCGCCGCGCGGAGCACGTCATCGACGGCGCGGAAGAACCAGAACCACGACGCTTTCTGCTGCGGCGCCTTCGGCGTCGGCCCAAGCGTTTGAGGCGGTTCGACGAAGAGTTCGTTCACGGTGACGCCCTTGGGATTTCGCGCGCGCGGCTTCTTCGCCATCAGCACCAGAAGCGGCACGATCACAGTGCGGCTCCAGTACGAGATTTTGTCGAGATGGAACGGAAACCACTTCGGCAGCAGCATGATCTCGACCGGCATCACCGGCACCGCGCGCCACGGTACGATGCCGTAAAGCGCCAGGAGGCAGCGCGTGAACACGTTGGACTGTTCGGCGCCGCCGCGCATGTGGATCGCTTCGCGGGCGCGGCGCATGTGCTCGGCCTTGGGCGAATGGCCGATCATCTTCAGCGCGAAATAGGCTTTCACCGTCGCGCTCATGTCGAAGGCGCCGTCGTGGAACAGTGGCCAACCGCCATGGCTGCCCTGGGTGCGGCGCAGATAGGCGGCGATCTTGGCTTCGAGTTCGGTATCGACCGGCTCGCCAAGATGATGACGCAGCAGCACGTATTCCGCCGGAATGGTGACGTCGGATTCAAGCTCGAACAGGAAATGGCCGTCGGGGCGCTGCGTTGCGAGCAGCGCGGCCGTCGCCGCATCGATGTGGCGATCAAGATCGATTGCGAGGTCGATTTGGTTCATGAACGCTGGTTCCGGATGAGTTCCGCGGCGCGGTTGCCGGAGCGGATCGCGCCTTCGATGGTGGCGGGCAGACCGGTATTGGTCCAATCGCCGGCGAGCGCAAGATTACGCCATGCCGTTTGCGCGCCCGGGCGTTTGGCATCCTGCGCCGGCGTTGCGGCAAAAGTGGCGCGGCGCTCGCGCACGATCTGCCAAGGAGGTAGACCAGTGGGTAAATCGGCCAGCAGGCCGGCCAAGGCCGCGACTTCGGCCCAAATCGTCTTGGCCAATTCCTCCCGCGGTTTCTCGAGCAAACGGTCGCCGGCGCTGATTGTCACCGAGAGCCGGCCGGGAAACGCAAAAAGCCATTCCACCGTGCCGTTGAGCACGCCGAGGATCGGGGGCTGGTTGGGCGGCGGCGCGATGCGGAAATGCGCATTCACAATGGCGCGGAATTCGGTCGGTACGTTCAGGCCGCGGATGAGCGAAGCGGCGGCGTAAGGCGGCACCGCGACGATGACGGCATCGTTCGGCCCGAGCATGATCGCTTCGCCGCCGAAATCGAGCGCATCGATGCGTTGCGCGCCGAAACGCAGCGCATGAAGCTGGTGCTCGAGCCGCACTATCGCGCCGCGCCGTTGCAGGGTTGCCAGCGCCGGCTCGATCAGGGTCGGACTGAGGCCTTCGCGCGCCAGAAGCGGCCGGCAGGCGCGGCCGCCGGCGGCAAGCGTCTCGCGGATCACCGCGGCGGCGAGCTTCGCCGAACCTTGCGGTGGCTCGATATTGAGCGCAGCGAGAAGCAATGGCTCGACCAGCCGCGCATAAAGCGGCCCCTTGCAGGCGATGACCTCGCCGACGGTCTTGCCCGCCGGTGGCCAGAGCAGCCGCGCCAGCGCGAGATAGTCGGACGCGCGCGTTCCGGGCACGCGCCGGGCCGGATCGAAAATCCACCACGGCACCCGGCCGTCGTTGAAACGCAGCGTCCAGCGTTGGCGGGTCGAGAGATCGGCAAACGGAAATTCCGCCGATGGCGGCCCGATCAGGCGCTGCTCGGCGCCGACGTCGCGCAGGAATTCGAGCGCGGCGCGATTGCCGGAGAGCAGCAGGTGATTGCCGTTGTCGATCACCATGCCGACCGAGGCATCATGATAGGAGCGGCAGCGCCCGCCGGCAAAAGCCGTCGCCTCATGCACCACGACGTGCTCGCCGCGTGCGCTGAGCTTGAGCGCGGCGGCGAGACCGGCAACGCCGGCGCCGATAATGTGGACGGTGCCGCTCATCAGACCAGATTGCGCAATACGATGAAAAGCAATTTCGCCCGCGGCAGGCGCACTTTTGCGCGCGGCGGGTTGAAGCCGCGCGCCACTAGCGCCCGCAGAATGAGCGCATAGGCATCGCCCATGATGCGCGGCGCCTTTACCACTTTGCGCGGTTGCTGCGCCATGATCTTGCGCGCCGCGATGAATTCGGCTTGCGCCAACATAACGAGGACGGCGCAGGCTTCGCCGAGCATCGGATTGGCGAGCACCGTTGCCGGGTCGGTTGCGATGATGCCGACGTCGCGCAAGGCCTCGCGCGGCAGATAAAGCCGCCCCATGGCCGCATCCTCGTTGAGGTCGCGCAGAATATTGGTGAGCTGTAACGCGCGCCCGAGATGATGGGCGAGCGCCAGTCCCGCTTCGCGCTCCATGCCGAACACGCGCACCGAAAGCCGCCCGACCGCGCAGGCGACGCGGTCGCAATAAAGATCGAGCGTTTCCCGGTCAGGCGCGCGGATATCGGCGACGACGTCCATTTCCATGCCGTCGATGACTGCGATGAAATCCTCACGCGCCAGATCGAATGTGCGCACGGCCGTGGCGAGACCGGCAAGCTGCGGCGGCGCCGCACCGGCGTAAAGCGCGTCGATGTCGGAGCGCCAGCGCTGCAACTGTTCGCGCCGAGGATCCCGCGGACCCGGGTCGTCGGCGATGTCGTCGACGGCGCGGCAGAACGCATAGATTTCGAACATCGCCTCGCGCTGCGCGCGCGGCAGGATGCGCATGCCGGTATAGAACGAGCTGCCGGCGGCGCGCGCGGCGGCTGGCGTCGGCGCGTTCACTCAGGCACCCCGTGGCTTGTGCGCGGCGGCACGGTGGCGGCGAAAGCGGCGTGAGGAGTCGCGCAGGATCGCGAGCAGCGTCAGTCCGGCAACGGCGGGCTTCGACAGATGCACATTCTCGCTCAACGGATCGCGCTGCATCAGAAGCCGCGTGAGCTGGTGCGCGAGCGTATTGATGACGGCGACCTCAAGACCCAGCCGCGTGTCCTCGATGGTATCGGCAAACACGTCGCTCTCGCTCAACAGCCGGTCGGTGCGCTCGGCAAGCCGATGCAGGCAGGTCAGCAGCGCCGGCGACGCCCGCGCCGCGTCAAGCTCCTCCACTGTCGCGCCGCTCGCGGCGAGCGCGTCTTGCGGAATATAGACGCGGTCGAGGTTACGATAGTCGTCCTTGCAGTCCTGCATATGGTTGATGATCTGCAACGCAGCGCACAAGGCATCGTTCGCCGGCCAGACGCGGTGGCTCTCGCCGTGCACGTCACAGACGAAGCGGCCGACCGGCATCGCCGACAGCGAGCAATAGGAAATGAGATCGTCCCAGTCGCGATAACGCAGCTTGGTGACGTCGAGCTTGAACGCGGCGATCAGATCCTGCGCGTGTTTCGGCGTTAGCCCGCGCTCGGCCAGCGCGGCGCGCAATCGCACCGCGACCGCATCGTCGGTATTGGCGCCAAGAAGACCCGCTTCAAGCCGATCGAGCAGCGCCAGCTTTTCCTGCGGTTTGAGCGTTGCATGATCGGCGATGTCGTCCGCGGTACGGACGAAATTGTAAAACGCCAGGATCGCACCGCGATGGCGCGGTGCAATGAGCCACGACGCCACCGGGAAATTCTCATCCCGATGGCCCTTACCCGAACGCCAGTTCTTGGCGTCGTATGTGCTCCCGTCGTTCATCGCAATTCCGAGACATTGGCTTGCGCGCGGCCTTTCCACATGCCGCCGCGCCCGCGCGCATGCTGATAAGCGGAATCGACGGTGAACGCCATATACATCGCCGCAATCGCCGGCAGGAGCGGCGCCCAAAACCACGACAGGCCGTAGAACCGCAGCGTCGGCCGGAACGCCAAGGCGATCAGCACCCAGACGAATAAGCCGACAAGCTGCGGCACGCCGCCGGCGAAGATCGTCAGCGCCACCGGCGCCAGATAGGTCAACACCAGGCCAAGGATCGTGCTGGCGAGCAACAGCGGCGAATAGTGCAGTTGTGCGTAGGCGGTGCGCGAGACCATGCGGCGGATGTCCTCGATCGCGGGATAGTCGCGGATCGAATGGACGCGTTCGGTCAACGCGATCGAGATCGGCCCGCGGGTCTTGAGCGCTCTCGCCAGCGCGCAGTCATCGATCAGCGCGCCGCGGATCGCGGCAGCGCCGCCGATGCCACCGAGCGCATCGCGGCGCGCCAGCATGCAACCGCCCGCCGCCGCGGCAGTCGCGCGGCGCGGATCGTTCGCCCAGGCGAACGGATAGAGCATCTGGAAGAAGAAGATGAAGGCCGGCACGAACATCCGCTCGGCAAAACTCTTGCAGCGCAGCTTTGCCATCAGCGAGGTGAGAACGAAACCGCCCTCCTCCGCCCGCGCCACAAGATGCGTCAGCGCATCCGGCGCATAGACAATGTCGGCATCGGTGAGCAGCAGATATTTCGGCGCCGCCGCTGCGTTTCCGGCGAGCTCGATGCCCTGCTGCTGTGCCCACAGTTTTCCGGTCCATCCGGCCGGCAGCGGCCGCCCCGGGAGCGCGGTAAGGCGCGCCGCCGCGCCGAGGGCGGCGGCGGCCTCTGCGGCGACGCGCGCGGTGCCGTCGCGGCTTTGGTCGTCGACCACGATCACGTTAAACGCGCCGGGGTAGTCCTGCCGCAGCAGCGAGGTCACCGCCTCGCCAATACTGTCGGCTTCGTCGCGCGCCGGAATGACGGCGGTCACGGCCGGCCACGGTCCGGCAAAGGCTAGGTCTGCATCGTCCCGCTCCCGCGCGGCCCAAAACCCGCCGCGCGCGGCGATGAGATAAAGCCAGATCGCCAGCACCATTGACGCTATGAGGTCGTTGGCCACAGATAGTCCCTGTTTCGGGGCAGATTGACGCCGGCCACGAGGGGGTTACCCGTCGCGGCCCGGCTCCTCGTTATCCCGTAAATGTAGGATCGAAAACAGGCCCCGCAGGGTGGCAAAAACTGCCGGTAATGACACGATGAATGACAAGAATAGCGCCTTTCTCAAGCAGCTTGACGCGGTGGCGGCGGAAACCGAGACCCTGCTCGACCGGCTGCTGGCGGCGGGCCCCGCGCAGGGCGAATTGAACCGGCCGGCGCGGCTCGTAGAGGCCATGCGCTATTCCGCGCTCGGCGGCGGCAAGCGGTTCCGGCCGTTTCTGGTGGTGGAATCGGCAAGCCTGTTCGGCGTGCCGCGCGCCAATGCCCTGATGGCGGGCGCCGCCCTCGAATGCGTGCACTGCTATTCGCTGGTCCACGACGATCTACCGGCCATGGACAATGACGAATTGCGGCGCGGCCAGCCGACCGCGCACCGCAAATTCGACGAAGCGACCGCGATCCTCGCCGGCGACGGACTGCTCACTTTCGCTTTCGACATTTTGTCGCGGCCCGAAACCCATAACGACCCAGCCGTGCGCATCGCGCTGGTAATGGCGCTGGCGCGCGCCGCGGGCCTCGGCGGCATGGCCGGCGGCCAGATGCTCGACCTCGCCGCGGAGGGCCGCTTCGGCGCGAGCAAACTTGGCGCCAACGACGTGCGTCTTTTGCAGGCGATGAAAACCGGGGCGCTGCTGCGCTTTGCGTGCGAGGCCGGCGGCATTCTCGCCGCGGCAAGCGCCGACCAGCGCGCGGCGCTCGAACGCTATGGCTCCGCGGTCGGCGAAGCGTTCCAGATCGCCGACGACCTGTTGGATATCGAGGGCGATCCGGCTTTGGTGGGCAAGCAGACCGGCAAGGATGCGGCTGCGGGCAAGGCGACGTTTGTCAGCGTGCTCGGTGTGGCCGGAGCCAAGGCGCGGCTGCGCGAACTCGTCGCCGCCGCCGAATCCGCGCTTAAGCCGTTCGGGCATAAGGCGGCGATCCTGATCGAGGGTGCGCATTTCGTCGCCGAGCGGCATGCCTAGAGCATCTCGAAACCATCATGTTCAAACAAAATGATGGGTCCAAACGTCGCAGCAGCGTAACACAGACGTGGGAATTGATGATTTTGGCGGAAATTGAGAGGCCGGGAAACGATTACAAATGAGGCGATTGCAGCGGGCCGAATCGGCCCATATGTGCTGCAGGCTGCAAACTAAAATGCTTTGTCCGAAAATATCTTGTGCAAGCTTCAGCAAGATCGAACCTTCCTCCGAATTGGGACACTTAAGCTCAAAATGACCAAGCCCGCGCGCTGGACAATCTCCGCCTGTACCGCTGCCATTTTGCTCGCGACGCCGGTTTTGGCGCCGTTGCCGTTTGCCGCCCTGCCAGCGCTGGCGCAGACCGCCGTGCCAGCAAAGAAACCGGCAAGCGTGCCATCCGCTCCACCGCCGGCCGCGCAGCAGGCGCCGAAACTGCCGCCGCGCACGCTGTTCAGCGCCGCCGATGACGATGCCGCCGCCATTCCCGGCATGCCCGACGCACGCTTCTTCGCGGACTCGCGGGCCGATTTCGAAAAGGCGCTGCCGCCGACGCCAGGGCCCTGGCTCATTCTTTCGACCGGCGGCGAGGACGGCGCGTTTGGCGCGGGCCTGCTTAACGGTCTCACCGCCGCAAAAAGCCGGCCGGACTACGCCGTCGTCACCGGCGTCTCCACTGGCGCATTGATGGCGCCGTTCGCCTTCGCCGGGCCGAAATACGACGCCGCGCTGAAGGACGCCTACACCAAGATCACCGCGGCCGACGTTTTCGAAATCGGCTCGACCGGCCAAAGCTTTCTCGATTCCTGGCCGCTGCAGGATCTGATCGCCAAGCAGATCACGCCGCAACTCCTGGCCGACATCGCCGCCGCATATAAGAGCGGGCGGCGGCTGTTTATCGTCACCACCAATCTCGACGCCGAGCGCTCGGTGGTGTGGAACATGGGCGCGATTGCCGCGCATGGCGGCGACGCGGCGCTCAATCTGTTTCGCAAAGTGCTGCTGGCCTCCGGCAGCATTCCCGGCGCTTTTCCGCCGGTGCTGATCGACGTCGAAGGCAACGGCAAAAAATTTGCCGAAATGCACGTCGACGGCGGCGTCGGCGGCCAGTTCTTCGTCGTGCCGCCGGCTTTGCTGGCGAGCAACAGCGGCTACAAAATTCCGGCGACCGCGCTCTACATCGTCATCAACAGCAGCCTGCAGCGCTACTTCACCGTGGTCGATCCGTCGACGGCCCAAATTCTCGGCCAAACGGTCAGCATGGCGGTGATGGTCGATCTGCGGCTGATGATCGACCGCGCCTACGTCGCGTCGAAGAACAGCGGCATCGGCTTTAACGTCGCCAGCATTCCGGCCAACTTCTTCGCGCCGAGCCGCGGCCCGTTCGATCCGCAATATATGGGCGCGCTGTTCAGCGAAGGTTTCAGCATCGGCAAGAGCACAACGCCGTTTGCCGACGCACCGCCCGCTTACATGGATCAGCCTGCGACCGATCCGGCCGGTCAGTCGAAATAAGCCGACTTTCCGCAAATTCATTCCGTCGCACGGCCTTCACAATCGCCGTGTCACACTAACACGCGCGGCTGGTTCAGCCTTTCCTTGATGTTGCCGAGCCGACGCTTCTTTTGCCGGGAGTAAATTTGTTGAGGCCGTCTGGCCGATCAACGCCCTTAAAGCGTGAGATTTTAGAGGGGGTTTTGATTGATTACGATTCCCGGGCTCGCCGCGGAAGCCTTAAGCGACTATCTCACGGACCACATGGGCCGCAGGTTCGGCACGACCGATGCGAGGCTGACCGAGCTCATTCCCTTGATGGCCAGGATGTCGCTTGAATGCATTGGCAACAGCGACGCGCTCTATCACAATGTCGAACATACGATGCTGGTGACGCTGGTCGGTTACGACATTCTCAAAGGCCGCGCACTGCTGACCCCGACCGATGCCGGCGATTTCGCCCATGTGCTGATCGCCTGCCTGCTGCACGACATCGGCTACGTCCGCGGCATCGTCAAAGGCGACGGACCCGATGGCTACGTGATCGACGCGAACAACAACAAGGCCAGGCTGCCGCGCGGCTCATCGGACGCGGCGCTGCTGCCTTACCACGTCGACCGGTCGAAACTCTACGCGATGGAGCGCCTCGGAACGGCCAAACGGCTCGACGCCAAGAGGATTGCCAACGCCATCGAATATACGCGCTTTCCCTCGCCGGCGCAGACCGACGATGCCGACAACGAGGAAGGTCTGCTGGTGCGCGCCGCCGATCTCATCGGCCAGCTCGGCGATCCGCACTATCTGCGCAAGGCCAATGCCCTTTATTACGAATTTGAAGAAGTCGGCATGAACCGGCAGCTCGGCTACACATCGCCCGCCGATCTGACCGAACTCTATCCGCAGTTTTATTGGAAGAGCGTTTCGGCGCGCATCCAGTCGGCGATCCAATATCTCAATGTGACAGCGAGCGGACGGCAATGGATCGCCAGTCTCTACAGCAATGTGTTTCGCGCCGAACGCGCCCTCGATCTTTCCGGACCGCAGCGATAATCCGCCTTAGCCGGTCTTGCTAGCCGGGTCTTACTACCCCGTCTTGCACGCCGGCGCGCCTGCATACGCAACTTAATGGCCTCGGCCGCGTTGACCCTGCGACATGCCAAAATTCAAAGTCGAATTTTCAAACAACACGACCGTCGTTGCCGAACACGACCTTGATTTCCCGAATGTGGAGGCGGCCTGCAAGGGCGCCAGGGAGATCGCCAAAAAGCTCCGGGCAGACGGCATGCTCCCGTTCGGCTTTTCGGATTGGCAAATGACCATTATGAATGCGGACGGCAAGGCCATTGCCGAATTCCCGCTGGAAGAACACGACGCGACCTAGAACAGAGTCGCGCCTCTACTTCTGCATCATCATCATGATCAGCCCGCCGGCGAGGGCCAGGAGCCCGAGCCCGAGCGCGGCATCTTGCAGGATCACGACGGGCAGCGGCTGCGCCTCGCTGCCGATCGACATATTGATGATGGCGAGCGCGGTCGCGCCGACGCCGAGCAGCGCAATCCGGCGCGCGGGAGACTTCCTTTCAGTTTTGCCGCTTTGATTGCCGTTCATGAATCGAAGTCGCCCCCGAGTTTGGATGCCGGACTAAAGCCTTTATCCGCTCATTCCCGCGCCAGCGGGAATCCAGAACGTTCACTGGGTCCCCGCTTTCGCGGGGACGAGCGGAGAGCGCGTGCTACCCGGTCTTGCGCGACGGCACGTTGGCGCTCCACCACGGACAGACATCGGCGGCGCGCAGGTAATTGCCGTCGAGCACGTTCACCGGCTCGCGGCCGCCGGATTGGGCTGTTTTGACACGCAGGCTGCGCGCTTCTTCGCGGCCTTCGTCCGTCAGCCACATGCGGTCGTGGCCCCACAGGCTCGGGCCTTCGGTGCGCTCGTGCGGGGTCCAGTTCGCGGTGTCGATCGAGCGGCCGCCCCAGCCGTATTCGACCAGAAACTGCGACGGCGAATAGGAATAGAACGAGGTGACGTGGTCGTTGACGTGGCGACCGAGCGTGGTGCCGATCGTCTCCGGCTTGCGCAGCGCGAGATCGTAAGCCTGCCCGACGTCATCGAGATAGCAGACCTCGAACATCATGTGATGGATGCCGTTCTTGCCGGTGTCGATGAACGCAAGCGAATGGTGCCGTGCGTTGATGTGGAAGAAATACGCCTTGAACGGCTTCAAGATGTAATCGGTCGGCTTGAAATTGAGGATCTCGGTATAGAACGGCACCACGTCGTCGAGCCGCTCCGCGGTGAGCACGACATGGCCCATGCCGAGCGGGCCGGTGCGGAAGCCGGAGATCGAACGGCCGGGCTTGAACGGATCGCTCGCCGTCTCGGCGCCATGAAACACTTCGAGCCGGTTGCCGATCGGATCGGCGAACACGATCAGGTCTTTGACGCGGCGTTCGTCGGCAAGCGCGCGCGAGCCGCGCGCGACTTTTACGCCCGATTTTTCCAGATGCGCGGCAAGCGCATCGAGCGCCGCGGCGTTGTCGACTTCCCAGCCGTAGAACGACGGCCCGTCGTCCTCGCCGGTGTGAACGATGACGCGCTGCTTCCTGTCGTCCATGCGCAGCGCGAGCGCGCCGCGGCTCTTGTCGACCAGCTGCATGCCGAGGAAACGCGTACCGTACTCCGCCCAGTCGTCGAGATTTTTGGTGCGGATGCCGACATAGCCGAGCGCGTTCAGATTCATCGCGGCTCTCTCTATTCGCTAGACTCTTATCATATTGAAGGTGATGCGTAAATTAACGACGGCGATGCGACTATTGGTGCACTGCCGGCGTCTCGCCTGCCGGTGCGGCTGGAGCTGAGGCTGCGGCTGGAGCCGGCGCCGCCGCTGCGGCTGGAGCTGGCGCCGCCGCTGCGGCTGGAGCCGCCGCCGGAGCCTGGCCCGGCAGCTTTTGGCCGAGATTGTGCGGCACGACGATGCGCTGGCCGTCGGTGAGCGCCGCGGTCTCGGAGACTTTGTTGATCTGGGTCAGCGCCCACAGCGGCACATGATAGGCCGTTGCGATGGTTTGCAGCGTGTCGCCGGCGTGCGCCGAAATCACTACGCCGGAATCCCACAGCTCGATCGGCACCGACGGCGGATAAACGATGCGCAGCGGCACCGATTCCGCGCCGCCGCCCGCGGCGGCGAACCTGATCTTGGCGGCGAGCTGTTGCTGAATGGCGTCGAACTTGTCGAGATTGACGTGGATGATCTCGGCCCGGTCTTTGAGATTGTAACTCGCGTAATAGCCGCGGAAGCCGCGCCCCGGCTCGAGATCGCCGCCGCCCAGAATGTTGGAGGACTGGTAGAGATTGATATAGCGCTCGACATTGCCCGGAATGGCGTGCGCGGAACGGTTGGGATCGTAGGTGATGAGGAGCGCCACCGGCACATGCGCGGCGCCGAGCGTCTCGGCGAATTCCACCGCGACGTCGCCGCCGGCCGAATGGCCGATCACGCTGATCGGCTTGGGATCGCGGCGGTAGTCGCTGATCGCCTGATCGGCGACCGTGCGCCAGATGAGCTGCGAGTTGATATTGGCGGCGACGCCCTCGCGGTTGATCCGGTCAGCCAGTTGATCCATGCCCCAGTCGATCAGGCCGATCAGGCCGCGGAACAGGTAGGCGCGCCCATGCACGGCGGCGGCGGGCGCCGGGGTCTGCGCTGCGGCTGGACCGCCGAGGCAGGTGGCAAACAGCAAAGCCGCGAAAACGGCGGTGAATGCGGTTGCAAAGGGCTTGGCTCGGACCATGCGCTGCGGACTTCGGCTTGTGAGGCTTGAAATGGGGGCCCTGTCGCTACTCCCGCCGGCTGACCCCGGAGATTCCCACGCCGGCGCCGCGACGACAAGGGTGGCGGCTCTGCTATCTTGCAGGCATGCGATTCCTTGCGCAGTTCGTGGCGAGATTGGCGACCGGGCAGATCGCGCTGTGGCGCGCCTTCTGGCTCATCGGGACTCCGCTCGCGCTACTGTGGGACGTCACCGGGGCCTGCATGGTATTCGGCCTCGGCGTCGAGGAACCGGCGCTGGCCGGCGCCATCATCATTCTGTTCACGCTGGCGAGCCTTGCTTTGCCGTTCGTTGCGTTCGCGATCTGGCGCAGCGCCACCAACTATCCGCGCCAGACGTGGTGGCAGACGACGCTCGCGATCGCCGCCAAATCATGCGCGGCGTTTTCCGGCCTGCTGGGAGTGCTGAGCGTAATCGGGCTTCTGTATCTCGCTTCCGATCTCATTCAGGCGGTGCTGGCGCACTCTTGATGTTCGGCTGCTCGGAGCCGCGCCCGAGGCTTCAAATGACCCACCACACAACCAGCAACAGGCCGGCATTCCAGCAGAGCGTCAGGACGAGGGCGAAAACGATCATCGCCCCCGGCCACCACCTGATGAATCTTCCACGGGCCGGTTCAGCGGCGGCAGCCGGCGTTGCCACGATCTGATCGGATGTTTCAACAATAGCTGCCATTTTTGCTTCCCTTGGAACTCGGCCAAAGTCCTGATGTCAGCGGCGGATTCAATCACCGCCGCACCGCAACATTTTTAATGTTGCATTGCGACATCAATGTGGAGCCGCGCTGACCTGCAGCGCCTCATTTCGCGCCATTTGAACAGAACGCGCTTGCTATTTGCCGCCGGAATTGTCGGCCAAGTGATTGTCGACCAAGTGATTGTCGACCACGCGCGCCGCGCGTTCGGGCCGGGCCGGCTTTGGCAAGTTCTTGGGCAGGTCGAGGATTTCGCCTTGCGCGATGGACCGCCGGCCTTTGGCATTGCCCGGCAACGTGGCATCGCGCGGCGGGCTTGCCGGCGGCGCGTCGCCCGATTCGTCATTTGGCGGCGGCGCAAGCTGCGCCAGCACCACCGGCTTTACCAGCGCGGCGCGCGCCGCTTCCAGCCGATCCGCGGCGGTGAATTTGGCGATTTCGCTTTTCACCAGATTGCGAAACTCCGAACTGAACTGCGCGCCCGGATGGGAATCATTGTTGGTGATGTATTCGATATTGTCGCCGGCCAGTTTCTTCGATCCCATGCCGCCCCAGGTCAGCCACGGATTGGGATCGTAGATTTCGATCATCCGTCCAACCTTTCCCGTGAGTGTCGGATTCCAGCTCAGCATCGAGGGCTGCAGCGCAATGATCAGGTCGATGTATTTCGCCTCATTGGCGACAAAAACCGTGCTGTTGGCGCCGAGGCTATAGCCGACGACGACCGTGTGCGTTCCCGGCGCCTGCCGGCCGAGGTCGTCGACCAGAGACGGCCACGCCTGATGCACATAGGTCTCGACTTCGACGTCCGGCATCATCTTGAGCTCGGCGACCAGTTCGACAAGCCCGATCGCCGGCAACGGCCCGAACATCGGCCACAGCACGGCGACGAATGTCTTGGCCTCGACCGGCGACGAGATCAGCGCGCCGCACAAGGCGGCAGCGAGCGCGAATTTCTTCACTGGCAGGCCCCCGTCTATCCCGGCCGCTAGAGAACTGGGCAATTGCGGGGATTTCTGGGTAGGAGGCGGGAAACTTTGCGGAGGAAACGGGGCACGCTTGGAACGAGGTTAGCATTTGGTTACGTCGCCGCCGGACCGACCGGTGCGGTGGCTTCAAACCGGCGAACGCTGCAAAAATTCGTTCAAGGCGTACCCTTTTGCTGCGCTTTGATTTCGTCAAATTTGGACAACGCTCGTTCGAATTTGTCGTTGAAGAGCCACATCGCATCCAGAATCTCGCGGAAGGTTGCGGATGTCTTTGCCCGGTCGACGTGCCCAAACGTGAAGATGCTGTTGTTACGCAAATAGCCCATTATCGTCGGGTCCGAAATTTGATGGTCAGCGAAATTGCCTGAATTGAGAGCGGCCCTGGTGGGGCTCGGAATGATCTGGAGAAGTTCAAACAGTTTCATTTGGTCAATCGGGTCTGGTAATTCTTTGACGATCGCCGGTATCTGCGGGAAGACATCGGCATGCGCGTTCATCAGACCGTCTCTCACAGCGGTCCAGTGATTGAATCGATGATCTAAATTACCAACGCGCGCTTCTTCCTTGTCGTCGCGGGCGATCAGCGCGGGATCGAAGGCTGTAATCGATTGTTTTATTGCCGCCCATCTCTTCTGGCCGCTTTGGTCTTCAGATATGCCGGTTTGAAAGCTTCCCTTGTATGTGTTCGAGCGTGCGTTCCCTATGTTTTGATTGCCATTTGTTTCGGCAAAGAAAATGCCCAAGCTGATACGGCCGGCCACTTTGGCATTCGTCGCATCGAGGCCTTTGGCTCGTGCGATGTCGGTTCCCAGATCGACAACGTCGCTGAACGGAGTATTCGATCTTTGGGCATTGGCAGGCGGCGCCTGCATGATGTTAAAGAGATTCAGATACTCGTCGATAAGAGGCTCGTTGCCGGCGTCGAAATACGCCGGCGGAATCCCAAATTTATTGGGCCGCCCGATTTTAGATGGTAGCGCATCGGTGAGGTCCTTATAGGTGCTCATCATAGTGACGCGGGCAAGATAGAGCGCTTGCCCCGGCAAATTTGGCAGCGGCTGATTTGTATTAATCTGGCTGCGGCGTATGCGTAGGATTGAAATGAATTGGTTCAATGCGTCATCGTACGCATTGAGTGCGGCCGATTGGGAATTCGTCAATGCCGCCGGCTGAGCCGCCGTCGAAGAAACGAAGCGGAGATCGCTTAAATTGTTCAATACGAGCGGGGTGGAGAGAAATCCGAGAGTAAGAGCCGCCGCGCGTGCGATTGCGGGCAAACTAAAATCTACCTTCATCGGATTGCACCCGAGCTATCACAAACGCTGCTCTCGCGCTCTTTGACGCACTATCTCCACGGCGCGAGACGTGGCAACAAAAAGCGGGCGGCCTGACCTTGGCCGCCGCGTTCAAAAGGAATAAAAGCACCGTCCATGCTAAAACGGCAGGTACTTCCGAGGCAGAGTTTCGCGTCGCGGCCCACGTCCAAGTCAAGAACGTGCGGGACCTGTTCCCTCTGCTGCAAACTGCCTTATATCGCCGAGTTGAGTAAACCGATCGACACCTGGTGCAAGCATGCAGCCCGTGGCGCGGGCGGTTGTCTGATCTACGCCGATCGCCCGCACACCTGCAGAGGATTTGTATGCGGTTGGCTCGCGGGCGAGCTCGCCATTAACGACGACTGGTTCCCCGCGCGCTGCAAAATGTACATTACCCCGCGCCACCCAAAACACACTTTGGCGGAACGGGGGATGTTGGTGACCGTCGAGCCCGCTTACCCGAACACTTGGCGCCGTGAGCCTTATTACTCGCAGCTTCTGGCTTGGGCGCAGAAGATCCACGTCGAAATAAGGATCGGCCAACGCTGCATCCGCCTTCACGCTGATGCCTCGGAGGAAGAAGTCATCCGCAGCAAGGCCTGGTTCGAAGGGCGGGATGATGACGGTACGGCGCCAATCACCAACCGGGCATGATGAGGGACAGGCAAAATGGCGCCCGTAATCTGCCTTTTCGTCTGCCGTACTATCCTGCCGCGAATAAATTGAAACGTAACGGCCGCTATTGATGCTGTGGACGGCTCCTCCACCCGGCACGTGAGTGCCATGGATGTGGGTGCTGTTAGGGCTCCCACGATTCGGAGGAGCTATCCATGCAAACGGTCACGACCATCGGTCTCGATATTGC
>Ga0181537_10000432_pt1 | contig 39443 bp, 35 predicted proteins | sample PEATcosm2014_Bin_39_FD_119765 | JGI IMG/M metagenome (GOLD analysis project Ga0181537, IMG submission 119765) | Peatland microbial communities from MTU Mesocosm Facility, Houghton, MI, USA - PEATcosm2014_Bin23_10_metaG | ecosystem: Environmental > Terrestrial > Soil > Wetlands > Peat | place... | reverse complement strand
TGCCTTGCCGGTCGAAGAAGCGCCACTCGCCGAAGCCGACGGCCGCGTGCTCGCTTTCGATCTCAAAGCGCTGCGCACCCAACCGCCGGCGGACGTATCGGCGATGGATGGATATGCCGTACGTACTGCGGACGTCGCAAACGCGCCGGTGCGGCTGAAAGTCGTCGGCGAGGTCCCGGCGGGCCGACCGTTCGACGCCACGATCGGTGCGGGCGAGGCGGCGCGGATTTTTACCGGCGGTTTCGTTCCCGCCGGGGCTGACACCATTGTTATCCAGGAGCAGACCAAACGCGACGGCGATTGGGTCGAGGTGCAAAAACCGACGACCGCCAAGAGCCGCCATGTCCGCCCGCTCGGTCTCGATTTTCGCTCAGGCGACGTGCTGTTCAAAAAGGGCCACCGGCTTACCGCGCGCGATCTCGCGCTCGCTGCCGGCATGAACCATCCGCTGGTGCCGGTCTATCGCCGCCCGAAGATCGCGCTGTTCGCAACCGGCGACGAACTGGTGTCGCCCGGCACCGAGCCGGGTCCGGGTCAGATCGTGTATTCCAGCGGCTTTGCGCTCGCCGCTTTAGCGCGCGACGAAGGCGCCGGTGTTAGCGATCTCGGCGTCATCCACGACACGTTCGAAGCGACCGTCACCGCGGTGAAGGACGCGCGCGGACTTGAGGCCGACATTCTCGTCACCACTGGCGGCGCTTCGGTCGGCGATTACGACCTGGTGCATAAGGCCCTCGCGTCGGAAGGCATGAATCTGTCGTTCTGGAAGATCGCGATGCGGCCGGGCCGGCCGCTGATGCATGGCCGGCTCGGCGCCATGCATGTGCTCGGGCTGCCGGGCAATCCGGTGTCGTCTTACGTCTGCGCCTTCCTGTTTCTCGTCCCACTCATCCGCACCATGATCGGACGGAGCGATATCACCGCGCCAATCGAATCGGCTTCGCTCGGTTGCGACCTCCCTGCCAACGACGAGCGCGCCGATTATCTTCGCGCCACGCTGAAAGCCGGCATCGACGGGCCGATCGCGACGCCCTTCCCGGTCCAGGACAGTTCCATGATGCTGCCGCTGTCGAGATCGAATTGTCTGGTGATTCGAGAAGCTTACGCGCCGCCGGCCAAGGCCGGCAGCGAATGCCGGATCGTTAAGTTCGAGCGTTAAGCGCGCCTTCGCGCGGATGCTCGACTTCTTCACTTCAAATTAAATGGTTGCGGAACACATATGGAACGGATAGTGTCTGTTCATGCTTTGTTTCGCCTTGGAAGGCTCCGCGAGGGGCCCGGGCGAGCCAGGAGGGGAAGCCCAAATGCTTACGCGCAAGCAAGCCGAGCTCTTGCGATTTATTCACGAACGGCTGAAGGAAGCCGGCGTTCCCCCCTCCTTCGACGAGATGAAGGACGCGCTCGACCTGCGCTCCAAGTCGGGCATCCACCGGCTGATCACGGCGCTGGAGGAGCGCGGCTTCATCCGGCGGCTGCCGAACCGGGCGCGCGCCATCGAAGTGATCAAGCTCCCTGAATCGGTCGCCCACGGCATGGGCTCCGGCCGTTCGCGCGGTTTCACCCCGAGCGTGATCGAAGGCAATCTCGGCCGCGTTCGCACCGCTTCCGAGGACGAAGGCGGCCGCCCGGTCGCCGTTCCGGTCATGGGCCGCATCGCCGCCGGTACGCCGATCGAGGCGATCCAGACCAGAAGCCACACCATCAACATGCCGCCGGATCTCCTCACCGCGGGCGAGCATTTCGCGCTCGAAGTGCGCGGCGACTCGATGATCGAGGCCGGCATTCTCGACGGCGACATTGCCTTGTTGAAGCGCACCGACGGGGCCGATACCGGCGACATCGTCGTTGCTCTGATCGACGACGAGGAAGCCACGCTCAAGCGTTTCCGCCGCCGCGGCGCCTCTATCGCGCTCGAGCCGGCCAATACCGCCTACGAGGTTCGCATCCTGCCGCCCAACCGGGTGCGCATTCAGGGCAAGCTCGTCGGGTTGTTTAGGCGGTACTAAGCTGGTCATTCTGGGCTCGCCGCTGCGCGACGCGTCCCGGAATGACGCGTCAGGCTTGCATCCGCTGGCGCATCTCTTCCAGCTGCGCGACCTGGTCGCCGACGTCGTCGACATCATCGACATCGCCGACGCGGAAGAAGCCGACCTGATCGGCCATGGCTGCGGCCTGGGTTTCAAGCGTCTTGGCCGCCGACGCGCTTTCTTCCACCAGCGCTGAATTTTGCTGATTGACCTCGTCCATCTTCGCCAGCGCATTGTTGACGTGCGCGAGCCCGGCCGCCTGCTCGGAGCTGGCACGGGCAATTTCGGCGACAATGTCGGCCGCCTTCTTGATCGAGGCCACGACCTCATCGAGCGCCTTGCCGGCCTGATTGACCAGACCGACGCCTTCCTTCACCTGGCAGGAACTGCTGGTGATGAGCGCCTTGATGTCCTTCGCCGCCTGCGCCGAGCGTTGCGCCAGGCTGCGGACTTCGGCAGCCACGACGGCAAAGCCGCGGCCGGCGTCGCCCGCCCGCGCCGCTTCGACCGCGGCATTGAGCGCCAGCAGATTGGTCTGCCGGGCGATTTCGTCGATCACGCCAATGATGTCGGCGATCTTGCGCGAAGACTCCTCGATGCGGGAGATCGAAGCAATCGTCTTGCTCACCACCGCGCTGCCGTGGTCGGCGACGTTGTGGGTGTCCGCAGTAAGCTGACTGGCATGCTGGGCGTTTTGCGCGTTCTGTCTCACGGTCGCGGAGATCTGCTCCATGGATGCCGAGGTTCTCTCAAGCGCGACCGACTGCGCCTCGGTGCGCTGCGACAGATCCGTAGTGCCGCCGGAAATCTCGCTGGAAGCGCCGGCAACCTCGCGCGCGGCTGTGGCGATCGCCTCGATCGTTTCCTGCAAGCGCTCCGCCGCAGCATTGAAGTCGAGCTTGATCTGCTCGTAGGCGCCGGCGAACGGCTCCGTGATACGGATGGTAAGATTGCCGGCGGCAAAGGCTTTGAGCCCTTTGGCGATGGAGCCGACGACGCTTGCCTGTTCGGCGGCAACCCTGGCGCGCTCTTCGGCCGCCTTGGCCTGCTCGGCGGCGGCTCTCGCCTGCTCGGCGGCGACCCTCTTTTGCGCCTCCGCTTCGGTTTTCCGCCGTTCCTCGGCGGTCTTCGCCCGCATTTCGGTTTCGATCTGCTGCTGCTTTTCGGCTTGCTGGCGCTGCAATTCCGCCTGCTGGCGCTGTTCGATCCGGCCCTTCTCCAGGGCCGCATCGCGCATCGCCATTACCGCTCTCGCGATCTCGCCGATTTCGTCGGTCTGGCTGGCGCCGGGCACGTCGAGATCGAGGCTGCCGCCGGCGATCTGCAGCATGCAATTGCGCAGCCGATAAAGCGGACCGATCAGGTTGCGGGTGACGAAGAAGAAGCCCGCCGCAAGCGCGATCGACGCAAAACAGGCAACGCCGATGAGAACCATCTGATTGAGCCATTCGAGGTCGTTGACGTCGCGTTCGGCGTCGGCGGTGTGAGCGGCATAGGCCTTGTCGAGCGCGACAAGCTTGTCGTTGAGCGCGGAGCGCACCTTGCGGTTGGCGTCGTTATCGCCGAAGGCGCGGGCGTCCGCTGTGGTCTCGAACTGTGCCTTCCTGACCAGCTCTTTGCGGAAATCGATGAACTGAGCGATGGCGGCGTCCAGATCCTCGATCCTGGCGCGTTCGGATTCGATGACGAGGCCCTTCCAGGCCTTCGCCGCCGCATCGATGCCATCGAGATCTTTGAGCAGGTTTTTCGCGAACGGCTCTGCCGTCTGCCAATCCGGCGACATATAGATGCCGCGCGATTCCATCACGACCGCGTAGACGAGGCCATTGATGCGGGAGAGATACTGCGCGCCCTTCCAGGCAATATCCATCTGCTGGCTTGCCTGTTTGCCGGAGGCCGAATTGTAGGAGTTGATGGCGACGGCAACCAGCGGAACGAGACCGAGCAAACCGATAACGAGCAGCAGTCTCGCTTTCACCGAAAAGTTCATGCGATGCGTTCCGTTTGACAGGCAGGAATTTACAACTGCGGGCACCGCACGGTTTCATACCCCATCGGACCGCGAATCCGCGGCACGACCCAACCGTGGCATCGGTGAAACTACGGACTATTTGGTTGTTATTTCTTTAAGGAAAACTGGGGGTTCGGCGAGCGGCAGGCCCATCCGGGACGGTTTTTGGTGCTTTTACTGGTCCGTCCCGATGTCGTCCTGCTGCGGCGTTGCGTCGCGAGACGGGGCGTAGAGCAATGGCGTTGTGCCGCTCCCGCCGGCCGCTGCCTCACTCCCTGCCGTCTGAGGCTGCGCCGGCTACCGGGACGTGTAGGCTAGCGAGAAAGTTGTGGCGATATCTGTGCGCGAAACAGACATTTATCTATCCGCCGCCAGACACCTTGGCCCAGGTGTCGCGCAAGCCAACAGTGCGGTTGAACACCAGGTGGCCGGGGGCGGAATCCTTGTCCGGATAAAAATAACCCTGCCGCTCGAACTGGATTGCGGTTTTCGAATTCGCTCCGGCTAACGACGGCTCGACGCGCGCATCGGCAATGACTTCGAGCGAATTGGGATTGATCTGCGATTCAAAATAGGTGGCGTCGGGGTCCGGCCGCGTGAACAGCGGATTGTAGAGCCGGACCTCAGCGGGCACGGAATCCGCCGCCGAAACCCAGTGCATGGTCGCTTTGACCTTGCGGCCGTCAGGCGCGTTGCCGCCTTTGGTTGCGGGATCGTAGGTGCAGCGCAGTTCGACGATTTCGCCAGCGGCATTTTTCACAAATTCACGGCAGGTGATGAAATAGGCATAACGCAGCCGCACTTCGGCACCAGGAGACAGCCGGAAGAATTTCTTCGGCGGGTTCTCCATAAAATCGTCGCGCTCGATGAAAATCTCGCAGCCGAATTTCAGCCGCCGCGTGCCCAGTGCCGGATTTTCCGGATGGTTCACCGCCTCGAGCTCTTCGCTTTTGCCCTCCGGGTAATTTTCAATGACGATTTTGAGCGGACGCAACACCGCCATGCGGCGCTCCGCGGTCTTGTTGAGATGTTCGCGAATGGAAAATTCCAGCATCGCCACGTCGACGACGCTGTTGGCCTTGGCGACGCCGATGCGTTTGACAAAATCGCGGATCGCTTCCGGCGGCACGCCGCGCCGGCGCAGGCCCGCGATCGTCGGCATACGCGGGTCGTCCCAGCCGGAGACGAAACCGCCGCGCACCAGTTCGGTGAGCACGCGTTTCGACAGCACGGTGTAAGTGAGATTGAGGCGCGCGAATTCGTATTGGTGCGGGTGCGACGGCACGGGCAGATTGGCCAGAAACCAGTCGTAGAGCGGCCGGTGATCCTCGAATTCCAGCGTGCAGATCGAATGGGTAATGCCTTCGATCGAGTCCGACTGGCCGTGAGCAAAATCGTAGCTCGGATAGATGGACCATTTCGTGCCGGTGCGCGGATGCTCTGCATGGAGAATCCGGTAGAGCACCGGATCGCGCAGATTGATATTGCCCGACGCCATATCGATCTTGGCGCGCAGCACGCGAGCGCCGTTCGGAAACTCGCCTGAGCGCATGCGGCGGAACAGATCGAGGTTTTCTTCTACGCCACGATCGCGGAATGGACTGTTGACACCGGGCTCGGTGAGCGTGCCGCGCGTCGTCCGCATCTCTTCCTGCGTCTGATCGTCGACATAGGCCTTGCCGGTGCGGATCAAGACTTCGGCCCATTCGAAGAGCCGCTCGAAATAGTCCGAGGCGTAGAACAGATTTTTGCCCCAGTCGAAACCGAGCCAGCGCACGTCTTCCTGGATGGAATCGATGTATTCCTGCTCTTCCCTTGTTGGATTGGTGTCGTCGAAGCGCAGATTGCAATGGCCGCCGAACTCTTCGGCGATGCCGAAATTCAAGCAGATCGACTTGGCGTGACCGATATGCAGATAGCCGTTCGGCTCCGGCGGAAACCGGGTGACGACGCTCTTGTGCCGGCCGGCAGCGAGATCGGCGCGCACGATGTCGCGGATGAAGTCCTGGCCGGCTTCCCGCGCGATGGTTTCCGCAACTGACATGAAGCGATCGTTCCCGTGAGCCCTCCCGCCGCAAATAGGGCGGCGGATGCGTCGAATCCAAGGCCTGTTTTGACATGCCCGGATTGAACAAGTTGGCTTGTGGGGTCAAGCCCACCACTGCGGCAGATTTAGTCTCACTGCCGTTTTTGCGAGCCGTTTAGCTCCTTTTCACGGATATCTGTGCTACACGGGCCCGCGTCCGTACGCCGTTGGAGTGATATGACCGTCGTCACCCGTTTTGCCCCCTCGCCGACCGGCTTCCTCCACATCGGCGGGGCGCGCACCGCGCTGTTCAACTGGCTCTACGCGCGCGGGCGGAGCGGCCAGATGCTGCTGCGGGTCGAGGACACCGACCGCGAGCGCTCAACGCAGGCCGCGATTGACGCCATCATCGACGGGCTCAAATGGCTCGGCGTCAGCTGGGACGGCGACGTCGTCTATCAATTTTCCCGCGCAGCGCGGCACCGTCAAGTCGCCGAAGCGCTGCTGACAACCGGGCATGCCTATCGCTGCTACGCGAGCCCCGAAGAGCTTACGGAAATGCGCGAGGCGGCCCGCCGCGAGGGCCGCTCGAAGCTTTACGACGGCCGCTGGCGCGACCGCGATCCAGGCGAAGCCCCGCCAGACGTCAAGCCCGCGATCCGGCTCAAGGCGGCGCTCACCGGCGAGACCGTGATCGAGGATCAGGTGCAGGGCCGCGTCGTCTGGCAGAACGAGAACCTCGACGATCTTGTGCTGCTGCGCTCCGACGGCACGCCGACCTACATGCTGGCCGTGGTCGTCGACGACCACGACATGGCCGTGACCCACATCATCCGCGGCGACGATCACCTGACCAATGCGGCACGGCAGAAGCAGATCTACGATGCGCTCGCTTGGCCAGTGCCGGTCATGGCGCACATTCCTCTGATCCACGGGCCGGACGGATCGAAACTGTCCAAGCGCCACGGCGCGCTCGGTGTCGATGCCTACCGCGCCATGGGTTACCTGCCGGCGGCCTTGCGCAACTACCTGGTACGGCTCGGCTGGAGTCACGGCGATCAGGAAATTTTTTCGACCGAAGAAATGATCGCCACATTCGACCTGCCGCAGATCGGCCGCTCGCCCGCGCGCTTCGATTTTTCCAAGCTGGAAAGTCTCAACGGCCATTACATCCGCCAGACCAGCGACGCCGACCTTCTCGCCGCGATCGACCAGCTTTTGCCGCATCTGCCCGACGGCGCAGCCATCGCCGTGAAGCTGACGGCGAAGGCGCGCGAGCAGTTTCTGGCGGCCATGCCGAGCCTCAAGGAACGCGCCAAGACACTGCTCGATCTAATTGATGGCGCTCAATTTCTTTGGGCCGATCGCCCGCTCTCACTGGACGACAAAGCGGCCGGCCTCCTTACACCTGACGCCCGTGCGCTGTTGGGCGACATCGCCGCGCGCCTCGCCGAGATCGAGCCGTGGACCACCGAGGCGACTGAGCAAGCGGTGCGCACGTTTGCCGAGCAGAAAGGCGCTAAGCTCGGCGCGGTGGCGCAACCGTTGCGCGCCGCGCTGACCGGCCGCACCACCTCGCCCAGCATTTTCGAAGTTTTGACCGTGCTCGGCAAAGCGGAAAGCCTGGCGCGACTTGGCGACCAGGCCCAGTCGCCGGTTCAAGCCTAATCATTGCGCAGCCGGTCTTACTGCCGTAATCCCGGGCAATTATCTTGCAGTGCACACGGGGTTGCGCTACCCCAGTAGGGTCGGGCCGACTTGCCGCTTCAACCGCATTGGGCGTTATCGGCCCTGCCCGGCAACCCATCCCGGCTGCCAGCAATCGAGGGTTAGATCATGGACGCGAAAACCGGCGCCAACATCAAGACCGGCACGCTCAAAATCGGCGACAAGGACTATTCGTTCCCGATCTACGACGGCACGATCGGCCCGGAAGTCGTCGACATCAGCAAGCTTTACGCCGAGGCCGGCATCTTCACCTACGATCCCGGTTTCACCTCGACTGCGAGCTGCGAGTCCAAGATCACCTATATCGACGGCGACGAAGGCGTGCTGCTCTATCGCGGCTATCCGATCGCCGACCTCGCCGAACACGGCGACTTCCTCGAAACCTGCTACCTGCTGCTCTACGGCGAACTGCCAACCGCCGCGCAGAAAGCCGATTTCGTCGACCGCGTCGTGCATCACACCATGGTGCACGAGCAGATGAGCCGGTTCTTCCAGGGCTTCCGCCGCGACGCCCATCCGATGGCGGTGATGGTCGGTTCGGTCGGCGCGCTGTCGGCGTTCTATCACGACTCCACCGACATCACCGATCCGACGCAGCGCATGATTGCCTCGATCCGCATGATCGCCAAAATGCCGACCCTGGCCGCCATGGCGTACAAATATACGATCGGCCAGCCGTTCATCTATCCGAAGAACGATCTCGACTATGCGTCGAATTTCATGCGCATGTGCTTTGCGGTGCCGACTGAAGAGTACAAGCCCAATCCGGTCATCGCCCGTGCCATGGACCGTATTTTCACGCTTCATGCCGACCACGAGCAGAACGCTTCGACCTCGACCGTGCGGCTTGCCGGTTCAACCGGCGCCAATCCGTTCGCCTGCATCGCCGCCGGCATCGCCTGCCTGTGGGGCCCCGCGCATGGCGGCGCCAACGAAGCGGCGCTGAAAATGCTCGGCGAGATCGGTTCGGTCGACCGCATTCCGGAATACATCAAGCGCTCGAAAGACCCGAAGGATTCATTCCGCCTGATGGGTTTTGGCCACCGCGTCTACAAGAATTACGATCCGCGCGCCAAGATCATGCAGCGGACCTGCTACGAGGTGCTCAACGAGCTCGGCATCAAGGATCCGTTGCTCGACGTCGCCATGGAGCTCGAGAAGATCGCGTTGCATGACGATTACTTCATCCAGAAGAAACTTTATCCGAACGTCGATTTCTACTCCGGCATCACGCTGCGCGCGATGGGCTTCCCGACCGCCATGTTCACGGTGCTGTTCGCGCTCGCCCGCACCGTCGGCTGGATCGCGCAGTGGAAAGAGATGATCGAGGATCCGCACCAGAAGCTCGGCCGCCCGCGGCAGCTCTATACCGGATCGCCGGCGCGCGACTATCAGCCGATCTCAAAGCGGAAGTGATCAGGCCGGGTTATACGCCCAGGTCAGATAGGCCCCTGCCCAAGTGAAGCCGCCGCCGAAAGCGGCGAGGATCATGCGGTCGCCGGCCTTGAGCTTGTCTTCATAGTCCCATAGGCACAGCGGAATAGTAGCAGCGGTGGTGTTGCCGTATTTGTGGATGGTGATCATCACCTGTTTCGAATCGAGCTTCATGCGCTCGGCGGTCGCCTCGATGATGCGCTTGTTGGCCTGATGCGGCACCAGCCAGTCGACCTTGTCGCTGGTCAAGTGATTGCGCATCATCAGCTCGGCCGCGACTTCGGCCATGCGCGCGATGGCGAATTTGTAAACCGCTGCGCCTTCCTGATGCACGTAATGCAGGCGCTTGGCCACGGTCTCGGCGGTCGGCGGCATGCGGCTGCCGCCGGCCTTCTGATGCAGATGCGGCATGCCGCCGCCGTCCGAGCGGATGATCGCGTCGACGATACCGAATTTCCGGCTCGGCTCGAGCAGCACGGCGCCGGCGCCGTCGCCGAACAGCACACAGGTGGCGCGGTCGGTGTAATCGATGATCGCCGACATCTTGTCAGCCCCGACCACCACGATCTTGCGGAATTTTCCGGTCTCGATGAATTGCGAGGCGACGGTGAGTGCATAGACGAAGCCCGAACAGGCGGCTTGCACGTCGAAGCTGCCGATATTGTGGATGCCGCACATCTCGCAGATCAGATTGGCGGTCGAGGGAAAGACGAAATCCGGCGTGGTAGTCGCGCAGATCAACAGATCGATTTCGCCGGCTGCCGTTCCAGTTTTTTTCATGAGCCCGCGCACCGCCTCCGCGCCCATATGCGAGGTGCCGAGCCCTTTGCCCTTGAGGATGTGCCGTTCCTTGATGCCGGTGCGCTCGGTGATCCACTCGTCGCTGGTATCGACCATTTCGGCGAGCTCGGCATTGGCGAGCACGTCAGGCGGGACGTAACCGAAAACCCCGGTGATGGCGGCGTGGATCGGGGATTTCCGTGCCGTTTTTTTGGTCGGGCTCACGCGGGTGCTTTTACAATGATGCTTCAGGGCTTGCGGCTTAGCAGGATGCTTGCGGCAATGGTAGGGCTCGTCGCGACAAGCGTTAACCTGGGTTCGTTGCTACGCCGCTCGGCAACGCGAGCGCGCGCCCGCGCCGGGCAATATCGAGAACGATGGTCGCGGCCTTGGCGCTTGGCGCCGTGCTACCGATCGCCATGATGTCGTCGAGGCGGCGAAAACCGTCGATCTGCCGTCGCCGCTCCGGCGTATCGGTGAGGAGCGGAACAAGCGCCGTGGCGAGCTTGTCCGGCGTGCAATCCTCCTGCAACAGCTCAGGCACAATATTTTCGCCGGCAACCAGATTGGCGAGGATTACGCTCGGCAGCCTGGACTGTATCCGAATGAGCCGCGCGATAACGGCCTCAACGGCGTGCAGGCGGTAGGCGGCGATCATCGGCACGCCGGCGAGCGCAAGTTCAAGTGTCACGGTACCCGATGCGGCAAGCGCAGCTCGAGCGTTGCGAAAGGCCGCCCACTTTTCCGCCGGCTCGACGACGATGCGCGGGGTCACCGTCCAGCCGGCGACGGCGTCCCGCAATTGCGCAACGACATGCGGCACGGTCGGTATCACCAGTTCGATCGGCCCCGCACGCTCCCTCGCCTGCGCGATGGCGCGGCCGAAGATGCCGGCATGGCGGTGGATCTCGTTCGACCGGCTGCCGGGTAATGCGAGGACAAGCGGCGGATCGGCAAGCCGCCGCTTCGCCTCTTCGGCATTGGGGCGAAGTTCAGCAATGCGCTCAATGAGCGGATGGCCGACATAGGTGCACGGTGGACCGCCCAGCCGCAGATGGACCGCCGGCTCAAATGGCAGGATCGCCAGCACATGATCGATATAGGCGCGCATGGCCCGCGCCCGCCCCGGCCGCCATGCCCAAACCGACGGCGAGACATAATCGATGATCGGGATCGACGGATCGGCATGCCGCACGCGCCGCGCCACCCGGTGGGTGAAATCCGGGCTGTCGACGATCACCAGAACGTCGGGACGCGCGGCAATGATTGATCGCGCGGTTTCGCCGATACGGCGAATGATCCGCGGCAGCCGTTGCGGGATTGCAGTAAGCCCGATGATGGAGAGTTCATCGATCGCAAACGGGCTATTGATGCCGGCAGCGACCATGGCGCGGCCGCCAAGGCCAAACAGCTTTACTGCATCGCCTTCGCGTTTACGCAGCGCCTGCGCCAGTGCGCCACCCAACGCGTCGCCGGATTCTTCGCCGGCGATGATGGCAATTGACAATGGTTGAGACGAGGGCGCGATTGGCGGGGCGTTCATGGCATCGCGCCTTCGCGCACGCCGACGACAAATACCTTCTCGCGATCGGCCGCCGCAATGACTGCTTGCGGCTCCGCGATCATCGTGGTGCCCGCGGCAACAGCGAGACCGGCGAGGCTGGCACGGGCAACATTTTCGACGGTGCGCGGACCGATCGACGGCAAATCGAAGCGCCGGTCCTGTCCTGGCTTCGGCGCCTTAACCAGAACGCCAGTGCCGGACGGCAGAGTCACCCGACCAAGGCGCCGCATCTCGGCAATCCGCGCCAAAAGATTATCGGTGCCTTCGGCGGCCTCGACGCCAAGGACGTGGTTGTTGGCGACCACTGCCGCCTGCCCGACGTCGAACGGACCGAGCGCGGCAATGACGGCAAGCGCCCGGGCAATATCGGCGTTGTCGCGCGCCGACGGCTGGTGCCGGCCAAGAATGCCTTCGGGCACGAAGACTTCCGGCGCCACATCCTTGACGCCCACGACACGCAGGCCGCCGCTTTCGGCGATCTTTGCCACGCCGGAAATGAGAGTGTCGTCACCGCCGCGATAGGCGCGAACGAGGCCCGGCATCGCCTTAATCGTCTGCCAATCGAGACGAAGCTGCGTGATCGGCGGCCGCAGCACGGTGCCGATGAAAAGAACCTCGCGGCAATTTTCCGCCTTGGCGAGTCGAAAGAACCGTCCGGCCTGGCCGATCGGGATCCAGTAATGCACATAGCGCTCGATCACCGCCGCATCCGCCCAGCCCTTGAGGCCGAACATCACCGGCCGCCTGCCGCGCCTTGCCACCGCATCGGCGATGGCGCCGGGAAAACTGCCGCCGCCGCAGATGATGGCGAGCGGTTCGTGTCCGGCATCGGCGTCAGCCATGTCGCGGCTCGTCAGGCTTCAGCGGTTTGCATGTCCGCACTGCGCCGGGCGCGCGGGCGCATCAGCGGGCGTTTGCTATCGGCGCGGACGAAAGCGATGATCTTGTCGACCAGGGGATCGCCGGCGAATTCGCGCTCAACCGCGTCGATGCGGTCGGCGATGCGCCCCTCGACGAAAAACAGCGAACGATAGGCGCTGCGGATCTTGTGCATCTCGGCCCGCGTGGCGCCGCGGCGGCGCAGCCCAACAATGTTTAATCCGACCAGCGCGCCGGTCTGACCGAGGCAAAAGCCGAACGGGATGATGTCGTCGCGGGCGGCCGACATGCCCGCCATCATAACGCCCTCGCCGATACGCACGAACTGATGGATGGCGACATGGCCGCCAAGGAAAGTGTAATCGCCGACGCTGACATGGCCGCCGAGCACCACGTTGTTGGCGAAAGTCACGTCGTCGCCGACCAGGCAGTCGTGTCCGACATGCGATCCCACCATGAAGAAACAACGGTCACCGATCCGCGTGACCCCGCCGCCGTCCTCGGTGCCGGTATTCAAGGTGACGCTTTCGCGCAGGTCGCAGCGCGCGCCGATGATGAGCTTGGTCGCGCCGCCGCGATAGTGCACCGACTGCGGCGGCGTGCCGAGCGAAGAGAACGGATAGACGATCGTGCCCTCGCCAATTGTCGTCGCGCCAGTGACGTAAACATGGGCCAGCAGCCGCACGCCGCGTTGCAGTTCGGCGTCGGGTCCGACGATGCAGTACGGCCCGATCTCAACGTCGTCAGCAATACGCGCGCCGTTGGCGACGCGTGCGGTCGGATCGATCGCCATTTACGCCTCGGTGATGACCGCCCCGACTTCGGCCTCGGCGATGAGATGACCGCCGACTTTGGCCTCAGCACGATACCACCACATGTTGCGGCGGTGCGCGATCTTGTTGACGTGATATTCGATTGTGTCGCCTGGCACGGCGGGTTTGCGGAATTTGGCCTTGTCGATGGTGAGGAAATAAAATTGGGCGCCCTTGCGCCTGCCGGCGTCCATTTGCAGCAAGCACAGAACGCCGGCCGTCTGCGCCATACCCTCGATCAACAGCACCCCCGGCATCACCGGATTATCCGGAAAGTGGCCGAGAAACTGCGGCTCGTTGACCGTGACGTTTTTGATGCCGATACCGTGCTCCTCGCCGCGAATGTCGATGATGCGATCGATCATGAGGAACGGGTAGCGATGCGGCAACAGCCGCAGGATTTCCCGGATGTCGGCGGTGTCCGCGCTTTCGGCGCTCATTCGCCCTCTCCCTCGGACCCCTGTCCGGACTTGCGGCCGCGCCGCGTCATATTGCGGAGAGTCGCTACTCCGCGTTTCCAATCCATGGAGGGTTCCGCGGGAAAACCGCCCCAGCGGGCGCCAGCGGGAATATTCGACATGACGCCGGCCCTTGCGCCCAGCACGGCGCCGGCGCCGATCGTGAGATGATCGCCCACTCCGACCTGCCCGGCCAACACCGCGAAATCTCCCACGGTTACGCTGCCCGATATGCCGACCTGCGAGACAATCAGACAGTGCCGTCCGATCGAGCAGTTGTGTCCGATTTGCACGAGATTGTCGATCTTGGTGCCCTCGCCGATAATCGTATCGCGCGTCCCGCCGCGGTCGATCGTGCAATTGGCGCCGATTTCGACGTCGTCCTGGACGATGACGCGCTTGGTCTGCGGAATTTTCCGGTGGCCCCTGGGCGAGGGCAGATAACCAAAACCGTCCTGACCGATCCGGGTGCCGGGATGGATGATGACGCGGTCGCCGATCAGCGCGTGCATGATCGTTGTTCCAGGGCCGATCGCGCATTCGCGTCCGATGCAGACGTCCGGGCCGATCACCGCGCCCGCTGCGATCACCGTATCCGCGCCGATTTGCGCCCGCGGCCCGACCACCGCAAGCGGATCGATGGTGACATTTGCTTCGAGGCGGGCGGTGTGATGCACGTGCGCAGCGCTGGCGCGGCCGCTGACGCCGTAGAGAGACGACGGCCGCAGCATGGCTGGAAACAGCGCGCGCGCGACGGCGACAAAAGCTGCATAAGGTTGCGGCGTCTCCAGCACGACAAGGCCGCGGGGAGCGTCGGCCGCGAAGCGCGGCGCAATCAGGCATGCGCCGGCGCGCGTGCCGGCAAGTTCACCGTGATATTTCGAATTATCGAGAAAGCTGATGTCGGAGGCAGTTGCGGTATCGAGCGGCGCGACGTTGGCGATCCTTCGGTCGGACGGATCGCCGTCGCGGAGTGTGGCGCGCGTGAGCGCGGCGATCTCGCCGGTCGTCATTTCGCGGTTCGGTTCGACAAAATCACGCATACCCGGCCGTAACGCGCCTAAGCGGCGATCAGAATCTGGTGCCGCCGCCAAAGGCGAAGAATTGAGTTTTATCGTAAGGCTGTTTCAGAAGCGGATAGGCTAAATCGAAGCGCAACGGACCGAACGGCGAATCCCAGATGATGCTGGCGCCAACCGATGCCCGGATGGCCGCAGTGTCTGCGTACTGCATCCCGCACTGGCAGGGGAACGAACCGGTAGTGCTGTTGACGACACCGTTGATTTCGCCGGTTGCCGGGTTTTGCGTTTCGCCCTTATAGCCCCACACCGAACCGGAATCGACGAAGACGGCGCCACGGAAACCGGCATCTTTGGGCAGGAAATAGAACGGATACTGGAACTCAAGGCTTGCGCCCCAGTACATCGTGCCGCCGATATTATCGTTTGAATCGCCGTAAGTAATGTCGCGCGGCCCGAGGCCGGCCGGCGCAAACCCGCGAACGAGATTTGGCCCCATCTTGAAATCGTCGAGCATGCGCACATAGCCGTCGTTCGACGCGCACGTATTCGCCTCCGGACAATTGGCAAACCCGACCATGTCTCCGGCTTGCAGATGCAAGATACTCACGAGATCGGTAACGACCTCGTAATAGCTCCGCATGTCGACTGTGGAGCGCATATAGTTAGCGTCACCGCCGAGGCCGGCAAAATCTTGTCCGAAATTCACGTACACACCGCTCGTCGGCAGTTTGTTGTTGTCGAGCGTGCTGTAGGTCAGCCCGTATCCGACCATCGAGGTGAGATAGGTGCCCTCACCCAGCTCCACCCGTACCGGCAGCGAGGCTTGGCCGTTGAAAAAACAACTCTGATCGTTGCCGTAGTTCGCTGCGTTGGCAGATATGGCCGCGGGCGTCGGAAACGTCGTTGCAAGATCCGGATTGATGTTGTTGCAGTCATCCAGATAGGACGGCAGCGTGATCTTGGTCGTGTAAAGCGAATAGCGGAGCTGGAATCCCAAGTCCTCACGGATGGGCAGTCCCCATCTCAGCGTGCCGCCGTACGACTCGGTACCGTACGAAACATAGCTATTTGCGAGACTCTCCTTGGCGAACAGATTGATGCCCGCACTGGAGCGAGTATCGAGAAAATACGGTTCGGCGTAATTAAGGTCGACACTGCGGACATACTGACCGTAGGTCACCGACGTGCTCGCATAACGGCCGGTGCCAAGGAGGTTTCGCTCCGAAACCGAGAGCTCGGCCAGCCAGCCTTCGGCGGTCGAGTAGCCGCCCATGATCGAAAAGTCGCCGGTCGATTGCTCCTCGACGTCGATATTGAGCACCACCCGGTCGGGCGCCGATCCGGGCTCGTTGGTGATTTTTACGTTCTTGAAGAAATTCAGGTTCTTGATTCTTCGCTCGGCGCGATCGACCAAGGCGCGATTGTACGGATCACCCTCACTGATATCGAGTTCGCGCCGGATCACGTAATCGCGCGTGCGATAATTGCCGCGAATGTTGATGCGCTCGATATAAGCGCGCTGGCCCTCATCGACGACGAAAAGGACGCCGATCATCCTGGTCTGCGGATTGCGATCGCCACGCGGCCGCACCGAACCGAACGGATAGCCGCGCCGGGCAAGCTCGATCGTCATGTTCTCGACCGTCTTCTCGATCGACTCGCCGTTATAGATCTGACCCGGCACCATCAGCAGATCGGTGCGAAGCGTTGCCGCGTCGATGGCGCGAACGTTGGATTGAATGTCGACTTTACCAAAGTGGTAAACCGGCCCCTCTTCGATGGTGAAAGTGACGACAAATCCCTTCTGTGCGGGATCGTATACGCCGGTCGCCGACACCACCTGCACGTCGGCGAAGCCATGCTTGAGGTAGAAGCGCCGGATCAGATCGCGGTCGGCTTCGATGCGGTCGGGATCGTAAACGTCGGTCGTTTGCAGAAAGCTCAGCCAGTTCGACTCGGTCGTCTTGATGACCTCCTTAAGCCGCCACGACGGATAGGCATTATTGCCGACAAACACGACGTGCTTGATGCCGGTTTTCTCGCCTTCGTTGATCGTAAAAATCAAATCGACCCGGTCGTTCGGGCGATCAATGATCTGCGGGGTGACCTTGACGTCGAAACGGCCGTTGCGCTGATAGATTTCGATGATGCGCTGGGTATCGGACTGTACCGCAGCGCGCGACAGCGGACCGCGCTCCTTGGACAGGATCTCCTGCGACAGCTGCTCGTCCTTGATGCGGCGATTGCCTTCGAAGGAGATCTTGTTGATGACCGGGGCCTCGACCACGGTCACGATCAGCTTGCCGCCGGCTTGGCTGATTTTGACGTCTTGGAACAGGTTGGTGGCGTAGAGCGCCTTGAGCCCGGCGTCGATGGAAGCTGGATCGAGACGCCCGCCGGGACCCGGCTTGAAATAGGAACGGATCGTATCGGCTTCGATACGGCGGTTACCCTGGACGACAATGGAACTGGTCGTCAGGCCGGCATCGGCCGGAGCGGCCTGGGCCGTACTCCCGATACCTCCGAACAGAGCCAGCACGAGGAGCAAGCCGGCCACGACGAGCCCCCGTTTTACCCGCACACACATCCCCATGCGCAAAGCGCCTTTGCTACCCTCGTGGCCGCCCCTGTTGGCGGGTTCCTTCAGACCCCCTCACTGCTCGTCGCTCAAAGAGCGAAATTATCTTTATAATTCTGTCACTTCCACCACCCCTGCCGTGCGTGCAACCGCCACGCCGAGCGCCGCCCCGTCGTCCGATTAGGACGTCGCCAGATGAACGATGTCATTGAAAGTTGCAAATATCATCAACATTACGACGATCGCGAGACCGATGCGAAACCCGACCTCCTGGGCCCGTTCCGAGAGCGGCCGTCCCCGCATCGCTTCGATCGAATAGAACAAAAGGTGACCGCCATCGAGCAGGGGAATCGGGAACAGGTTGAGCAACCCGATCGAGACCGAAAGTACGGCAGCAAGATGGATGAGTGCGACGAAACCAATCGAGGCCACCTGGCCTGAAATCTGCGCGATCCGGATCGGGCCGCCGAGCTGGTCGGCCGCCTCGCGCCCAACGATGACGCCGCCGATGTAAGTCAGCGTCCTGTCGACCACGAACCAGGTTTCCTGCACGCCCATCCATACCGCCTGCGGCGGCGGCACCGGCTGGAACTTCAGGTCATCGGCCGCCATTGAGCGGCTGATGCCGAGAATCCCGATGCGATGAACGTTGCCGAAATTGTCCTTGACCTCTTTGAGCACCGGCGTCGCCTGGAGGACGAGCTGCGTACCCTTGCGATCCACCGCGATCTTGAGCGTATTGCCGGCGCTTTCGCTGACGATGCGCTGCATATCGGTGAAATTGTCGATGGCCTGGCCATTGATGGCGGTAACGATATCGCCGGGTGCAAAGCCTGCGGCTGCGGCTGCGCTGTCGGCCTGCACGGCGTCGACCCGCGCGCTCATCGTCTGCTTGCCGTACAGCATGAAGATCACGGCGAAGATCGTGATGGCCAGGATGAAATTCGCCAGCGGCCCGGCTGCGACGATCGCCGCGCGCTTGAACACCGGTTGAAAGAAGAAACTTTGCGCCCGGTCGCCCTCGTTCATGGCCTCAAGGCGCGCGCCATCCGGCACACTTGCTGCGTTCTCGTCGCCGAAAAACTTGACGTAACCGCCGAGCGGAATAGCGGCGATTTTCCACCGCGTGCCGTGGCGATCGTTAAAGCCGACAAGCTCGGGCCCAAACCCGATCGAGAACACCAGGATCCGCACGCCACAGAAGCGCCCGACCAGGAAATGCCCGAGCTCGTGGAAAAACACGACCAGGCTGAGGACAAACAAAAAAGGGATGAGGTAGCTGACGACCCCTCCCCCGAGCGCATGCAAATGCGAAAGCAAATACGACCCCATGACGCTCGCCCGGCCCCCTGAAAACGCCCCGTCCCAATCCTTAACGCTAGGACGCCATTACGGCAATTTCGGGTAGCAGGCCAAGGGCTAACCTTCTTGCATTATGGTCAACGGCAAGGGCCTCCTCGACGGATTGGGGCTCGCCGGTGTCGCCGCGACGCTCGGTGGCATTGAGCGTGGCCTCAACCAGGGCGGCAATACCGCCGAATCCCAGCCGTCCCTCGATGAATTCGTGCACTGCGACCTCATTGGCCGCGTTCAGCACGGTAGGTGCCGCGCCGCCGGTTGCCAGTGCCCGGCGGGCGATCGCCAGCGCCGGGAACCGCTCCATATCGGGCTCCTCGAAGGTCAGCGTCGCCACCCGCGCCAGATCGAGGCGGGGCGCCGGCGTGCCCATGCGCACCGGCCAGGCCAGACAGTGGGAAATCGGAATACGCATATCCGGCGAGCCGAGTTGCGCGATCACCGAACCGTCGCGAAATTCGACAAGGCCATGAACGATGGATTGCGGATGGACAAGCACATCGAGCTCGTCGGGCTTTAACGCGAACAGATGATGCGCCTCGATCAGCTCGAGGCCTTTGTTCATCATCGTTGCGGAATCGACGGTGATCTTCGGACCCATCGTCCAGGTCGGATGTTTGAGCGCCTGTTCGACGGTGACTTTGCGGATCGCCTTAAGCGGCCAGGTGCGAAACGGGCCGCCCGAAGCGGTGAGTACAATGCGGCGCAGATCTTCGCGCCGGCCGGAGCTCATGGCCTGAAAAATCGCATTGTGTTCGGAATCGACCGGGAGAACGGTCGCGCTTTTGGCGGCCGCGCGGCGCATGAATAACGCGCCGGCGCAGACGAGGCATTCCTTGTTGGCAAGCGCGACGGTTGCGCCGCGTTCGGCTGCGGCAAGCGTCGGCGCAAGGCTGGCGGCGCCGGTGATCGCCGCCATCACCCAGTCGGCCGGACGTTGTGCCGCTTCGATAATCGCTGCGGCACCCGCCGCAGCTTCGATACCAGAACCCGAGAGTTCAGCTTTGAGTTCGCCATAGGCCGCCGGGTCGGCGACAACCGCAAAACGCGCATTCAATTCGCGGGCGAGCCGCGCCAAAGCGCCGGCCTCGCGATGTGCGGTTACCGCTTCGACCTGATAACGGGCGGTGTCGCGGCGCAACAGATCGGCTGTGCTCGAGCCAATCGAGCCGGTCGCGCCAAGGATCGTCACCGTACGCGGAACGGGCGCGAGGTCAATCTTCGCCGCCGGCCGCTTCTGCTTCATCGAGCTACCCACGCAACCACCCTACCATACCAAGAGACCCTGCGCTGCCGCACCCGTGCCGCGATGCAACGCTCCGATCAAAAGTGCGACCAAGGCCGCGGCGAGGTAGCCGTCGAGCCGGTCCATGGCGCCGCCATGACCCGGAATGAGGCTGCCCGCATCCTTTGCGCCAAACCGCCTCTTTATCGCGGATTCGAATAGATCACCGCCTTGCGCAATTATCGAAAGCACCAAGGCCAGGACGCCCGCCGCTACCGGCCCGGTCCCAGCGATCGCATAAGCGACCGGGGTACCGGCGGCAACCCCCCCGGCGAGGCCGCCGATCGCCCCCGCCCAAGTCTTTTTCGGGCTCAGTTCAGGCCACAGCAGTGGGCCGCCCATGGCGCGGCCGGTCAAATAGGCGAAAACATCGGTGGCCCAGACAGTCGCGAAGAGAAACAGCAGCGCCGCAAAACCCATGTCCGGATCGCTGCGCAGCGTCGTGGTTGGAATGAGGGCAATCCCAGCATAGACGATGCCGGCAGCACTCCACATTAACGGATCGGATGCGGGATAGCTGCGTGGCCACACCGCAATAAAGCCTCCAGCCAGCAACGCCCCGATCGCGACAATGCTGAAAGCAGCGCCCGGCTCACCGCCGCTGCTCAAGAGCGCGGCAATAATCAGCGCGATCGCACCGGGCAGAAAAATGCGCATGTCCTGCGTGCGGGCGACGAGCACGGTCCATTCCCACAGGATAATTCCAGCGACGACCAAGCAGACGACAAGGAACAGCCAGCCGCCGATATAGGCGAGGAGAATGCCAACCGGCGCCATGACCAAAGCCGACGTGGCGCGACGTTTGAAATTGCGGGCGTCGCCGTTTTCGGCCGCGGCGGGATCCGCGCCAGTGCGGTGCAGGGTGATCACGATCCGGTCTGAGCGATCAGCCCGCCAAAACGGCGCTCGCGCCGGCGATATTCGGCGATGGCGTCCTGGAGCGCCGCACCGTCGAAATCCGGCCAATTGATCGGAACGAAAACGAGCTCGCTATAAGCGGCCTGCCAGAGCAGAAAATTCGACAGCCGCTGCTCGCCGCTCGTGCGAATGATGACGTCGGGATCGGGCAAATCAGGGAAATCGAGATGACGCCCGAGCAGTTCCGGCGTGATTTCGTCGGCCGACAGTCGTCCCTTGGCCACCTCGGCGGCAAGCCGGCGCGCCGCGCGCGCGATCTCCTGGCGCGCGCCGTAATTGAACGCAACCACAAGTGTGACCCCATTATTGTCGCGTGTGAGATTTTCGGCCTCTTCGAGCAGGCCGCGGATGTCATTGGGCAGATCGTCACGCTCGCCGATGATGCGGACATGCACATTGCTTTTGTGCAATTCGGCGAGATCGTCGCGGATGAAGCGGCGGAGCAGCGCCATCAGATCGCGGATTTCGGATTGCGGTCGCGTCCAGTTCTCCGAGCTGAAGGAAAAAATGGTCAGAACTTCGATGCCGAGATCGCCCGCAGCGCGCACGGTCTTGCGCAACGCTTCGACGCCGCGGCGGTGACCTTCGACGCGGGGCAGGCCGCGCGCAGCCGCCCAGCGGCCGTTGCCATCCATGATGATGGCGACGTGTCGTGGCATGTCGTAGCCGTCGCCCGTCTCGGCCAACGGCAGCGCCACTTTCTCTTTTGTGTCGACCGCGTCGCTCAAACCGTCATGATCTCCTTTTCCTTGCCGGCGAGCATTTTCTCGACTTCGCCGATCGTGGAATCCGTCACTTTCTGGACTTCATCGGACTGGCGCTTATGCTCGTCTTCGCTGATCTGGTGATCTTTCTCGAGCTTCTTGAGCAAATCGAGGCCGTCGCGGCGCACGTGACGCACCGCGACGCGCGCCGTTTCGGCATATTTGTGCGCGACCTTGACGATTTCACGTCGCCGGTCCTCGTTAAGCTCCGGAATCCGCAAGCGCAACACCTGGCCCTCGGTCGAGGGCGTAAGACCGAGATTGGCGGCCGAGATCGCCTTCTCGACGGCGCGCACCATTGAGCGGTCCCAGACCTGGACGTTGAGAAGCCGCGGCTCCGGCACGCTGATCGTGGCGAGTTGATTGAGCGGCATATGGCTGCCATAGGCCTCGACCTGGACGTGCTCAAGCAAAGCAGTCGACGCCCGTCCGGTGCGCAATCCACTGAGTTCTTGTTTGAGCGAGGCGATCGCGCCTTGCATGCGGCGCTTGAGATCGTTCATGTCGAATGTGGTCGCTGCCATCACACAATCTCCGAACGTCATCCTTCGGGCCGGCCGTCAGTCGCGCGGACGCAGCGCGCAAATGTCAGCCGACGGTGGTGAAATGCCCTCTCCCGCACAGCACATTCTCGATCGCGCCCTGCTCCCGGATCGAAAAAACGATGATAGGCATACGGTTCTCCTGGGCAAGCGCGAACGCGGTCGCATCCATGATCTTGAGCTTCCGGTCCATCGCCTCCTGATGATCGAGACGGTCGTACCGGGTTGCCTTCGGATCGCGCTTGGGGTCGGCCGTATAGACGCCATCGACGTCGGTCGCCTTGAGCACGACGTCGCAATCCATTTCGGCGGCGCGCAGGATCGCGGTGGTGTCGGTGGTGAAATACGGATTGCCGGTGCCGCCGGCGAAGACGATGATCAGATCGTCGTCGAGATGGCGCAACGCGCGCTGGCGTTCATAGGTCTCGCAAACCTGCGGCATGGCGAGTGCCGACATGGCGCGGGCGCCGACGCCCGCCCGCTCAATTGCCGCTTCCAGCACCAGCGCGTTCATCACGGTGGCCAGCATGCCCATGGCGTCAGCCGTCGGCCGCGACACGCCGTTCTGCGAGATTTGCGCACCGCGCAGCACATTGCCGCCGCCAACCACGACGCCAAGCCGGATCCCGAGGCGATGCGCGGCGACGAGATCGCGGGCAAAACGGTCGATCGTCGGCTGATGAATCCCGAACTTTTCAGGGCCGCTGAGTGCTTCGCCGGAGAGTTTTACGATCACCCGCCGGTATTTCGGTTCCGCCATCGGGATATGCCACCGCCTGCCGATTCCCGGACGACACAATAGGGCTATTCGCCGCCCGAACCCAACTGAAAGGCCCACAAATCCAACAGAAAAGCGTCAGTGCGTTCCGGCGAGCGCTGCGACCTCGCCGCCAAAGTCGCCGGCCGGCCGGTCGATGCCCTCGCCTAGCGCGAAGCGCTTAAATCCCACGATCTTGATCGGTGCGCCGGCTTTCGACTCGGCTTCTTTGATCGCTTGCGCCACGGTCTTCTTGTCGTCGAAGATGAATGGCTGATCGAGCAAACAGACTTCTTTGTAGAAAGTCTTCAGGCCTGACTCGACGATCTTTTCGATCACGTTGGCCGGTTTGCCCTGCGCTTTGAATTTTTCGGCGAGCACGTTCTTCTCGCGCTCGACGACCGCCGGATCGAGGCCCGACGGATCGATCGCCTGCGGATTGGCCGACGCAACATGCATCGCCACCATGCGGCCGAACGCCTTGAGCTCGTCCGGCTTGCCGGCGGATTCCAGCGCCACGATCACGCCGATGCGGCCCAGCCCGTCGATCACCGAATTATGCACATAGCTCGCCACCACGCCCTTGCCGACCGAAAGCTCGGCGGCGCGGCGCAGCGTCATGTTCTCGCCGACCTTGGCGATGGTGTCGGCAATCGCGTCGGCAATGGTGATGCTGCCGGCTTTCGCGGCGAGGATTTTGTTGACGTCCGAGCCCGCGGTCAGGGCGGCGTCAGCGATCATTTTGACGAGACCCTGAAACATATCGTTGCGCGCGACGAAATCGGTTTCCGAGTTCACCTCGACCAAAATGCCCTTGGTGCCGGCAATGGCGACGCCGACAAGCCCGTCGGCGGCCAGCCGGTCGGCTTTCTTCGCTGCCTTTGACAGGCCCTTTTTGCGCAGCCAGTCGACCGCGGCTTCGAGATTGCCACCGGTCTCATTGAGCGCTGACTTGCAGTCCATCATGCCCGCGCCGGTCTGCTCGCGGAGCTCTTTCACCATGGACGCGCTGACATTCGTCGACATCGGTGCGATCTCTACACTTCCTCGGCGGTGAGTTCCTTGGCTTTGGTCATCCAGCCTTCGATGCGGCCCGGAAGACCGACCTCTTCGCCGACATTATGCACGGCGGTCGGCGACAGTCCGGCGATCTGCTGGAAGTGGAAAATGCCGAGATCGTTGAGCTGCTTTTCGATCGCGGGCGACACGCCCGGAAGCTTCTTGAGATCGTCGGCGACGCCGCGCGGTCCCGACAGCGGCTCGAAACCGAGCTTGTTGATCTCGACTGCCGGCAATTCCTCGACGATCGGCTCGGCCTGGGCGCCGGTGTCGACGCCGTGCGCACCTTGCGCGCGTGAAATGCCGTCGATCGCGGCCTTAGCGACGAGATCGCAATAGAGCGTGAGGGCGCGGCTGGCGTCATCGTTGCCCGGCACGACATAGGTGATGCCGTCCGGGTCGCAATTGGTGTCGACGACCGCGGCGACCGGCACGTTGAGCCGGCGCGCTTCCTTGATTGCGATATCTTCCTTGTTGGTATCGATGACGAAGACGAGGTCGGGCAGCCCGCCCATGTCCTTGATCCCGCCCAGCGCGCGGTCGAGCTTGTCGCGCTCGCGCTGCAAGGTCAGGCGCTCTTTCTTGGTGTAGCCCTGCCCTTCATTCGAAGAGAGCATCTCTTCGAGCGCGCGCAGCCGCTTGATCGAATTCGACACCGTCTTCCAGTTGGTCAGCGTGCCGCCGAGCCAGCGCGAATTGACGTAATACTGCGCCGAGCGCTTGGCCGCCTCGGCGATGGCGTCCTGCGCCTGGCGTTTGGTGCCGACGAACAGGATGCGGCCGCCCTGCGCCACGGTATCGCTGACCGCCTGCAAAGCGCGATGCAGCATCGGTACCGTCTGCGTCAGATCGACGATATGAATGTTGTTGCGATTGCCGAAGATGTACTCAGCCATCTTCGGATTCCAACGGTGGGCCTGATGCCCAAAGTGAACGCCAGCTTCCAAAAGCTGGCGCATGCTGAAGTCCGGCAGCGCCATATCAGTTCTCCGGTTGATCCGCCGCGGACCGTGAGCCCGGTCTTTAGGACCGGACACCGGACGGCTGTTTAAGGCCAAGGTCCGCGTGTGAGATTGCGCGCCTTATATAGGCAGAGGCCCGGTGCAGGCAACCGTTCGTTTTTGCCTGTTTATCGGGCTTTCGAGCACCCCCGGCGCGGTGTAGCCTCAGCCGATAAAGATTTCGCGGCGACAAGACCGCTATTTTTGGGAGAAACGTCATGAGACTTCCGCGGCGAGAATTTTTGCGCTTGACGGCGGCGGCAGCCGCCCTGCCTGCTTGGGCGGACATTGCGCGCGCCGACGATTACCCGTCGCGGCCTGTGCATATCATCACCGGCTATCCGGCTGGCGCCTCGCCCGACATCATCGCCCGCCTCGTCGCCGACGATCTGTCGCAACGGCTCGGCCAGCAATTCATCGTCGACGACCGCCCGGGCGCGGCCAGCAATATCGGCACCGAATTCGCTGCCCATTCGGCGCCGGACGGCTATACGCTGCTGATTGCGGTATCGACCAACGCCATCAATTCCACGCTCTATTCGAGTCTCAATTTCAATTTCATCCACGACCTGATGTCGGTCGCGCGCGTCGGCATTACGCCCTTCGTCGTGGTCGCCAATCCTTCCTTCCCGGCAAAGACAATTCCCGACCTGATCGCCTACGCCAAAGCCAATCCGGGCAAGGTCAATTTCGCCAGCCAGGGTGTCGGCACCGGTCCGCACGCGGCCGCCGAACTGTTCAAGATGATGACCGCGACCGATCTGGTGCATGTGCCGTACAAGGGCAATTACAATGCCGACCTGCTCGGCGGCCAGATACCGCTCGCCTTTGCCTCGATCGCGCAAGAGATCGAATTCGTGCGCGACGGCCGGCTGCGCTGCCTCGGCGTCACCACGGCGGCGCGTTCGGATGCGCTGCCGGATGTTCCTGCCATCGGCGAATTCGTGCCGGGTTATGAGGCCGCCGGCTGGTACGGCGTCTGCACGCCGACCGGCACGCCGTCAGCCATCATCGACAAGCTTGAGACCGCGCTGATCGCCGGCGCCAACGATGCGAACGAAAAGGCGAAGCTCGTCGCCATCGGCGTCGTGCCGAAGCCGATGAACAGGGCGGAATTTGCCAAATTCATCGCCGCCGAAACCGACAAATGGGCGAAGGTGATCAAATTCGCCGACATCAAGGTCGATTGACGCGCCTTATAGCGCTTCGACCGTCACTACACCCGTTACCGCCTTGATGGCGCCGGCGATCTGCGGCGAGACCTTGAAACGTCCGGGCAGTTTGACTTCGACCTCGCTGCCGTTGCGCAACATCAAAACCATGCTGACTTCGCCATCGCCCTCGCTGGCGCCGTTGCGCGGAGCGCCGTTCTGCATCGATTGCAGCCGCTTCGCCACCGCCGGGATCGGCACTTCGTCACGCAGGAAGACGCGGAGGCCGCGCTGCATCCGCGCCGCGGCCTCGTCGAGCGGCTCGACTGACTGGATGCGCGCGCGCACTTCGTCGGCCTGAACCTCGGCGGTGAGAAACAAGAGCACCGCCCGGCCCGGCTCCAACAGGTCGCGATATTGCGCCAGCCCTTCGGAAAACAGCACTGCTTCGTAATGGCCGCTCGGATCGGACAGGCCGATGATGCCCATCTTACTGCCGTTTTTGGTGCGCCGTTCGGTGCGCGCGACCACAGTACCGGCGACGCGGCCGGCGCCGGCGCCGTTTTTCACCGCGCGGGCGAATTCGGCCCATGGCTGCACGCGCAAGCGTTTGAGCGCGGCGGCATAATCGTCGAGCGGATGGCCAGAGAGGAAAAATCCAACCGCCTCGTATTCGCGTTGCAGCCGCTCAGCCGGCAACCACGGTTCGGGCGCCGAGACGATGATCGGCGCCGGCGACGCCGTGCCGCCGAACAGTTCCGACTGGCCGCGCGCCACATCGTCCTGGGTGCGCTGCGCGGTCGCCATCAGCGCATCAACGGCGGCGTAGGCAGCAGCCCGGTTCGGTTCAACGGCGTCGAAGGCGCCGGACGCGGCGAGGCTTTCCAGTACGCGCTTGTTGACCGCGCGCGGATTGATGCGGCGGCCGAACTCAGCAAGGTCGGTGAACGGCTGGTCGCCGCGTGCCTCGATGATGCTTTGCACCGCTTGCCGCCCGACGCCGCGCAACGCCGCCAGCGCGTAATAGATCGTATTGTCAGCGACCTTGAACTCGGCCGCGGACCGATTGACCGACGGCGGCTCGACCTTGATGCCGAGCCGCTCGGCTTCGGCGCGGAATTCGGCGAGCTTGTCGGTGTTGCCCATTTCGAGCGTCATCGACGCGGCCAAAAACTCGACCGGGTAATTCGCCTTCATGTAGGCCGTTTGATAGGTGAGCAATGCATACGGCGCCGAGTGCGACTTGTTGAAGCCGTACTCCGCGAATTTCGCGCATGTATCGAAAATCACTTCGGCGTCGGCGCGGCCGATGCCCCGCTCGACCGCGCCGGAGATGAAGGTGTCGCGCTGCGACGCCATCTCCTTGCGGTCCTTTTTGCCCATGGCGCGGCGCAAAATGTCGGCCTGGCCGAGCGTGTAGCCGGCGAGATCGCGCGCGATCTGCTGCACCTGTTCCTGATAGGTGATGATGCCGTAAGTCGCCTGCAGGATCGGCTCGAGCTTGGGATGCAGATAGTCGGTGCGCTCATGGCCGAGCTTGCGGGCGCAATAGGTCGGGATATTCGCCATCGGGCCCGGCCGATAGAGCGCGACCAGCACGATGAGATCCTCGAAGCGGTCCGGGCGCATGTCGACCAGCGCGCGGCGCATGCCCTGACTTTCAACCTGGAACACGCCGACCGTCTCGCCGCGCGCCAGCATTTCGAAAGTTTTGGCGTCGTCGAGCGGCAGGCTGGACAGATCGATCTCCGGCCCGCGCTGCCGCACCAGCTTGACCGCGACATCGAGCACGGTGAGCGTTTTGAGCCCGAGAAAATCGAATTTCACCAGGCCGGCCGGCTCGACCCATTTCATGTTGAACTGCGTCACCGGCATCAGCGATTTCGGATCGCGATAGAGCGGCACGAGCTCGGTCAATGAGCGTTCGCCGATGACGATGCCGGCGGCGTGCGTCGACGCATGACGGTGCAGGCCTTCCAGCTTTTGCGCGATGTCGAACGCGCGCCGGGTGACCGGATCGCGGTCGCGCTCGGCCTGCAGCCGCGGCTCGCCGTCGATCGCGCTTTTGAGCGAAATCGGATTGGTCGGGTTTTGCGGCACAAGCTTGCACAGCTTGTCGACCTGGCCATAGGGCATCTGCAAGACGCGACCGACGTCGCGTAACACGCCACGCGCTTGCAGCGTACCGAAGGTGATGATCTGGGCGACGCGGTCGCGGCCATAGCGGCCCTGCACGTACTGGATCACTTCGTCGCGCCGCTCCTGGCAGAAATCGATATCGAAATCCGGCATCGAGATGCGCTCGGGATTGAGGAAGCGCTCGAACAACAGTCCGAAACGGATCGGATCGAGATCGGTGATGGTGAGCGCATAGGCGACCAGCGAGCCGGCGCCGGAGCCGCGGCCGGGGCCGACCGGGATGCCCTGCCCCTTCGCCCATTGGATGAAATCGGCGACGATCAGGAAGTAGCCGGAATATTTCATGCGCTCGATGACGCCGAGCTCGAAGGCGAGCCGCTCCTGATATTCCTCGACGGTGTGGCTCTGCGCCGTGCCGTGGCGCGCCAGCCGAAGGTCGAGGCCCGATTGCGCGGCGCGGCGGAGCTCCTCGACCTCGTCCGCCTCCGCATTGCCGTGCCCGGTCGAGAACCGCGGCAGAATCGGCGCCAATGTGCGCGGGCGAAACGCGCAGCGCTCGGCAATCTCGACGGCGGAAGCGAGCGCTTCCGGCACGTCGGCGAACAGCCGCGCCATCTCGGCGCGGGTCTTGAAGCGATGCTCCACCGTCAATTGGCGGCGGTCGGCGTCGGCGATGAGCTTGCCCTCGGCGATACACATCAGCGCGTCGTGCGCTTCGTGGTCTTCGGCGGTGGCGAAGAACGGCTCGTTGGTGGCGACGAGCGGAATGCCGCGCGCATAAGCGAGCTCGATCAGCGCCGGCTCGACGGCGCGCTCGGCCGGCGTGCCAGTGCTTTGCGAACCATGGCGCTGCAATTCGATATAAAACCGGTCGCCGAACAGGCGCTGCAATTCCTCGCAGCGTGCGGCGGCGAGCGTGTTCTGTCCGCCCGCAATCACAGCGTCGAGCGGCCCGTTGGGTCCGCCCGTCAGCGCGATCAGCCCCTCGGTTTCGCCGTCGAGCCAGGCAAGCTTAATATGCGGATGTTCCTGCGGCGCGGTTTCGAGAAAGGCACGCGAGCAAAGCCGCATCAGGCTGCGATAGCCCTCTTCGGCGGTGGCGAGCAGCACGATGCGCCGAAACGCGGGCGCGGTTGCCGCGTTGCGGGCCTCGACGTCGCCGAAATCGAGCCCGAGCGCGCAGCCGATGATCGGCTGGATGCCGTAGCCCGCCAGTTTTTCGGAGAATTCGAGCGCACCGAACATGTTGTCGGTGTCGGTGAGCGCCAGCGCCGGCTGGCGGTCTTTCTTGGCAAGCTCGGCCAGCCGCGCGACCGTCAGCGCGCCCTCGAGCAGCGAATAGGACGAATGGACGTGCAGATGCACGAAGCCGGGATCGGTGGCCATGGCGGGGGCAACTCACTAACTGACGGCGGTCAGGCCCCGATCTGGCACGATTCTGTGGCCGTCCGGGATGGCCGCAGACGGATTTTCCCCGCAGTTTAACGGCGGGGTTTAGCTCCCCTTACAGAACCCCGAAAACCTCGGCCCAGACCGCCACCGTAGCCAAAAACAGCCCGATGGACGCCAAAGCCATAGCCTCCTCCACAACAGCGCGAACCATGTCTCTCCCCTGTCGTCCGTGGAACGAATGAGGAACATAGTTCACTTATTGTTCTTTTTGTCAAGCGGAGGTAGTGGGTCAGTTTCAATGACCCACTACCCAAGCGGAGTCAGTGGGCTCCTTTCAATTGTGGCGGGGAACCCACCCGCTATGATTGAGGCATGGACCAGATATTCACCAGCGCATTTTTGGTATGACCAATGGGGGGGCGTTATGAGCGCCCCTTGGGTCATTATTCCCCTACTCCTGATCGCAGCCTTTATCGGCTGGAAAATGAAAGGTTCAAATGATGATGGTGAAATAAGGGGACTTCGCGCGCAAAAAGACGCTGCTGAAAGTCGGCTTGAACTTGCACATGACAAATATGATCGCGGTCTCGAACAAGTCCAAGAGTTAAAAGCCAGACTTGTTCTCCAAGATCAGGTGTTTGAAGAAATTAAGAGTCCGCCGCATGGGGTAGACTTCAGAGAACATTTGAGAGAAAATCTACACTCGCTTTCAACTGGCAATAATGAAATACAGAGCGTTCTTAGCAGCCTTACGAGTTCGACCGCAGATTTAGGTGCGACGCTTGGTCCTTCCGCTGGCGCTGTCTATAGCGACACTCCCCAGGTAATAAAACTCACGAAGGGCTCTGGGTGATGTGTGTTTTCTGTCGTTTATGTAGCCAAGCAGCCGACTCGTTTCTAATCCAGCGCCACGCCTCGCCTTCCGTCGCAAACGTGACGCGCAGATAGAAGCCGCCGCCGATTTTCCATTCCTCAGCATGAAGCGTGACGCCAGTGGTCAATATTGATCAGACTCGGCGTAGCGGGGCGCGACAGGATTTGGGCTGCCAGCGGGGCAACGGATCAATCATGGCAATGCTGAAGAATGACAAACACAAGGACTATTCGCGCTATGCCGCGTATTGTTTGAACGCGGTGACCACGACAAAAGATCAGGACGCTCGCGATATCAACCGCGAAATGGCGGCTGAATGGCTGAAGCTCGCGGACGGCGCGCTGCATCCGCTAAAGCGGATGTTATGAGTTAAGGTGCCGCCGGCTCATTTCGCATAGCCCTGCGATCTGAGCCAATCGATGCGGCGGGTGCCCTGCATCCACTCGTCAACTTCGGCTTTGCTTGCCAGTCCTTTGATGTATCGGATTTCGGCACCGGGACAGTGGGCCTCGATTTGCCAGTCGCCTTCCGCGATGCGCTTTGGCTTGAAGATGACTTTGACCCGCGGTGATTTGCCCATGAGGCCGAATATGCCCTGTTCGGCCCGGCTGGCAAGCCGCTTTACTGCCTGTTGGACGTGGTCCACCGCCAAAAGTGCGCCGCGCCCCTAGTAGCAATCGCTGCCGAACGACTGCGTGCTCTGCACGACCCAGAGGGTGAGCGCCTGGGGCGGCGAGCCGGCGTCGTCGGGCATCGCCGAAACCCAGAGCCGGCAATTGACCGGATACAGCGGCGGCGCGCCGGCGGCGCCCAGTGTCTGGTCGGCGCGAAAATTGTCCCGCTGAAAGGTGAGTTCGCCGTTGTCGATCTGCTGGAAACTGCTGCTCGGCGGGCCGTAGCGGGCGGCAATCTCGGACACCCGCTGCCCGACATAGGCGTGCATGATCTGGCCGGTGCGGCTCGAATTGACGGTCGAGCAGCCGGCGACGGCGGCAACGATCAGTGCGAGCGGCAGCACCCGCAATGTTACATCCCGATCCGATCCAGTCGGTCGTGAGAATAAAGCGAACGCATTTTGCCGCAAACCCGGCGCGGCTGTGGGGCTGCCGAGTCAAGTGATCAGCACCGCACGCATCGCAGCAAGATTTCCGGGAATCAGTTATGACGGCCGGCAAATACGAACCGCTTGGGAGCCTGTCATACCCGATTGGTTTGGCGTTGTCGTTCCGCTTGCGATCTATTTCGCCATCTTCCCGGGAGAATTCCGCTCGACCGGAAAGTGGCATACCGGGCTGTTCGGATAGCGGCGGCCGCGCGCTTCACGGTGCGCCGCTACCTGTCCGATCGCGGCAATCGGGCGTATTGTGACTGCCGTCACTGTGGCCGGGCGGTCGCAAGCTTATGCAACGGGCGGAGGGGCGGCTGCGTTGTCGCCGCGGCGTAACAGAGTTCGTCTATTCGGCATCAACAACCATGACGTGGAGGAGGGATTTATGCGTAAGCTCACACTGACTTTGACGGCAGCCGCGCTTGTGCTCGGAACGATGGCGGTTTCCGCCAGCGCGCAGACCACCTTGGGCGCGGCAGGCCTGCATGCCCAGATTCAAAATGCGACACCCATCCATAAGACGGCATGTAACGGGTTTGGCCCGCACTGCGCGCCCGGCTGGACCTGGGTGTGCAATCCGTATCATTGCTGGTGCCGCCCCTGCTACTGAACGGGGTTGCGTCCTTTAGGGACGACAGTTGGGAGCGAGGCCGCCCTAAAGCGGCCTCGTTTTTGTTTCGGATATCACGCCAATTTTCTTAGTAGTGGCGCAATACCGAAGGGTGTCCGGCGTTCTTAACCGGGGGGCCGCACAGCCCAGGAGGCAGTCATGAGACTTCGCCTGTTTAGATCTTCCCTGTTTGCGCTCGGCGTCGCCATTGCCAGCGTTGCGGCGAGCAGCGGCGCCGAGGCGCAGAACTATCCGTGGTGCGCCATTTACGGCACCGGCTTTGAGGGCACCAACTGCGGATTCGCCAGCTTTCAACAGTGTCTAACCAATGTCAGCGGCATCGGCGGCTTCTGCGAGCCCAATAATCTGTACCAGCTGCCGCCCGGACCGCAGCAGTCGCGGCGCGTGCAGCCTTAAGAGCGCGTCAGTCCAGTTCGATCACCAGGCCGTCGCGGATGGTGACGCGGCGATCCATCTGCGCGGCGATTTCCATATTGTGTGTGGCGATGATCGCCGCGAGGCCTGACGCGCGCACCAGCTGATTGAGCGTGCCGAACACGTGGTCAGCGGTGTGGACGTCGAGATTGCCGGTTGGCTCGTCGGCGAGCAGGATGCGCGGCGCATTGGCGACGGCGCGGGCGATGGCGACGCGCTGCTGCTCGCCGCCGGACAGCTCGGCCGGCCGGTGCATCAGCCGGTCCTTGAGCCCGAGATAACTCAACAGCTCGGCGCTGCGCGCGGTCGCTTCGCGCCGCGACAGCCCGCGGATCATCTGCGGCAGCATGACGTTTTCGAGCGCGGAAAATTCCGGCAGCAAATGATGGAATTGATAGACGAAGCCGATCTCGGTGCGGCGGATGCGGGTGCGCGCCTGGTCGGTCAGGTTCGAGGTCGGGATGGCGTCGATATAGACCTCGCCGGAGTCGGGATGTTCGAGCAGGCCCGCGATATGCAGCAGCGTCGATTTGCCGGCGCCCGACGGCCCCACCAGCGCCACCGATTGGCCGGCCCAGACGCCGAGTTCGGCGCCCTTGAGTACGTCGAGCACCGCGTCGCCCTGCCGGAACTGCCGGCAGATGCCGTGCAGATAGACCAGCGGCTGTTCCTCGGCCCCGGCTTCCGGGGGCGTCATGGCTTCGCCTATCGTGGTGGTGTCGTCCATTCGCCGCCTGGTTACTCGTAGCGCAGCGCTTCGACCGGATCGAGCCGCGCCGCGCGCCACGACGGATAGAGCGTGGCGAGCAATGATAGGCCGAGCGCCATGACGACAACAGCGGCGGTTTCCTTGACGTTCATGTGGGCGGGCAGCTGCGAGAGGAAATAGAGCTCGGGCGAAAACAGTTCGGTATTGGTCAGCCACGACAGGAAGCGCCGGATGTCCTCGATATAGGCGCACACGACGGTGCCGATCAGAAAGCCCATCAGCGTGCCGAACACCCCGATCGACGCGCCGGTGATGAGAAAGACGCGCATGATCGCGCCCTGCGTCGCGCCCATGGTGCGTAAAATGGCGATGTCGCTCCCCTTGTCTTTGACCAGCATGATCAGGCCGGAAACGATATTGAGCGCCGCCACCAGCACGATCAGCGTGAGGATGAGAAACATCACGTTGCGTTCGACCTGAAGCGCGTTGAAGAAGGTGGCGTTGCGCTGCCGCCAGTCGACCATATAGATCGGCCGGCCGGCGGCTTCGGTCACAGCCTTGCGGAAGTCGTCGATACGGTCCGGATTGTTGGTATAGACCTCGATCGCGGTGACATCGCCGGAGCGGTTGAAATAGGCCTGCGCCTCGGTGAGCGGCATGAACACGAAAGCGGAATCGTATTCCGACATGCCGATCTCGAACACGGCGGAGATCTTGTAGGCCTTGATCCGCGGCGTGGTGCCCATCGGCGTCACCGCGCCGCGCGGCGCCACCAGCGTGAGGTTGTCGCCGGCGCGTACCGAAAGCTGTTCGGCGAGGCGCGAGCCGATGGCGATGCCCTGCCCGTCGTCAAAGCCGTCGAGCGTGCCCTGTTTGATGTTTTTCGCGATCTGCGTGAGCTTGGCGAGATCGGCGCCGCGCATGCCGCGGACCACGACGCCCGATGCATTGAACGGCGATGAGGCCAGCGCCTGGCCTTCGACCAGCGGCGCGGCGAGATAGATGCCGTCGACCTGGGACACCCGGTCGGATACGGCGGCGTAGTCCGTCAGCGGCGATTCCAGCGGCTGGATCAACAAATGGCCGTTCAGCCCAAGAATTTTCGACAGCAGTTCCTGGCGAAAACCGTTCATCACCGCCATGACCACGATCAGCGTCATCACCCCAAGCGTGATGCCGAGAAACGAAAAACCGGCGATGACCGAGATGAATCCCTCTTTGCGCCGCGCTCGCAGGTAGCGCAGCGACAACATCCACTCGAATGCACTGAAGGCCCTGGTGCCGGTCGGACCGCCCAGTTGCTTGGCCATAAAGGTCAAATCCCCGCGAACACCCCGACTTTCACACGATTCTGGCGGTTTCAAGCCCCGGAAAGTCGCGTCAAACGGCCGCCGCGCACAGCTTATGACGTTATCCGGGCGACCGCGTCGCCAAGCGGCAGAACTTCACGCTCTCCATTGGCGCGCCGTTTCAGCTCGACCGTGCCTTCGGCAAGGCCGCGCGGCCCCACCAGAATTTGCCAGGGAATGCCGATGAGGTCGGCGGTGGCAAACTTCGCGCCCGGCCGCTCGTCGCGGTCGTCGTAGAGCGTCTCGACGCCCTTTTGCGTCAGCTCGGCATAGAGGCCCTCGCAGGCCGGATCGGTATCCGCCCCGCCCTGCTTGAGGTTGAGGATCGTGGCTTGGAACGGCGCCACCGGCTCCGGCCATTTGATCCCGGCTTCGTCGTGGAACGCTTCGATGATGGCGGCAACGAGCCGGCTCGGGCCGATGCCATAGGAGCCCATGTGGACGGGGTGGTCGACGCCGTCGGGGCCGGTCACGACTGCTTTCATCGGCTCGGAATATTTGGTGCCAAAATAAAAGATATGCCCGACCTCGATGCCGCGCGCCGACAGGCCCTTGCCGGCGCCAAGCTTGGCGAAGACTTCCGGATCGTGCTTCTCCGAAGTGGCGGCATAGAGCGACGTCCATTTGTCGACGATCACCTGCAAGCCGGCGACGTCGTTGAAATCGACGTCCGGCCCCGGAACGTCGAAACCGAGATAGTCGCCGTGGCAGAAGACTTCGCTCTCGCCGGTGTCGGCGAGGATGATGAATTCGTGAGACAGATTGCCGCCGATCGGGCCGCTTTCCGCGACCATCGGGATCGAGCGCAGCCCCATGCGGGCGAAGGTGCGCAAATAGGCGACGAACATGCGGTTGTAGGCGTGCTTGGCGCCGGCGAAATCGATGTCGAAAGAATAGGCGTCCTTCATCAGGAACTCGCGCCCGCGCATGACCCCGAAACGCGGCCGCACTTCGTCGCGGAACTTCCATTGGATGTGATAGAGGTTGAGCGGCAGATCCTTGTAGGAACGCACGTAACTGCGAAAGATCTCGGTGATCATTTCCTCGTTGGTCGGGCCGTAAAGTATTTCGCGCTCGTGGCGATCCTCGATGCGCAGCATCTCCTTACCATAGGCGTCGTAGCGGCCGCTTTCGCGCCACAGCTCGGCGGATTGGATGGTCGGCATCAGGAGTTCGATGGCGCCGGCGCGATCCTGCTCCTCACGCACGATGGCGCAGATCTTTTGCAGCACCCGGAAGCCCAGCGGCAGGAAGGCGTAAATGCCGGCCGCCTCCTGGCGGATCATGCCGGCGCGCAGCATCAGCCGGTGCGAGGCGATCTCCGCCTCCTTCGGCGTCTCGCGCAATGTAGGCAGGAAGTATCGGGAAAGACGCATGAAATCTCTTGATTAAGGGAGCGGAACCGGGGCGTCAGTGAAGCCGCATCGGCCCCCGAAATACAAGGGCCGGTTGGATTCTCTCTCAGTCTAAAGTCCCATGGAAATTTTTTGCACCGGGCAGCGGTATCATGATGACAACCGACCGCGGATCGACTACCACTGACCCGTTCGTCCGAACCAGCGAGATCGCAATTCGCCATGGCATTCGGACGGCGGTCCAAGTCTCGGGAGGATGACCCGCGAGCGTAAAGCATCGCCAGCCGCGCCAGATCTGCCAACAATCGAGCGCGGGTTAGGGGTTAGATGAGGATTTTACAGCAGGGCTTTGGCCCTGCTTTTTGTTTGTTGTTTGTAGCGGCAGATTAGCGAGTATTAGATTATTATACTCTATCAAGACATTGTAATATTGTTTATTTTGACAAATCGTAAGGCGCCGTGAGGCGATCAAGCGGAACCCAGCCCTCCTTATAGACGCCGTAGCCGATCCCATAAATTCCCGCCGCCACGAGCGTCGTCCACAACAGGGTCCGGCCAAGCCGAAACCTGGCCGGCGCGCCAGGATCGGTGCCGAGGTGCCGCTCGCCGCTTTCATGCTGGCTGCGCACGCCCCACGGCAGCACGGCGAACAGGCTCACCCACCAGATCAGGAAAAAGATCGCGAGCCCGGTGGTGGCGTTCATGCCTGTTCCAGCTCGACCAGCGTGCCGGAAAAGTCTTTCGGATGCAGAAACAGCACCGGCTTGCCGTGGGCGCCGGTTTTGGGCTCGCCATCGCCGAGAACGCGGGCGCCGCCGGCCTTGAGCGCATCGCGTGCGGCGCGGATGTCGTCGACCTCGTAGCAGATATGGTGCATGCCGCCGTCGGGATTGCGCTCGAGGAATTTGGCGATCGGCGAGTTTTCGCCGAGCGGCTCAAGCAACTCGATCTTGGTGTTCGGCAGCGTGATGAACACCGTGGTGACGCCGTGATCGGGCTGCGGCACGGCCGCTGAAACCTGCGCGCCCAAAGTATCGCGATACACCGCCGCCGCCTTGCCGATGTCGCGCACCGCGATGGCGACGTGATTGAGCCTGCCGATCATGTCTCAAATCTCCTGCATCCCGGCAGGATCATCCTACACCACGAGCACATGCACGTGGCAGATCGGCTTCTTGTTCCAGCGCTCGGCGATGGCGCCGCGCACCGCGCGGCGGACCGCTTCGGCTACCGTATCGGGATCGCGGCGGCGCGGCTTTGGCAATGACTCAAAGGCCTCTTCGACCGCGTCGCGGGCAATCTCGGCCATCGAGGCGCCCGCGGCATCGGTGTCCGGCAAGCCGACCAGCTCCACTTCCGGATTGGCCATGAGCTGGCCCTTATCGTTGAGCGCCAGCGCCACCGAGACGATGCCGGCAAAGCTCAACCGCCGCCGCGCCGCGACCGTCTTTGATTCCGCATTCACAAGCAGCGAACCGTCCTTGTAGATCCGTCCCGACGGCACTTCGTCGATGATCTCCGGGCCATCCGGCGCGAGACGGACGAGATCGCCATTGCGGCAGACCAACACGTTCGGCACGCCCGCGCGCCTCGCCAGTTCCGCATGCTCGGCTAGATGCAGGGCCTCGCCATGGGCGGGAATGAGGATTTTCGGCCGTACCCAACCAATCATGTCGCGCAACTCGTCGCGCCGCGGATGGCCGGAGACGTGAACCAGATGGGTGCGGTCGGTAATGACCTCGACCCCCTGCTCCACCAAGCCGTTGATCACCCGCGATATGGCCTTTTCGTTGCCCGGGATCGGACGCGCCGAGAAAATCACCCGGTCGCCGCGCGCGAGCGTGACCTCCGGGTGCTCGTCCGCGGCGATGCGGGCGAGCGCCGCGCGCGGCTCGCCCTGACTGCCGGTGCACAGCGCCAAAACCTTGTCCGGCGGCAGGTAGCCGTAGCTGTCCGCGCTGCGAAAATCCTGCACGCCGTCGAAATGGCCGGTCTCGCGCGCCACTTGCGCCACGCGCTCCATCGCCCGGCCGACCAAGACGACTTCGCGCTCGGCGGCGCGCGCCGCGTCGGCAACCGCACGCAGCCGGCCGACATGGGAGGCAAAGGTCGTCACCGCGACGCGCGCCGGCGCGGTGCGGATGAGTTCGGCGAGTGTTTTCCCAACGTCGGCTTCCGAGGGCGATCGGCCGTCGCGCACCGCGTTGGTGGAATCGCCGACCAGCGCCAGTACGCCCGCGTCGCCGAGCGCGGTGAGCTTTGCCGCGTCGGTCGGCGCGCCGATGATCGGCGTCTGATCGATCTTCCAGTCGCCGGTATGAACGACGGTGCCCGCCGGGGTGCGGATCGCGAACGCGTTGGATTCCGGAATCGAGTGTGCGACGTTGATGAAGTCGATGGCGAACGGACCAAGCTCCAGATGCCCGCCCGCCGGCACCACCTTGACCGGGACTGGCGGTGCGCCTGGCTCCGATGCCCGCCGCGCCTCGAACAGAGCGGCGGTGAATGGCGTGGCGTAGAGCGGCACATTGAGCCGCGGCCACAGATCGATCAGCGCGCCCATATGGTCCTCGTGGCCATGCGTGAGCACAAGGCCGAGGATGTTTTTGCGCTCCTCGATGAGAAAACGGATGTCCGGCAGTATGAGATCGACGCCGGGCAATTGCTCCTCGGGCGCAAACGATACGCCGCAATCGACAATGATCCATTGCCGGCGGCGTCCGTCGCCAAAGCCGTAAATCGAGAGGTTCATCCCGATTTCGCCGATACCGCCGAGCGGTGCGAAGACGAGTTCGTTTGCCGCCATCGCCTTAACCCCGCGGACCGGCAGCGAACGGGAATACGTCGCCCGCCGAAATTTTTTCGATCGTCCCGCCGGCAAGTTCGAGAATGAGCCGGCCGGATGGATCGAGGCCGACAAAGCGGCCGCGTTTCTCGCCGCTGCCGTTGCGGACAGAAATTTCTTCGCCGATGCCATGCGCGGCGGCGAACCAGTCCTCGATAATGGCGGAAAAACCCGCACCGCGCGCCCATTGCTCGAGCCGCCGGCACATCGCGGCGGAAAGCTGCCGGAACAGCTGTTGCGGCGTGACGGCCGCGCCATGGGCAGCGAGATCGGTCGCTGGAAAGGCCGCATTGGTGGGGTGGCTCGCGCAATTTGCGCCGATGCCGATGATGACAATCACGCTCTCAGTTGCGGTTTCGCCCTCGATCAGGATGCCTGCACATTTTTTGTCGGCAAGAAGCAGATCGTTCGGCCATTTGAAGGTCAGGTCTTTGGCCAGCGGTGGCGCCGAGGCAGCGATGGCATCACGCACGGC
>Ga0181537_10000431_pt1 | contig 39469 bp, 32 predicted proteins | sample PEATcosm2014_Bin_39_FD_119765 | JGI IMG/M metagenome (GOLD analysis project Ga0181537, IMG submission 119765) | Peatland microbial communities from MTU Mesocosm Facility, Houghton, MI, USA - PEATcosm2014_Bin23_10_metaG | ecosystem: Environmental > Terrestrial > Soil > Wetlands > Peat | place... | reverse complement strand
TTTCTTCGTCTTGGCCTTGATCGCGTCGGACGCTACTGCAACTGCAGCAGCGATGTTCGACTCCGCCGTTTCGCTTGCCGCACGCGCGGCCTTGGTGACGGCGTCGAATGCGGTACTCGCTGCGGAGATGCTGTTCTTGAGCAAGCTGATCGCGTGTTCCGATCCCGGGGGAGCGGAGCGGGTCACCGCTTCGAACGCCTCGGCCATCTTGCGATTGCCTTCGGCGATCTGGGCTTCGACGATGCGCGTGAATTCCGCGCTGGCGTTGCTCGCGATCGTATACGCCGAACGCGAATAACTTGCGATCTTCTCGGCACCGGGCTGGGCGTAGTTGCCGCCAATCGTTGTGAGTTCCTGCGGGTCTTTTGCGGCGAGCAGGTTGTGCGCAACCTCTACCCCGTCCTGAAGAATGGTGCGGGTCGTCGCGAGGTTCAATTGCGCAAGCTTTTCGGTGGCGTCGAAGACGGTGCTACCGAAGGCCTGAAGGGCATCGATCTGGGTCTTTTGCAATGCGAGCAGTTGAGTGGGTGAGGGATACATGGTTCGCTCCTGTGGGCTGTTTGAACAAATATTTGTGCAATGCACAACACGGAGTTTATGCTGCACAGCAGCAAAGTCAATACCGCATCTCGAGATATTCGGGAGAATCAATTTCTCATTTAATTGCGATAAAAGAAGCAATAAATAGTTCTATCATCAAATACTTATATTAGTAATCTAACGTTAAATCTTTAATAAATAACATTAACAAAATATGAGGTCGCCATACGCGATATTTGATTCATGTGCAAAGAATCTCGTCCAAAACCTCAATCCAATGGCGAACCGGGATATGCGTGCCGGACTGCAAGTGCTGTATGCAACCGATATTGGCGGAGACGATTTGAGGCGCCCGCAGGGCGCGCAGGTGAGCCAGTTTGCGGTCGCGCAGACGGTTCGCAATTTCCGGCTCGAGGATCGAATAGGTGCCTGCCGAGCCGCAGCACAGATGGTTTTCCTGTGCGGGTTGTGCCGCGTCGAAACCAAGATCGCGCAAAAGATCGGCAAGCAAGTCCGGCTGGCGCTGACCATGTTGCAAGGTGCAGGGCAGGTGTACGGCGAGCCTTTGGGCTTGCGTGCCGGGTCGAGATTTCTGCGCAAGCTCCAGCTTGGCACGCAGGTCGCCTCGGTGCTCCTGGAGGAGTTCGGCGACGTCGCGCGTATGGCTGCTGATGGCGCGGGCCTTTTGTGCGTACGCCGGGTCATGGGCAAGGTAACGGGCGTATTCCTTGACGGTCGCGCCGCAGCCCGAGGCGTTCATGACGATCGCCTGCACTTGCGTTCGACCATCGGAGGCGTCGACATACGGCCACCAGGCGTCGATATTGCGTCGCATATCCGCCAGGCCACCTTCGTGATCGGCGAGGTGGGCACGGATTGCTCCGCAGCATCCGGCGCCGGGCGCAATGATGGTCTGGATCCCGATGCTGTTCAATACTCTCGCCGTGGCGCGATTGATATTGGGCCGCAGGCTTGGCTGAACGCAGCCCGCGAGCAGAAGCACGCGCTTGTTGCCGGTGGCACTGGGTGACTTGCGCCCATCGTCAACGCCAACGTGTATCGGATGGGGAACCTTGGCCCGCAGGCGTGCGGGCAACAGCGGGCGCAGCATCATCCCCACACGATGCAACGGGTGAAACAGAGTCGAAGGAATGCCCGCGCGCAGCATCCAGCGCAAGGCGCGTTCGACAAGCGGCCGCCGTACGCGCGCTTCGACAAGGCGCCGTCCGATATCGACCAGGGTCCCATAGTCGACGCCCGAAGGACAGGTGGTCTCGCAATTGCGGCAGGTCAGGCAACGATCGAGGTGAATTTGCGTCGATCGCGTGGGCGCCGCACCTTCGAGCACTTGCTTGACGAGGTAAATGCGGCCGCGTGGGCTGTCGAGTTCGTCGCCGAGCAGCTGATAGGTCGGACAGGTTGCCAGGCAAAAGCCGCAATGAACGCACTTGCGCAGGATGGCCTCGGCCTGCGCTCCTTCGACGCTGGATTGGAATTCAGGACTGAGGTCGGTCTGCAAGGCGAATTCCTCAAAGCCAGGAATACAGGCGGCCGCGATTGAATACGTTGTGCGGATCGAACGAAGCCTTCAGCGAACGATGCAGACGCTCGAGTTCGGCAGACAGTGGCGGCAGGAAATCGGTCTCGCGCCTTGCGCAGCGAAACAGTGCCGCATGTCCACCAACCCTGGTCGCGGCCGCATGTACCGCCTCGGGCGCGGTGGAGCTGCGCAGCCAGCGTTGCGCGCCACCCCATTCGATGAGCATCTCTCCCTCGAGCGCAAGCGGAGCCGAGTTCGCCGGTACGGACAGCCGCCAAAGGCGTAGTCCCGCAGTCATCGCGGGAACTTGAAAGAACGGATCCAGCTGGTCGCGCAGGGCGCCCCACAGTACCGCGGCTTCCTCGTCGTCGAGCGCCTTCGCGCCGCAAGTGCGGCGCAGCGTGGCGACGGCTTCCAGGACGGCGGCCTTCGCACCCGCGAGGCGCAGGTGCAAGGTACCGTCACGCCAGACGCTCGCATTGACCGGGAGCGCCGCGCCTGCCCAGGCTTGTACGCGCTCGATGGCCTGGGCCTGGTCAAACGAAAACCGCAGGGTTGCCGAGCGTGCCGGCACGGGCGGCACTTTCAGCGAGACCTCGCAGATCACGCCCAACACCCCGAGCGAACCTGCAAGAACCCGTGAAACGTCGAAACCGGCGACGTTTTTCATGACCTGGCCGCCGAAGCGCAGCAACTCGCCACGGCCGTTGAGCAGACTCGCACCCAGCACGAAATCGCGAACGCCGCCGACCCAGGCACGTGAAGGGCCGGCCAAGCCTGCGGCGAGCATGCCACCTACGGTGCCACTCGGGCCAAAGCGCGGTGGTTCGAACGCCAGGTGTTGATTGTGCTCGGCAAGCGCAGCCTCGATTTCCGACAAGGGGGTGCCCGCCCGGGCGGTAAGGACCATCTCGGTCGGTTCGTAGCTGGAGATGCCCCGCAATTCCGACGTATCGAGCGGTGCCCCGGTCGGCTCGCCACCGTAGAAATCCTTCGTGCCGCCGCCGCGGATGCGCAGGGCGCTCGAAGCGCCCGATGCCGTACGCACCTGGTCGGCGAGGCGGCGCACGACCGGATCGTCGGTCGCGGTGTTCGCCGTGTCGTCTGCCACAGCTTCCATGGGCTTCAAAAGCGCGGCAAGTCCGCGAAGGGCAGGACTCCCTTGTGGACATGCATCCGACCGTATTCGGCACAGCGCTGCAGCGACGGAATGGATTTCCCCGGGTTGAGCAGTCCTTGCGGGTCGAATGCGTGCTTGACGCCCAGCATCTGGGCCCGCTCCTGCGGCGAAAACTGTACGCACATCGAACTGAGTTTCTCGACGCCTACGCCGTGCTCGCCCGTGATGCTGCCGCCCATCCGGATGCTCGTCTCCAGGATATCCGCGCCGAAGCGCTCGCAACGGTGGAGCTGGTCCGGGTCATTCGCGTCATACAGGATGAGGGGGTGAAGGTTGCCATCGCCCGCGTGAAAGACGTTCACGCAGCGCAGCTTGTAGGTCGATTCCATTGCCTCGATTGCGCGCAGCATCTGAGCGAGGCGTTTGCGCGGAATGGTCGAATCCATGCACATGTAATCCGGGCTGATGCGCCCGCTGGCGGGGAAGGCGTTTTTCCGGCCGCTCCAGAAGCGCAGGCGCTGGGCCTCGTTTTCGCTGACTTCCAGGCGCGTGGCGCCGCAGCGCTCGAGTACCACGCGCATGTGGGCAATCTCCTCGTCGACCTCGGCGGGGGTGCCGTCACTTTCGCACAGGAGTATCGCGGCCGCATCCAGGTCATAGCCCGCGCCCACGAAGCTTTCAACGGCGATGGTCATCGGCTTGTCCATCAATTCGAGGCCCGCAGGAATGATGCCGGCGGCAATCACGCCGGCAACGGCGTCGCCCGCGGCTTCCACGCTCGCGAAGCTCGCCATGATGCAGCGGGCGAGTTTTGGTTTCGGCGTAAGTCGCACCGTGACCCGGGTGACGACCGCGAGCATGCCCTCGCTGCCGACGACGAGCGGCAACAGATCCAGACCGGGACTGTCGAGCGCCAGAGAGCCGAACTCGACCGCCGCACCGGTCACCGAAAAACCTTGCACGCGCAGCACATTGTGCAGGGTCAAGCCGTATTTGAGGCAATGGACGCCACCCGAGTTCTCGGCGACGTTGCCGCCGATCGTGCAGGCAATCTGGCTGCTCGGATCCGGCGCGTAATACAGGCCCAAAGGCGCAACCGCATCGCTGATGGCCAGATTGCGGACCCCGCACTCCACCAGCGCGGTGCGTGCGACGGGATCGACGTGCAGGATTCGATTCAGGCGCGCAAGCGAAAGCGTCACGCCCGCCTTGTGGGGCAGGGCGCCGCCGGAGAGTCCCGTGCCGGCACCACGCGCAACGACCGGCACCTGCAGCGCATGACAAACGCGCAGCACCGCAGACACCTGCTCCTCGGATTCGGGGAGCGCGACGATCATCGGCTTTTGCCGGTAAGCCGTCAGGCCGTCGCACTCATAGGCGACGGTGTCCTCCTGGCGATACAACAGGCTGCGCGCGGGCAATTCCGCGGCGAGCGCGGCAAGGACCTGCTCCTGGCGCACCACTTCGGCGGTGGCGGCACGCAGGTCGTCGATGGGCAAGGGACTCGCGGGATCCGGCAGCACTGCCAAGCCCGTGTCCGCCGGCGTCGTTGCACTTTCGATCTTGGAATCTTGCACGCTCACGTCGCCTCCCCGTGGGGATCGAAGCCGGGCCCGTCAACGCCGCTTGAGGCGGTCGCTGTCACTCAGCCAGCCCGGGGCCGTCTGGTTGAGCCAGGTCTGGGCTTCTTCCTTGCCGCGCACGTAGGCGTCCAGAAATGCAACGGTGACCGCGCGGAAGCGCACCTCGCCGATGGCCAGACGCGTAAGGTCGCGGCTGCGTGTGCGGATCAATTCGGCGCGCGCAGCTTCGCGCTGCGCCTTTTTTTCCGGCGTGGACTCGTCGTCGTCGCCGCCCGGCGAAACATCGTCCTTGTCCTGGCCTTGATGGTCGCGCACGCCGCCTTGCCCCTGGAGCACGGGCGGCGGAGCAGAATGCTTCGGCGCGGGTTCGCCAAAGCCGGCAAGACCTGCGCTCAAGCCGCCCAGCCAGCGATGCGTCGCGTATTGCATCTCCAGATAGTAGTCGCTCGAGGTTCCATTGCGATCCGGACCCAGGCGCGCGAACGCGAGGCGCCGTACGGATGGGTCGGTGACAATGCCATACGCATCGGCATCGTTGGGTCCGCTGATCATCAGTACCGGCGCGTGCGGGATTTCACCTGCGTCCACTGGCGCACCGGCGTCGGCATTCCCGTAGGCATCGAGGCGTGCCGGATTCGAATTTCGCCTGCCATAGGGACTGATCACGATGTACGCGAGCGGCTTGAGTGGCCACGCGATGCTCGCCAGACTGCGCGGCGAGCTGTTCAGGGTTGTCTGGATGGTGTAGGCACCCAGGTCCGCGCCTGCCAGCGCGAGGTGCGACCAATCCAGGCCCATCAGCGTCGGATCGCCTGCCTGTCCGCGTGCGCGAATCTGGTTCAGGAGGGCGGCGAGGCGCGCCAGGCGATCGGCCATCAGCTCGTCGCCAAAGCGCGAACGCGCGATGCGCTCGAAATCGCCGCTACGTGCCTCGGGAGTACCCCAGACGTTCGCGTCGTCCGACAAGGCCTGCACGTCGAGAATCGCGTAGCCGGCCTTTGCCCAAACCTCCACCCAGTGATTGTGTGCGTCGTCCGCCTCGCCCAGGCTGGGCAGGAAAATGATGACCGGCCGCAGCGTAGGCACGGGACCCGGGTCCGCGGGTCGGGTCAGGCCGATTGTCCAGGGCGGATCGCTTGGGGGCGCGCTGACCCGCAGCGGTTGCACCTGCGCATCCGAGGCCGGTACATACGCGCCCGATTTCACGCGCGCGAGCGCGTCGCTATCGACCTTGGGCGCTTGATTGGGGGAAGACGCGCACGCCGCCAGGCCAGCAAGGAGAACGGCAAGCGCGGCGGCGCGCGCGCCGGACAGCGCGCGAACCCGAATAGGCATTCAGCGATGCGATCCGCGCATCGCCTGACGGATGTGCCGGGTCGCGCACACGCTCAGGAAGTCGCGTACACGAGCACCGTCCTGCAAGCGCGCGAGCTCGCGCTCATATTGAGGTTTGATATCGGTGACAGGGCGATGCATTTCACTGGCGAGCCCTTCGATGGCAGCCTCGTGCAGGGCGGCTTCCTTGTCGCTCGCGTAAATCGTCGCCATTGGCTTTTCCCTCCGCTCCGTCACCTGATCGCCCTGCGCATTTCCTGCGTCATCGGCGTAGTGCTCATGAAAATTCAGCTTCATGAACGAATGATACTAGCTGCAAGAATAGAGATCGGGAAGGACATTTCGCAAGTGGCCAATTCCCTTCCATTTTCCCGGCATTTGCTGCTGCAATCTTGCGCAGGATCAAGCGCTGCAGGGATTCCAAACCGAAGTGCGCACTATCCTGGATTGCTCAGGATTCGCGGCCTGTGCCCCAGGGAAGCCGTTGTTTTTGCGCTTCTTCGTGCCAGCGGCGCTCTTCTTCATGAATGTAACGCTGGGTGGTGCGACGGTCGGAATGTCGTGCATCCTTCTGCACATATCGTTCTTCCATTCCCGCATCGACCTTGGCGGTAATTCCGGTATGCCGTCCCCAATGCGCGGAGGCTGCACGCAATTTCTCGGATTTGTGCTGGGCATCCGGACCGAGCAAGTCCGCGGCGCGGGCGAAGAGATTCTTGAGGATCTGGTTCAAGCGCCTTGCGCTGATGGGAGCGCGGTCGCGCAATCCGACCAGCAAAGGCGTCGTGTCGTTGCGTCGGGGCATGGCGGACAATCCCAGGTGGCGCCGATAGCGCACGAGGGCCTGGATCATGTCGTCGGGCACCGGAATCTTCGCGCGCTTGGCACCTTTGCCGGTCACGTGCCACCACCATAAGCCGCGCTCTTCCTGGAAACTGTTCATGCGGTGACTCTCGAGCTCGCCGGCGCGTGGTGCCAGCATGTACAGGAGCGCGCAGACGAAGCGCAAGCGCTCGTATTCGTCCGCCTGTGCCGGCGTTTCGCGCGGCATGCTTTCCACAGCCTGCGAGACGGCCGCCCACATTTGCGCATCGAGAAAGCGCTCGATGCTGGTCGACGCTTCATTGGCGAGGGCGTGCGAAGGCGTGCCGGGTGCCAGTTCCTGCAGGGCAAGCTTGCGGCGGCGCTGGCGGATCAATCCCAAGGGATTGCCCGCGAGGTAGCCCGCATCGACCAGGTACGCCATGAGAGAGTTGACGGCGGCGATCGCGGTCAGCAACGCCGATTCGCTCAAGGGTCCGACAAATGGCTTCCAGCGGCCCGATTCGCGAGGCGTCTTGGGACCGCACCAGCGCTCGGCGGGTTGGGGATCGGCAAGGAAGTTCAAATAGCCCTCGAAATCCTGGCGCGTGAGGCTGGAAAAGGGTTTGCCGCATTCGTGGATCGACCAAAGCACCAGGCGTTCGCATTCGCGCTGATAAATGCGCGCGGTGCCCGGAGAACGATCGTATTCCGCCAGGAAACAGGAAATGGCTTCCAGGTCCGTGTCGGCTTCGATCTGGCGCCGGCTGCGCTCGGCGCGGTTCTCGCCGTCGCGTCCCGACAGCTTCTCGGGCAGCGTCGTTTGCGACAGCGGGACGATCGCCTGCGAAGCCTTGTGCGGGACGTGCGCTGCCAAACTCAGATCCGCTCTCGGGTTAGATCCGGCGCCGATGATACCCGTCACTCCTTGCGTTCGACGTGTCCGCCGAATTCCTTGCGCATTGCCGACAGCACACGATTGGCGAAATCGTCCTCGCCACGGGACGCGAAGCGCTCGTAGAGCGCTGCCGACAGCACGGGAACGGGCACCGATTCGTCGATTGCAACCTGGATCGTCCAGCGCCCTTCGCCCGAGTCGGAAACGCGACCGGAGAAGTCGCGCAGTCCCGGATCGCGTGCGAGCGCCTCCGCAGTCAGGTCGAGCAACCAGGAACTGATGACGCTGCCGCGCCGCCAGACCTCGGAAATATCCGCGAGGTTCATGTCATAGGTGTACATCTGCGGTTCCCGCATGGGCGTGGTCTCGGCGTCGTGGACATTCTCGCGTTTGCCGATGCCCGCGTTGCGCAGGATGTTGATCCCCTCGGCATACGCAGCCATCAGGCCGTACTCGATTCCGTTGTGAATCATCTTCACGAAATGGCCGGCGCCATGGGAGCCGCAATGCAGGTAGCCCTGCTCCGCCTTCGAGACGGGACCTTCGCGACCCGGCGTGCGTCCCGCCGCGGAATGCCCCGGCGCGAGCGCCGCGAATATCGGATCGAGGCGCGTGACCGCCTGGGGTTCACCGCCGATCATCATGCAATAGCCACGCTCCAATCCGAAGATACCGCCGCTCGTGCCGACGTCGACGTACTGGATGCCGGAGCTATGCAGTTCGTCGGAACGCCGGATGGCATCCCGATAGTGGGAATTTCCGCCATCGATCAGGATGTCGTCGCGCTCCAGCAAAGCACGCAAGGCCTTGATCTGCCCGTCGACGATTCCGGCCGGCACCATGAGCCAGATCGCGCGCGGCTTGCGCAATTTGCCGACGAGATCACGCAGGGAAGTCGCGCCGGTGGCGCCTTCGCGCTGGAGGCGCTCGACCGCTGCCGTCTGCGCGTCGAAGACGACGCATTCGTGGTTCTTGCGCAGCAGACGCTGCACCATGCTGGCGCCCATCCGTCCCAATCCAATCATTCCGATCTGCATGCTTGCCTCCCGACCGAGGAGTCTCCAGAGTAGACTTTTTGCCATGCCCGCGGAAGCGATACCCCCTCCGGATTCCCATCGCATGTTCCTTCGAGGGATCGGTACAGCGGCACCGGGAACCCGTTATTCGAAGGCCGAATGCCTGGAGGCGTTCGAGAAGTCGGACTGGTTCGCGCGCCTGGATCAACGCTCGCACCACATTGCACGTACGGTCTTGCGACGCGATAACGGTATCGAGACGCGGCGACTGGCAGTGGATTCCCTGGACGAGGCCTTCCGGATCGATCCCGATACTCTCGGGCGACGTTTTCTCAGGCACGCGCCTGTACTGGGCGCGGATGCCGCGCGCCGCGCGATGGATCACGCCGGATTGAAAGCCGGCGAAATCGACGCGCTTGTCGTCAGCACGTGCACGGGGTACCTGTGCCCGGGCCTGTCGGGCTATATCGTCGAACGTCTCGGCTTGCGCCCGGATATCCAGGCCTACGACCTGGTCGGCCAGGGATGCGCGGCGGCCTTGCCCAACCTGCAATTGGGCCACGCCTTGCTTGCAACGGCTTCATGCCGGCATGTGCTTTCCCTGTGCGTCGAAGTCAGCAGCGCAGCGATGTACCTGGACGACGATCCCGGTGTCCTGGTCAGCGCGTGCCTGTTCGGGGATGGCGCGGGCGCGGCGGTGCTCGCGCGCACGCCTGAGGGCGCCGCACGCAGGGTGGAATGGAAGGACGCGTCCTCGTTTCTGCAACCCGGCGAGCGCGCCGCCTTGCAGTTCGAGCAGCGCGGCGGAATGCTGCGCAATATCCTTACGAAGGCGGTTCCTGAACTTGCGGCTGAGCACGCGTGGCACGTGTTGCAAACGGTGCTGCGTCGCGCCGGCCTCGCGACGCGCGACTTGAGCGCGTGGATCGTGCATGCCGGCGGACGCGATGTCCTGCACGCGCTTGCGCGCCGCCTGGAACTGCAACCGCGCGACCTGCGATACAGCGCACAGATGCTGCGCGAATACGGCAATCTGTCGAGCGCATTCGTGTACTTCGTGCTGCAGGCGGCGCTGGCCGATTCGGCACCGGGTGGCTGGTGGTGGCTGAGCTCTTTCGGCGCCGGCTTCAGCGCGCACGGCGCCTTGCTCGAAGTCCAGTAGCAGGCAATACACCCGTGCTCCCGCGCCGCGTCGAGGCCGAAGACCTGGATGGGCTGGCACCCGAGGATCCGCGCGCGCAGCGATCGAGGCGCGACCTGCGCAGAATTCACGGATTGATGGGCACGCGACGAATCGCGCGACGCGAGCTTGCCGACCTGGTGCGCGTGCCTCGCGAGCGACGCCTGCGCGTGCTCGACCTGGGCTGCGGCGACGCCACGATCCTGTTGCAGATCGCGCAAACGATGGCTCCCGCCTGGAAAGATGTCGATGTCGTGCTGCTGGATCGCCAGGAGGCGGTGCCCGTCATCGTGCTCAACTGCCTGGAGCGCCTGGGTTGGCGCGCATCAACGCGCCGTGCCGACGCGCGCGAATGGGCGGCAGCGCGCGTCGAGTCCGTGGACGATCGCTGGGATCTCATCCTCGCCAACTTGTTCCTGCATCATTTCGAGGGCGAGGACCTGGCTGCGATCCTGCACGCGGTCGCGGCACGCTGCGATGCATTCTTCGCGTGCGAGCCGCGGCGCAGCCAGGTGGCGCTCTTCGCCAGCCATTTGGTGGGCGCAATCGGTGCCGGACCCGTCACGCGCAAGGACGCGGTCTTGAGCGTTCGCGCCGGTTTCCGCGACTTCGAAATCGGCGCGCTGTGGCGCGAGCGCGAGCAGGAATGGGCGTTGCGCGAGTTTTCGGCGGGAATATTCAGCCACTGCTTTTGCGCGCGCCGCATCATTGCCGGCGCAACTCTCGCGTGAACGGGAACCTGGACGCCATCGTTGTCGGGGCGGGTCCTGCCGGCTCTACCGTTGCCTCCTTGCTGGCGCGCGCCGGCTGGAACATCGCCTTGGTCGAGCGCTCGCGTTTTCCGCGGCGCAAGGTCTGCGGCGAATGCATTGCTGCCAGCAACCTTCCCTTGATCCAGGCCCTGGGTGTCGGCGCGCGCTTCGAGCAGGAAGCCGGGCCGCATCTGCGCAAAGTGGCGCTGATGCGCGGGAGCCAAACCGTCCTCGCCGATCTGCCGGCTGCGAGCGATGCGGGGCGTCCGTGGGGCAGGGCGCTGGGACGGGAAACACTCGATGCGCTGCTGCTCGGAGCGGCGCGGTCCAGCGGCGCTTCGATCCTGCAGCCCTGGTCCGTGACGGCAATCGACGGCGCGCCAGGCAATCTGTGCTGTACGGTCGTGGACCAGGAGCGCAAACGCACTTTGCGTTTGTGCGCACGGCTGGTGATCGCCGCGCACGGTTCCTGGGAGCGGCTGCCAGCCGAGCGCGAAGCCTCAGGGCGCATCCGGAGGCCGGGCGACCTGTTCGCGTTCAAAGCCAATTTCCTGGGTGCGAATCTCGAACCGGGACTGTTGCCCGTGCTTTGCTTGCGAGGCGGTTATGGCGGCATGGTGCTGGGCGACGGAGGCGTGGCAACGCTGGCCTGTTGCGTGCGACGCGACCGTCTGGAACAACTGCGCAGCGCAGCGCCGGGCCAGAGTGCAGGCGAGGTCGTCGAACGCGCGTTGCGCAGCGAATGCCTGGGTGTCGATCAGGCTTTGCAAAATGCGCGTCGCGACGGCGCATGGCTGAGCTCCGGTCCGCTGGCGCCCGGAATTCGCATGCAACCTGGCGAATCCATCCTGCGCGTCGGCAACGCGGCGGGCGAAGCGCACCCGATCGTCGGCGAGGGGATCAGCATGGCGCTGCAGTCGGCGTGGCTGCTGAGCGCGCATTTGATGGAGCTGCGATCGCGCGCAGTCGATTGGCCGGGCGCGAATTTCGCGGCGCGATTTGCGCGCCTGCAGGCGGACTACGGTCGCGACTGGCGCAGGCAGTTCAAGGCACGAATGCGCGTTGCGGCGGGATTTGCCCACGTCGTCATGCAGCCGCCAGGAGCCGGCGCCTTGCTTGCCGGCTTGGCACTATGGCCACGTGCCTTGACCCATGGGGCGCGCTGGAGCGGCAAGGTGCGCTACTTGCGCCTGCGCCAGATGAATACGCCGATGCCGATGGCAACCGCAACGCCCAGCACCAGCAACTCCACATTGCGCACCTCGTGCGAAACGGATTCCATCGCGGCGCCGAAGGAATAGCCCAGGCCGACGATGATGGGCGCCCAGATGAGAGCACCCATCACGTTGAAGAACGCGAAGCGAAAGTAGGGGATGTCGCAGGTTCCGACAACGATCGGCCCCGCGATGCGCAAACCGTACAGGAAGCGGTTGGCGAGAATGAATGGCGCGTGGTAGCGGTAGAGCAGTTCACGCACGCGCGGCGCACGCCTGGCGACGGCAGGCATCCGTTCGATCAGCGCAGCGCCCTTCCAGCGTCCCAGCAAAAACGCGATCTGGTCCCCCATGGACGCACCCACCACGGCAACGGCAATCACCAGACGCCAATCCAGCAGGCCACGATGAGCCGCGAAGCCCGCTGCCAGCAGGACGGTTTCTCCTTCGAGCAGTGCCCCCAGGAGCACCGCGAAGTAGCCGTACGTTGCGATCAGTGCGCTCAGGACTCTTCCTGCGACTGGATGCGATAGCGGAATCCGGCCGGGTCGAGGGCGTCGCGCCGTCCGGTTGAGCCTTCTGCCTGGGGATACATCAGGAATGGCAGGCGCCCGCCCTTCGAGTCCGGGAGATTCACATCGTGGGCGGTGTTGTAGGGCAGCCAGTTTCCTTCCCAGCGGCCAAACAGGTACTCCCGCAGCATTTGTACGCGTGCGTCTTCCAGGCGCAAAGCGCCTGGCTCTTCGAGAATGACTTTGCGTACATCGGCAGGATCGGCCGGCACCCAGCCGGCGCCTTGCTCGTAAAACTCGGCCCGGCAGTGCTGAGCCTTGCTGACATCGCCCGCACGACCCATGCTCGAGAATCCCAGGCGCGACGGCGCGACGCGCAGGCCGTAGACGTCGCGCGCAGGCACGCCAGCCGACCGGCACAGCGCCACGAACAAGCCGTTCAGGTCCGCACACTTGCCGCGAAAGGTCCGGCTTTCCAGCATTTGATTGACGTCGCCGGTGCCGCAGCCGCGTACCTCGGGGTCGCGCGCCGTGTTCTCGATCACCCAATCGTAGATCGCACGAGCCTTGTCCCGGTCACGATCGAGTCCGTGCGTGATGTCGTCCGCAAGCTGCCGCACCGTGCCGTGCGTCGGGAGGAAATCGGTTGCCTGCAGGTACAGGCTGCGCTCGGCCGGGCTGATGCCGGTCTCGTCGGCGGCGCGCTCGCCGGGCGTGCGATCGCGCAGTTGAATGCGGCAATGGAGCTCGAGTACAGGCGTCGCCTGGTCGGGGGCGAAGGAAGCCGCCAGCATCGTGCCGCCATAGCGCGGCTCGACCACGCGGGTCACGGCAAGGGCGTTGCCCTCCCAGCGCTTGTCGAGCAGGCGGAAATAATCGGTGTCCCGATCCAGGGGCAACGGCACCCAGACCCGAACCGGGGCATCCGGCGTGACGATCTCCAAGCGCGTCGTCACCTGGAAGGTCCGCCAGGCCCGGTCCGAAACAAACGGCGCAGCGGCATCGGCAGCGCGCGCGCGCGAGGGCGACAGGGCCGTGGCCCCGACGGCGGGGAGCAAGGAGAGAAATTCGCGTCGTTTCATGATGTGTCGCGATTTTGAACGATTACGCAGGCGCGTGCAGATTGCGTGCGGACCATACCGCACTCGATCGCCTCGGCGCAGCCGTGCGCGCGCAGGATGCGCAGCACCTCCGGGACTGCGTCCGGCGCGCAGCTGACCAGCAAACCACCGCTCGTCTGCGGATCGGTCAGCAAGGCCATGTCCTCCGGGGCAAAGTCCGGTGGCACCTGCAGGCGCGCCCCGCAGGCACTGGCATTGCGCCCCGATGCGCCCGTGACATGTCCCGCCTGCGCCAGCTCCCGTGCGCGCAGGAAAAGCGGCACGCGCCGCCAATCGAGAACGATGTCGTGCGAACTGCCGCGCGCCATTTCCAGCGCGTGGCCCGCCAGGCCAAAACCGGTCACGTCGGTCATTGCGTGGACACCTTCGAGTTGCGCAAGCTCGGTGCCGGCAGTATTCAAGCGAGTCGTGGCATCGAGCATCTCCCGATAGTCGGCCGGCGTGAGGGCATCCTTGCGCAGCGCCGCCGAATACACGCCCACCCCGATCGGCTTGCCCAGGACGAGGCGGTCGCCCGTCCGTGCATCGCAATTGCGCCGGACCTGGCGCGGGTCGACGAGCCCCAGCGCAACGAGGCCATAGATCGGTTCCACGCAGTCGATCGTGTGTCCCCCGGCGATGACGATGCCCGCCGTACGGCAGACTTGTTCGCCGCCGCGCAAAATGGCACGCACTGTTTCGGTGCCGAGCGTCTGCACGGGCATGCCGACAACCGCGAGCGCAAGAATCGGCCGGGCGCCCATCGCGTAGACATCCGAAAGCGCGTTGGTTGCGGCAATTCGTCCGAAGTCGACCGGGTCGTCGACGATCGGCATGAAAAAGTCCGTGGTCGCGACCAGCGCCTTGTGTTCGTCCAGGCGGTAGACCGCGGCATCGTCCGAGGTCTCGAGTCCAACCAGCAGGTCCGCGGGCACCGGCAGGGCGGCACTGTCGCGCAGCAATTCGGACAGAACACCCGGCGCGATCTTGCAGCCGCAGCCGCCTCCGTGCGAAAGCGCCGTCAGGCGGGGATTTTTCCCTGGGGAATCGACGTTCATAGCCTCGAAAATCGTGCTTTTTACGTTTAAGGCGCGAAGTTTGCCGCCGAAAGTCCGGTGAGGGGCGGAAATGGTCGGCAGTCCATGAATGTATTCGAAATCTTCTCGGTTCCGGTTGACCGGTCAATGCTCGTTTCCGGGCAGTACGACCCGGGGCTGATCGCGCTTTCGATCGCGATTTCCATTTTCGCGTCCTTCATGGCCCTGCACACCGTGGGACAGGCGGCACGCGCGACCAATCGATTCGTGCGCATGATCGCCCTGGCAACCGGATCGCTCGCCCTGGGCGTCGGTATCTGGGCCATGCATTTCATCGGCATGCTGGCCTTCAGCGTTTGCACCAGCGTGTCCTATGACCCGATCGTCACGATGGCTTCGATGCTGCCGGGATTGGCCGCATCCTTCGTCGCGCTGTCGCTTATCGCCAAACCGAACATCGGTCGCGTACAGCTCATGGGCGGTGGAGTGCTTGTCGGCGCCGGCATCGGCGCGATGCACTACGCCGGCATGGCGGCGATGCGCATGAGCCTTGCTCAACGTTACGACCCGGCCGGTTTCGCCCTGTCGATCGCGGTGGCCGTCGTGCTTGCCGTCGTGGCGCTCTGGATCCGGTTTGGCCTGAACCAGATCGGCGCACGCTGGTCGACGCAGATGCGCTTGCTGGCGAGCGCGACGATCATGGGCTCGGCAATCTCGGGCATGCACTACACCGGCATGACGGCCGCGCGATTTGTCGGGCGCGTCGGCAGCAGTTTCGGCAGCACGGCGAACGCGGAGTTTCTCGGCATCGCGATCGCTCTCGCGACGGTGGTTTTGACGGTCTGCGTACTGGGCGCCAATGGTCTGATCCGCTACCGCGCCCTCGTGCAAAGCCTGCGCCTGAATGAAGCGCATCTGAGTGCGATCCTGAGCGAGCGCCAGAAAATGGAGAGCGCCTTGCGCGACAGCGAAGAGCAATTCCGCTCGCTGATCGTCAACATTCCCGGCATTTCGTTTCGCGCCGGACTCGGCAAGGGCATGCCGATGATTTTCGTCAGCGATGCGGTCGGCGCGCTGACGGGCTACCCGAGCAGCGATTTCGTCGGAGACCCGCCGCGCAGAAACATATTCGACCTCGTTTTCGAGGATGATCGTGCGACGATCCTGAGCGCAATACGCGGCTCGGTGGAAAGTCACCGGCCCTTCCAGAACGAATGCCGCCTCAGGCATCGCGATGGCAGCGTGCGCTGGATGTGGGGCAATGCCAATGCCGTCTTCGGCGCCGATGGCGCGCCGAAATGGCTCGACGGCGTGATCCTGGACATCACCGAGCGCCGCCACATGGAGGAACAACTTCGGGATGCGAAGGAACGGGCCGAACACGCGGTCGCCGCCCGCACGGCATTCATGGCCAACATGAGCCATGAGATCCGAACGCCCATGAATTCGATCCTCGGGTTCACGGACGTGATGTTGCAGGCTCACCTGTCCACGGAGCACCGGCGCTACCTCGAGATCGTGCGCAATTCCGGCCGTTCGCTGTTGCGCCTTCTCAACGAGATTCTCGATTCGGCCAAGCTCGACAAGGGTGCGGTCGACCTCGAATTCACGGATTTCGACCTGCTGGGACTGATCGACGAGATCTCCTCCGGCTTGGGAGCGACGGCTCGCGCGAAGAACGTCGAATTGCTCGTCCGGCTGGATCCGCGCCTGCCACGCTGGTTCCGCGGAGACGAACTGCGCATCCGCCAGGTGCTGTTGAACCTGCTCAGCAACGGCGTCAAGTTCACGCAGGCCGGCGCCGTCACGCTCACGGTGGAGGGGCGCGGCGACTGCGTCCATTTCGCGGTCGCGGACACCGGGATCGGAATTGCCGCGGACCGCCTGGATGCGATTTTCGAGCCATTCACGCAGGCGGATGTATCGATGAGCCGCCGCTTCGGCGGCACAGGCCTGGGTACGACCATCAGCAAAAAGCTGGTCGAATTGATGAACGGGCGAATCTGGGTCGAAAGCACATTAGGCCAGGGCAGTACATTCCACGTCGAGATTCCCCTGGCCGCCTCGCAGCCGCGCGACGCGCGGCCGCGCGCGAGTCGCACCAAGGTAAGCCTTCCATCCCTGCGCATCCTGGTCGTCGACGACGTCCTGCAAAATCTCGAGCTGATCACCCTCCTGTTGCGCAATGACGGGCACCACGTGATCGCCGCCCGCGACGGCGAACAGGCCAGTATTGCCGCGGAAGCCGGCGGCATAAATCTGATCCTGATGGACATGCAAATGCCCGGCATGGACGGAACCGAGGCAGCGCGACGAATACGCGCGCGCGAGGCGCGCACCAATGCGCGCCGGATTCCCATCATCGCGATTACCGCGAGCGTGCTCGAGTCGGATCGCAAGGCCGCCAGGGACGCAGGCATGGATGGCTTCGCTTCCAAGCCCGTCGATTCGGCGGAACTGACCCGCGAGATCGCGCGCGTCCTGCATTTGCAGGTTCCCACCACCGCCGCACTCCCGTTGGCGGCCGGCGCCAGCGAGCTTGACCTGTCGCAGGTGCACCGCCTGGGTTCTCGCCTGCTGCAGTCCCTCCAGCGTGGCGCGATGGACGAAGGCTGCTTCGAGCAATTCCTCGGGGCAATGAGCGGACACACCGACGCCGAAGGCCTGGATCAGCTTCGCTGCGCAATCGACGATTTCGACTTCGAGCGTGCACACACGCAGGTACGGGAGTTGCTTGCCGAATTTGCCGTGCCGGCGACGGACAGCGGCTTGTCGAAAGGGCCTGGGTCGTGAGCCCGCGCGAGTTGCCCTTGGTACTTGTCGTCGATGACGAGAGCGGCAACCTGCAGTTGCTGCGCCAGATTCTGCAACACCGCTACCGGCTGCTTTTCGCCAAGGACGGGCCGCGCGCACTGGAGATCGCGGAGCGCGAGAAGCCTGACTTGATCCTGCTCGACGTGATGATGCCGGGCATGACGGGCCATGAGGTCTGTCGGGAACTCAAACGGGCCCCGACGACCCGCCAGATCCCCGTCATCTTCGTGACCGCACTGACCGATTCGGAAGACGAGGTTGCCGGCTTTGAAGCGGGCGCCGTCGACTATATCGCCAAGCCCGTGAGTGCGCCGATCGTGCTGGCACGCTTGCGAACGCATCTGTCCCTCGTTCAGTTGGAGGAGCTCAGGCAATCGCGGCTGCAACTGGTGCAGCGGCTGGGCATGGCGGCCGAGTACAAGGACACCGAAACCGGCATGCATGTCGTACGGATGAGCCACTACGCGCATACGCTTGCATTGGCCGCGGGATTGAGTGCGGGTGCCGCGGATGATCTGCTGAACGCAGCGCCGATGCACGACGTGGGCAAGATCGGAATTCCCGACCGCATTCTGCAAAAACGCGGGCGCCTCGATATGGCCGAATGGGAAATCATGAAGTCCCACACGACGATCGGCGCCAACATCATCGGACAGCACACGGGAGGAATCCTCGCCATTGCACGCGAGGTCGCACTTACGCATCACGAAAAATGGGACGGTAGCGGCTATCCCAACGGATTGGCAGGCGAGCAGATCCCGTTGTCGGGCCGCATCGTCGCCGTGGTGGATGTCTTCGATGCCCTGACCTCCAAGCGCCCCTACAAAGAGGCGTGGCCTGTCGAACGCGCGCTGGAGTGCATTTCGAAGAAGCGCGGCAGCCATTTCGATCCGGCGCTCGTGGACCTGTTCCTGGCGCGCATAGAGGAAATCGAGGGGATCCGTACCCGCTGGCAGGAGCCGGAAGAGCGGGACGAGTTCGAGCGCGTCGCCTGACAGCCTGGTCCGGCGCTACGAGCCCACGCGCATGTGCTTGCGTGCTCAGCTTGCAACGGGCGTTGGTGGCCGAAGCGGCAGGGAGAGCACGAAGCGCGAGCCCTTGCCTTCGCGACTTTCAACGGTAATTTCACCGCCATGCAAGTGGGCAACCGTCCGGACGAGGTAGAGACCGATTCCGGTGCCGACAATGCTGCGCGCATTGCTGCCCCGTGAGTAGCGCTGGAACAAGCCTGGCAGGTCTGCGGCGGGAATGCCGATGCCGTCATCGCGCACCGTGACCAGGAAGCGGTCGCCCTCGAGATTCGTGCTGACCTGAACCGGTTTGCCGACCGGAGAGAATTTGATGCCGTTCGAGATCAGATTGCTGACGGCCTGGGATAGCAGTCGCGTATCGCCGTGCATCACGACGGGCCGCTCGAGCAGGTGCTCGACGACCCAGGCATCGCCGGACACCTCCCGGTGCATCTGGCACACCTCATGCACGAGCGTCGCCGGATCGAATTCGCTTGGATGAAAGAACAAGCCGCTTTCGGCGTCGAACACACGGACGGTGTTGATGAGCGATTCCAGCAGGTGGGTCATGCGCCGCACCGCCGTGCGTATTTTTTCGGCGCGGTCGAGCAATTCCTCCGGCGTCTCGCGCGCGCCGGCTTTGATCATGCGCTGTGCGTGGCCATCGATAACGGTAAGTGGTGTGCGGAACTCATGCGACGCCATCGCCACGAAATTGCGCTGCAGGTCCGTCAGGCGCTGCTCGTGCTCGAGTTTCTCGGCGAGCATCGACGCCTGCTGTTCCAGCCCCCGCTTGCTGTGCACGAGCTCCACGGCATTGTCGCGAAATACGACGACGGCGCGCGCCATTTCGCCGATCTCGTCCTGGCGCTCCGTATCCGACAATGTGATATCAGTCTGGTTGCGCGCCAGCGCCAACATGTGCGCGGTAAGCCTGCGTAACGGACCCGAAATCGCGATCGAGATATGCGTCATCACGAGCATGACCAGGACCACGGCCGATACGATCGCACCGAAGATCAGTACGCGCGCCTGGTGGAAAGTCTCGTCCGCCTTGTGGCTCGACAGGCGGGCGCGCGCGACCGTAAGGTCGGTCAGGGCACCGAGCGCGTCGCTGGCCTTGACATACGAGGCGCGCGAATCGCCGCGGTAAAGATCGGACGCCGGCAACGTACTGCCGCTACGGGACAAGCGCACGACACGGTCGGCGATTCCCAGATAGGCATTCCAGTCGTCCTGGAAGCCACGCCAGAGCCTCGTTTCCTCGGCGTCGTGGGGCATGGCTTCGTAGCTGCGCCAGGCTTCGTCGACCTGGCCGAGCACGGTCGACAGCTCCTTGTCCGCCGTCGATTTCTCCACTCGATTGCCGGCCAGCAGGTGGCTCGCTTCGGCAGCGCGGTAATCCGAGGTGTAGTTGTTGAGGTCGCCAATCAAGCGCAGGCTCTGCAGCCATCGATCGCGGATCTGGGCCGAGGCGTCGTTCACTTCGCTCAGCCATCGCGCGCTGAGGAAACCGAGCGCGAGCACCAGCATTCCCAGCACCACGAAGGCGAGGGAAAGGCGGCTATGGATGGAAAAGCGGTGAATCATGCGGTCCGGAATGCGGCGGAAGGGTTCGATACGAATAGAATAGCGATTATGAAAAAAACCCACCGGATCCTTTGTATCGAGGACGACCGCGAAACGGCGGGCTTGATCGCGGAAGACCTGGGTGATCGTGGATACGAGGTCGTGCTGGCGTACGACGGCACGCAAGGATTTGCGGAGCTGCTGCGCACGCGTCCGCACCTGGTCCTGTGCGACATCAACATGCCAGGCATGAGCGGATTCGAAATTCTCGAGGCGCTCACCAGTATCGCCCCGACATTCTCGGCGATGCCGTTCATTTTCCTGACCGCTTTATCCGACCGCGACACGGAGCTCAAGGGACGCCGCTTGGGTGCCGACGACTACGTCACAAAGCCCATCGACTTCGAGATCCTGGCGAGCATCCTGCATGCGCGGCTCCAACGTATCGCGCGCCTGGATGCCTGGTCCCAGTCGATCGACCTTACGCCGCGGGAAATCGAGACGCTCACCTGGTCGGCGCGCGGCAAGACATCCGACGAGATCGCGACGATACTCAGCCTGAGCAAGCGGACGGTGGATTTTCACATCGACAACGCCCGTGCCAAGCTGGGCGTCACCTCCCGCGTGCAGGCGGCGGTCAAGGCGGCGACCGGCGGTTTGATCGAACCCTGACCTCCAAAGGTCTCAAGGCCGTCCGCTTTTGCCGGTCCCGGAACGCGCCACACCGACCCGCGGGTTGTAGGTTTTCGCAGTCGCGGGGGAACCTGATGGCAGCGTGGCGGCGTGCGTGGGCTTTGCGCCCGCTGCCACGATCGGGAATCTCGCCTGGGGCTTTTTCGACTTGCTTGTGAATTTGGGCTCGCCGGTCGCGTGCGCGGCGCCATGGGCCGCCAGGAGTGCGAATGCGAGTACAAGCCCAAACCGCCGGTGCCACATCGTTCAATCCTCATCCAACTCGTCGAACGTCGTGGCAGGCCGCGGACCTTCCACGGCCTTCGGCTCCTCGTCCTTGCCCATGAACAAGGTCAGCAGCGCGGGAACCACGATCAGGAGCATGACGGGGCCCAGAAACAGGCCGCCCACCACGACCGTCGCCAGTGGCTTCTGCACCTGGCTGCCGATGCCGTGCGATATCGCCGCCGGCAGCAAGCCGATGCAGGCGGAGAGGGCCGTCATGAGCATGGGCCGCATGCGTTGCTCGCCCGCGAGGAACATTGCGTCGATGTTGCCCAAGCCGTGCGCGCGGATCTGGTGGTAGTAGGTGATGAGCAGGATTCCGTTCATGACAGAGACCCCGAACAGCGAAATGAAGCCGATCGCTCCGGAGATGCTGAACGGCTGGCCGGTCACGAACAGGGCGAGTACGCCGCCGCCGATGGCGAAGGGAATTCCCGAAAGCGCCAAAAGGCTGTCGCGCAAGGAATTGAAGAGCGCGTACAGCAGCATGAGGATCAACACGAGGCTGATCGGGACGATCACGGCAAGGCGCTTCTTCGCGAGTTCCAGATCCTCGAATTCGCCCGCCCAGACGATCCGATAGCCGACGGGCAGCGCGACATTCCGGGCGATCCGATCCTGGGCCTCGGCCACGGTACCGCCCAGGTCACGTCCGCGTACGCTGAATTTGATCGGAATGAAGCGTTGCGTGGCCTCGTGATAGATGTACGAGGCGCCGGTGTCGAGGCTGATCCGTGCCAGATCGCGCAAAGGAACGTACGCCGTTCCTCCCGAGGAAGTCGAATAGCCTACCTTGATATCACCGACCGATGCGAGACTGCCGCGGTACTTTGCGTCGTAACGCACTTCCAGGTTGAACTGCCGCTCGTTTTCCAGGACCGTGCTGGCCGTGACGCCGGCCAGTGCGGCCTGCACGACGGTATTCACGTCCCCGGTATTGAGGCCGTAGCGCGCCGCCTTGGCGCGGTCGATCTGGACATTGAGGTTGGGCTGCCCCAACACATTGAACAAACCCAGGTCGGCGACGCCGTTGACCGAGCGCATCTGCTCCATCACTTGCGCCGCGAGTTGCTCCAGCACGACCAGGTTGGGCCCGATGATCTTGACCGAGTTCGCTCCCTTGACCCCGGAAATCGCTTCTTCGACGTTGTCCTGGATGTATTGCGAAAAATTGAAGGTAACCCCGGGAAGTTCATCGCTGAATTCCTGCTGGAGGGTTTCCGTCAGCTTCTCCTTGGTCAGGCCCGAGGGCCATTCATCAAATGGTTTCAATGGGGCGAACAGCTCGACGTTGGAAAAGGGCGAGGCGTCGCTGCCGTTATCGGGACGCCCGTGCTGCGACACGACCGTCACGATTTCGGGATGGCGCAGCAGGATCGCGCGCATCTTGCCGGTTGCCTCGGTGCCGGCGTCGAGCGACATGGTCGGCGGCATGGCGGCGCGGATCCAGTAGTTGCCTTCCTCCAGCGCCGGCAGGAATTCCGAGCCCAGCCGGGTCATGAGAACGCCCGTGATCACCAGGAAGGCGATGCCGACGCCGACGATCACCGGCCGATGGTCGAGCGACCAGCGCAAGAGCGGGGTGTAGACCGAGCGGATGCCGCGCACGAGGAACGTTTCGACTTCCTTGACCTCGTTGGGCAGGACGAGCGACGCGAGCACCGGAGTGATGGTGAACGTCGCGATCAGCGCACCGCCCAGCGCGTACGCGTAGGTACGGGCCATGGGTCCGAAGATCTGGCCTTCGACGCCCTGCATCGTGAACAGCGGCACGAATGCCGCGACGGTGATGACGACGGAAAAGAGCACCGCGCGGTCGACCTGCAGGGCGCTGATCAGGATCAGGCGCAGCCGGGAATTCCATGCACGCGAATGACTGACATCGCGCGCATGGGTGGGGTCGGCTCCCAGCTGACCTTCGGCAAGATCCTCGAGCAGGCGATTGCGGATATCCGGGTTTGACTGGAAATTGCGGAATATGTTTTCGACCAGGATGACCGCGGAGTCGACGATGATGCCGAAGTCGACGGCGCCGATCGACAGGAGGTTCGCATCCTCGCCCTGCAGCACGAGCAGGATGATGCTAAAGAGCAGGGCGAAGGGGATATTGATGCCGACGATGATCGCGCTGCGCAGGTCGCCCAGAAAAATCCACTGGATCAGGAATACCAGGGCACAACCGAAAATGAGGTTGTGGAATACGGTGTGCGTCGTCACGTCGACCAGAGAGGTGCGGTCGTAGTAGGGAACGATCTTCACGCCCGGCGGCAGGCTGCCGTCGTGGTTCATCTTCTCGACGGCGGCCTTGATGCGCGGGACGATCTCGTTGGTGTGCTGGGTGCGCCCCATGACGACGATCGACGCGGCGATGTCATCCTCGCGGTCGCGCCCGGCGATGCCCAGGCGCGGCACGTAACCTACCTCGACCTGCGCGATGTTCTTGACGAGGACCGGCACGCCGTTCGATTGTGCGAGCACGACGTTCTCGATGTCCTGCGTCTTGTACCCCTGGGTCAGGTCGTCGGTTCCGCCGCTGTCGATCAGGCCGACGCCGCGGATATTCACCGACTGCTGGCCGACGGTGATCTCGCGTCCGCCGACATTGATGTTCGCATTGCCGAGTGCGGTGATGATCTGGGGTACCGTCAGCCCGTAGGCCTGCATCCGGCCTTGGTCGATCTTGACGTCGAACTCCTTCGTTGTCCCGCCCCAGCTGTTGATCGCGACCACGCCTGGAATCGTTGACAGGCGCCGCAGGACGACCCAATCCTGGATGGTGCGCAGGTTGGTGAGGCCGAAGTGGGGCGGTCCGACCACCTGGTAGCGGTAGACCTCACCCACAAGGCTCGATTGCTGGATCTGGGGAATCTGGTTCTGGGGCAGATTGACGTTCTGCTGCAGGCTCAAGGCCGCCTGCGTGTAGGCAAAGAAATAATCCACGCCGTACTTGAAGGTCACGCGGACGAACGAGAGTCCATAGAACGATGTCGAGCGAATGTTGTCGATGCCCGGCGTGGAGTAGAGGCCGATTTCCATCGGGGTCGTGTAGTAGCGCTCCATCTCCTCGGCGGAAAGTCCGGGCGCCTGGGCCGTGATTTCGAGGATCACGGGCGCAGGATTGGGATAGGCCTCGATATTGAGCTTGGTGACCGCGATGAATCCCGCACCGAGCAGGACCAGCAGGCCCATGAGCACGACGGTGCGGCGCGTCAGGCAAAACGCAAGCAGGGACTTGAACACGGGTGATTCCTCGTGGTGCGCGGGCTACGAATCCGCGTTGGCGTTGAGCATGTTGCTCAGGAACACCGCTCCATCGATGACGACCTGTTCGCCGCCTTGCACGCCTTCCGTAACCTGGTCGTAGCCGTCCTGCTGCAGGCCGATCTTGACGATGCGCCGCGTGAAATGGCTTCCGTCGGTTGTCACCCACGCGGTCATGGTTCCGTCGCCTTCGCGCACGATGCCCGCCAAGGGGATGGCGACGCCCTGCACGGGTTTGGCGACATCGATCACGAACGTGGCGAACATGCCCGGCCGCAGTTCATGCTTGGGGTCCCGGACCTCGGAACGCACGAGCACGGTGCGCGAAGCGGGATCCACCGTTGCGCCGATGTTGGTGATGCGCCCGCTGAAATCGCGATCCGGAAATGCCATCACCTTGACCCGGACGTCCTGGCCCGCGCGAAAGAGGGGGCTGTCGCTTTCCTGCACGTTCGCGAGCATCCACATCGTCGACAGGTCGGCGACCGCGTAGGGCGCCGGCGCGTTGCCCGGCTGCACGAGCAGACCCGGCTGCGCGTCTCGCGCCGTGACGCGGCCGCTGACGGGGCTCACGACAACCAGCGCAGGGTCGATCTTGCGCTTGGCAACGATCTCGTCGATCTCGGTTTCGCCTTTGCCGAATACGCGTACGGCGTCGCGCGCAGCCTTCAACGAACCTTCGGCGCTTTGCTGGTCCGAAATCGCTTGCTGCATGTCCTTCTCGGCGATGCCCTGGGAATCCAGGAGGTGGCGGGCGCGCGCCAGCGCGACAGTCGTGAGTTCATAGACGCCGGCGGCCGCAATCAAGTTGGATTCGGCCTGCACAAGGTCGGGGCTGTCGATTGTGAACAGCACACTGCCTTTGTCCACGGAATCGCCCAGCTGCGCGCGCGCCTGGATGATCCGTCCCTGATAGGGAGCGAATACCTGGACCGCGAGATCCTCATTGAAGTCGATGCTGCCAACCGCTACGCGCTGTTGCGGGAAAACCCGAACCGCGGCGATACCCGTGTGGATGGACTTGCGCTGAGTCTGGTTCAGTTCGACGCTGATGGGCGCGTTCGCCGTCGCTTCGCCGGACGCCGGCTTTGCGGCGTCAGGGGATTCCTTCGATGCGCTCGGAGAGCAGCCGGCAAGGCACGCGCAGGCAAGGCACATCGACCACGCGAAGCACGTCGACAAAAGCATCTCCCCCGTGCCCGGCCCGGTTCGCAAGCGCATCGCAATTCTTCCTCATATCGTGAGGGCATATGGTCTCGTTCCTGAGCGCCGTGCGTCTACGCGGATTAATCACAGCGAAACCACGCCGGATTTATCACAGTGGTTCCGCGTCGCCGCCATTCGTAGAATCTCCCGCATGCCGCTTCGTGAAATTCCGTGGATCGCCCCTCGCGCCGCGCTCTGCGCGGCCTTTCTTGGCGGATGTGCCGTAGGGCCCGATTACCAGAGGCCGCCAATCGACGATGCGAAGTCCTACACGAGCGCGCCACTGGCTTCGCCCACCGCTGCAGCACCTGGCCCAGGAGGAGATGCGCAACACTTCGAGATGGGGCGGGATATTCCTTTCGCATGGTGGGAACAATTCGGCTCCCGGAAACTCGACGCATTGGTGGAACGCTCGTTGCGCGCGAACCCGAATATCGCGGCGGCGCAAGCCGCACTTCGCCAGGCGCAGGAATATGTCAACGCGCAGCGCGGTTATTTTTATCCGACCGTGAATGCGGAGTTCTCGCCGACGCGCCAGAAGCTGGCCGGCAATCAAGGCGGAAATTCACCGGGTGTGCAAGGCAATGGCTCGGTGATCTCCACCTACCAGAACCCGGCGGGACCGGCACCTTACAACGGGCCCGTGACCTACAACATGTATACGGCACAGTTGACGGTCGGATACACGCCGGATCTCTTCGGCGCGAACCGGCGTGCGGTCGAATCCTTGCAGGCGCAGGCGGATTCCTTGCGCTATGAAATGGAAGCCACCTATATCACGCTGGCCGGCAACGTCGTGGCCGCCGCGATCCAGGAGGCGTCGTTGCGCGCGCAGATCGATGCGACCCGGCTGTACATCGACCAGAACGCGAAAGCCTTGCAGATCCTGCGCGACCAGATGCGCTTCGGATATGCGATGCGCCTCGACGTTGCTGCGCAAGAGTCCGCGCTGGCCTTCGCTCGCGAACAATTGCCGCCCCTTCGCAAGCAACTGGAATTGACGCACGACCTGCTACGGGCGCTGGTCGGCACCACGCCCGACAACCCGATCGACGTGCAATTCGATTTCGCGGACCTCCGACTCCCGGTCGATCTGCCGCTCATGCTTCCATCGCAGTTGATCGACCAGCGTCCCGATGTGCGCGCGGCAGAAGAGCAGGTGCATTCGGCGAGTGCGCAAGTGGGAATGGCAGTTGCCGCTCGCTTGCCGCAGTTCACGATCACCGGCGCCGATGGCGGCGTTGCGTCCAAGGTGAACCAGATGTTCAGCAATGGCGGTCCCTTCTGGAGTGTCGCCGCGGATGTCACGCAGCCCTTGTTCGATGGATTCACGTTGCTGCATAAAGAGCGCGCGGCCGACCAGGCGCTCGTACAGGCGCAGGCGCAGTATCGAGCAACGATCGTGAGCGCCTGGCAGAACGTAGCCGATACCCTGCATTCCATCACCACCGATGCCGACAGCCTCGCCGCCTGCGACGAAGCGACCCGTGCCGCAAAGGTGAGCCAAGACGTTACGCAGGAGCAATACCAGGCGGGATACGTGAACCTGCTGACACTTTTGAGTGCCCAGGAAGCGTACGAGCAATCGCTCATCAATCTTGTCCAGGCGCAATCGAATCGCTACGGCGACACGGCTGCCCTGTTCCAGGCCCTGGGCGGTGGCTGGTGGAATCGCAAAGACGCGACACAGACGGCCTTGTCGACCCCCTGAGGAAAATTCCGACGTCCGTCCGGGATGTGCTGTTGTCCACCACTGTCTGTGGATAACCGTGTGGAAAAGCACACGCGGAAGCGATCCGCGGCAACGAGATCCTTGATTGGCGCGGACTTGCGCGCCTTGCTCGATTCAAAAGACCTCGTGCCGAATTGCGATGCAGTCGTGTGCGAGGGTCGCGCAAAAAAATTTCTCTTTCGCAAATGCTCCCACGCACCATTTCGTGTGGCTAGAATGCCCTCCCAATTCGAAAACGATGCCGGACGCGGGCCGCGATGGTGCAGCGATACCAACGGCGGATGCGGCCACGGACGTGAGGGCGAGCGTGAAATTCTCCTTGAATGATGCCGTCGTCTGGAGCAGCCAGGCGAACGGACACAGCCGCGAGAAAGTGGGCGTCGTCGTGCAGGTGGTGCAGCCGATGGATCGGCCGGATCGCAAGCGATTCGCCGCGCTATACCGGGGCAGCAGTGAATGCCAGGGTCGCGATCACTTGAGCTACGTCGTTCTCGTCGACGGGCGCCGGGCGTATTGGCCACGCGCGGCGGCGCTGCGTCCCAAGGACGCGCGCGTTCATGACGAGCGGGCGAACGCGCTGTGGACGAGCATTTGTCGCGAGGACTTGTGGAATGCGGACGACCGTGCCGCCTTCCTGGAGAATTTCATCCTCAGCAAGAAGCTGATGCCCGAGCTCGTGGCTTTTGCGCGCCGACGCCGGCGCGTCTGGAACGAACCCCATTGCGCGGGTGCCGCGCGGGAAGCTTGAAAGGGGCGGGCGCGCCGTACGTCCGCTAGCGCCGCGGCGCGAGGCGCGCTTCGATGCGTGCCTTGGTGGCCGGCAATTCCTCGGGAAGGTGGTAGGCCAACTGCGCGAACAACTCGCCATGCAAGGCAAGCTCCGCGCGCCAGTCGCCGGCTTCGATGCGCGTGGCATCCGCGTACTGCTCGCGCGTAAAGCTCAGGCCGTCCCAGACGATGTCCTCGAATCGTGGCGTGATGCCGAAGGCATTTTCCTCGCCCGCGCTGCGTCCTTGCACGCGATCGAGGATCCAGCGCAACACGCGCATGTTCTCGCCATACCCCGGCCAGACGAACTTTCCGTCGGCACCTTTGCGGAACCAGTTCACGCAGTAGATCCCCGGCATGGGGGCGCCGGTCGACTTGAGCTGACGCCCCAGGTCGAGCCAATGGCGGAAATAATCGCTCATGTTGTAGCCGACGAAGGGCAGCATGGCGAATGGATCGCGGCGCACGACGCCTTGCTTGCCGGCGGCCGCGGCGGTCGTCTCCGAGCCCATCGTTGCCGCCATGTAGATCCCCTCGACCCAATCGCGCGCTTCGGTAACGAGCGGAACCGTGTTCGAGCGTCGGCCGCCGAAGATGAATGCATCGATCGGCACGCCCTGCGGATTGTCCCAATCGGGGTCGAGCACGGGGTTGTTGGTCGCAGCGACCGTAAAACGCGCGTTGGGATGAGCGGCTTTGCTCCCGGTCTCGCGCGCGAGTGCGGGCGTCCAATCCTTGCCCTGCCAATCGACGAGATGCGCCGGGGCCTGATCGGTCATGCCCTCCCACCAGACGTCGCCATCGTCGGTCAGGGCGACATTGGTGAAGATCACGTCATGATGCAGGCTCTCCATGCAATTGAGGTTGGTCATCCGGTTCGTGCCCGGCGCGACGCCGAAATAACCCGACTCCGGATTGATCGCGTACAGGCGACCATCCGTACCGGGCTTGATCCAGGCGATGTCATCGCCGACCGTTTCGACTTTCCATCCGGCAAACGCCTTCGGCGGAATCATCATGGAGAAGTTCGTCTTGCCGCAGGCGCTCGGGAAGGCCGCGGCGAGATGGAATTTACGTCCCTCGGGCGAAGTCACTCCGAGGATGAGCATGTGCTCGGCAAGCCAACCCTGGTCGCGTCCCATCGTCGAAGCGATGCGCAGCGCAAAGCATTTCTTGCCCAACAATGCATTGCCACCATATCCCGACCCGAATGACCAGATCTCGCGTGTCTCCGGGTAGTGAACAATGTACTTGGTCGCGTTGCAGGGCCAGGGCACGTCCGCCTGGCCGGGTTCCAGCGGCGCACCCACGGTATGCACGCAGGGAATGAACGCGCCGTCATTCCCCAATGCCGATACCACGTCGCGTCCCATGCGCGTCATGATGCGCATGTTCACCGCAACATAGGGACTGTCGGACAGTTCCACGCCGATGTGCGCGATCGGCGAACCGATCGGGCCCATGCTGAAGGGCACGACATACATCGTGCGGCCGCGCATGCTGCCCTTGAAGAGCGCCTTGGCGCCGGTCTGCAGGCGCGAGCGCATTTCCGCCGGATCGATCCAATTGTTGGTCGGGCCGGCGTCTTCCTTGCGCTGCGAGCAGATGAACGTGCGGTCTTCCACGCGCGCGACGTCGCCAGGGTCGCTGCGCGCGAGATAGGAATTCCTGCGTTTCGCCGGATTCAATTTGAGGAAAGTGCCTGCGGCGACGAGCTGCCCGCACAAACGCTCGTATTCCTCTGCGCTGCCATCGCACCACACGACATCGCGCGCCTGTGTAAGCGCCGCGATTTCCCGCACCCAGGCGATCAGGCGTGCGTGCCGAACGTAATCAGGTACTACCAGGCGAAGCCCATCCATTGCCATTTCTTTTTTCATCGCGGCGCGCATCTGCGCGGCCACCTATCGCTATTAGACCAGAATCGACGTCAGAATTGCTCGGTATCGATCTCCGCCTGATTCGCCGCGTTGTAGCGGGCTCCGGCAATCGCGCGCGGATGAAAGACGGAATCGAGGTCTTGCAGTTGCGCTGCGCTGAGACGCACGCCACATGCGGCGACGTTCTCCTCCAAATGTTCGACCCGCGTCGTACCGGGGATCGGGATGATGAATTCTCCTCGCGAGAGCACCCAAGCCAAGGCCAATTGCGGCAGTGAACAACCGGCCTGACCCGCAATATCAGCTGCGATTTCAAGCAATTCCAGATTGGTCTCGTAATTGCCGGGCGCAAATCGCGGCATTGCACGACGAATATCCTTGGCATCGAGCGCAGCGATATCGCGCAGAGCCCCGGTCAGGTAACCGCGCGCGAGCGGACTGAACGCAACAAAGGCGATTCCGAGCTCCCGGCAGGTTTTCAGCAAGGCAATTTCCGGGTTGCGCGTCCAGAGGGAATATTCGCTTTGCACGGCACCGATCGGGTGGATGGCATGGGCCCGGCGCAGGTTTGCCGCCGACACTTCCGACAGTCCGATCGCGCGGACCTTGCCCTCCCGCACCAGATCGGCGAGTGCGCCTACGGATTCCTCGATGGGAATCGATTTGTCCCAGCGATGCAAGTACAACAGGTCGATGACATCGGTGCGCAAGCGGCGCAGGCTGTCGGCACAGGTTGCCTTGAGCGTGGCCGGACGGCCGTCGATCGTGCGCTTGAACCCATCAACCATGCGCACGCCGTCAATTCCGCATTTGCTGGCAAGCACGATGCGCTTGCGCACCGGCGCCAGGATCTCGCCGACCAGTTCCTCGTTTGCACCGAAACCGTACAGCGCCGCGGTATCGAAGAGCGTGATGCCCAGGTCAACTGCCCGCCGCACCACCCTCTCCGAATCGCCGAAGCTGGGGGGCATTCCATAGGCATGACTCAAGTTCATGCATCCCAAGCCGATCATTCCGACTTGAAACGGCCCAAGCCTGCGCTGCGGCAGCACGTGCACGTCCATATGCGTACCATTCTGCCCCATCGTCAAGGGACCCGCGCGGCCACCCAACGAGGGAATATCCACATGCGGTTGCGCGTTTTTCTGTTCGCGCTGGCAGTTCCGATCGCGCACGCACAGGAAACGTCGCCGCCCCCATCGCAGGACCCGATCGTCGCGGTCAACCGCGAGGTTTTCGCGGGAATCGGCGGGCAACGCCTGCAGTACACGGAAACCATCGGGGATACCTTTGCCGATTCGGAAATCGGCAAGCAAGGAGCAGGGAACCTGGGGGCAAGTTGGATGGGTTCGGCCCTGGGCGTGCAGGATGCGTGGGCGCAGGGGCAATTCGAATTCGCGCGTGGCAAGACGGCCTACACCGGGTTCCTGCAGAACCTGCAGACGGGCGCGACCATCCCCTATGATTCCAGCACCGATGTCGAAACCGCAGACTGGCAATTGCGCCTGGGCCGGGGCTTCGAGAATGACGAACGAGACGGCATGTTGACCCCGTTTGTTGCGGTCGGAGCGCACCGTTGGGTTCGCGACGGAACGAAATCCGACCCCTACGGATACCTCGAGATCTATCACCACGCGTTCGCGGAGGCCGGCTTCCTGGCGCAGGGCCGCTTCTCGCCGCAACTGGTCGGCACCCTGGGATTGGACGCAGGAAGCACCTTTGGCGCGCAAATCGCCGCCCCTGCGCTGGACGTTTCGACCCAACTCAAGCACGAGCGCATGCTCGGGTGCACTTTCGCGCTCGACTATTCCCCGATCCCGCATCTGCATTTGAAGGCGGAGTACCGCGACGTGAGCTTCCGTTACGGCCGTTCTGCCGTCTCTTCGACTTTTCACATGTACGAACCCGACTCGTATTCCTACCAAAGCACGGCGTTCCTGAGTATTGGATTTGGGTTCTAGCGATTCCATTTGCGCGCTCGCAGGCGTGATATTGAGCGCGCACGGCTACAGCGGCGACACCGGCGGGCGCATCGACTTCTCGATCTTGTCCAGGGTGACCATCGCGGGAAGGCATTGCGCGACACTGGCGTTGGGTTCACGCCGCTCCCGGATCGCCGCGAAAAATTCGCGATCCTGCAATTCGATGCCGTTGCGGGAAACGGCGACACCGGCGAGATCAACGGGTTTGTCGAATCCATCCACCAGATCGTCATAGCGGGCAATGTAGGTCCCGTTGTCGCAGATGTAGCGGAAGAAGGTTCCCAGCGGCCCGTTGTTGTTGAAGGATAGCGACAGCGTGCAGATCGCACCCGAGGGAACGCGCATGCCGATGCTCATGTCCATCGCGATGCCCAGTTCGGGATGCCTTGGTCCCTGCAGCGCCTGCACCTCGGAAGCCGTTTCACCGGCCTGGTACTGGAACAGGTCCACGGTATGGCACGCGTGGTGCCAGAGCAGGTGATCGGTCCAGCTGCGCGGCTTGCCCATCGCGTTCAGGTTGCTGCGCCGGAAGAAATACGTCTGCACATCCATCTGTTGCACGCGCAGCTCGCCGGCGCGAATCCGGCGGTGAATCCATTGATGGCTGGGATTGAAGCGACGGGTATGGCCTGCCATCGCAACAAGACCCGTCTCGCGCTGGACGGCGACAACGCGCTGCGCGTCCGCAAGATTGTCGGCCATGGGGATCTCGACCATGACGTGCTTGCCGGCGCGCATGCATTCGATCGCTTGCGCCGCGTGCAATTGCGTCGGCGTCGACAGGATGACGGCTTCCACCGCGGGATGGCGCAAGCCTTCGGCCAGGCTGGTCGCCCAATGCGCAATGCCGCGCTCTTGCGCGAGCGTGCGGATCGCCTCTTCGGAAGGACCGACGACCGAAACGACCTCGATGCCGTCGATCGACTTGATGGCATCCAGGTGTTTGATGCCGAAGGCGCCGGCGGCGCCCGCTACGCAGATCTTCATTGGGGGTCCTTTCGAGACTACTGCGGCACGTTCTCGAGGATCAGGTGACCCACCGCCGTATTCGACGCCGGCACGTGGTAATGACGGTGGACCTCGACAACCTCGTCATCGAGTGCGCCGCGCATCACGAGCCACATCACCAGCTCGATTCCTTCGGAGCCGGCCTCGCGCAGGTACTCCACATGGGAAATCGCCGCCGTCGCCACCGGATCTCCGACGATGGAATCGAGGAAGTTCCGGTCGAACTCGGAATTGATGAGACCCGCACGCTCCGCCTGCAACTGATGGGACATGCCGCCGGTGCCGAAGACCACGACGCGCAGATCGCGAGGGAATGAGGCGACCGCCCTGCGTAGCGCCTTGCCCAGCTGATAGCAGCGATTTCCGGTTGGCGGAGGGTATTGCACGACGTTCACGCACAAGGGTATGACCGGACAGGGCCAAGCGCCGTTCTCCTCGAAAAGCAGGGAAAGCGGCACGGTCAGCCCGTGGTCGACCTCCATCCGATTGACGATGGTCATGTCGAATTCGTCGAGTACCAGCGACTGCGCGAGGTGCCAGGCCAGTTCGGGGTGACCGACGACCGTCGGTACCTTGCGCCGGCCCCATCCTTCGTCGGCCGGCAGGAATTGCGCCGCGCAGCCCAGCGCGAACGTGGGAATGACCTCGAGCGAAAATGCGTTCGCGTGATCGTTGTAGACGACGATGGCAACGTCCGGCTTGAGCCTGGCCATCCACTCGCGCGATCGCTCAAAGCCGCGAAACAGGGGTTGCCAGTACGCCTCTTCGGTCCTGTGCTGGTCGATCGCCACGCCGATGGCGGGCACGTGCGAACACGCGACCCCCGCGACAACCTTAGCCATGGTGCCATTCCGATTTGCTGCGATTTCCTTCGATCGGCCGGCCTCCGTCGACCATCATCCTGCGATAGTCCTCGCGCGACATGCCGGTCATCTTCCCTGCCAGGTCCTGGAACGTAAGGCCATCGTATGCGGCGAGCTTGGCCGTGTAATAGATGTTCCCGCCCAGGCGCAGCATCTCGTTCCATTCGCGCTTGCGGATGCTGGCCCGCTGTTCCGGGCTCATCGGGAAACGGTCCAGGTATGACTCTTCGCCGGCTCGAAACGCGTCGCGGTTGACGGCGTCGTTGAGCGACATGCAGAACATGTTCAAGTGGTATCCCAGCCGCGAATGCTCGGCGTCGAAGACGTAGGTGCCGGGAATGTCGTCGTAGTCCTCGTCCCGGGGCGTCGCACCGGCGCCCTGGGCCAGCGCCTGCGAGACGGCGTCCGCCCGCGCCGCGTAATGACCGATCGCGTCGCCCGCCGGCGCACGCAATTTCAACTCGCCGATTCTCTGCTGCCAATGCGCCGTGGCGGTGGCCATGTCCGGCGGGAGTTGCAGTTCTTCGACGGTGCGCGCCACCTCGCGCATTTCGGCGGCGCGCCGAACGCCGTGCGTCATTGCGCGCTCGAGCATGTAGCGCGCACGCTCCTTCCAGTTGAATCCCGGGTAGCTTTCATCGAGCGATTGCAGGACTTCGACATCGACTCCCGCCCGGCGCGCCGCCAGCACGCACTCGGCGGTCAGAGCCTCCAAGCCCTTCACCAGGATGCTGCGTACCATCTTGATGGAGGAAACGGTGCCAACGCCCCCCGTGACTTTTTCGACCCGCATGTCCAGCATGCGCAGCGCGTGCGAGGCCTCCAGGACATGCGGGCCGCTGATGAGCAAAGGCACGCGGTGCAGTGCAGGCCGGACGGGGGCCATGACGGCAACATCCACATAGCGCGCGCCCGCCGACTCGACCGCCTGCGCGGCGGCGCGCTTGGTGCCGGGCGCACAGGAGTTGCAGTCCAGGTACAGCGAATCCTTGGCAAGGTGAGGTGCGCAGGCCTGCGCCGCCAGCAAAGCCTGGTCGGCCGTCACGAGGGATATCACCAGCCGCGCCTGGCGCAACGCCGTCGCGAGATCCGATTCGCCGCGGACGTTCCAACGCCGGTAGTCCTGCCATTTTGCGTCACGCACCGCCGCGGAAGGGTGGGCCGTCTTGATATCGTAGGCCGATACCTCGAAAGCGCGCCCCGCACCCCAACCCTCCACCCAGGACGTGGCAGCCTCGCCAAAGCCGACAAAGGCGATCGAGTTCGCTTGCATGGCGCTCACCGTTCTTCCTCCGCATCAAAATCTACCATCGACGTCTCGCACCGGGAAATTGAATGGGGCCAGTCGCTATTCATTTTTCAAATAGCCGGATGCCTTGCGAACCAGTTCCAGGAACCTGCTTTGCGTGGCCGTCGGGTGCCAATCGCGCCGCGTCGTGATGCCGATGGGCCGGCGCGAGCGCTTCAAATCGTAGGCAAGAGTCGCCAACAGACCTTGATCCTCCTCAAGCCGGATCTGGTGGGGTGAGATCAAGGTCAGACGATCGCTGTCGAGCAGCAGCGCGCGAATGAGGATCAGCGAACTGGACTCGACGATTCCGCCTGGCGTCGCGATTCTTTGGCTTCGAAACATCGCATCGAACTGATCGCGTGTCGGCGTTCCGGACCTGGGAACGATCCACGAATAGGCGGCCAGGTCGCGAATCGTCAGATTGCGCTTGCCCTTGAGCGGATGGCCCGCGCGTGCAACGATCGCCAGCGGGTCGTCGAACAATCGCTCCTGGACGATATCGTCCACCGGCAGGGGATTGCGCAAGGCGCCCACGAGAAAATCGATCTCGCCGTGACGCAGTCCGTGCAGCAATTCGTCGTAAGGCCCATCGACTTCGTGTACTCCCACCTCGGGCAATTCGCCGGCCAGTGCGTTGATCGCCTTGGGCAGGATGAAATGCCTCGACAGCGGCATCGCGCCGACGACGATTCTTCCCGTGTCGCGACCATTCAAGGCTCGCATTTCGGCAAAGCCCTGCGCGAGTTCCGCAAAGGCGAGCTTGCATTGTTGCGCCAGGATCTGCCCGGGGCGCGTCAACTCGATACCCTGATGGGTGCGCTCGAAGAGCTTGGTGGCGAGCAAGCCTTCGAGTTCGCGGGCGGCCCGGTGCAAGGCCGGTTGCGACGTCCCGATCGCACGGGCGGCCAGGCTGAAGTTGCCCGCATTCGCCACGGCCACGAGTGCGCGCAACTGCGTCGTCGTGAACATTTGCTCCGGCGGCGCGACGGGACGATTCGTGCGCTCCGGAACGGCGCGCAACGCATCTTGCGCACCGCAGCGAACGAGGGTCAATGCGCGTCCTACGCGAACGGCAAAAAGCGAACCGCCCTCCGTTGGCAGCATGCCGTCATTGCGCCGTTCGAAAAGACGCGTCTGCAGCAATTCCTCGAGCTTGCCGATCGCCTGCGTGATGGCAGGTTGCGAAAGGAACACGCGTGGCGCTGCTCGGCTGATGCTCCGCCGCTCGGCCACCTCGACAAAGGCGCGAAGGTGACGCAGGTTGGGGAGGGTGGTCTCCATGTGTATATCAAAATCTTATATTACCGGGAGCAATTTGAAATGAGAAACCGTTCCGCGCCTGCGACAGCGCGTGCAGAATCGCAAACAGGCCGTACCGACGTCGCGGCGGCCGGTCCGGTTGTCGTACTTCCCGCTGCTTGTGCCTGCCATTCGAACGAAAGGAGATCCCCGTGATCATCGATTGCCACGGGCACTACACCACGGCGCCGGCGGCGCTCGAGGAATGGCGCAAGCGCCAGATCCAGGGCATCGGACAGCCCGCGCTCGCACCCAAGGCGTCGGAATTGCGCATCGGCGACGACGAGTTGCGCAATTCGATCGAAAGCAACCAGCTGCAGCGCATGAAGGAACGCGGCAGCGACCTGACCATTTTTTCGCCGCGCGCGAGCTTCATGGCCCATCACATCGGCGATTTCCAGGTCAGTTCGACGTGGGCTGCGATTTGCAATGAACTGTGCTTTCGCGTTTCGCGCCTGTTCCCCGAGCATTTCATCGGGGCGGCCATGCTGCCGCAGTCCCCGGGGGTCGATCCGCGCACCTGCATCCCGGAACTGGAGAGGTGCGTGCGGGAATACGGCTTCGTTGGGGTCAATCTGAATCCGGACCCTTCTGGCGGGTACTGGAAAGAACCGCCGCTGACCGACCGGCACTGGTATCCCATCTACGAAAAACTCGTCGAATGGGACGTGCCCGCGATGATCCATGTGAGCACGAGTTGCAATCCTTGCTTTCACACGACCGGCGCGCACTACTTGAACGCCGACACGACCGCCGTGATGCAGTTGATCACCGGAGACCTTTTTCGCGATTTCCCGACGCTGCGCTTCATCATTCCGCACGGCGGCGGCGCTGCGCCCTACCACTGGGGGCGCTTTCGCGGTCTCGCACAGGAACTGAAGAAGCCCTTGCTGCAGGATCACCTGTTGCACAACATTTACTTCGATACCTGCGTCTATCACCAGCCGGGCATCGACCTGCTCGCGCGCGTGATTCCCGTGAAGAACATTCTTTTTGCCTCCGAAATGATCGGGGCGGTGCGGGGCATCGACCCGGAAACCGGGCATTTCTACGACGATACGAAGCGGTATATCGAGGCGGCCCGGCTGAGCCCGGAAGAGCGCCATGCGATTTTCGAGGGCAATGCGCGGCGCGTCTATCCGCGACTGGACGCGGCCCTGCGGGCGCGCGGCCGCTAGCGATGTTTCAGGAGAAACAGATCATGAGCATGAACGATGTCGGCGTCGTGGTGCGCGAATTTCCCCGGGCGGATCCGGCCGTGGTTGCCGGTCTGGCAGAGTGCGGCGTCGCGACGGTGCATGAGGCGCAGGGCCGGATCGGCCTGATGGCCTCGTACCTGCGCCCGATCTACCCCGGGACGAGCCTCGCGGCATCGGCGATCACGATCTTCGCACCGCCCGGGGACAACTGGATGTTCCACGTTGCCGTCGAGCAGGTTAAGCCCGGTGACATTCTCGTACTCGCTCCTTTCTCGCCATCGGATGCCGGCTATTTCGGCGACCTGCTGGCCACGTCGGTGCAGGCGCGCGGCGGCGTCGGACTCGTCATCGATGCAGGTGTGCGCGACATACGGACACTTACGCAAATGAAGATGCCCGTTTGGGCCAAGGCGATCTGTGCGCAGGGCACCGTCAAGGAAACGCTGGGATCGGTCAATGTGCCGATCGTCTGTGCGGGCGCCGCAGTTCATCCCGGAGATGTCATCGTCGCCGACGACGACGGCGTGTGCGTAGTACGTTGCGCGGACGCGGCTGAAGTCCTGAAAAAGGCTCAGGCCCGCACCGCGAGCGAAGAGGCGCGGCGCAAGCGCCTCGCGGCGGGCGAATTGGGCCTGGACATTTACGACATGCGCGGCCGCTTGCGGGAGAAGGGTCTCAAATATGTTTAGCGCTCCCTGCATGTGGATGCGGGGAGGCACTTCCAAGGGAGGCTATTTCCTCGAACGCGACATTCCAGGAAACATGGGCGAACGCAATGCATTCCTGCTGTCCGTGATGGGTTCACCCGACAAGCGCCAGATCGATGGCATGGGCGGCGCGGACCCGCTCACTTCCAAAGTTGCCGTGATCCGCAAGTCGACCCTGCCCGGCATCGATGTGGACTACCTGTTCCTCCAGGTATTTGTCGACCAGGCCATCGTCACGGATACGCAGAATTGCGGCAACATCCTGGCGGGCGTCGGCCCGTTCGCAATCGAAAAAGGCCTGGTGGCAGCGCAGGAAGGCCAGACCAAGGTGACCATCTACATGCAAAATACCGGGCAGGTTGCCCTTGCGACCGTGCAAACACCACGGGGCAAGGTGGAATATGCCGGTGACGCCCATCTCGACGGCGTGCCCGGGACCGCCAGTCCCATCCCCGTGCTGTTCCGGGATACGGCAGGCTCGAGCTGCGGATCCTTGTTGCCTACCGGGAATCCGGTCGACCGCATCGACGGCGTCGAGGTGACCTGCATCGACAACGGCATGCCGGTCGTGATCCTGCGGGCGCAAGACGTCGGCATCACCGGCGAAGAGACGCGTGAATCGCTCGATGGGAACGAGGCGCTCAAGGCGAAGCTCGAATCGATCCGCCTCAAGGCAGGGCCTCTGATGAACCTGGGCGATGTGCGCGAGAAGTCCGTGCCGAAGATGACCATGGTGAGTCCGCCCCGGTCCGGTGGTGTGATCTCCACGCGTACCTTCATTCCGCATCGCTGTCATGCGTCGATTGGCGTGCTCGGCGCCGTCAGCGTTGCCACGGCCTGTGCCGTCCCCGGCGCGCCCGCCGCGGCCATCGCCAGGCTGCCCGAGGGTCGCAGCAAAGTGATGCCGATCGAACATCCGATGGGCGAATCCACCATCATCGTGAACACCGGCGAGAAGGGCGAATTCGAAAGTGCGTCGGTCTTGTTGACGGCGCGCAAGCTGTTCGACGGAGTCGTGTTCGGGCACTGAGGAGAACGCGCTTGGATCCCGATTACCTGGCGTTTCATCCCGATCCGTCGCCACCAAGGTTCCAGGCGCCGCCGGGCAGTGTCGACGCGCATTGCCACGTCTTTGGTCCTGCGGACCGGTTTCCATATTCGCCGTCGCGCAAATACACGCCATGCGACGCACCCAAGGAGAAACTGTTTGCCTTGCGCGATTTCCTGGGCTTCGAGCGCAACGTGATCGTGCAGGCGACCTGTCATGGCGCGGATAACCGCGCCCTGGTCGATGC
>Ga0181537_10000428_pt1 | contig 39637 bp, 33 predicted proteins | sample PEATcosm2014_Bin_39_FD_119765 | JGI IMG/M metagenome (GOLD analysis project Ga0181537, IMG submission 119765) | Peatland microbial communities from MTU Mesocosm Facility, Houghton, MI, USA - PEATcosm2014_Bin23_10_metaG | ecosystem: Environmental > Terrestrial > Soil > Wetlands > Peat | place... | reverse complement strand
TAACGGTCTCGGGATCAAGGCCGTCGCTCGAAAGGAACTTCGCCCCCGCATCCAGGCAGCGGCGCGCGGTTTCAACGTCGTGAACGCTCCCGGCGCCGACAATCACTTCTGGCGTGTGCTGCGCCACTTGTGCAATGACTTTGATCGCTTCGGGGACGGTCAACGTGACTTCGAGAATGGGAATTCCACCGCGGGCGATCGCCTCGGCGGCGAAAAGCGCATCCTCCGTCGTCGACACCCGAATGGACGGAATGATTCCGAGTTCTTCGATCCGGCGCCGCACGTCTTGCTTGTCCAACAAACCGACTCCTTTGCGCGACTGCTGCAACGTTCGCGTTATGGACTGTAACTGAAAGCGGGCACAAACTTCACCGTCGAATCAGGGTAGCGCTCTCGTACCCACGGCCTGCCGCAACTGCTCCAGAGCGAGCAAGTACGAAGCCAGGGCTTGCCGGTAGGCAAGTTGAGTAGCCCGGTAACTGCGCTCGGCATCCAGAAAATTGAGCAGGCTGATGCCTCCGCGCCGGTAAGCGTATTCGCTGATGTCACGCGATCGCGTGGCCGCATCGAGATACTTCGAAATATAGAGCAGCACCAGCTTGTCATTGGTTCGTAGGCCCTGATAGGCATCATAGACATCGGTTAGGGCTTGACCGTTTGTCGCCTTCTCCAGTTCCTGCGCTTGGGTAATCGCGAAGCGTGCCTTGGCGATTTCGCCCTGGTTGCGATTGAAGATCGGCAGCGGAATGCTCCCATAGATGGTTGCGGCGTTGAGTCCATTGACGTGCGAGTAATTGGCCTGAACGGTCACATCTTGTTGGGCAATGGCTTTTTGCAATGTCAGCTGGCTGTTCGCAGCAGTTACGCCTTGTTGTGCTGCGCGAAGGTCGGGGCGATTCTGCAGGGCCTTTAGCTGCAAGTCCTCGAGATTGCCCTTCACTGGCTGGTACTCGAAGGGGCCGGCAACGTCATAATCCTGAGAGACGGATTCGTATCCTAGTAGCTGCCGCAAGTCCGAAAGCGACTGGACCCTGGCCAACTGCGCCTGTTCCAGATCGCTTTCAAATTGCAGCAACTGCAGCTTGATCATCAGGTAGTCGTTCTCGCTGATGGCGCCAGCCCTGTATTGATGCTCGCTGATTTCCACGGTCTCCTGAAAGCTCTTCAGGTCCTTCTGCGCCAGTTCGAGCGTCGATTCGGCGAGCTGCACGCTGTAAAACAGCGTGGCGACCTGAAACGTAAGACCACGCCCGTTATCCGCCACCAGCGAGCGCGTCTGGGCCGTGATATCTTTCTGCGCCTGCAGGCGGTCATGGCGCTTCCCGCCACGTTCAATCAGGTAGCTGAGCCCGATGTCGGCTTCGGTGTTGTTGTGCAAATAATCATTCGTAGACACACCGGGATACACGCTCGGGTTTTGATGGGCAGGCGAGCCGAGAGGCAAATCCTCCCAATCCGCGAAAAGTGCGGGATTGGGGCGCAAGTTTTGCGTGATTTCTTCGGCTTGGCTCTGCTGGATCGTGGTTATCAGCGCCAGCATGTTGTGGTTGTGCTGCAGCGCCATCTGAATCGCTTCGTCGAGGGATACGCTGGTTGGCCCAGCGGTTTGGGCGGATGCGGGACGAATCAGCGCGCACGCCAGCATCGCGGCCATGACGAAAATGACGCCAGTGTTCCGGAGCAATGCAAAACTATTCAAGAGCGGCCTCCGGTTCCGGTAGTTGATCGCCATCTCTCGCGATCCAGACATAAAACGTGGGCAACAGCACGATGCTGAGAAGCAAGTCGGAGATCAGTCCGCCCACGATGACGATCGCGAAAGGGCGCTGAGAATCCGATCCAATGTCATGCGACAACGCAGCGGGTAGAAGTCCAAGAGTTGCCACCAGCATGGTCATCATGATCGGGCGAAGCCTCAGTACCGCGCCTTCGACTGCGGCGTCTGCGATCGAATAACCGCGCGCACGAAGCTGGTTGATGTATTCAAGCATGATCACGCCGGTTTGCACCGAGACTCCGAACAGCGCGAGCATGCCCACGCCCGAGGACACGCTGAGGTACGTTCCGGTAACCAGCAGAGCCAGCAACCCGCCGATTCGCGCCATAGCCACGTTGGTAAGAATGAGCAGCGCCCACTTCGCCGACTTAAACATCGCATAGAGAATGATGAAAATGACGAGTATCGTTAGCGGGATGATTAAAGCCAACCGCGCTTCGGCTCGCTTCTCGCTCTCATACTCGCCGGACCAGCCAAGGCTGTAGCCGGGCGGGAGCTTCACCTTCTGGCCGATCTGTTTGATTGCGTCTTCAACGGTGGTGCCCAGATCGCGGCCTCTGACATTGAACGTGATTGCTACATAGCGGATGTTGCCTTCGCGGAAGATATCGTAGGCGCCGTCCTTGACCTCTACGCTCGTCAACTGCGCCAGAGACACGCGCTCTCCGCTAGGCGAAAGCAGTCGAACTCTGGCGATGGCCTGCGCAGTGTTGCGATAGGGCGCTTGATAGCGCACCACCACGTCGTAGCGCTGTTCACCGATCAGCACCTGACTCACCGCATTACCGCCTACGGCGGTCTGAACGGCGTCTTGGATGTCGGCGATATTGATCCCGAAACGAGCAGCCTGGCGGCGGTCAATGGTCAAATCGAGGTTGGGCTGGCCGAAATCGCGCAGGAGTTTTACGTCATGCATTCCGGGGATGCTCGACATGAGAGTCGTGACTTCTTCGCCCTTTTCCTCGAGAACTTTCAGGTCATCCCCGAAAATCTTCAGCGCCAGCGAACCCTTGGTGCCTGTCATGGTCTCTCCGACGTTATCTTCGATCGGCTGCGAAAAATTCCAGATTGCCCCTGGATATTTTTCCAGTGCGCGGTTCATGGCCGCGATCAGTTCCTCCTTGCTGCGATGGAACACCGGCCGCCACTCGTCCTTGGGCTTCAGGTCGACGAAGTACTCGGTGTTACCGAATCCGCCGGTGTCGGTTCCGTCATCGGGCCGTCCGGTCTGTGACACGACGGTTTTGACCTCCGGGAACGAGGCGAAGACATAGCGGCAATTGGTGGTAAATTTTTCACCTTCCGAAAGACTGGTGCTATTGGCCAGAGTGCCGCGCGCCCAGATCGCACCCTCGTCGAGATGCGGCAGGAACTCCGCTCCGATGACGCCGCCGAAACCTAAGTACAGTGTTCCTGCCAGGGCGGCGATGCCAACACCAGCGACCACCCAGCGATGCTGAACCGCCCAGCGTAGCCGCCGGCGGTAGCGCTCAGTCAGAAACTCCATCACCTTGTTGCGGCGTTCGTGAACTCCCCTGCGGAAGAAAAAGCTCGCGAGGACCGGAGCCCCCATCATCGCGAAGAGATCCGCTCCCAGCAGTGCGAACGCTACTGTCCAAGCCATGGGGCGAAACAGTCTGCCTTCGACTCGCTGCAAGGTGAAGATAGGCAAATATGCCGTGATAATGATGATAATGGCGTAAAAGCTGGGCCTCCGCACTTCGAGCACAGCATCACGGATGACCTCGGCAATGGTTCTTGCGTGTCCACCGTTAGTTTGCCGCTGGCTTCGGTTCAGATGTCGCATGATGTTTTCCACCATGACCACCGTTCCATCTACCACCATTCCGAAATCCAGGGCGCCCAGCGAAAGAAGATTGGCTGGGATGTGACTCACATTGAGCCAAATCGAGGCAAAAAGCAGCGAGAACGGAATCGTGAGCGCGACGATAAGGCCAGCACGAAAGTTGAGCAAAAACAGGAAAAGAATGATGCTGACCAGAATCATGCCTTCGACCAGGTTGTGCATGACCGTGTGCAGAGTGAAATGCAGCAGGTCGCTGCGATCGAGCATGGGAACGACTTTAACGCCGGGCGGTAGGAGGCCGTTGTTCAGTTCGTCGACTTTCTTGTGAATGGCGTCGAGCGTGGGCTGCTCTTCGGCCCCTTTGCGCATCAGAACTCCACCCTCAATGACGTCGGGTTCGTCGATGATGCGCCCGTCCTCCATGTGATTGGCTCGCGCCATGTGCCCTAACCGGATTTTTGGACCTTGGACCACATCCGCGATATCTTTCACCCGAAGCGCGGTTCCACTTTGAGTTTTTAAGACAGTTTGTTCGATGTCCTGCACGCTGCTGAACAGCCCAAGGGCGCGAACATTCATCTGCTGGAGGCCTTCTTCCAAAAAGCTGCCTCCGGCATTGATGTTGTTGTTGGCGAGTTGCTGCTCGACCTGCCCGATGCTGAGCCCGTACGACACCAGCCTGTCGGGATCTACACGCACCTGGTACTCGCGCACCGTACCGCCGAAGTCGGAAACATCCACCACGTCGGTGACGGATTTGAATTGCTTGAGCAGGACCCAGTCTTCGATCGACCGTAATTCCATCAGGTCGTACCGAGGATTGGTGCTTCTTAGTGTGTACCAGTAGATCTGGCCGGTCGTGCTCCAGTCGGTGCCGATTTGCGGCTGCAGGTTTTGCCCTGGCGGAAGATTAACCTGAGTTAACCTCTCCAGGACTTTCTGCCGGTTCCAATCGTTGTCCGAGCTGTCGTCGAAGATCATGATGACGAACGACAGGCCGAAAATAGACTCGGAGCGCAGAAAGGTCATGTGCGGCATTCCGGCCATTTGTATTTCGATCGGGATTGTGACCTGCTGTTCCACTTCCTCCGCAGAACGGCCTGGCCATTGCGTAATGACGGTTACATAGTTGTCGGCGATATCGGGATAAGCTTCCACCGGCAGGCTGTGGAATGAAACCGCTCCCCAGCCAGCAAGCAACAGGGCCACGGCGAGCACGACAAATTTGTTGTTCAGTGCAAAGTCGACGAGTGCCCGAATCATTTTCTGTCCTGTGTTAGTTGCCGATGCCCCGGCTTAGCCGCTCCTGACGGCCGGTGTTCCAGAATGTGCGCCATGGGCGGCACTCGCGAGGCCGGACGTGCTTCAACATCCGTTATTGAGCGAGCACATGGTCCAAAACCAGCGCATTCGTAACCACTTGTTGCCCTGGCTTGAGACCCGACTTGATTTCCTGCAAACTCGCGTTCTCGGTGAGGACGTCACCACTCACCACTTCCAGACGGCGAAACTTTTTGTCGGGCGCGGGGACGAAGACAAAATCGCGGTCGTGCATGTGCATGACCGCAGAGGCCGGAACAATGGTGTGCATTTCTGCAGTCTGACCACGGAAGGTTGCCCGTGCGAACATACCGAGCCGCATGATTCCCGGATTCGTGACTTCTATCCGGACCTTCCCGGTGCGCATGCTGGGATCGAGGATGGCGCCAATGTTGCTCACCTTTCCCTTGAACGGTCGGCCGGGATACGCGTTGAGGATGATCTCGGCGGTGTCTCCGAGGCGAACCGTAGCCAGATCGTTCTCGTACACATCGCAGACAATCCAGACCGACGAAATATCCGAAACGGTAAACGGGCTGGGCGATGAGTAGGCCTGCACCAGTGCCGCATTGGTCACTTCCTGATCCGTGATCACCCCCGTGGTGGGCGCGACGATGTCGACCATGCCCATGGGTTTGTCGGGATCGTTGCCCAGAAGCCGAAGATGCTCGGTCGCGGTTGCCAGAGTAACCTTGGCATCGTCCTCGGTGTCTTGCGCGACCTCGAGGTCCTGCTCTGCGATGGCGCCATGTGCGAACATATCCACCGCGCGATTTAACTGCTTTCGTGCGAGAAGCTCGTCGGCCACGGCCTTGCGATAAGCGTCGAAACCTCCCGCAACGTCGTCGCTGCGGATGGTCAGCAACAATTGGCCTTTTTTCACGATATCGCCGAGTCGCGCGTGAATGGCCACGACACGTCCCGAGGCCAGCGAGACTACCGGAACATTGCGAGCGACATCAGGCGCGACGATCCCCGTGACCACCAATTCGGAGGTTGAGGACCGCTCAACTGCGGCCGCCAGCGGGAATTGCTCGGGACGATCCACCGTGAACAACCCGGGGTCAGCCCCGGCCACGACGTTTGCAGGCGGTGGCGCCTCCGCTGCCGGGTCGGCATGCGCGGTGCAGCCTGCGAGGGCCAACAGCGCAGCCAGGCTGAGCACGCCTAACAACATTGCTGGCACTGTTCTGCTCTTCGTCACGGTTCGATCCGCCTCAGGGTTTGCACAGTGCTCTGAAACTCCGGCACTCCAATTCCACATTGATCACTTGCCGACGTAGGGATGCATCTGCACTCGTGATTGCGTTAACTCTTTGACGTCCAGTTGTCCTTTATGATCCGTGTCCAGTCTGTCGAACTCTGCTTCCATAAACTTCATCCATTCTTCCTTGGAGACCTTGCCGCTCTTGTTTGTATCCATCGCGAGCAATAGTTGCTTGGCGGCCTCCGTTGCAGCGGCGAGATTCTTGTCTGTTTCAGTCTTTTCAGACTCCGGCGTTGAGGAAACTACACCCGTTGATTTCTCGCTTTGCCCTGCGCCGTTCGCCGCTATAGCTCCGCTCAGAGATACCGCCGCAATCATCGCTAGAACGCTCCGCCAGTGACTAAACATGGTTCCACCTCCGTTCGAGATCGCTGGGGAAGGTCAAGCAGAACTCCCCTCCAGGACCTCTGCTGTCGAGACTAAAACTTGACCATGATGTCGAAGTCGACCAACATCTCGTCCTTGCGCAGATCGGGAAACCATACGCTGCTTCCTTGAGATCCGCAGGCCGCTTGGGCACCGCTGAGGGCCTCCTGCATCGACGAATTCCCGTCGTTGCAAGCGAAGTACTGGGGATATCCGTTATTGGTATAAGGCACTCCTCCCGGGCCGGGCGGCGTGACTCCGCCGCGACCGGTCCAGTAGGGAACGTTCGCGTGCCGATAGTCGGCCTCCCAGCGGAAAGTGATCCACTGCTTCGGCATGTAATCAAACGTGATCGAAGAATCCCAGGCCTTGAATGGGTCCCCAGGATTTCCGGTAAAGTACGGTGCATTAATCGCCGCCGAGGACGCAGTCTCGCCATTGATGGGCGGATCCAGCACCAGATAGCGTCCAGGATTGTTGATCTGGCCACCGCCCAGCGTTAATCCGTATTTATCCTTCTTAAACCACGTGCGGTTGTAGAACATGTAGCCGATGAAGCTCTGCTTGGGATCGACTCCGCCCCGGGGAAAATTGGCACTCGCTGGCCCCAGCGGATCTTTCTTGTTCCCATGGCAGCTCACGCCTGCCAACGTGGCCGTGCTAGGTCCGAATTCGCATCCCATATCCCCGGTGAACGAGAAGGCCAGCTTGTCGAGGAATCTCTCCGGATGGTCGTAGTATTTGATTTCGATACTGTCGTCTGTGTGGATGCGGCCGCGATTCGGAATATACAAATCGTCATGGCCGAGGCCGTAATTGTTCGAGATGATGTTCATCCAGGGTCTCGGAGTCCACTTGATCTGGCCGCCTAAACCCTTGCGCGTGTTGGCGGAGGCGTAGGATTGCCATCCGTTAATAATCCACGGCTCGATCTTCAGGTGTGGATTGGGAAAAACTTGGATTCGCACGCCGGTGAAAAACCACGGAGTATTGGAGGAAACGTACGAAGGCTGATAAGCCCAGTTGTCGTAGTTGTAATAGCTGAACAAGCCGATGTACGACATGAAGATTCCGGCGTCGATGTTGATGCCGTCCCACGCGTTGATGTGATAACCGCCGTAGGCTTCGGACAAATACTTGTACGCATCGTTGAGCTGCCATTGCCCTTTGGTGTAGCTGGCATCATTGCGCACCGTCCCGGTGGAATACATGCCGAATTGCGTCATCACTCGGGCGCGAACGTTGTCGAGGTGGAAATCGCCGCCAACGCCCAATTGCTCGAGCCCGATTTCATTGGCGCGGAATATCTCGCTGGACCCGCCCTCGGAGTTGTCGATCGGCTTGTTGAAGTCGTAGTTATAAGTAACGTCGGCGCGGATTTCCGGGGTGAAGAACTTCGTATCGAAAGCCGTATCTTTGTTCCGCGGGTTGCCGTTCAGCCAGGTCCAGTCCCAGTCCGAGAACGGTACGATCTTTTCCTTCTTCGCCGGGACTGTCGGGTCGCCGGGCGTTTGCACGGCCGCTACCGCTGGATTTGGGCTTGCCGGAGTCGGTGCGCCGTCCGCTTTTGTTGGAACCGCCACCGCAGCAGTCGCCGGCTGTGAAGGCTCTGGCGGTGCAGGCGCTGTAGTCGCGGTACGACTCTTCAGTTCCGCTTCGAGTTGTTCGATACGCGCCTTCATGACAGCCAGTTCCCTGGCGATATCAAGCGAGATGTCCGGATCGGGCTTAGCGGGAGGCCGGGCGGCCGCAGGTGCCGTGCTGTTCGTATTTGTCTCCGTGGGCAATGGGTCGTGCAGGGCTGCCACTTTTGGTGGCGCGTCCGCTTGTGCTTGCGCATAACAGGGTGCGCCTTGCCCAACCCAGAGACTCAGGACCAGCAGCAAACAGAAAACCGATACCACTACGGGTTTACACAACAGAGCTTTCATGATCTTCAAGTTCGAGTCCTTTCCGGTTGGTACTCAATTCACTATCACATTCGAAAACTTATAAACGCCGGATAAAAAGTTCATAAAGAACGCATAAACCTGATCCCATATTGAGCCTTGGGCAGCGGTCTCCCCATTCCTAGGTCACCCCCGGCAGTCGTCTTGTGCCTCAATGACAAGAGCAGAAACTACTTGAGCTTTCGCAAAGTATCTGCTGAGATGCGCCACCAGGCGGAAGCAAATGGTTCAACGTCCCAATGTGCTGAGGAGAGTAGACCGGACGGCGTGAAGAAACCGTGAAGATCGGGCATTAATAATTCGATTGACTTGGATAAGTTCTTTGATTGGCAGAATGAAGAAGCAGTACTTAGAGGTGCCTGTCGCCGGCGAAAGCTTATTGCGCTAAATCACCAGGTGCGGCCGGTGACCCATCACGCGGATTGCAGAAGCGGTATCCAATCCAGGGTTCTGTCACAATATATTTTGGTTTGGCGGGATCCTCTTCAACCTTTTGACGCAGTGTTTTGACAAATGAACGCAGGTAGTCAAGCTCAGTGCCGTATTCCGGCCCCCAGACAGAGCGCAGCAGTTTGGCATGCGTTACCGGAACCCCCTGGTTAAGCATCAGCAACGCCAGCAGCTCGAACTCGGTCGGCGTGAGGTGGACAATTTCTCCCCGCCGGTGGAGCACATGGCGATTAATATCAAGTTCCAAGTTGCCTGCCCGCAACAGTTTCGGCTCGTTGGCATCGTCGTTGCGAAGTCTGCGTAACACCGCTCTTAACCGCGCTACAAGCTCGCGAAACCGGATAGGCTTTGTGATGTAGTCGTCCGCGCCTGCTTCCAGAGCTTTGACGATCTCGCTCTCGCCATCCTGCACCGTGACCATTACTATGCCGATCTCCGGCATGTGTGCGCGAATTTCGCGGCACGCTTCGACCCCACCCATTCCCGGCATATTCACGTCGAGCAACACGAGATCGAAGTCCGATCGTCCTAGAATCGCGACAGCTTCCTCACCACTTCGCGCTTCCTCGATCGCGAATCCGCTAGTCGCCAGGGAGGTTCTCAGCACTCGGCGAAAGGACGGCTCGTCATCGACGACCAATGCATTGAGCCGGCCTATAGTCATAGTTGCTGTGGCCTTGAAATTTACACATTTATCGAAGCACCGTCAGCTGAGCGCTCCGACAGAGCCTTCAGGACTCTCTCACCGCCAACGGCAGGGCAAGAAGGAAAGCCGTATCTTGGCGCGTGGTCGGCCCCATCTCCAGATCCAGGCTCCCGCCGTGCGCGTGAACGATCTTTCGCGCTACATATAAACCCAGCCCCGACCCCGGCGCCTTATGCTGCGCTTCGGCGCCCCGATAAAACCGGTCGAAAATACGTGACCGTTCATTCGGCCGAATGTGACTGCCACTGTTTGCGGTTCGAATCGCTACCCACTCATCCTGCGAGTCGATGCTGACCCTAACTGCGGAGCCGGGGACGGAATACTTACAGGCGTTGTCCAGTAGCTGTCGCAAAGCCAGCTGGAGCAACTCTGGGTCTGCCATCACCCCCGTGGCCACTGCGTCTTTCCGAATGGAGAGACTTCGGTCGGTCCATTGTCTTGAGTACTGGTCGGCCACGACCGTAACCAGATCCGCCATGTCGGTGAATTCCAGTTGCGGCTTAACCTCTTCTCGATCCAACTGCGCGGTTCGAAGCAGTCGGGAGGTCAGCAAGCTAAGCCGGGAAGCTTCTGTTTCAACAATATCTGTCAGGTCCAGCTGCTCTGGGCACAGAGGTCCGAGTTCGCGGAGGCCTCCCGCAGCGGTCACGATGGTTGCCAGTGGCGTCTTGAACTCGTGAGCAAGCGCATCCAGAAGGGCTCCGCGAAATAATTCCGCTTGCGCGGCAGCCGCAGCATGGCTGGCGGTTCGGAAGGTATGCGCCCTTTCGAGCATCGCCGCAGCAAGTGTGGAGAGAGCTCCCGCCGTTAGTTCTGGATCGTGTAGACCTTCGAATCCGATGGCACCGATCACTTTCCCTCCAGTATATAAACATCGAGTCAGAATCCCCGAGTGTACATTCTGGCTGTCTCGGCCTGACGAGCAGGTATCTCTGGTCTGATCCGCGAGGCTACTGGGAATGGTACCCGTGCAGTATATTTCTGCCTTTGCCGCATCGAACAGGCAGACCGACCGAAGATCAAAAACATTCCGAAACAGTACGATCGAAGTGGCGCAAGTCGTCTTTTCCGGATCAACTGCCAGGAGCATTTGCGCCAGTCGGTACAGTCGGTCCACCTGGCGCCGCTGGTGGTCCGAGATCGCTGCCTCCTCGCGCACTCGGGTGGTGAGTCGAGACACGACCAGACCCGTAGTCACGAACGAAATCAGCGCCAGTATGTCCAGCGGACTTGTGACCTCAAGCGAAAAGAGCGGAGGTGTGAAGAAGAAATCCAGACACAGAACGGCAACCACGGAAACCAATGCGGATGAGATGAAGTTCCCCATTAGGGACTGCAGCACAATGGCAATCAGGTAGATGAAGCCGGTGACAGTGAGATTCAGTTGCAGACGATAGCAGACGAAGGTGATCAGCGCGATCAGAAAACAGCTCGGTCCGGTTCGAATGAGTGATGCCCAGACTCTTTTTGGTTGTTTCATACGCTCCACGCTCTTACTACCATTGCTTCTAGCGCCCAAACCCCAATCGTGGAACGCCGTATGCGACATCGCATTTCCTGATGTCCCGATCTTGTTAACTCCCAGGAGAGAACGAGGTCGTTTCATACCCAGAATTCCAATAACGCATCGCGATCGAAAAGTTACTCTGCTATCGGTCTGCGCGATTCGGAATCAAGATTCCGATGACCGCAGACACTAAAGGCACGCATAAATTCCGTCCAATTCATATTTCTTATTACCGCGATCAGACTCTCCAATGCCGCCTGTCGTGATTTACACAATGCCTGAACCCAGCGGTTCAGAGAAGAACGTCCAAGCGGCGCGGAGTCAAGTTCGGACGGCCTGTCGTGGCGGTCGATACGGCGAAGGTACGTAGGCTAAGAGACGATCGCTGCCAAGACTGGCGTGCCCAAAGATACCTTGCGACTATCGCAGGCCGTGGCCGTTTAAGCGACGATCCCACCGCTCGCTACGTTGCACCGGTCAACCGGGCTTGCCGTCAGCAAGGAGTCGCCGATCGAAGTACAGTGTCGAGGCGACATATCGGGAGGTTTTGAGTTCTCGGACAAGGATCAGTTCCGGGCTGCGTACGAGGGTATGAAGGATGCGCAGGCGAACAGCAAGGTAGGTGTACGCACCGGGCAATGGCCCTGCGTATGACTTCCGATACTTCCAGAGTTGCGAGGTGACGCAGAGTGGGCGGAGCTTCGAATCATGGGCTCGGCGATAAGAACCCTCAGCGGCCAGAGACAACAAAGCCCACACGCCAGGATTGACGTGCGGGCTCTCGTGTGTCTAATTGCGGTTTGATCTATCTTCTGCGCCTTGCGCAGCGACCCCTGCCGATGCGCTGCAGCTATGCCCCGTTAGCTCTTAGGGTCTCTCGGGCTCGGGCTTACCACCGCTCGTATCCATCAACCAATCCCTCGGGAGCGCCCGAATGGTCGGACATAAAGGCTAGAGCGCTACCGTCTCTTACTGGCGAAGCTGACCAGTTGTTGCCGCTTTGGCTGGGACGGTGATGATACGAAAGACTTAGCGCCTGCCTCCGTGTCCGCCCCCACTGTGACCGCCGCCACCGTGTCCCCCGCCGCTGCTGCGCCCACTGTTGGCATGTCCGCCGCTAAAGTGTCCACCACCGTGCGAACCGCCCCCTCCGTGCGAAGAGACTCCGCGCGACTCCCGACCGCGGCTGCCGCTGAAACCACCAGCGCGCGGCGCGCTTGATTCGCGTCCAGCGGAAGCTCGTTCGCTGCCGGAGAATCCCCTGTTGCCTGCGTAGGCTCGGTTCCCTTCAGCGCCCCGGTTAAGAGCTGCCCCGCGATTGCTGCCGGCGAAGCCGTGCGACGCTCCCGCGTAGCCTCGCGATGCGCCCCCATATGCATGACCTGAGCCAAACCCGCGCACATCGCGACCCGCAAATGAGTGCGCTCCGAATCCGCCACGTACAGAAGAGTATCCTCGATAATTTCCGTGCACAAAGGCGGCGTGATTATAAAACGCTCTGCTGCGGAAGGCATAAGGATGGCCGCCGAAAAAGATTCCACCGTGAAAGCCCCAGCCGATACCCCATCCATGCCATCCCCAGCCGAACCCGAAGAATGGCGAGATCGGGAAGCCAAAGCCGAACGAAATGTACGGGCCGCCCAATCCCCACCACGGAGAGAACCCAGGCCAAAGGCCTACGGGATATCCGTACACATACGCCGGGTTGTAAGAGGGCACATACACCACATCCGGATCAGCCGGCTGGATGTCTACATTTGGCCCCTGCTGGTACACGCGCTGTTGAGGAGTACTCCGCAGATTGCCCGCCTCGTAAGCCTTGTGACGCATATGCTGGATCGCCTGCATCACGTCATCCGGCTGGTTCTGATAGGCTGCGCCCAGCTCAGAGGTCCACGACAAATCCCGGTCCAAATTCGCCAGCACCGTGGGAAACTCGACCAGAGACTTCACGCTTGGATCCCAATCCTGCCGGTCCACTTCTTCGGCCAGATCCCGTCCCTTCAGCCCCGGATTCTCCTGTGCCATCCGGTTCGCCTCTACAACCTGCGTTGGATACGCTGAGGCGGCCAGTATCTGCGCCACGAGCGCGTCGGGATACAACGCAATCGGAGCTACCAGCTTATTCAACTGCTCTGGAGGCAACTGTGTGTACTGGCGTTGATCCGGCGCCATTGGAGGCGCCTGCGCCTGATCTTGGTACTTATCCTGATCTTGCGGCGATGGAGGCGCGACATCCTGAGGCGCAGTCTGGTACGGTGCATTCGATTGCGGCGCATTATTCTGCGGCGCGGTCTGCTCGGGCGGCCCCTGATCCGGCTGAGCGCTCACACCCGCTGAGGGCTTGTCCATCGACTGGTCCTGCGCCGCCAGGGAAGCGCCGGTCCCGAGCGCCGTTGCGCTCGTCAACACCGCGATAAGAAGCATTTTAGATAATTTGGTTTTCATGACGTCCCCACGTTTCCTGTTACTAGATTGAACACCGGCAATGGGGAAGAGTTCCGTTGATTTGACGGACTTATACCGGTTGATTTCGGCCAGGCAGTGGTGGATTTCGCCCAATTAATTGCGACGAGAGGACATAGAACGCATGGCTGCCGGGCCGCTCGCGGCTCCCTGACGTAGCTTGGTGGGGCGAACGAGCGCGTCCGCCCCTGCCTGAGCACGGCTAGAAGCCCGTGGCTCCGGAACTCGCGTGGCTGTTGCGGAGCGTCACGCGCAGACCGCGTTGGGCATTGAGCTGCGTGGTTGAGTTCCAGTCGACTTCGTCGGTGCTGATCACGCCGGCGCCGCCGCCAATCAGGGAGTACGTGATGCGGTTGTCCTGATAGCCGTAGCCACTGACGGAGAGGATGGTGCCAGAGGTCAGGACGAAGACCGGCATGCCCGGGAGAGTCGCAATGTTCGAACCGGCCATGCCCGAACCGGCTAGGTTTGCCAGATTCGTCGGCGTGGCATCGCGCGAGATGTAGGTGGCGTAGGAGGCTTGCGGCACTTGAGATGTCGCATCACTAGTGGGAGTGACCTCGCTCACGGTCAGTTGCGGCCGGGCGACGCTGGTCTGCCCGTCGAAGGATTCGGTCCGAACGTGGCCGTAGAAATGCCAACCGGGGCTGATGGTTTGGGCGGCAACCTGCGGGATTTCAACGTCATCCATCAGGCGCAGGCTGAGCGCGGTTTCGCCCTTCAGAGCGGGCCGCGGGCCGCGCGCGGGCAGCATGATGACCTTCCACGGCCACAGCGGTGGCAGCATCCATTCGATGATGTCGCGTTTGACGTGTCCCTTGCCGTCGATCTTGCCTTCTTTATCGACTTTGTAGCCGCGAGTGGCGATGACCTTGGCCTCAAGAGGCAGATCGCCGCTGGGTAGCCCGATGCGATCGAACTGCAGCTTCAGATATCCCTTGCCGAAGAAGTGGCCGGGATCCTTGGCTGATTCGAGATGTCCGACAAGATAGGTGCCGCGTGGAAAAGCCTGCTGGCCGAACTCAGTCTGGGCACGGAGATGGCAGAGCACGGGGTCGCCGACATCGGCCGTCGCCGAGGAAAAGTTGGGTTCATTGAGCGTACATTGCAAAAGAGTACCCGCAGGCAGGACCACGTCGCGCGCGCTGGCGGAAAGAGTGAACGCTGAAAGACAGACCGCAAACATCGCGAACCATAGAGTGGACTTCATACTTCACCTCGGTGGCACGCCCCAGTTGATGGCGGACTCTGGCGCCGAGACCGCGCTTTTGTTCAGGGCATTCAATCACAGGTTAGGGACGGGGTCAAGATCGTTGCTAAGAACAGATCGTTGCTAAGATCGTTGCTAAGAACAGTGTCGTTACCCAAATCGCGGATCCGCTGTCGAAGAAGAGTCTTTCGCCTACGTACCAATCCAGTGCGTATCCGATGCGTAACCCGAAATCGGAGATGCACAGGACGACGAATTTACGGGTATGGGGGTGAAATTCGAGAATAGGGGATGTTGTAGGAGCGGCTCTCTGCAACCCATTTGCAGTGATCAGGTTGCCCCCCGGAAATGGACCTGTTACGCGCTACCACTGTGTCCCCAGGCTAGCCTATAGCCTCTAAATCAAATTAAATCAAATAGAAGAGAGGCCTCATGTCCATGATGCAAATGGGGTGGTGGTCGCTCACTCTGTACTTTGGGGAAAAGATTTGGATGGCTGTTTTGCTACGGCCAGTGCTTAAGCCTCTGGCTGTTCAGCAAAGTCAGGGCCAAACGTGTGCCGTATGTCCTGCAACGTACACGCCCAGTCCAGCCTCATTCTAACGAGCGGCACAGAATGAGCTCACACACTCGGGAGTGAATTGGAAGGAGGGATGAATGTGCCTGGCTGTACAGAACCAATGGTCCGAGAACTGGAATCGTGTCCGAGTTTGAGGCGCTCCAGTCTATCTCCGACTCCGCTGACTCCGGAGAACGAAGCAGGGGAACAACTTAGCTGGGGCCTCGAAAGTGGTTGCCCGAATGCACCCTGTGATTGGAGTCGATGCGACACCGACGTGACCGAAGTAATGACGAACAGACTCGGATCACAGAGCTCATCAGGGGCAAATACCGACAATTAGCACTGGAGTTCAGGATTCAGAAATCGAGATGGAAAGTCGACCACAGAGGCACAACCAATGGCAGAATGCAGATCTTGCGGCGCGGATGCGGCGCTTGGTAGCGAATGTCCGATGTGCGGCACACTTCAGGTCCACCCAGTCGCACTCGCTTCGGGTGTCGCAGTGGCAGGCCAGCCGATGTCGAAGGCATACGCTGCAGGGGTTGCATTTGCCGCTGCCGGCACCGCGCTCGGCTTTGGAACTCCCAATGTGTCGGTAAACGTGACGGGTTCAGCCGGGAGAATTCAAAAAAACCCTACACTGGCCGCTGTGCTCAGCCTTCTCATTGTCGGACTCGGACAGCTCTATAACGGGCAGGTCGGAAAAGGCATCGTCATGTTTGTTGGATGCGTGCTGTTGTGGTGCGTATTTCTGGGCTGGATTATCAACATTGTGTCCATCGTCGACGCCTACAAGACGGCAGAGAAAATCAACGCAATGAGTTAACCACGGGTTTCGACGAAGCAAACCAACCGGAGGCGGTAAATTGGCGATTCTCGATCTCATTGAGTTTCTAGATCCGACCGGAGAAGTTCTGATCACTAGGGAGCCGCAGGATAGCTCCGGAGCTTTCCGTTACGGGTCCCAGCTGGTGGTGCAAGAAGGTCAGCTCGCCATCTTCTATAAAGACGGCAAACCTCTGGATCGTTTCGGTCCGGGACGGTACACACTTTCTTCGAAAAATCTGCCCTTGCTGGGAACCCTGATCGGGCTTGCGTTTGGGGGACAGTCACCTTTTCGTACCTACGTCTACTTCATCTCTCTGAAAACCTTCACCAACATCGGATGGGGCACGAAATCACCGGTGATCTTTCGGGATGCCGACCTGAGAATGGTTTCGCTCCGTGCCAATGGATTGATTTCCATACAGATCAACAATGCGGAAGCGTTTCTATACAAAATTGTAGGAACGAAGGGAATCGAGACCACGTTTCACCTGAGGGAATTTTTCAGGACACTGATCGTCTCGCATCTGAACCGAGCACTCGGAACCACGATGAAGTCCATTCTGGATCTTCCTGCGCAATACGGAAACATCGCTGAGATCGTTCGAGGGTCAGTAAAGGGCGAATTCGAACAATACGGCGTGGAACTGATCGATTTGATCATCAATGCCATCACTGTCCCCCCAGAGGTGCAGGAGATGGTGAATCGCGCGACGGGGATTGCGGCGCAGGATCCAGATAAGTACAAGAGCATCGCAACCGCCGACGCACTTCGAGACGCCGCGAACAATCCCGGAAGTGCCGGTCAGGGTATGGGGGCGGGTCTCGGGTTAGGGATGGGACTGGGGATGGCGCGGGAGATGGCGCAGAGTTTCGCTGCTGCTCCTGCTAGAGCGCCCGAGTTGGCGACGGCAGCGAAGACGATAGCGCCGGAAGATCTCCGACCAAGGCTCCAGGAACTCAGGACGTTAAAAGAAGAGGGCCTGATTTCAGACGCCGACTTCGAGCAGCAAAAGCACCGCTTGCTCGCTAAGTTCTAGCGGTTAAAAGATTGAGAGGTTGGATGGCCAGTTGTCGCTTCTGCGGGATGCCGACCAGCGGCACGGAAACGTTTTGTAGGAAATGCAGCCGGCCTTTGCCCGAAAAGACCTCTGCTGCTGAAGATGCAAAGGTCCTGGAAGCTCCCAGACTGCGGCCCACTCCTGTAATTTCTTCTTCTGCTGCACAGTCCGGTCGACGGGGTTGGAAGGTGCCGGCGGCGATTCTGATCGCGGTACTTGGAGTTGGAGTATCCGGGCTGGTCGGGATTCTTTTGCACACCAACTACCATACGAACTCCGCCACAGTTGGTTCGAGTTCAAGGCCCGCGAGCACGGATCCGATGCAGACCAGTGCCGTGAGTCATCCTGCCTCCCGACAAAGCCCTCCGATTGCGGAGCAACCTACCACGGAAAGGTCCGCTCCTAGCGGTTCTATGGAATCGCCGGAAGCAAAGCAACCCGATACGACGTCGCCCGTAGCTGGATTTAAAATCCAGGGCGGTTCCAAGGTTGAACACGTAATCAAAGGCATGCCACCAATGAAACCCCAGATCAGCACTCCGATCCCGTCAACATCCGGCATGCTGCATTATTCCGGCCCGGCAGTCGGTTATGGCGGTACCGTTGTCTTCTCCAACCTGCCGGGAGAACGACTCAGATTCACATTCGATCAACAATCCTGGCAGCCACTAATTGCGCATCTACCGGATGGTACTCAGAAGCTAACACTTCTTTCCTTAAAGAAGGGGAGTCAGGTGCAGTGCGATGTGCACTGGGAGATTGCCCGCTGATACAAGCTTCCGACAGCTAATATTCCCCCATTTCCTTACATTTAACACTGCCATCAAGAACAGGAATTGGTGGTGAAACGACCGATCCTGACAAAGGTGAACGCGAAAGGACAGAATCATCGCACTGAATGGATCTGTCGTCCAACCGTCCTACTCGCGGAAGGTGACGGATAGTGTGGAACTGCCAAATGAGTTTCGAGCCTTGCGGTAGGTTGACAAAGTGAAGGATCTCCAGAAAAACGCCGTGAAGCCGGTTCAGACCGAAAAATCATCGAAGCTAAATAAGGAGTGGTCAATGCTTTCATCTCATTGTTATAAGGCACAAGTGGTAATGGGGTTGATCCTGCTGGGATCGGTCAGCTTGCTAGCCCAGAAAACAATCACAAGGAACACAACGACTACGCCGGCCAAGCCCGCAGCCAAGCCTGGGGGTAGCGGCGTAGCGGGCACGTCGAACCAGCGTGGGCTCACCAAGTATCCAGCCGTTTCACGCCCTGGCCCAATTGCCAATGGTGGCTCAAACCGCGGGCTCTCAGTCAATCGACCTACAGGAAATAGTGTTACACCAACGCCGCATACCGGCGCAAATGGAGAGGCGGCAACGACGCGTCCTTTCGCCAATGTTAGTACCCCACCGTCGAAATCCGCGACAACTGGTGTTACCGGCAGGCCGTTAGCGAAGGGAAATCAGCAAGTTCAATTGAAAGGCGGCGATGCTCTCCAACGGCGCCAGAATGGTCAGATTAGCGACGTTCATGTCGCCGGCCGGGGCATGGATATTCATCACAGCCTAGGCGGAGGACGGCAAGTGGTTGTAGAGCGTGCGGACCACTCACGGATTTTTGCGGAGCGAGGACGGCCGGGCTTCATCCAGAGGCCCTATAGCTTCCATGGGCACGAGTTCGCAGCCCGCTCCTATTCCTATCACGGCCAGGTCTACCAACAGTTCTACCGGGGTTACGTCTATCGCGGGGCTGCGGTTCAGGTTTACGCGCCGGCTAGCTACTACTCAGTCGGTTTCTACGGATGGGCTTATAATCCGTGGGGCGCTCCGGTAGCTTTTTCGTGGGGATTCGGCGCCGCGCCCTGGTATGGCTACTACGGTGGATATTTTGCTCCTTCCCCCGTCTATCCGAATGCATCACTTTGGCTAACAGATTACATGATCTCCAATGATCTGGCTGAAGACTATGCGGCAGGACAAGAGACAGCAACATTAGCTCAGGGCCAGCCCCGGGACAATGCTGCCCCCGAGGTGACTCCGGAAGTGAAACAGATGATCGCCAACGAAGTGCGGAACCAGATTAATCTGGAGAACGCAGAGGCACAGACTTCGCCCAATGCCGATGTAGACCCGGCGTCCAGCGGGATTGCACGGATGCTCGGGGATGGCCATCGGCACGTCTTTGTAGTCAGTGGGTCCCTCGACGTGATCGACGACTCGGGATCAGAATGCGGCCTCAGCGGGGGGGACGCGCTGGGACTGTCATCGCCACCACCGCCGGATGCGACAGCTATTTCTCTAGTCGTGCTTTCTAGCAAAGGAAGCCGCGAGTGCGCCAAATCTGTCAAGGTCACGGTGGCATTGAACGACGTGCAGGAAATGCAGAACCATATGCGCACGATGATCGACCGCGGTCTTGGCGAGCTCCAGGCAAAGCAAGGCAAAGGCGGTCTACCGACAGCGCCTCCTTCTGCACAGGCTGAGCCGACAAAGGCTGCTTTTGCTGATCTGGCGCCGCCGGCCGCTCCAACTGACACCAATGACATCAATCAACAACTCATTGCAGCTGACCAGGCAGAGAAGGATGTAACAAGCCAGAGTGCACAATGACGACGGTCTCTTAGTTAGTGGCTGTCGTCGCCCTCTCCATGCCCTTTCGCGTCGATGGCGTCACACTATTTCTTTAGAGCAATGGTGTCGACAATATTCTCTGGAGAAATTAGAGTTTTGACATCAGGTCGGGGGCGAACTTCTGACCGTAGGAGACTCACTACGAAAGGTTCTGAGGATCGAGGAGTTCATAGAAAAGACCTGCGTGCCGCGTGAGGGGGCAACATTCGTATATCAGGAACTCCCTAGCTCAGCTAGGTCACACATAACTCGTCCCCCAGACCGTGGTCTGACTCAAATGGGAGGGCTTTCTCGGGGAATGCCGCGAGGATGTCAACGGTGGATGCCCCAGCTCCGACGATCAGAGATAACCTCCCGGTTCGCTCGGGATCGGTTCAGTTATTTAGAACCTACGGCGCCGGAATAATCGCCGTCACCACATTTGAATCCGTGCTTTGTTCGCCACTCGAATTCACCGCGGCCACTTCGTAGCAATAGGTGTCACCGCTGGTAATGTTGCTGTCAGTGTAGGTCGTCGTGGCGTTCGACTGCGACGGATTGAGCTCCGTATAGCTTCCGCACGTGCTCGTCGACGTGTTATAGAGCGCGCGGTAAATGTAGTAGCCCGTCACTCCCGTAGAACCGCTTGCCGTCCACGACAGGCCTACCGTGTAGGTCGGCGCCGCGACCGCCGTACCCGTCAGATTCACGCCGGTCGGCGCGTTGCTGGCATTGCTCACAAACGAAGCCGTCGTCGCCGCCGAACCGCTCGACGTCGGACTGAACGTCACAGTATAAGTCGCGCTCGATCCCGCCGGAATTGTTACCGGGAACGACAGCCCGCCGATCACAAACTCTGACCCCACTACGCTCACTCCGGAAACCGTAACGCTCGCAGTCGCCGCCGTCAGTTGTCCCGTCGCCGTTCCGCTGGTCCCGACCGCCACGTTTCCCGGAACCGCAACAGTTGTGGGAACCGCCGTCAGAGTGCCTCCCGCCGCCACTACCGACGTGCCGCTTAAAGGAATCAACAAACTGGGATTCGATGCGTTCGACATCACGGTCGCAGTTCCAGGGAACGTGCCGACAGACGTCGGCGCAAACGTCACCGTGAAGGTCGTGCTCTGTCCCGCCGTCAACGTCAGCGGGGTCGCGATCCCGGAAACAGTAAATCCGGTTCCCGATGCCGCGACCGCTGAAATCGTCGCACTCGTGCCGCCCGTGTTGGTCAGCGTTTCGGTCTGGCTCGAACTCTGTCCCAGCGTGATGTTCGTATACGTCAAACTGGTGGGCGACGCCGTCAAAGTGGCTGCTGCGACTGAGGTGCCGCTCAGAGGTATCGACAAGCTCGGGTTCGACGCGTTTGACGTCAGGGTGACTGCTCCGGGGAAGGTGCCCGCGGATGTCGGAGCAAAGGTTACCGTGAAGGTTGTGCTCTGTCCCGGCGTCAACGCCAGCGGGGTCGCGATCGCGCTTAGGCTGAATCCGGTCCCACTGCTTCCGACCTGAGAAATCGTGACGCTCGAACCGCCTGTGTTGGTCACCGTTTCTGACAGAGACTGGTTACTGCCCACCGCCACGCCGCCGAAGCTGAGACTGGTCGGGGCTGAGGTGAGCTGGCCCGAGGCCACCCCGGAGCCTGATACCGGGACGGCCAGGGTATAGGTTGCGGTGTCGCGCCAACGATCGTGAAATTCGATCGCCACGCTGCCGCTGCTGGCGACCGCCGACTGCGGGTTAAAGGTTACGTCGCAGCTTACACTATTGCCGGCGTGCAAGATCACAGGATAAGACAGACCGGTGAGGGAGAAACCTACTAAAGACGGAGTTGCCTGGGTAATGATCAAAGTTGAGCTGCCAATATTCGTCAAGGTGAGGGCCTGCGTCTGACTAGCGCCGACCAGGACGCTGCCAAAATTGACGTTGGAAGGATTTGACGTGAGCTGACCAGAACCGGCCAGCATAGGTGAGGTGAGGGCAAGAACTGCTGAGGCGATGAAGAACACACGGAATCGGGACGAGATTCCGCTGGATTCCGAGACCTGTTTCACAACGTACCTCTTATGCCGCGCTAAAGCTGCACGGTAGGGGGATAAGAAGCCGCTGCGTTCCCCATCTGCAATTTGATTGCTGCTTTATCGGACCGCAGTACATCAAGCTTGGGCGTTACGCGGGAGAAGGGACAGACCCAGAAGTACTAATAATGGCACCGATAGGTCGCTCTACCGAATGAAGGTGACAAAACTCCAGCCCGCTGCGGCGGTCGCGAAGGACCGCACGACAAGCCATTGAGGTGATTGCACACCACTGCAGAGGACTTGGTGGTTTCTGAAGATCACAAACCGCTCAGCCGTCGCGATGACTTCGGCTAACGGGTCCGATCTTCGCAAACTCAGTCGGAAATCCGCTGGACAAGCTGGACCTGAACGCTTGCTATCAGCGGGAAATGAAGGATGTGCTCGAGTGTGCTGGAATCTGGTGGCATGGATGGCATGGCTTCCGGAGGGGATTGGCGTCGAATCTGCACCGTCGAACCTTCGGCCTGGCCCTTCTCGCCGGCCCCGATTTCACCGATACTAAAAACAGGCTGAACGATTGTGAACTCTTTAACAAGCGAGAGTCACGTGCCCTGAGACTACAGTGTTCACTGTAGTCCACAGCTAGTGTTGTTCACCTATTATCATGCCTCCCTTTATCGAGCTTAGCCGCGCATATGTCCCAGCCCGCAATCAGGTCTATGGCGATTGAATGGAGGATGGTATGAGCATACCTTTGGAACGCATCCCAACAGCAGCCACCGATCGTAACCAAGCCGAAGAAGCTGTGCGCCGCAACGCCGAGGCGTTGGCGGCGATTGTCGAGCGGTCGCCGCTGGGCATTTACACTGTCGACTCGCAGTTCCGGATCAGGAACGTCAGCGCTGGAGCCATGCCGGCCTTCCGCAATGTGCAGCCGCTGATCGGGCGCGACTTCGGGGAGGTTATGCGAATCCTTCGGCCGGAGTCTTTTGCCTCAGAGGCCGTCAGGATTTTCCGGCACACCCTGGAAACGGGTGAGCCGTACGTTTCGCCGGGGCTGACGGAGAAACGCAAACGACATCGGGGCGATCGAATCGTACGAGTGGCAAGTTAATCGCGTGGTACTCGCCGACGGGCAACATGGCGTGGTCTGCTACTACTTTGACACGACGCGGCTGCAGCAGGCGTACCGAGCGGTGCGCGAGAGCGAAGAGCGATTCAGCACTTTTATCAGCGCGACTTCGAACGTCGTCTATCGCATGAGTCCAGATTGGAGCGAGTTGCGATATCTCGATGGACAGGAGTTCATCGCCGACACAAAGGACTCGAGCCGTACCTGGGTTGACAAATACATCCATCGCGATGATCAGCACCATGTGATGGCAATGATTCAGCGCGCGATCGAGTCGAAAACCATCTTTTGAACTGGAGCATCGCGTGATTCGCACCGACGGTTCGTTGGGTTGGATTTACTCCCGCGCCATTCCAATCTTCACCGTACCCGACGAAATTCTCGAATGGTTCGGCTCCGCGAGCGACGTAACCCAGCGCAAACAGGCGGAGGAGGCGCTGCGGGAGCAGCAGGAGCGTGCCGAATTCGTAGCGGACGCCTCGGATGTGGGCTTCTGGTTCTGCGACCTTCCCTTCGACAAGCTGGCTTGGGACAAGCGCGTGAAGAACCACTTCTGGCTGCCGCCTGACGCGGGCGTCACGATCCACACGTTTTATGAGCGATTGCATCCTGAAGACCGGGAACCCACTCGACGCGCCATGGAAAGATCGATCGCCAACAATACGCAGTACGACGTCGAGCACCGCACCGTGGCACCGGACGGGAGACAAAACTGGATTCGCGCCCTCGGTCGCACATTCTACGATGCAGCCGGCCAGCCTACGCGCTTTGACGGCGTCACCTTGAACGTTACCGACCGCAAACAGTCCGAACTCGCTCTGAGTGCCAGCGAGGCCCCGCTATCGCGTGCTGGCCGAGGGCCTCGATCAGCAGGTGCAGGCCCGCACTCTGGAGCTGCCGTCAGGCAATCGAGAAATACTGCGGATGTAGGAAAGCCTGAGGACGCTTTGGACTCGCATGATGACGGTGCAGGACGAGGAGCGCAGGCGGATTGCACGCGACCTGCATGACAGCTCCGGCCAGTTGCTGGCGGTGATCGACATGCAACTGAGTACCCTTGCTCAGGACCTTCGCAAGGCCGCTCCCCAGTTCAATGAGCAGGTGGAGGAGACCGAGCGCTTAGTACAGCAGTTGCAGAAGGAGATCCGCACGACTTCCTACCTGCTGCACCCTCCGCTGCTGGACGAAGCCGGGCTCTTCTCGGCATTGAGCAGGTATGTGGAGGGATTGAACAAGCGCAGCAATGTGCAGATCACGTTGGAGATCGCTCCCAATTTCGGCAGGCTACCGCGCGACGTCGAACTGGTGGTTTTCCGTCTGGTGCAGGAGTCGTTAGCGAACATCTACCGGCATTCGGGAAGCGAGACGGCCAGGATCCGCATTGCGCGGGACGAGGGAATGATTACGGTCGAGGTGCAAGATCAGGGAAAGGGAATTCCGCCGGAAAAACTTGTGGAGATCCCGTCGGAAGGTTCTGGAGTCGGCATACGTGGAATGCGTGAGCGGCTGCGACAGTTCAGCGGCGAGTTAAGAATCGAATCGGGAGAGAATGGAACGCGGGTTTGGGTGACGATATCCATTCCCCAAACCCCAGTTTCCAAGGAGCGGACTCGAACCGATGAAGGTGACTGTGTGAAAGTCTTCACCTCAATTTGATTACATTTCTCCCTGTCGTACCCATCTGGGAAAACGTAGGGACATCCATGATAGGTGCGAGTCACGGGGGATATGGTGATGATTGAACTTCATTGGGACCGAGTAAACTTGGGATGAGCGATACCGGATTCCAAACGTTCAGACCGCAGGCAACAGGTGCGAGATTTAACTTGGCCGCGGGTTAGCTGCAAAGCCACTCTGAGCCTACCCACAGTTGAGCCAGATCTCTGAGATTGTGTTTGTATGTACGCGTTACCAAGTATTTCTTTCCACCTTTTACACGCAGCCTGTACTCCCCCGTCGGTAAAGGTTGGATCTCCTCCACCGCGGAAATATTCACGACGACCGAGCGGTGGATGCGAATAAAACCGTACGGTTTGAGCTTCTCCGCCATGGACGAGAGGGACTCGCGCACCAAATAGGGATCAGTTCGGCGTTGCAACGAAACATAATTACCTTCGGCTTGCACTGCCAGGATGTCGGCTAAATCCAAGAGTAGGATACTGCCCCTTGCCTTGAACGCGATTCGTGGCGCCTGTTGTTTTGCTATGACCTCCAACTGCCGCAAGACTCGCATGAGGTTTGCAGCAGCAACTCGGATCAACGAAAGCACTGATGCATCTGCGCCTTCACAGAACTCGTCCGGCGTCGATTCAAAATTGTCCGGTCTACTCTTGGTGGGGCAAATCGTGGATCCCCGCAGTGGGCTGGCCGAAACGTCCGCACTAGCTTGAGCAGCTTGTTGAACAAACATCTCACGTGCAATACGCTCCTGATCCTGAATTTCATAGGCGCTCATTGCGGAATCTCGTGTCTCCTCGTTTCGACTTCCTGGTGGCAGTTGGCTGAGCGCTCTTGAATTCTCGATTCAGCATCACCGGTGATTTCGGCAGATCGGCACCCCACACCTTACCTCCCAGGCCCGCAGGTTATTTCTGCCCAGTGCTCACCGCGGACGGAAAGCTCGATTGCGCACCAAAATAGCACTCAATGGATTGCAACTTTCCGTCCTTGATCCGGAGATACTCCACGTTCCGGAACGATTTACCATTCGTGGTGTGGCAAAGGTACTTCACAAAAGCGTCGTCCGCGCCGGCGGCGACTCGCTCCAGGTCAAAATGTCTAATGAAATTGATTTGTGTTTTCCAGCATTGCTGTTTGAAAGCGCTCTTGCTGATGTGGTCGTCGCCGGCCGCGCTTGAAAAGGTGAAGTTGTCGGCGAGCAGGCTATCCACCGGGCCCCAGTCTTTCTGCTCCCAGGCTGCGTACCACTTCCGGACGATATCCTCGTTCGTTGATTTCTGCCCTTCCCATGCGCTGGCACTCGCCGCTCCCGGCAGGCTCACGGCACCAACCAGCGCACAGGCTCCCGATGCGAGAAGATTCCTGCGCGACACCGCGATCGTTGTCATGCTCCTCCCTGTCATTGTTTTCCCTATCATTAATTTCCCCCATCACGATGACGGTCAGACCTACGAACCACTTGGCATGTAACCACAACCACTCCTTAAAAGCCCGATGCGATTAGCCGCCCTTACGGTTGCCCGGCGCACGCAGGGACTGCAGCCAGCCCACGATGTTTCTGATCCCCACGTTCCACACCTTCGTATCCTGAGCATTCTTGGCCAACACTTCGTGGCCTTCGACCATCGCGATCAGAAAGCTCGCCGTCTCTTCCGGAACCAAGTCGCGGCGCACGGTACCCTGCAACTGCCCCCTCCGCAAAGTCGAGGCAATGCCTTCTTGCCAGGCAGCGAAGATTCTCTCCAAGCGCTTGCGGAATTGTTCGTCGAGCGGGGACATCTCCTGGGCCAAATTCACCAGCGGACAACCGCCCTTTACGTCTCTTGGCCGATGGGGTATCGCCCGTACAATGGCGATCAAAGTATCGATTGGGTCCTTGTCCTGGTTGCGCTGCAGAGGAAGCATCCACCGATCAGCGGTGAGTTTTGCGACGATTTCTTCGACAATCGCATACCCCAGAGCCTCCTTGCTTTCGAAATGGTAGTAGAGCGCTCCCTTGGTGACATTGGTAGCGGCCAGAATTGTATCAATCCCAGCACTCTGGAAGCCGTATCTGAAAACCTCGCGAAACCCCGCTCGCAGCAGGTGTTCCCGCGTGCGCTTGGGATCACGAGTCTTTCGTCGCCTGCCGTTACTGACTAACATACCGACTAGTATGTATGTTAAAGGGCCGAAAGTCAATCGAACTTGGCCAGCGTCTCGAATTTCATAATTTTTCGTCAGTACGTATGGAAAGCCGGAGAAACAGTCTCTGTTGCAGTTTTGGGATCGTCCCCCAAGGTTGTTGGTCCGCCACGCATTTTCTAACTTTGAAGGGTGGGGCTTGTTGTCTCACGTAATAGCTTTGAACGTGGAACACCACATGCTCCTTCGGTTCTCACTCAGCAGGGGGTTGTGAAATTGGGAGCCAAGTCCGCTCTCGATTGCACGCTAACTGTCCGAGAGCCGAGTGGTACCTGACGTAAATCGCCAGTCATCCCGGCACCACAAATTTACCGGAGGAATAGAGGACATATGATCACGCTTAGACAGTTGCGGAATTTCTGGATACTCGGGGTTGCGACGATGGTTCTGGCTTGCTTCAGCACTGCGGTCGCGCAAGCGAGCTACAAAGTTCAGGACTTGGGCGTTCAGCACCCTGACGACCTGGGCATGGCCATGGGCCTCAATAATTACGGCTGGACGGAGAACATGGAGCAACTCCTCGATCCTTTCAGCGTTTCCCTTTCCGCCCACCTCGTGCAAGGCACCGTGAGGATCACCATCGGCGAACTCAACCTCGGACTCGGCACGCTTGGAGGAAACAACAGTTCGATCAATTGGAACGGAATCAACGACCCTGGGGAAGCCGTCGGTATGTCCGAGACATCTGTTCCAGATCCGAATGGCGAAGACGTTTGCGGTTTCGGTACCCACCTTACGTGTCTTCCGTTTTTTTGGAAAAACGGCCTCATCAGCGCTCTGCCAACGGCGGGCGGGAATAACGGGCAGGCCAGCGCTATCAATAACCGCGGACAAATCGTAGGATATGCGGAAAATGGTATCGTGGACTCCACGTGCCCGCCTGACACCACGAATAATCGGATTGACCTGCCGGTGTTGTGGGACAAAGGCAAAGCCCAAACTCTTCCAACGGTCGGTAGCGATCCAGACGGGGTCGCGTTCGGCATCAACAATCAAGGCCAAGCCGTAGGCTACTCAGGAACGTGCACCGCAGCGAATTACGCCGTATTGTGGGAAAACGGCACTGCCACCCCGCTTCAGGACCTCGGAGATCCGGGCGCGATAGCGTACGCCATTAACAGCCACGGCCAAATTGTTGGGCAAGCCGTTAACTCCGACGGCACAGCCTTGGCCGCTCTTTGGCAGAACAATACAGTCACCAGCCTCGGCGGCCTTCTCCCGGGAGATGTTGCCTCCTTTGCCACCAGCATCAACAACCGGGGCCAGGCGGTGGGTAGCTCCTTTAACTCCAACAACAGCTGGTCCCACGGCCTCATCTGGCAGAACGGCGTGACGACCGACCTTAACACTCTATTTCCGGCAAGCTCCCACCTCTTCGTAATCTCGGCCAGCAACATCAATGAGAGCGGACAAATCGCGGGTATGGCGGTGGATATGGCCGGGCCGCACGCGGGAAATATCGTCCATGCCTTTCTGGCAACCCCGGTAGACGAAAACCTGGGCAAGTCGGTTGCAGACGTCGTAGGTACGCATCCGGAAATCAATTTGCCCGCGGCGAATGTTCGCAAGCAGCTTTCGCCGAGGTCCGCACACTGCTCAATCCACGATAAAGGCATTTTCTGAGCTTCTGCACCATGCACTCCGGATCGTGCGGGACAACATGGGTCACGCGAATATCGCGTGACCCAGATTGTTGTGTGCCGAGCATGAGCGACAGCTTGAGGTAGGGACTTCGTGGGCACCCATACCGATTGCCTGGTTCAGCCATAATTCGCGACTCCAGTCTTAACCAGTACGCCTACCAACACTCTGGTGCAGGGGAAGAAGCGCAAACCGCCATAGAAGCCCCGCCAGGCCACGATTCCGAGGCGGATCGTGATCCGAATCCTTGAGTGATGGGCCGCCGGCAGTCTCGATTATTCCCGTTTACAACTCCTCCCGCAGTTTGGCCGCGGCAGCCTCCTCGCGCTGATACCAATCGTTTGTGACGATCCTTCCTTGTTCAGTCAGCTCCGCAAGAAATCCGACCCCCCCGACGCACTCCGCCGTGATTCTCTCGCGATCGATGCTCAAACTGGCTCATGCGCTCTTGGCTTGTTATGGAGTGATCACGCCCCTTACACAAAAGGTAATTTCCTGGCCGACGAGTCGGCGTGATAAGGCCCCCACGGTGGAACGAGGTTCTGTGTCGAGATTTGGGCGGACGCATCTTCCGACCGGAAAGTAATGATGTCGTGTTTGAGCTGTGGACTTGTCCGGCGTGTATAACTGACGCATTTGCCGACGCACGTGCCGTCCGGATTGATCCACATCACCACAAGAACTTCGGTACCCGTACGTTTACCCGTGGGGCCTAATTGATGAGAGTTCGAAAGACAGACGACAGCATCGGCATCAACTCTTTTCGCCACCTCCGAAACCGCTCGAAAGTAGCGGTATCTTTCGTAGGGCGCGGTGTCGATCGCAATTTTAGCCATCGCGTTTTGGACACGCCAGCCAATACGTTGCCCAACTTGGCCAGTCCTCTCCAGTTCGGTTTTCGCCGAGGCGAGGATACTTGGTAGGAGTTCATCAGGTGCTAACAGCTTTCCCATTCCGGCTTCCAGGTGAGACCGCGCATGGATTGCCGCAAATTGCCTGACGAACAGAATACTTTCCTCAATGAACGCCGCTGCCGCTAAGGCGACGTCGGGATAAACCTCATCGTAGAGGTCAATCGCGGCTTCCGTGGCAAGGCGAATGGCCTGTTCGCGAAACCCATCCTCGCAAGCCATGGCGCTAACCGCAACGTCGCCACGCCGGTATAGCCTCAGCGTGAAAACTGCGCTTTGGGAGGGCAGCGAATGGTCTGGTCCCATGAGGGCCTGGGATCTCACCACGCATCGTTGCGCAAATCCCTTGGCATCGTCATCATGGTGCACCCAATCCAAATCGACAGTTTTATTGTGGACAATCGCTGTCATGATCAACGCTTCCTCGCCGTTTTCGTCCTTGTCAATTCTGTAGGTCATAACTGCTTACTCAATGAATTGAACCATACTTCACAGCAATTCCACGCCGACGATTTCTGCGCGGCTGATTGCCGTTGCGGCAAGCGATTTCCCACGCTACGACGCATTGAAGGGCACGGATAGAATAAGTCCTCATTCAATGTAACGCTGGGGTTCTAGAAAGCACTATGGAACGTGGAGTAGATTGTGAAGGTCACCTCCATCTCGGGTAAGGAGCACCCTCGCCATTCGTCGTTCCTCACCGTTCAACGGTGGGGTGGTACTCCAATTATATTGCTCCGCGCGGCCCGATAACAGTGGTAAGGTTTGCTGCTCTCCAATCGGGCGCAGGAACACCGACTTTTCGGCCGGGCTGCCAGCTCGACTGCGATTTGGAGGACATGATGGCCGAGCCGTGCTGCCTACCAGAAGAAGATCATGAATCTATTCGACGCATCGTCGGTCTGCATGACAGGGGCGAAGACGTTGTAAGCCTTCAGCATGCGTTGAATCGCCAGCTTTACCGGCCGCGCCGTTATCGACCGATTTCCCTGACATGGAGAGTCATCTCCAAGCGGCTGACGCCTACGATCTGGGGTTACTGCTGGGCGGGCGGTGCGCTGCATGAGCATCAAAAACATCACGTTGATCCCTTTAAATTCCGGGCTCCGAATCCCCACGTACCCAAGGCCCGGTCCTTGAAAGAAGACGGCATCTTCGGCAAGAAGACGCTAGCGGCGATCATCAAGTATCAACATAAAGTCGGATTGCCGGATGATGGCATTGCGGGGCCAGAGGTGTGGGAGCATCTTTTGCCCTTCTGGATCGTGAAGATCATTGTCGTCCGCGACAATGCAGCCGTTCGCGGAGGATCATCGGGTCAGGTTTCAGGCCAGACTCTCCCGTCTCAGACGCAATCTGCTCCAGACGATACGCCAGCACAGACACCTCCTGGTCGATTTATTGGATCTCCATTCGCGAAACTCACAATGGATAACATCGCCAAGCAGCTGGGGGTCCAAGTGGACAAGAACGGGCTTACTTCGATCTTTGTCATGCAGGCCACCTGGAGGACCGAAGAAGATCCCACGGAAATTATTCCCGGCCACTGGGAGCATACCGGCGGCTTCCAGGTCAACACACCCATCGGCAAAGCGGGACAGAGTCTGCAGGCTTACTATCAACTGACGCGGGCTGAAGTTCTTTCGATCAAGCTGGCCGATGGCCTTAACATCACTGGCGATCTCTGGGTACAGCCCACGGTTCAGGCTCCCCTCGATTCCGGAACCAGCGCCAAACCGAACCTTCCTCAGCTGGGGGTGACTGCGGGTGGGACCGTCTCGCTGGAAATCAAGGGCGAAAAAGATAGGCCGACGATAAAGGTTTTCCTGCAAGGCGCCGGCGTCGCGACCGTCGATAGCAAGGGCCATGCCGACACCGGCGTGCAGGGCGTCTTGGGAGTTTCCACCGAGTTCGACGCCGATAAAATCTTTGGCGGCGGTGACAGTTCCTCAAAGCAAGATCCACCTCTCGTAATGACGGCGGATCCTCCAGTGGTGACCCTCAAGCCAGGTGGCTCGGCCCAGGTAAAGATCCAGGTCTCGCGCGCAGCCCAGCAGAATGCCTCGATTGGGGTGGCACCGCTGCCTGCAGGCGTATCGGGGGGCATGTTTGATCAGATTCCCATATATCGGGATAGCGGTGTGTTGCATCTCTCGGCGACGGCAGATGCTCCAGCCGGTAACCGATCGAACATTCTTGTGAGCGCCGATCTGGCAGGCGCGGGAGAAAAGCCGCGAGTCGTCGGGACGAAGATCCAGGTCATCGTCGTGCCCTGAGAACGTGCGGCGACCGCTTGTGTACGCGGGGATGCGCCGTCTGGCCGGTACTTACATGCGGCGCAAACGCGGCGATGACACTTTATGGCCCACTGGGTCGAAACCGTTAAGGCGTTTCGCACGCATTACGGGCTGGTGCGGAGCCCCATCTCCCTGCCCGGTGTTCGCGTAGACGCCACGCTCGTCAAGCGAATCGAGGAGATGCTGATTTCGGCACGATTGCATCTCCACAAGAATAATAAAGAGAGAAGTTCAGTCTGGATCGGGAGTCCAGAAAAAAACGTGCCTTTCCCGCTTTGGTAGCGGCAACCTCGGGACATTTCCCCTCCAGCTCCGGTGATCGATCCACCGAGCTTTTCTTCCCAGGTAAACCTTTCGGCGCAGGCCGTGGCGTTGGTAAGCTGCGGCTGGCAGCGGGACACCATTTTGCCTGGAGTGTGCGAAGAACTAAAAGTGCGGTCGCCGCCTTCGCGATCCCGTGTGACGGTTCATTGCTATGACGGATGTCGTTATGATGGATCAGTGGTTAGGGCGGATAGAAAAGATCCTATGGCCCGACGGCCCCTGCCAGAACGTCTGGATGATCGTCGACGGAGCGCGCAGCATCGACGTCTTCCGATTTCTCCTCGAGTGCTATCTCGAATATTCGTGCTTGTACAGTGGACCGCTGACACCCGACTTGGAAATAGCGGCCCCTTGTTCTCCGAGTCGTGGTGGATCGCGTCACGGCAGGCTCATTGTCACAGGAGGATGCCTTTTGCTTGCAATTTTGCTTGCGACCGAGGACTTGGGGGGATAGCATGTGCTGGTTTCGCCGTCTTCCCCGACTGGAGGTTCCAATGCTCCGCCCTTCGGGGATTCTTGTCTTCGCTTTGGCGGTTATTCCTGTCGTGGCTTCCCAGTCTGTTCCCCGAGAGTTCCTTTCAACTCCTGCGCGCCTTGAACTGGACAAGCCCACTACAGAAGTGAAGGTCGGCTCGGCAGTAACATACACGGTCACCCTGAAGAATTCCGGGGACCAGGCCGTAGCTGCTTCGAGCAATTTGGAATTGGAGATAGAAACTCCCTCTGGACAGAAAACCGTTGTGCTCCCCGCTGGCCAATCGTCTGTGAAGTTTACCTGGCAAGCCGGGAACTCCGGTGTCGCGCGCCTGACCGTGCGATCGGGCAAGCTGCGTCCAGCAACTGGGCTAGTGCTGGTTGCACCTTCTCCGACGTCAGGGTTGCTCATCGAACCTAGTCTGCCGCATGTTGGTCCCGTGGCGGGCGCAGTGAGGGCGCCACAAACCAACTACCATTCGCAAGTAGCTGCCCCCTCGGATCGAGGAGCAGCTATCCGCCCTGGCGCCAAAAACGGCATTGAGCCAGCTGCTGGTGCTGCACCCGCACCCAAATCAGTGCAGCCCGCATCAGGACAGGCGAGAAAAATTCAGCTCTACGTTGAACCAATCCCGGTTTACGGCAACGCGGTTGAGCACATCTGGAAGGCGACCGTCTCGGTCGCGGCATTGGGTGACCAGAATTCCCTAGTCCCCGTCTCCTCCGATGTTCCCATCCATCTCAATGCCAGTTCGGGCCGCCTTTCGCCGCCCGATATAGTCCTTTCCGCTGGGCAGTTTTCAAATTTTGAAAAACCCGCGTTGCTCACTGCGAACCGTTCCGGCAAAAGCATCGTAGACGCCGTCTCTTCCCTGGGCCCTGCCGGACCCGTTGAGGTCGAGTATCTTCAGCCTCCCCCTGCGCAGCTTCGTCTTTCTATTGGCACTCCGGTCCTGACGGGCACGGGCTCTAGCACTGCGAGTGTTCAGGTCTGCCTGCTCGATGAATCCGGAGCTATCACCGCCTCCGACCAGGACATTCAAGTCACGCTCACGGCTCCCGGTCAGTTCGCCTCGCCGTTGCTGACGATTCACCAAGATTCATACTGCAGCAACTTGATCGGATGGACCTCGGGATCGGGAACGGCAAGCATTCGGGCAGAAGCTGCGGGGCTCAAGTCTGACATCCAGAGCGTCGCGTTCCCGTCCTTTCCCTGGTACTTTGTCTTGCTCGCCGCCGTCGGGGGACTGCTCGGCGCACTGCTCTCGAGTTCGGGAGACTTGTTCTCCGCTCGCTGGTGGTCGTACACATGGCGTGGTCTGGTGCTCGGCGCGCTGCTCGGGGCCGTCTTCTATCTCTTCGCTCGTTTTGGTGCGATAGCTCTGCCCAAAGATTCTCCAATCAGCATTCAGAACATCCCTGTGGTGAGCGGAGTTGGGTCCCTGCTCCTCGGTTTTCTGGGCGGGCTGTACGGACGCAAGCTCTGGAGAGTTGACGAAGACGAGCCGGAGCCGACTGTAGCTCCGAAATCGCCGATTAGAAGAAAGGCCCCAAGATGAAGTGCGGGCAATGGAGATTAGCCAGAAAATGTTGTTTGCACCTCATGCAAGTGTCGGCGACGCGGGTCTCAAGTCTGTCGGCCGAGCGTCAAGGTATGAACCGAGCAACTCAGTTCCTCCAGCATGCTTGGGTTCCGGATGTTATTCAGTGCTTCTACTAGGAGGAAGCTCCGCATGATTTCTCAGGCAAATATCTCGGCGGATACTCCTATGGGCGCAAGCCTAGTCAATGGTGGTGGCGCTACGTTTCGCGCTTGGGCGCCGCTTGCTGGGGCGGTTTATATCAATGGCACCTTTGGCGGCACGCCAACAACCGGACAGACAGCTAACCTTCTTCTCGCCAAGGACGCCAACGGATACTGGACGGGCTTTGTCGCAACGGCGCAGGAAGGCGACCCTTACCAGTTCTGGGTTGTGGGGCCGGGAGGGAGCGGGTACAAACGCGATCCTTATGCGCGAGAGCTGGCTCCAGTTTCGGCATTCCCGGACTGCAACAGCCTGATCCGATCTGCCACAGCATATCCCTGGCACGACTCGACTTTCGTCACGCCCGACTTCAGCGAAATGATCATCTATCAGTTGCACATTGGAACGTATGCCCCCAGCACGCCTGGCGTCGCGTCAACCCTCCTCGATGTGATCGGGAAGATTCCCTATCTTGTCGCGCTGGGGGCCAACGTTCTGCAACCGCTGCCCATTGATGAAATGGAGACGGATCCATCCATGGGTTATAACGGTGCAGATTTGTTTTCTCCGGACTTTCCGTATGTGGTCACCGACCCTGTGGCTCTTAATGGGTACCTGGCGACCATCAATGGCCTGCTCACAGCAAAAAGCTTTTTGCCACTCCGACTGCAGGATATTACTCCTGGACCAGCTCAGTTGAAGGCGATGGTCGATCTGTGCCACGTCTATGGGATCGCGGTCGCGTTCGACGTGGTTTACAACCACGCCGGTGGATTCACTGTGAATGGGCAGCTGGACGATAACTGCATCTACTACTGGGACCGCGCCAGAAACGTCGGCAACAACAACGACAGCCTGTATTTCACCGATCAGGACCGGGGAACAGGCGGGCTCTCGTTTGCTCTTTGGAAAAACGATGTCTGTCAATTCCTCATCAACAATGCCCTGTATTACATTGGCGAATTTCACGTCGACGGATTCCGCTACGACGAAATCAGCGACCTCATTTCGATGAATTGCGATTCGGGCTGGACGTTCTGCCGCAATCTGACTGATACCCTTCGCTATGTGAAGCCGCGGTTGTTGCAAAACGCGGAGTTCTGGCCGGGCGAGGTCGGCAACTATCCGAAGACCTGGCCTTCGATTGTGACGCCGACCGCCAATGGCGGGGCCGGATTCGACGCGGTGCAGCACGACGGATTGCGCGGCGCGCTTCGAAATGCGGTACAGGCGGCTTCCTATGGGCAGAGCGCCTCCATCGATTTCGATGCGATCGCCGACAACCTCTATCCCCAGGGATTTGCTTATGGCTGGCAAGCAGTGCCGTGTGTTGAGAATCACGACATCGTGAAAGTGGACACGGATCTGCGCATCCCCGCCCTTGCCGATGGTTCGAATCACGAGTCCTGGTTCGCGCGCAGCCGCTCGCGTTTCGCCACGGGCTTGCTGCTCACCGCTCCAGGAATTCCGCAGATTTTCATGGGGCAGGAGTTTCTCGAGGACAAGCAATGGAGCTGGGATCCCACCTCATCGAATCTGATCTCGTGGGCCGGATTAAATGCAGGAACCGATACAGCCAGGGTCAATCATCTGCGGTTTACGCAGGATTTGATCCGGTTGCGTTGGAATTATCCGGCGCTGCGCGGAGACGAAGTAAACCCATTTCACATTCACGACCAGAACCGCGTAATTGCGTTTCAACGCTGGCTAGAGGGGAGCGGGCAGGACGTGATCGTGGTTGCGACGCTCGCCGAAGACTCCTGGTACAGCTATGCCATCGGCTTCCCATTTGCCGGTCCGTGGCGGGAAGTATTTAACAGCGACGTCTACGACAATTGGGTGAACCCGATGGTGGCCGGCAACGGCGGCGGTATCGATGCATCTGGCCCGCCGCTGCATGGCTTCCAAGCATCGGCAAACATAGTTATTCCCGCCAACGGCTTCGTCGTGTTCGCACGGACTTAAACGGCGGCAAATGGGGAGTTCGCGGTGGGCAGCCGTGAGTTCCGGCGCAACGTAGGAGCTCGTGCAGTTCTCGTCCACGCGATAGACCCGCAAGCACGAACGTTCTACGAGCATTTTGATTTCGAGGCGTCACCCAGCCACGAATTGCGCCTGATGTTGCTAATGAAAGACCTTCGCAAGGCGTTGCAATAGACCGACATTCTTGCCGACTTCGAAGTCGCAGAGTGTACCTTGAAATCCGTAAGCAGAGCCTTTTGGCTCGGAATTAGCCTGCAAGTGGTTGGAAATAAAAGCCAAGAAAATCTGCGGAGAGGGAGGGATTCGATTACCGCCGTCACTCGCAAGTCAATGTGAAACCTACAGTTCCGTGGTAATACCCTGTGTTTGTAAAGGTTACAAGCACATTCGATGTCAGGCTGCAGTTTCGATAGTTTCTCCAGTTCGCTGCAATTCCAGGGAAAACAGTATCACTGGTATCAGTGGGTTGCCACAGCTTTTTTGACAGCACATCCCGCAGCATATGTCTTGTCCAGCATCAGCTCGGCCAGGAGCCGCTCCATGCGGCCCGCTCTCCTTTTTGCAGTTGTTTGAACTGGCCCACCTGGAGAGATCTTACGCCAGTTAGAACCTGATGCCCGCTGCCGAAACCGATTGTTTTCTATTTTGCCGAGTGCTTTTCAGGACGCATCGTATCGCATTCCGCTCAATCTTTTTCCGCTCAATCTTTTTCTTGACAGCCTTTTCCAACAATCATACGATTTAGCCTCTCTAACCGTTGCTCCCTGAGGAAGGCCCGCGAAGACTTAGCTAGATCCATTGCGAAGGAGAGCGGCCATGCCTGGACACCTTCCGAAGCCTATCGCTTGGGCTATCGCGGTCACCCTGCTCATGTTGCCGGGCCACGCCAGTGGCGACGCCGCAGCCGCTCGACAAACTAAACCCTCTACAGATGCATTTCCGCAAACGGTCGACGTCATAACCGGCAAATTAAAGATGAAGGTCTTCCTTCACGACGTCCCCTACGGCGGCGAGAAGATCCCCTGCTGGACATACCTGACCGAGGGCCTCGTCTCACGGAAACAGAGAGAAATCATTTTCACGCTCCAGCGGGATAGCGGGCAGAAGCCCGGAGATTATCCTCGTGAAGTCGCCGAGATGTTCGCCGAAATTTTCCGCTCCACCGAGCAAGGAGAGCCCGTGGACGTGGGAGAATTGAGCCTTCTTGGCGATGCCGGCTTTCTTGGCAACACAGACGTTAAGGCCATCGGCTATATCGAACCCGAGCGTCTTCCGGGCGTGGAAACCGGCGACGCTCCGCTCGTGGCAGCCATCCTGCTCAAGAACGACGAGGCAGCAATCTCTCGGGATTTCGGGCTTAGCCGTGTGGTTGCGCTGTTAGGAAAAAAATACCACTACTATCCGTCTCCGCCGTGGTCAGACCTCAAGCGGCAGCCCGTTACAACGTTGGATGCAATGCGGAACAGCGTTCTCCAGAAAGTTGCTAAGGCTGAAGTTCGCGCCAGCTTTTACGAGCAGCATAATCGGGTCTCTCTTAGAATGTTTTCTGAGGGCTCTCTGGGCAAGCTCTCGCCATTTTCCAACCTCGATGAACTACCTGCGAACAGGCCCATGGCTCTCCTCACTCAAGTCGATACCCGAGCCAATGCTTGCGTCGTGTGGCCTACCGAAGGGGACCAGCACTTTGCGATTTCACCGCCCAACAGCGACGGATCACGAAGAACTGGCAACTTCCTTCTGTTCGTGCCGGAGCAAAATACCAACGAGATCAAATGGTATGAAGATGGTTTAGCCATTCTTCTGACCAACGGCGACTGGGAGAAGATTCGTGAAGCCTTCCTATCCGGCGCGGATGCTCTTATTCCACTCGGGAAGGATGATGCCAACCTTTCCCTGGAGTGGGTCAAGCAGGAATACACCAGCCCGGTAACAGGCGAAGCCTATCATGCGGACGAGTGGTTCAAGTATGAACCTCGACCTGGCACGTCGCCCGCGCCGCAGCGAGTGTCAGTGAGCACGGCAAAGATTGTCCTGCTTACGGGTGATCGTGACCTTCGGGTTCGCACGAGCGCTGAGGATCTCGCCGCCTATTTGAAGGCAATGGAAAACGCGGTCGATATCTTCTTTACTCCGGCAGAGCCCAGGACACAGCGTCAGCTTACGATCCAGTTTGCTTTGACGCCGGAGGGAAACAAGATTCAGTTTGTTGCAGTACCGGATTTGACCGCCGATGTAGCGCGACAACTCCTTAGGCAACTTGAGAGCGTGGCCGCACCTAAAGTGAGAGGGCCGGTGAAGTTAGAGTACACCCTGAGCCTATGGTGGGCGGCGAACTTCTATCGCAAGGCGGCCGAGCAAGGCGATGCGCGCGCTCAAAACTATCTGGGAGCGATGTACGAGCGCGGTGGCGGGGGATTGCCGAAGGACTATGCGGAGGCGCTGCGCTGGTATCGCAAGGCGGCCGACCAAGGCGATGCGACCGCGCAAGGCAATCTGGGATGGATGTACTCCGTCGGTTGTGGGGGATTGCCTAAGGACGAGGCGGAGGCGGTGCGCTGGTATCGCAAGGCAGCCGAACAGGGAGGAGCGGAAGGTCAAAACAATCTGGGAGCAATGTACAAGGTCGGCGCCGGGGGATTACCTAAAGACGAGGCGGAGGCTCTGCGCTTGTTCCGCAAGGCGGCCGAACAAGGCTATGCGGAGGGTCAAGCCAATTTGGGAATAATGTACGAGCATGGTCAAGGGGGATTGCCAAAGGACGAGGCAGAGGCGGTGCGGTGGTATCGCAAGGCGGCCGAGCAAGGCCAAGCGATCGCGCAAAGCAATTTGGCACTGATGTACGTGGAGGGTCGCGGGGGATTGCCGAAGGACGAGGCGGAAGCAGCGAACTGGTTTCGTAGGTCCGCCGAGCAAGGCCAAGCGACTGCGCAAAGCATTCTGGGATTGATGTACGAGCAGGGTCGCGGCGGACTGCCGAAGAACGAGGCGGAGGCGGTGCGCTTGTTCCGCAAGGCGGCCGAGCAAGACCAAGCGATCGCCCAAGGTAATCTGGGAGCGATGTACGAACACGGTCGCGCGGGATTGCCGAAGGACGAGGCGGAGGCGGTGCGCTTGTTCCGAAAGGCGGCCGACCAAGGCTATTCGCCCGCTCAAAACAATCTGGGATTGATGTACGAGCAAGGTCGCGGTGGATTGCCGAAGGACGAGGCGGAGGCGGTACGTTGGTTTCAGAAAGCGGCAAAACAAGGGCTCGACTCAGCAATAGAAAATCTCAAGAGACTGCATGCAGACTGAATTGACTGAATGACTGAATGACTGAATTGAGATGCAACATTAATGGGCGCATGGCTAATGCTCATTGGGGAAGGGTC
>Ga0181537_10000427_pt1 | contig 39657 bp, 34 predicted proteins | sample PEATcosm2014_Bin_39_FD_119765 | JGI IMG/M metagenome (GOLD analysis project Ga0181537, IMG submission 119765) | Peatland microbial communities from MTU Mesocosm Facility, Houghton, MI, USA - PEATcosm2014_Bin23_10_metaG | ecosystem: Environmental > Terrestrial > Soil > Wetlands > Peat | place... | reverse complement strand
TCTTCTTCGTGTACCGCTCGAATCCGGTCATCATCGCCAGTGTCCTCTGTTGGTTTGGTGATTTCATCTGGCGCTACTTTATCTATATTCTTTGTGGAAAAGGAGCACTTATTCAGAGTCTCCTTAGAGAGTTTTAAGGGGCTGTAACTGCTGTGCGCAATCTCACTAACGTCTAGGTACCGAATTGTATTTACAAATCGGCCAGTACAAAACGTTCCTGAAGGAACACTTCAGCGATTTGTAGCGCTCGCGTCGACGCGCGGAAGGAGTGGTTCATCAGCCGTGGTCTCAACAAGCGTCGACCTTCCAGAATCCGTCGCGTTGATAGCCCATCTGCAGCAGCCGGTTCTTGGGATCGTGACGTTTGCCGCAGGTAGGGCAGGGGAGGTAGCGGCCCCAGGCTGTACCCTGGCGGTCGTAGTTTTCGGCCACGGCAAAGGTTGTGCCGCAGCTGCAGGGGACCAGGAACATCTTGAGGGCAGGCTTGTCTTTCACAATGTCGCGCGGGGCTTCACGGGGCGACTCGGGTTGCCGCCGCCCTTTCACGACTCTTCTACCGCCGCCAGGCTGCGCTTGCGTTTGTTGGCTTGCAGGAATTTTTTCCGCAGACGCAACGATTTCGGAGTCACTTCCACGAACTCGTCGTCGGCGATGAACTCGATGGCCTGCTCCAGATTCAGCGACCGGAAGGGAACCAGGCGAATCGCTTCGTCGGCCGTGGAGGCGCGCATATTGGTGAGCTTCTTTTCCCGGACGGCGTTCACGTCGAGATCGTTGTCTTTGGCGTTCTCGCCAACGATCATGCCTTCGTATAGCTCAACGCCGGGCCCCACGAAAAGCTCGCCGCGTTCCTGCAGGCCCCAGAGGGCGTAGGCGGTGGAAGGGCCGCCGCGGTCGGCAATCAAAGCGCCGGTGAGACGGTGCGGGATTTCGCCTTGCCATTCGGTGTAACCATCGAACAAAGCGTTCATCACGATTGTGCCGCGGGTGTCGGTGAGCAGTTGGCTGCGCAGGCCGATCAAGCCGCGGCTGGGCACGCGGAATTCGATGCGCACGCGGCCGTAGCCGTGATTGTGCATGTTAGTGGTTTCGCCTTTGCGCGAGCCGAGTTGTTCCATCACCACGCCGACAAATTCTTCGGGGACGTCCACGGTGAGGTGCTCGACCGGCTCCATGAGCTTGCCGTCGATGCGCTTGGTTACGATTTCGGGCTTGCCCACCATGAGCTCGTAACCTTCGCGGCGCATCATCTCGATCAGGATGGAAAGTTGCAGCTCGCCGCGGCCCAGCACCTTGAAGGAATCCGTGGTGCCCGTATCTTCCACGCGCAGCGAGACGTTGGTGAGCAACTCCTTGGCCAGCCGCTCTTTCAAGTTCCGCGAAGTAACGTAGGTGCCTTCTCTTCCCGCGAACGGAGAGTTGTTGACGGTGAACAATATTGCGATGGTGGGTTCGTCGATGGCGATGTGCGGAAGCGGGGAGGGATTTTCGACGTCGGTAATGGTCTCGCCGATGGTGATTCCTTCGACGCCTGCGACGGCGATGATGTCGCCCAATTCTGTTTCCGTGATGTCGGTCCGTTTCAGGCCGGAGAAGGAAAACAATTTTGTGATCTTGGTTTTGTGGAAGGTGCCGTCAAGCCGGGCGATGGCTACTTCTTCGCCTGTGTGCATTTTGCCGTTGAAGACCCGGGCGATGGCGAGGCGCCCCAGATAGTCGCTGTAGTCGAGGTTCGCCACCAGAATTTGCAAGGGGCCTGAGGGATCTCCTTTGGGCAGAGGGATCGTCTTCACGATGGCGTCGAACAGCGGACGCAGATCCTCGCCTCCGCCTTTGATGTCAGTCGATGCCGTGCCTATCTTGGCGTTGGTGTAGAGCACGGGAAAATCCAGCTGATCTTCTTTGGCGTCGAGATCGATGAACAAGTCGTAGATTTCATTGAGCACTTCCTGCGGGCGCGCGTCGGCGCGGTCGATCTTATTAATAACGACGATGGGCGGGAGCTTGGCTTCGAGCGCCTTGCCCAGAACGTAGCGGGTTTGCGGCAGCGGTCCTTCGCTCGCGTCTACCAGCAGCATGACGCCGTCGACCATTTTCAGCGCGCGCTCGACTTCGCCGCCGAAATCGCTGTGGCCGGGCGTGTCAACGATGTTGATCTTTACGTCGTGATAGAAGATGGCCGTGTTCTTGGCGAGGATGGTGATTCCGCGCTCACGTTCCAGTTCGTTCGAGTCCATCACCCGATCGACGTGGTGCTCGTTGGAGCGAAAGGTGCCGCTCTGTTGCAGCATGGCGTCGACCAGCGTGGTTTTGCCGTGGTCAACGTGGGCGATGATGGCGATATTGCGAATGCCTGAACTCAAAAAGATCCTTCCTTAATTCTGCTCTACTACTACTACTTTACTATGCGCGCGGAATAGAATCGACCATATGTTAGAGCAATCGGGAAAACTCCGTGTGCGGGCCCATCAGGCGCGCAGGGAAAACCGCCCGAACGATGCTCGCCAGGATTTGATAGAGGCCGTCGCTCTCTGCCGCCAGGAAGGTAAGGGGATTGATTTGGCCAGAGCGCTTGCCGACCTCGGACAGATGGAAAGAGATTTGCACTGCAACGCGGCGCCGAAGAACTATGAAGAGGCGGTTGCAATTTACCGCGCCGCAGGAGATGTGCTCGACTGGGCGCACACAGTCAGGCACGTCGGCGACATCCTCAGCAACATGGGGCGCAAAGAACTCGCCGGGCCCTGCTTCCGCACAGCCCTCGGCCTATATCGTGGCGATGCGAGAACTGCACCCCTCGATTTGGCGAACACGCTGCGCGGCTATGCCCTGCCTACGGACGATAACGGAGAGTCCGTGCGGGCAAAACCGCTGTGGCAGGAAGCTCGCGATCTTTATGCGGCGGTTGGCGCGGATGAGGGCGTGAAAGAGAGTTCGCACCGGTTGCCCTTGTGGAGCATCAATGAGTAACTCGATCTCGCGCGTCCACTAGCTCCCTCCTGCCGACTGTTTCGCCATTGGTGTTCCCGTGAGGCGCGCTTCCGCTTCTTTCACCGCGCGCTGTGCCGCGAGGATTCCCTCGCTGGCGGTGGATTCCGGGCCCTGGGAATCGGTGTTGGCGAAGAAGACGCGGTCGAGCGGTTGGCGCACCAGAGGCTGAACCTGCGTGAAAAGGCCGGGCGTCGACATATAAAGAGGATGTCCGCGGCGGTAGATGTGCACTTCGAGGGGATCGACGTCGAGACCGGGCATCAGCTTCTGGAAATCACGCAGCACGTTGGCGGCGATTTTGCGCGCGCCGTTTTCGGTGAGCAGGTAGCCGCGGTCTTCTTCCTTCATAGGCGTGTAGCAGCTCAGAATATTGAATTTCTGTTTGTAGCCGGCTTGCTTGCGAATGACCCAGTCGGCGACCACGACGTCGGTGAATGTATTACCCGGGCACCAGGTGTCGTAGCCGTGATTGAATATGGGCTTGTCGAAGATGAGATTCACGACGGGATAGGGGATGTAACGAATCTGGTGCATGGCGTCGCTTTGTTTTTCGGGCAGTCCCTCGAGCACGCGCCGGGTGATGAACTTGGGGGTCGCCATGATCACTGCTTTGGCCGAGACGGTTTTCAGTTCGCCGCCAAACATATATGTGACCTGGACTTCATCTTTTCCCGGGACCACCGCCACGATGGTGGCTCCGGTCTGCATCCGGTCGGCGAACTTTGGCAGAAGTAAGTCGGCGAGTTTCTTGGTGATCGCTCCAATGCCGCCGGGCCACGTATAGCGGGTGTCGGCGTGGCTCTCTGCCGCCATCTCCTGGAGTTCGCCGATGGCCACGGCTGCTGCGCTCTCTTCGCTCGTAGCTCCCCAGTTGGATGGGCCGTAGGCGTCCCACCACTGGCGAATCTCTACGGGATACGATTTTGTGAAATTGGTGAAGGGAACGTTGGCAAGTTCCTGGCCGCGTTTAGCGAGGTCGATGGCCAGTATTTCTTTCTTGAACTTCTTGAAAGCCTCGCGCACGAGCGGAGGATAAGGCAGCTTGTTGAGTCCGTCGCCCCATGTGTCCGGGACGAATTCGCTGTGGATGATGGTGCCGTCCGGACTGTCGATGGGCAGCATGTGCATCCCGATTTCTTTGGCGAAGGTATAAGAGTATTCGTTTTTGGAAATGAACGCCGAGCCCGTGCCGTAAGTGCTGCCCTGATATTCCATGCCGTAGGCGTTGCCGCCCCAGTGCGGCTCTTTCTCAAGCAGCAGAAAATCGTGATGCTGCAGGCGGTAAGCGGACGTGAGGCCACTGACGCCACCGCCTACAATTACAATGTCGTGCTTGGCTGATGCCGCGGGGCGCGAGAATATTTTGCCGTCGCGAACCTGATGGCAAATTCGGTTGTCTTCTCCGTCGACGGTGGGCGCAGAGTTCTGCGCGTCGGCGGATTGAGCCAGCAGTGACATGTCCACGGGACATCCGGCTGTGACGGCGCCGGCCACTACGAACTTGATGAAGTCTCTGCGATTCGCGTTTAAGCGGTTGCTGCTTTCGTCATCGTCATTGCCGCCGTTTATATTCCTTCCATTCAAACCAGGCCTCCTTCGTCCGCTTCCGCGATTCCGATTCCTGCTGCGTCTCTGTCTCCGCCCTCGCTGCGCACGCGCAGGCGATACCAGAGCACGATTGCGACCAGCGAAAACACAAAGATGATGGTGGAAACGGCGTTGATTTCAGGGGTGATGCCGCGTCGCAGCCGTCCCCAGATTTCGAGTGGCAGCGTGTTGTCGCGGCCGATCAGGAAAAAGCTGACGGCGATTTCGTCCATCGAAAGCGTGAAGATCAGCAGCGCCGCTCCGATGATGGGCAGCTTCAAATTGGGTACCGTGATGCGCCAGAAGGTTTGCCAGTAATTCGCTCCGAGATCGAGCGACGCTTCTTCCTGAGCGCGGTCCAGCTTTTGCAATCCCGCGAACACTTCGGTGGTGGCGACGGAGATCAAGGCGGTGCCGTGGCCGAGAACAATCGTAAGCAGGCTTAGTTTCGTGCCGGCCACGTTGAACAGCATGAGCAAGGAGAGGCCGGTGATGATTCCGGGTAGAATGAGGGGCAACAAAACGAGTCGGCGGAATAAAACTTTTCCGGGGAACTGTGCGCGATCCAGAGCCAGTGCCGCTGGCACGCCGAAAGTCAGCGAGATCACCATGGCGGCAAACGCGACCTGCAGGCTGTTGAATACGGAATCCCAGATGGGAGCGTCTTGAAATAAGGTGCGATACCAATCGAGCGTGAGATGGCGCGGCGGGAATCCGCCTACGCCTTCGCCGTTGAATGAATAAAGGATCAGGACCACGATGGGAAGATAGAGGAACGCGAAAACAGTCACGGTATGCGCCAGCAGCCAGCGCGAATGCGGAATCGTAGAGGGGGCGCTGCTCACGAGAAGCTCCATTTCTTCTCCAGTCGCTCAGAAAGAAACAGCAGGCTGACCACCAGACCCAGCATGCACAGGGAAATCGCCGCGCCCAGCGGCCAGTTATAAGCGGCGCCAAACAAGCTGACTACGATGTTCGAAATCATGATGCCGCTGGGGCCGCCCAGCAGCAGTGGCGCGAGAAAATCCCCCAGGCTTAAGACGAACGCGAAAGTTGCGCCGGCCACCATGCCGGGAATCGAAAGAGGAAAGATCACATTCCAAAACGTTTGCGCCGGGGTCGCGCCCAGATCATGCGACGCCTCGACGAGATTGCGGGGAATGTGTTCGAGCGCGGCGTAGATGGGGAGAAATGCGAATGGTGTGTAGATGTGCGTCAGCGTCAGCACCACGGCGAACGGGCTGTATAGCAAGAATTCCAGCGGATGCCTGGTGAGGTGAACGAATTGCAGCAGCGTGTTCAGCACGCCGTCGGAGCCGAGAATTGTTTTCCAGGCATAGGCGCGCACGAGATAGCTGACCCACAGGGGAATGATCACAAGTTGATAGAAGAGATCTTTACGTTTGCCCGCATAGAAGGATAGGAAATATGCCAGGGGGTATCCGAGCAGCAGCGAAAAAAGCGTGACGCGCGCGGCGATCCACATGGAGCGCAGCAGAGTCTGCCAGTAGACGTTGACACGAAAAAGTGTCTGGTAGTTTGCGAGGTCCCAGGAGTGGACGATGGTTTGCGCTGGAGAAACCGACCAGAAGCTGTAGCAGAACATTAGAAGATACGGGATCAGCAGAAACACCGTGACCCAGAGCAGAGGCGGCACGGTCACGATCGTCTTGTAGGCGCGGGAAAACATTTCTCTTCAGTTTCTTCCGGGAGATTGACGTACCGGCACGGCGCTTGCCGGGGAAAACTCCAGGTCAACTTCGTCGGGGATTCCGGCGCCGCTCGGCGTGCGCACGGTGAGTACGAGTCCGCCGGGACAGTGCACGCGAATTAATTCGGTTGCGCCGTGAAATGCCCGCTGCAAGAGGCGGCCTCGAACTTGAACGTAGCCGGTCGTTGCGGGCTTTGTGACCGACGCCACCTGAATGCTTTCTGGCCGCAACGAAAAAAGCGCTGGACCTTCGGGAAGCTGCGCGGGCCACGAGAGTGCACCACAATGCGCCGTGCCTTGTCGCACTTCGCACTGCAGCAGATTTGTGTGTCCGATGAACTGCGCTACGTAGGCGGTCGCGGGCTGGCTGTAGATTTCCCGGGGAGTCGCGACTTGTTCGAGTTCACCGGAGCGCAACAGGGCGATGCGATCGGACATCACCATGGCTTCTTCCTGGTCGTGGGTGACAAATACGAACGCGATTCCAACTTCGCGCTGCAGGGATTTCAGTTCTACCTGCATCTGGCGCCGCAGATTCGCGTCCAGCGCGGAGAGCGGCTCGTCGAGCAACAGCAGGCGCGGACGGTTCACCAACGCGCGGGCGAGGGCTACGCGCTGCTGCTGGCCTCCGCTGATTTTCGAGGGCTTGGCTTTCGCGCGCGGCGTCATCCGGACTTTTTCCAGCGCTTCCGCGACGCGCGATGCGATCTCGCCTTCGGGGCGTCCGGCGACACGCAATCCGTAGCCGACATTTTGCTCGACCGTGAGATGAGGAAACAACGCGTAGTTCTGGAAGACCGTGTTGACGCGGCGCCGATAAGGGGGTTGCCGGTCGAGACGCTCGTCGCCCATCCAGACTTCACCAGAACTTGCGTTCTCGAAGCCGGCGACAATCCGCAGCAGAGTAGTTTTGCCGGAACCGCTTTCGCCTAGAATTGTGAGAAATTCGCCCTCGGCAATGTCGAGGGAAATTTCGCGTAGCACGACATTCTTACCGAAACTCTTGGCCACGTTACGGATGCTAAGGAGCGCGGATTTGGGCATGGCATCGGTGGGCATGGCTGCTGCCGCGGTGGTGGGGACGGTTGCCATCGATATTGTGGAACGGTTCTTGAAGGCTTACTTCACTGCACTTTTTTACTTCACTGCCCTCTACTGTGCGGCTTTTACTTCGTTCCAGATTTCGGTGTACTTGGCGCGGCGCGGCACATTCTGCCAGAAATAGAGCCGCTTCTGGTAATTGTCAACGTCGTCGAGATGCAATGTCTTCACTTCGTCGGGGGTCATGAACTGCGCGGCCTGTGGATTGGCCGGCGTGTAACGGGTGACGTCCGTCACTTTTTTTTGCGTCTGCGCTGCGATCATGTACTCGAGAAACTGGTAAGCCAGTTCTTTGTTTTCGCTTCCGGCAGTGATCATCAAGTGATCGATCCAGCCTGTCGTATTTTCTTTGGGGATGGTTTCGCCCACGGGGAAATTGATTTTCTTTAATTCGACGGTGTTCAGCGGCCATCCCATCGAGGCGACGACTTCATGGTTCTGAAAAAGATTTGTCAGGTCGCCACCGGTTGCCCACATTTTGCGGACGTTCGGTTTCAGCTCGAGCAGCTTTTTCTTCACCGCTTCGAGTTGTTCGTCGCTCAGGTTGTAAAGCTGCGATGGATCGGGCTTTTCATAACCCAGAACCTGCGCCGCCATGTAGACCGTCGACAAATCGTCCCAGACGGAAATCTTGCCTTTATATTTTGGATCCCACAAAACATTCCAGGTGTCGGGAGGGTTGGCAAAAACGGTGGTGTCGTAAATGAGCGGATCGGGTCCCCACATGAAAGGCACGCCATACACCTGGCCGCCCACGCGCACGAGTGGGAGGTTGGTGAGTTGCGGAGAAAGCTGGCTGTAAGTGGGGATTTTGGAAAGGTCGAGCGGGGTGGCGAGGTTTCCGGCGGCGATGGAAGTGGCGACGTCGCTGGACGGAGAAATCACATCATAGTTGCCGGCGCTGCCACCGCGCAGTTTCGCCATGAGTTCATCGCTGGATCCCATGTAGGAGGCGGTGACTTTGCAGTGATGCTGCTCTTCGAAGCTCTTCACGAAGCTGGGATCGGCGTAGCCCTCCCACACCAACAGATTCAGGGCCGGAGTTTTTTTCGCGCACGATCCTGAAACAAGGATCACGGCGAGCAATGGCAATAGGGCGTTCAGGTTTCGCAATTTCATGTTTTCCCAAGTCACGCGTCGTGAATTCATGCTTCGCCAATTCATCACGCCTCCCATTCATCCCCGTCGAATCAGTCCCGTCAAAACGTGGGCGGAGTGTTTACCCACAAGACCCAGGTTTCAGTGCGCCCCAGATTTTTCCAGCGATGCGGAGTTGCGCTCTCGAAATAAAAACTGTCGCCGCGCTTCAGCCGGTATTCGTCTTCGTTCACCGTGATGGCGAGTTCTCCGCGCAGCACATACAGAAATTCTTCGCCCTCGTGAGTGTAAGAGTCGCCGCTGCCAGACCCTGCTGACACACGGAACAGGTGCGGTTCCATCACAGTGTTTCCCCAGGCCAGTAGTTCCATGCGGACGCCCGGACCGGCGTCCAGAACTTTGCGCTGCTCGGGACGCACTTGCAAGCTACGAGCTTCGCGGGCGTCGAAAAAATCCAGAATACTGGTTTTGTAGAAACGCGCCAGCTTGCGCAAGGTTCCCACAGAGCCGCTCATCTGCGAACGTTCGAGCGCGCTGAGAAAGCCTACGGAAATGCCCACCGCGCGTGCCACTTGGGCCAGCGACAGCCGTCGCTTGGCGCGCAGTTGCCGCAGATGCGTCCCAATCGCTCCGGCGTTGCCATCGGCGGCGGGGCGCACGCGCCCTTCGCGCTTCAGCAACTGCAGAATCGCAGCAGCGTTTAGCCCGCGCACCTTGCGCAGGAATCGCGCCCGCTTCAGCAGCCGCACATCTTCGGCGGTGTAGAGCCGGTATTTGCTTTCGGTGCGCCGCGGACGCGTGAGCCCCAAGCTCTCCCACGACCGGATCACCGACGGCGAAACTCCCACCTGGCGCGCCACGTCTCCGATCTTCAAATATGGCTCAGGATTGCGAGAGTTCATGACCCGCGGTCGTTCCATATAACCCGATGGTACGTGCGATAAGAATTTTCTATGGCAACGACGCGTTTTTTTATTCTTGACAGCCCGCGTCCTGCTTCTCTAACCTTGCGGGATTATAGCAAGGTTGTGACAAGACACAAGTAGTCGCTGTCGTCATTATCAAAGAAAAAATTTCCAAAGAATGCTGGAGGTTCCATGCCGTCACTGCGAGCCCGCTGGACCGCCGTTTCCCTAGTCGTCACGACCTGTCTATGGATTCCCGCCGTGCTTTTTGCCCAGGGCACCGGCGGTCGCATACTCGGCCGCATCGCCGACCCCTCGGGGGCAGTGCTGGCGCACGTTAAGGTTGTGGCGACCAATGAAGGCACCGGCGTAAGCCGCACGGCTGAGACCAACGACAGCGGAGACTACGCGTTTCCTGAAGTGCCGGTAGGGGTTTATACGCTCAGCTTCGAATTGACGGGCTTCAAGAAAGATCTTCGCCACGGCGTGAGCCTCGATCTAAACCAGATCATCACGTTGAATATGGTGATGCAGATCGGCCAGGCGCAGGAAGTGGTCGATGTTACCTCGGAGGCGCCGCTCGTCGATACGACGAGCACACAACTCGGCGCGGTGATGGATTCGCAACAGGTCTCGAATTTGCCGCTCAACTCGCGCGACACCTATCAGCTTCTGCAACTGCAGCCGGGTGTGATGTCGACCACCGGCTCCAGCAATTCGCTTATCTATGGAAGCGACAGCCCCGGCGCGGTTTCGGTGAACGGCGGCCGCGGGCGCGCCAACAACTTCAGCGTCAATGGCGGCGACGCCAACGATCTTTTCGTGAACCTTCCCACGGTTCAACCCTCGCCCGACAGCATTCAGGAGTTTCGCGTTCTCACTAATACTTTCGACGCGGAATATGGGCGCAACTCGGGCTCGGTCGTCAATGTGGTCACAAAGTCGGGGACGAATCAATGGCATGGAAGCAGCTACGAGTTCTTCCGCAATAAAGTGCTCAATGCCAACGATTACTGCCTTACTGCCGCGGAAGGCCTGCCTTGTCAAAAGCCCCAGTTCAATCAAAACCAATTTGGCGGTACTTTTGGTGGACCGATCAAGAAGGATCGAACATTTTTCTTTGCTTCGTATGAGGGTCGACGGATCCGCCAGGGTATTCTTTCGCCCGCCGTCACCGTGCCAACTGCTCAGGAGCGGCCAAGCGCTACCCAGTCCTTTGGTGACTTTACCGACGCTGGCGGGTTTGGCGGAGCTATCACAGACGACAATTTCGCTCAGACCTTGAACAACCGACCCGGTTGCGTGGCCGCACTCGGCGCACCCGTTCCTCTGCCGTCGACGCAGCCCGGATTGGCAACACCTTATTCAAGCATTTTCGCGAATAATCAGATCCCGCTGGCTTGCATGGACCCGACCGCGGTCGATCTGCTGCAGTTTGTGCCCATCGCGCCCAACGGCGGTAATTTGATCACGACTGTTCCGACCCAGCCCGAACGAGGCGACCAATTCACTGTCAAAGTAGACCACAGGATCAATGACAAGCAGAACCTGAGCATCTATTACTACTTCGACGATGACCGCAAGGTGCAGCCCTTCGCCAACTTCGAACTGACCGGCGCCGATGTCCCCGGCTTCGGAAGCATTATCGCGCAGCGTATTCAACAGTGGAACATTTCCCACAACTGGACAATCAGCAACACCACGGTGAATGAGTTCCGTTTCAATTACAACCGCGAAGGCCAACAGACATTCCAGCATCCGGAAAATACCGAACTGGTGCAGAACTCCTGCCCAACGCCTCCCTCGTGGCTAACCGCCGCCGTGCCGTGTTTTTATGGTGACGTTCCGGGCAATGTCTACGGTATACATCCATATCTTGGCGCTGGCCGCGAGGGCCTTCCCTCAATCTCGGTTGCGGGAGGATTCTCCCTTGGCAACGATGCGGAAGGGGAGCTTCCGCAAACCGGGAATTCCTTTCAGTGGTCTGATAGCGTGACCAAGGTGGCGGGCAAACATTCCCTCAAGTTTGGCGTGGATTTTCGTCGTCAGCAGTTTAATCAATTTCTCTACTACAACGTGAACGGAACCTTTTCCTACTACGGCGGCGGCCCGAACGACACGGAATCCGGAAATCTGTACTCCAATTTCCTATTGGGCCTTCCCGATCAATTCGGAGAGGGGTCGGGGCAAGTCGAATATGTGCGCAACACTGGCCTCTATCTTTACGCGCAGGATAGCTGGAAGATAAAGCCGAATCTCACTCTGAACTACGGGCTGCGATGGGAATTGAACACGCCTTTGGCAGATATCGCCAAGCATGTCGAGACTTTCCGCCCCGGTCAAAACTCCACCGTCTTCCCCTGCGGAGGTCCCAATACTGATTGCACTTCGCAGGATGCAGTCGGTCTGGTGGTTCCGGGCGACGCGGGCATTCCGCCCGGCATGACCCAAACCTATTACAAAGCGATTGCCCCCCGCGTCGGCCTTGCGTGGAGTCCGGGAAACTCCGGTAAGACCAGTATTCGAGCTGGTTGGGGACTTTTCTATAATCCGATCGAGCAGCTTGTGTTGGAACAGTTCGGCGCTGAGCCTCCGTTCGGCGGCAGCACCTTTGTCTATGAGACGCAGTTTAACCAGCCGTTTCTGGGCCAGGACGGTGTGACGGCTTATCTCAATCCATTTAACGGAGTCATCAGCCCCAAGCGCGGGACCCCTCAGGATTGGGCAACATTCGAGCCGATCGACCTTTTTGGAGATTTCCAGCCGCACATGCGGGCGCAGTATTCCTCCCAGTACAACCTCACCATCCAGCGGGAGCTAACCAACGACATGAAGCTGGAAATTGGCTACGTGGGAACGCAAGGGCATCGCCTGCTGGCGACCCATGATGTCAATTACTCGGACCCGCAGACCTGCGTTGACATCAACATCATCGAGGGCGCCGGCACCTGCGCCCAGTTTGGTGAGGACGCCCCTTTCACCGTGACCGTGCCTAACGGCTTCGCCTTCCATATGCCCAACGGGACAGTTCTTGAAGGGACAGGTCAAACGCTGAATTTTGTCGGCCTGCGACAATACTCGTCGCCACAGTGCAATCCTTTTACCGGCGTCGGCTGTCCGGCCGACGGCGTTCCGGTGTATAGCAGCATCTTCGCCCAGGACACGATTGCCAGCTCCGCCTATAACTCCTTGCAAGCGTCGTTGGAGAAACGATTTGCCCACGGGCTGCAATTTACCGCGGCTTACACATTTAGCAAGTCGATAGACGAGGCGTCCAGCTTCGAGGGGATTCTCAACCCTCTTCCTGGTGCGAACAACCGCTCCCTGTCACTGTTCGATGCGAAGCATCGTTTCGTCATTAGTTATTTCTGGCAGCTGCCGGCAAGAAAATACAGCGGCTTTGCCGGCAAACTGATTGACGACTGGGCAGTGTCGGGGATTACGACCTACCAGACGGGGTTTCCGATCCGCATCACTTCCGAGGCCGACAACGAGCTGATGAACAGCTTTGATTTTGAATTGCCCGGCGAACCTGACCAACTTGCTCCTTTGCAAAGGCTGCACGCGCAGACCAACGGAAACTACTACTTCAACCAAAACAGCTTCACCGAGAACGCCTCTACCCCTCCGACCGCGACCAACGGAATTGTCAACTGCGCGACTTCCGCTGTGTATGGCTGCTACGATCCGAGTTTGCTGGGCCGCGTCGGCACTGCGCCACGCACCCTATGCTGCGGACCGGGAATCAGCGAGACCGACTTTGCTGTGGTTAAACTCATCCCGCTCAACGAGCGTATGCACATGGAATTTCGAGCGGAAACATTCAATGTCTTCAACCACACGCAGTTCTATAACCCGGACGGCGACAGTACTGATGGCACGCAGTTTGGCCAGGTTACCCAGGTCAAAGACCCGCGCTTGATGCAGTTTGCCTTGAAGTTTTACTTCTAGTTTGGAAGAGTAAAATCGTATTAACAAAACCGGGGCGGTCCGCCGTTCCGGCAATCTAATAGCTTGCGGGCCCGCCAAGAAAACGCCGCTGGCTTGAGTTTCCCTGGAGCAATCTCGATGTATCCCGATCTGCAGAAAGAACTTTCAACCTTCGAGCGGCGCACGCCTAAATCCGCCGAAGCATATAAGAAAAACCTGAAACGAATTCCGCTGGGCGTGGCCAGCAACTATCGGCACTACGATCCCTGGCCGATTTTTGTGAAGGAGGCCAGTGGCAGTAAGTTCCGTGATCTCGATGGCAACGAATATATTGACCACAACCTGACATTCGGTGCGCTTATGGCGGGGCATTGCCATCCTGCCGTGATGAAGGCTGTGGAGAAGCGGCTTTCGACCGGCACCATGTTCGGTATGCCGCACGACATGGAGTGGGAGCTCGCGGAGGAAATCTGCAACCGCTTTCCGGTGGAGATGTGCCGCTTCGGCAATAGCGGCACGGAAGCTACCATGCACGCGATCCGGCTGGCTCGCGCCGCTACGGGCCGCGACAAGATCGTGAAGTTTGAAGGCGCTTATCACGGGCTGCATGATTCCGCGCTGGTTAGCGTCAAGCCGCACGCGCCGGAGTTCGGCGACATCGATAATCCTATATCCGTTACCGGCGGCCTGGGAGTTCCAAAATCGGCGATTGCCAACGTTCTTATCGCTACGTTCAACAATCTCGCCACGGTGGAGCGCCGGTTCAAGGAAAATCCCGGCGAGATCGCAGCGATCATTCTCGAGCCTATTCTGATGAATGTTGGCCTGTGCATGCCGCAGGCCGGCTTCCTCAATGGTCTGCGCGAGATCGCCACGAGAAACGGCGCGCTGCTGATTTTTGACGAAGTGAAGACCGGAGCGAAACTGGGATGGGGTGGCGCCAGCGAATATTTTGGCGTGCAGCCCGACATGATCTGCCTCGCCAAATCGATCGGCGGCGGTTTTCCCCTGGCTGCTTTCGGCGCGCACAAGTCCGTGATGGATCTGATCTCGCAGCATAAGGTCTTCCACGGCGGCACCTACAACACGAATCCCGTGTCGATGGCCGCAGGCTTAGCGACGTTTCGTCATGTTCTGACGCGCGAAAACTATGTGCACGTCGATAAGCTCAGCAAGAAGTTGACGGACGGCTATCGTAAGATCGTCGCGAAGTCGGGCCTGCAAGCGTACATCGCGCAAGCTGGCGCCAACGGGGCACTGATGCTCTACCCGCAGGAGATTCACAACTACCGCGACTGGACTGCGGTTGACATCGACCTGTGGCGGCATTACTGGTTCGGCATGGTCAACCGCGGCGTCATGGCGCAGCCTTACTGGTGGGACGAGCAGTGGACGATTTCCGTGCAGCATACCGAAGCGGATATCGACCAGCACCTCGCCGCCTTCGACGACATCGCGGCGTCGCTAGCGAAAGCGCAGCAGGAACGCGTAGGCCAGCCCGCGCTGGCCACGCACTGAAACAAGGGATCAGGGGTCAGGGATCAGTTGTCAGCTAAAACAGCGCAGCGTTCACAGCTGACCCTAGCCCCTAAACCCTAGCCCCCTGATCATGTCCACCACCGCCCAACCCGAAGCTCAGCCGCACCTGATACGCGCCCTCGGACGCCGCGATCTGGTGTTGCTCTTCGTGGTGGCCGTTTTCAATCTCAACGTCGTGCCTTCGATCGCGGCCAACGGCGGTGTCACGATCTGGCTGTGGATCATCTCGCTGGTCCTTTTTTTCTGGCCGCAAGGCATCGCCGTGATCGAACTCGCGCATCGGTATCCGGGCGAGGGTGGCGTCTATCTTTGGGCGAAGGAAGTCTTCGGAGACTTTCACGGATTTCTTTCCGGCTGGTGCTACTGGACCAACAACATGCTCTACGTGCCGACGGTCATGCTTTACTTCGTCGGCGTGTCGGTTTACATCCTCGGTCCCGGTCACGAGACTCTTCCCGACAGCAAACTATTCGCAGCTTGCGTTTCTCTCGCATTGCTGGCGTTGCTGACTCTTCTAAACATTCTTGGTCTCGGCGTCGGCAAGTGGATCAATAACCTGGGCGCGATCGGAACCTTCATTGCTGCATTTGTCCTGGTCGGACTCGGCATCGTGATCTGGTCGCGCTTCGGGACTGGCATCACCGCGGCCGATTTCAAGATTCCCGCGAACCCGCGGTTCGTTCTAAATTCCTTCGGCGTGATCTGCTTTGGGCTGGTTGGCCTCGAACTCGCTTCCGTCATGGGTGACGAGATTCAGGATCCCAGCCGCACTTTGCCTGGGGCTGTCGCCTGGGGCGGCGTGATTTCCGGCACTCTCTATGTCGCGGCAACGCTGACTTTACTGATTGCGATCGGCAAGAACGTCAATGTGCTGCAAGGAGTGGTTCAGGCGGTGACGGGAATGGCCGCGCGCGTGGGCGTGAGTTGGATCAGCGCTCCGTTCGCGCTCATGCTCAGTCTGGCGATCGCCGGCATCGGTTCAGCGTGGATCGGCGGGTGCTCGCGCATCCCTTTTGTCGCCGGCCTCGATTCCTACATGCCCTCGTGGCTCGGCAAAGTTCATCCGCGCTATGCCACGCCCTACGCCGCGTTGATCGTGCAGGGATGCGTGTCGGCGGCCCTTGTAATTGGAAACTTCTTCGGGTGGTGGCTTTGGGACAAACTTATGGCAGTTTTCGGTTTGCTCCCGCGTTTCTACATGAGTCCTGCCGGTGTCACCGAAGTATTTCAGATGCTGCTCTCGCTGGCGGTGGTGCTGCAGCTCGTGCCATTCGTTTATGTATTCGGCGCGCTGGTGAAATTTGCCGTCACGGAGCCTGCTCCGCGTGGCCAGTATGGACGGACCACCTTATTTCTAGCGGGGACCAGTGGTTTTGTGACTACGATTCTCGGCATCGCTCTGGTATTTTTCCCGGCTCAGCAGATTACGTCTCTGTTGCAGTACGAATTGTGGATGTTCGGCGGCACACTGGTTTTTATCGGTCTGGCGGCATTTTTCTTTTTTGTCTACGGCCGGCGCAAAGCCACGAAGGAAATTCGAGAGTCCGCAACTCTGGTTGTGCCGCTCTAGTTCCAAAGCTATTGGGACGATGATATCCAGGAAGTAAGCAGGAGGTCGAAACAATATGCCTGGCGGAGTTCAAACCGCAGTCCGCACTTACCAGATGTTCATCAACGGCGAATGGGTCGACAGCAAGTCGGCGAAGACTTTTCCGGTCTACGATCCTTCGACAGAAGAAGTCATCGCCCAAGTTCCTGACGCCGGGCCCGACGATGTAAACCGCGCCGTCGCCGCCGCCAAAGCCGCATTTGAAGATGGTCCGTGGGCGACCACGACCGCGCAGGAACGAGGCCGCGTGCTGTTCCGGCTCGCGGAAAAAATTCGCACTAATCTCGCCGCGCTCGCCGAACTCGAGTGCCGCAACACCGGCAAGCCCATCGTAGAAGCCGAGTTCGACATCAACGATGCCGCTACTTGTTTCGAATACTACGGCGGCCTGGCCACCAAAGTGGTCGGCTACGTGAATCCTGTGCCCGACAATGCCATGAGCCTCACGCTCAAGGAGCCGGTCGGGATCGCGGGGCAAATTATTCCGTGGAACTATCCTCTGCTGATGGCCGCGTGGAAACTCGCGCCCGCGCTGGCCGCAGGCTGCACTTGCATCCTCAAGCCCGCCGAGCAAACTCCGCTGACCGCGTTGGAATTCGCCAGGTATTTCGCAGATTGCGGCCTAGCGCCGGGCGTTGTCAATGTGATCACCGGTTTCGGCGAATCCTGTGGCGCTCCGTTGGTGCAGCATCCGGATGTGAACAAGATTGCTTTCACCGGTAGCGCAGCGGTGGGCAAGATCATCGTGAAACAGGCTGCGGACACGGTGAAGCGCGTTACCCTAGAGCTGGGCGGTAAATCGCCCAACATTTTTTTCGCCGACGCCGATTTTGAAGCGGCCATCGACGGCGCGCTTTTCGGAGTATTCATCAATCAAGGAGAAGTCTGCTCTGCCGGCAGCCGCATCTTGGTGCAGAAATCGATCTATAAAAAGTTTGTTGAGGCTATGACGGAGAAAGCCAAGAAAATAAAACTTGGCCCACCGCTCGAACGCGAGACCAAGATGGGTCCGCTGGTCAGCAAAGAGCAATACGACCGCGTCAACTCCTACATTGAGATTGGCAAGAAAGAAGGCAAGCTCGCTTCCGGGGGCGGACGCCCGGAAAAATTCGCCAAAGGCTATTACGTGCAGCCCACGATTTTCAGCGACGTGACCAACTCCGCTCGCATTGCACGGGAAGAAATCTTCGGTCCCGTTGCGGCGGTGATTCCGTTTGACGACGAGAAAGATGCGCTGAAGATTGCCAACGATTCTCCTTATGGCTTGGCTGCCGCCGTGTGGACGCGCGATATTTTCAGAGCCATGCGTGCCGTGAAAGCGCTGCGCGCCGGCATCGTCTGGGTCAACCACATGCAGCCCACTTACGTGGAAGCGCCGTGGGGAGGCTACAAGCAATCCGGCTTCGGCCGCGAACTTGGGCCCTGGGGCATCGAAGAATATCTCGAGACCAAGCAGGTATATATCAACTTGAACGAGGCACCGATCGGCTGGTACTGAAAAGCAGTTGCCAGTGGCCAGGGTCAGTTGTCAGTAAACCGATTCCGGCCTGATTTAATGCAACTGAGAACTGAGAACTACGATGTCCACCATTCAACTTCGCACTCCGATTCCCGGGCCCAAGTCCATGGCGCTTGGCGCGCGCCGCGTACAGGCTGTGCCCCGCGGCCTTTCTCACGGGACGCCGATTTATGTTGCCAAGGCCGAAGACGCGTGGCTGGAAGATGTCGACGGCAATCGCTATCTCGATTTCGCCGGAGGCATCGGCTGCCTCAACGTCGGACATCGTCAGGAAGCTGTGCTCGAGGCGTTGCGCGGCCAACTCGACAAATTTCTGCACACCTGCGTGCAGGTGACGCCGTACGAAAGCTACATCCGGCTCGCTGAGCGTATGAACGAGGTCACGCCCGGGAAGTTCCCGAAGAAAACCATCTTCGTGAACAGCGGCGCGGAGGCCGTTGAGAATGCGGTGAAGATCGCGCGCGCTTACACCAAGCGCCCCGGCATCATCGCCTTCGAAGACGCTTTCCACGGCCGCACCATGATGACGCTGGCCCTCACCAGCAAGACGCATCCTTATAAGGCAGGATTTGCGCCGCTTCCGGGCGAGGTTTATCGCGTCCCGTTCGCTTACTGCTATCGCTGCTCTTATAACTTGAAATATCCGTCGTGCGATCTTTACTGCGCCCGGCATCTGGAAGATACATTCAAACGCGTGGTAGCCAACGAGGAAGTTGCGGCGGTGATTGCCGAACCGGTTTTGGGAGAAGGCGGGTTCATCGCGCCACCGCCGGACTATTTCAAAGTTCTGATCGAGCTCTGCCATAAGCACGGCATTCTTTTCATCGCGGACGAAGTTCAGTCTGGCTTCGGGCGCACGGGAGCTCTTTTTGCCAGCGAACGTTATGGTATTGAGCCTGATCTTCTAGTCACAGCGAAATCTCTCGGCGGCGGTTTGCCGCTGGCTGCGGTCACCGGCCGCGCTGAAATCATGGACGCTCCCGGCCCTGGCGGCCTCGGAGGCACGTTCGCCGGCAACCCGCTTTCCTGCGCTGCAGCTCTGGCCGTCCTCGATTTGTTTGAGCATGAAAATTTGCTGGCCCGTGCGAACCAATTGGGCGACCGCTTCCAGCGCCGCGCGCGCGATTGGCAGCGGCGCTGGCCCATCGTCGGCGACGTGCGCGGGCTCGGCGGCATGCAGGCCATTGAACTGGTGCAATCGCAGGAAACTAAAATTCCCGCCGCGGACGAGACCAAGCAGATCACCCAATATTGCTACGAGCACGGCCTGATTACGATTACCGCGGGTTCGTATTCCAACGTAATCCGAATTCTGGTTCCGCTGGTAGTGACCAACGAGCAAATAGACGAGGGCCTCGACGTGATCGAGTCCGCGCTCGCCAATGTATGCGACAAGAAAGGCGCGGTTGCGCAGTTGGTGTAATAATCTGATTTACCCTTCGCGATCGCAGAGGCAATTTCATGACGTCAATCGCCGCACCCCCCATCATCCGGCTTACCAATTACATCAACGGCCAGTGGACCGACTCGCGAGCCACCGAGTGGCGCGACGTGATCAATCCCGCGACCGGAGAAACGTTGGCGCAAGTCCCGCTCGCCGATGCCGCAGAAGTCAATCAGGCGATCGAGGCCGCTGCAGCCGCATTTCCCGAGTGGCGCCGCACTCCGCCGGAAGACCGCATCCAGCCGCTGTTCAAGCTGAAAATGCTGCTCGAAGATCACATTGGCGATATTGCCCGCATCATTACCCAGGAAAACGGCAAGACGATCACCGAGGCCAAGGCCGAAATGCGCCGCGCCATTGAGAACGTCGAGGTCGCCTGCGGCATTCCGATGATGATGCAGGGCTACAACCTCGAAGATGTTGCGCGGGGCATCGACGAGATGATGATCCGCCAGCCGCTCGGTGTCACCGCCGCCATCGTGCCGTTTAATTTTCCCGGCATGATCGCGTTCTGGTATCTGCCCTATGCCATCGCCACGGGCAACACCTTTATTCTCAAGCCGTCCGAGCGCGTGCCGCTCACCATGCGGTACGTTTACGAGCTTCTGGAAAAAACTGGCCTGCCTAAGGGCGTGGTGAGTCTGGTCAACGGCGGCAAGGCCGTTGTCGATGCTCTCATCGACCACCCCAAAGTCCGCGCCATCAGCTTTGTCGGATCGACTCCGGTCGCGCGTTACATTTATGCGCGCTCCGGCGAAAAAGGGAAGCGCTGCCAGTGCCAGGGAGGAGCCAAGAATCACGTCGTCGTTCTTCCCGACGCGGACATGCCCATGGCCACGCAGATCATCAGTGACAGCGCTTTCGGATGCGCCGGCCAACGGTGCCTCGCCGTCTCTGTCGCCGTCACGATCGGCGAAGCGCAGAAAACTTTTCGCGATTCCATTGCTGACGCCGCTTCAAAACTCAAAGTCGGCCACGGCCTCGAAGATGGCGTACAGATGGGGCCCGTGATTACTCCACAGAGCAAAGAGCGAGTGGAGTCGCTGATCGGACTCGGCGAGAAGCAGGGTGCGAAAGTGCTGCTCGACGGACGCAACTCGAAGGTCCCGCGCTACGAGTCGGGAAATTTCGTGAACCCGACAATCCTCGATGATCTTCCCGCAACCAGCGACCTCGCAGACACGGAAATCTTTGGGCCAGTGCTGAGTCTGGTCCACGCCGATAACATGGACGAAGCCCTCGCCTTCCTCGAACGCAGCGCCTACGGCAACCAGGCGTCGTTGTTCACATCGAGCGGATCGGCCGCGCGTCGCTTCCGCTACGAAGCGCCAGCAGGAAATATCGGTATCAACATCGGCGTCGCCGCGCCTATGGCTTATTTTCCGTTCAGCGGATGGAAGAACAGCTTTTTCGGCGATCTCCACGGCCAGGGCCGCGACGCCATCGAGTTCTACACCGACAAGAAAGTAGTAGTCGAACGCTGGGCCAAAGAGCATTCACGAAAATTCTGAGTTTTTACCACGGAGACACCGAGACACCGAGAAAAGCAAGAAAGAAGCATCTTAAGGTTTTCTCCGTGTCTCTGTGTCTCCGTGGTGATGATAGGTTTCATTATGAGGAATCCATGAATACAGTTACCGCAACACCCACCTTGACTGGACAGGAAATCGTCGACCTCACCAAGAAGCACACGCTGTTCGAGTGGTCCGCGCAATCGAAGGTTGACCCCATTCCAGTGGCCCGCGCCAAGGGCATCCACTTCTGGACGCCCGAGGGCAAGCGCTTCATCGACTTCAACAGCCAGTTAATGTCGGTGAACATCGGCCACGGCGACGAGCGCGTCATCCGTGCTATTCACGAGCAGGCGCAGAATCTCTGCTATGCCAATCCCTTCATGGCGACCGAGCCCCGCGCGCGCCTCGGCGCCAAACTCGCCGAAATTACTCCCGGCGACATCGACACGTTCTTTTTCACCAACGGTGGTGCAGAAGCAAACGAAAATGCCATCAAAATTGCCCGCTTCTTCACCGGACGCCACAAAATCATGGCGCGTTATCGCTCCTATCACGGCGCGACCGCGGGCGCGATCACTCTCACCGGCGATCCCCGCCGCTGGGCCGCCGAGCCGGGAATTCCGGGCGTGGTGCGCGTGCTCGATCCTTATCACGGCGTCGAGCGCGGCTGGGAGTCCGCCGAGACTTCGCTGCAGATGATCGAGGAAATTATTCAGCTGGAAGGCTCGCATACCATCGCCGCCTTCATTCTTGAAACCGTCGTTGGCACCAACGGAATTCTTATCCCGCCCGACGGCTACATGCAGGGCATCCGCAAGCTGTGCGATAACTACGGCATCCTGATGATTGCCGACGAAGTGATGGCTGGCTTTGGACGTACCGGCGAGTGGTTTGCGATTGACCACTGGAAAGTCGTCCCTGACCTGATTTCAATGGCTAAGGGATTAACTTCCAGTTATCTTCCGCTGGGAGCGCTGGGCATGCGCCATCACATCGCGCAATATTTTCAGGATAAGGTTTTCTACGGCGGCCTCACCTACAACAGTCATCCGATGGGATGCGCGGCCGCGCTGGCTACGATTCGGGTCTACGAAGAAGATCATCTCATCGACAACGCGAAGAAGATGGGCGCAGTGATGAAAGGACTCGGCGCGGAACTGCAGGCCAAGCATCCATCCGTGGGAGCGGTGCGCTCCATCGGACTCTTCGGCATCGTCGAACTCATCCGCAACCGCCAGACGCGACAGCCCATGGCACCGTTCAACGGGACTTCCGAAGAGATGGCCGCTCTGGGCCGCTTTTTCCGCGAGCAGGGTCTCTACACGCTCGTGCGCTGGAACACTTTCTATACCAACCCGCCGCTTTGCATCAACGAGCAGCAACTGCGCGAAGCCTTCGCCATCATCGACAAAGGTCTCGAGATCACGGACAAAGCGGTGAAGGACTAAGTCGGCGGATCCGGTGGCGCTACGAGCTAAGCCGCCGACGGCGTTCGACCGAGCGCCGCGACCTGAGCGTGATTGAACCCGACAATCGAGACATCGCCGGGAACGCGGAGCCCGGCCTCGCGGATTGCATGAAGAGCGCGCAGGAAATGTTCCGCGTCCACAAACATCAACGTGCCGCCGGTGTTTCCCATGTCTTGCCCGTCGGCCATCGCTGCCGGTGCCGTTTGGGTGCGCAAGGCGCGCGCCACGGGGTTAGGTTGATATTTCAGCTCACGCGCCGCGGCGAAGACGCGATCCTTGGTCCGTTGCGGAATGGACGCCGATCCCGGCGCATTGTTCAGCACCAGAGAAACCGTGCCAGGAGCAAGGCCGACGCTCTCCGCCACGGTTTTCAACGTGACGGCGCCTGATCTCTTCAAACCATTCTTCTTTTTGTTGGTCATGTTGTTTTGAATCATATTGTCCTCTTCATTCCTGGCGATTCCAGACTGGCAGTCCCTAGTGCTGGCGATCAAGCCGCTCGGCGAGAGATGACACCTCCGGCAAGGTAGTGGCATCGTCGCGGGTTCGGAACAATCAGGAATAGCGACTCGGAAGGACAGGGCGAGACGCGTACGTCACACGGACATCAGGGTCCGCATGACCAACTATTCCAAAGAAAAACTGCGTGATCAATCTAACCGTGATCAATCTGACAAAGTCCCGCCGCAAAGTCCAATCGAAAAAAGTTATCGCGACGATTACCTTGCTGCGAATCAAATGCAAGCGATCACATTTGCGGATTTATTGCTGCTGCTGTTGCTCGTGCTCCGTGCGCGTGCCGCGCGGCGCAAACACAGGCCGGGATTGGATGACAATGCTTGGCGCCACAGGCTCCGGCGGTGGAGCATCCGAGGGGCTCACCGTCACGGCCACGCTGAGTTCACTGTGCGCCTCTCCTTTGTAGACGCCGCGAGTAGGAGGAACATCGGCGTAATCGCGTCCAATCGCAACTTTTATATGCCGGTCCGCGCCGATCCGGTTGTTGGTGGGATCGAACGCGACCCAGCCCAGCCGTGGCACCAGCGCCTCAACCCACGCGTGCGACGCTCCTTCCACCGAGCGGTCGCGCTTTTCCCGCGTCAGGTCACGATGGAACATGTAGCCGCTAACGTAGCGGCAAGGCACGCGCAGGGGCCGCACTAGCGCGATCATGATGTGAGCGAAGTCCTGGCAAACTCCACGACGAGATTGCAGAGCTTCTTCGATCGGAGAGTCGACATTTGTGCTGTTGGGCACGTAGGCAAACATGCCGTAGATGGCTTCGTTCAGCTCGGTCAGCAGCTCCAGCGGATTGCCGCTCCGTGTGCATTTGAGCTCCCGGGCAAGTTGTTGCAAGGGCTCGCAGGAACGAGCGAACTGGCTCGGCAAAAGCATTTCCCAATAATCGTCGGCCGCAACCTGGGCGTCGAGATCAGCCCAATCGCCGGCGTCCGAGGCGCGCGGCGCACGCGCATCCTGCACCTCGACGGAAGATTGCGCCGTGATTTTAACGTCCGTATGGCTCCCGGCAATATCGAAGTGGTGCACGATGTTGCCGGTGAAGTCGCGATACTGCATGATGTTCGTCGCCGGGTTCACATCGAGATGAAAGCTGAGGCAGCGCTGCGTACCTTCGCTGCGCGGCTGCATGCGCACCTCCATCACACTCTCGCGGACCGCGGGCTCGTAATGGAATGTGGTGGTATGGCGGACGGTGTAAATCAAGGGAGCTCTCTCCTCAGCAAATTTCTCACTTGCCAAATTCCCTTATGCAACCAGCGCCGACTCGACTGAGTAGTCAAAATAAACCTGATGAATCGCGGTGTGCGCCTGCGCGCACTGCCAGCGGATGCTGTCGACATAGGCGTTCGGTCCCGAGGCCATGATCTCGTCAATCTGGCTGAAGCTCAGAGTGGCGCGCAGCCGTCCTGCCAAGCGCAACGGCTGTTCCGCCTTGCGTTCCGTTAACTCTCCAATTGCACGCAGCGCCGCATGCACCATGTCCACGGAAAAGCGCACCGAATGCGGAAACCCCGGGTTCAACAGCAGAAACTCTGCCACCCGCAGGGGCCGCAATTCCGCCGTATAGGTCTTGCAATAGGCTTCAAACGCCGCACAGGATTTCAACAATCCCACCCACTCCAGATATTCCTCGTTTTCGGCCGACTGATCCGGCGATTGTGGCAGCCGCTTGAAATGCGCGCCGATCAGCCGCGCCAGAGCATCGGTGCGTTCTACGAATCGTCCCAGCTGAATGTAATGCCAACCCTCGCCATGCGACATGGTGGAATCGGTTACGCCATGAAACAGATGCGCGCCTTCCTGCACCGCGCGAAAAAAAATGTAGGAGTGCAGCAGCCATGCTTCACTCGATGTCGTGCTGTTCACCTGCAGATACAGGCGATTGAGCTGCTCCCACATTTCCGAGCTGCATTGTTCGCGGACCTGCCGCAAGTTTTCCCGAGCCGCGACCACGCACGAAATAATTGACGAAGGATTACCGCGATCCAGCGTGAGAATGTGTGTGAGGGTCGCGGCGTCGATTTTGCCGTCCAACGGAGGCGCCACCTGTGAAGCTTCCAGCAAGCGCAGCCAGCGTCCCGCTCCCACTTCCGGAGACTGATCCAGCCGCAACTGAAAATCCACGTCGATCAGGCGTGCCGTGTGCTCGGCGCGTTCCAGGTAGCGGCTCATCCAATACAAACTGTCTGCCACCCGCGACAACATTGTTGTTTCTCGCTGTCCGCTCATGCGCGCAGCACCCATGTATCTTTGCTGCCGCCGCCCTGTGAGGAGTTCACCACCAGCGAACCGCGCCGCAAGGCCACGCGCGTCAAGCCTCCGGGCACCAGGGTCACGTTCTCGCCATAGAGAATGTAGGGACGAAGGTCCACGTGCCGCGCCTGCGCTTCTCCGTCCAGAAAACACGGCGCCCGCGACAGACTCAAGGTAGGTTGCGCAATATAGTTCCGTGGCTCATCCATGATGCGCTGGCGGAATTCTTCTCGCTGCTCTGCCGTGCTGTGCGGGCCGATCAACATGCCGTATCCGCCCGACTCGCCCACCGCTTTCACCACCAGTTCGTCGAGATGTTCCAGAACATAATTTCGCTGCGAACGATCGGTCAGCAGATAGGTCTGCACGTTGGCGAGAATGGGATCTTCGCCAAGGTAGTAGCGGATGATCGCCGGGACGTAAGCATAAACCGCCTTGTCGTCGGCGATGCCGGTTCCAATCGCGTTGGCCAGCATCACATTGCCGGCGCGGTAAGCGTTGAACAGTCCGGGCACGCCCAAAGTCGAATCCCGCCGGAAGCACAATGGATCGATGAAATCGTCGTCCACGCGCCGGTAGACCACATCCACGCGCCGCAGTCCCGCCGTGGTGCGCATGTAAACGACATTCTCGTGCACCAGCAGATCGCGCCCCTCCACCAATTCGATGCCCATCTGCTGCGCGAGAAATGTGTGTTCGAAATACGCCGAGTTGAAAACGCCCGGCGTCAGAAGCACCACTTTCGGTTCGTGCCGCCCCGTTGCATTCGGGGGGCTCAGCGCGCGCAGCGTCGCCAGCAGCGCCTGTGCATAGTGATCCACGGGACTCACGCCATAGTCGCGGAACAGGGTAGGGAACACCTTCTTTAGAACTTTGCGGTTCGCCAGCATGTAGGAAACACCGCTGGGGACTCGAAGATTATCTTCGAGCACGGCGAAGCTCCCGTCAGGAAGCCGCACCAGGTCTGTGCCGCAGATGCTGACGTAAATTCCGCGCGGCACGGTCAGTCCGCGCATCTCGCGCCGGAAGTGGCGGCAACTATAAACCAGTTCGCGGGGCACAATACCATCCGCCAAAATCCTTCCTTGATGGTAGATGTCTTCCAGAAAGAGGTTGAGCGCCGCGATCCGCTGGGTCAGCCCGTTCTCAATCTTCCGCCATTCCTTGTTCGGAATAATGCGAGGCAGCAGATCGTTCGGAAACACGCGCTCCGTTCCCTCGTCGCTGCCATAAACCGTGAAGGTGATTCCCTGATGCAGAAACGACAGGTCGGCGGCTTGCTGGCTTTTGCGCAATTCCTCCGGCGGCAACTCCAGCAGCGTTTGAAAAAGTGCCTGATAGTGCGGACGCGGCACGCCCGGAGCTTCGAACATCTCGTCATAGGCTCCATCAAACTGGTAGTTCCGAAACGGAGGCCGAAACAGCGTGTGGACAGACTCCGGCATCGCCATTCTTCTCAACACACTCCGGGCTCGGGTGCGGCTATGCGGCACGTGAGGACTCTAAGGGCGGCTCCAGCCCAAGTCCAATCCAATTTGTTTATGCCTTCTATTAAGTTTTTTGCGGGGTCTTAGCTTGACTTGAGACCAGACTGGCCGGAGGCTAGGCGCGCCAAATGCGCTGCTGAACGTCGAGCGAAGAAACCATCACCGGCTCGTGGTGCACCTGCGCGGCGTGCTGATTCAGCGCCCCGGCGGCTTGTGTGCGGAGGTTTCCGTTACGGGCGTCGAACTCTGTAGTGGTGACGCTGTGTTTGCAGCGCACGCAGGTGAACTGCATGCCGCCCGCGATTCGTTTAATGGTGTAGTGTCTCACTGCTCTGATTGTAGTCCCCGGCAAACAAATCGCGGCACAAACGCACTTAAGAAAGTCGCACCAGAGGTGGGCGGCGAAAGTAACGCGCGAGTGAGTAAAGTCCGACGGTGGAAAGTCGATAGAGCACGGGCAGCCCACACGAGCAATCTCACTTTGCCAGTCGGTTGTACTTTTTCAGCACCTCGCGCAGCCGCTCATGCGGAAGCGCGATGACCTCGTGATCGTCGATACCCTTCATGGTTTCGGCTGCGACCATAGCGTTGACGATGGCCTCCTCAGTGGCCTGGACGGTTGCGAGGAAGATGGGATCAAGCGAATCGTTGGGAAGCATGGTGATCTGATGCAATCCCTTGGTGCCGACTGCGCCAGGATTGGCGGTGGAAAAAGCGATAAAGATGTCTCCCGATCCGTCGCCAGAATAGCTGCCATCACGGCCCAGCCCGAGCGAAACCCTTCTGGCGACGCGCTTGAGCTGGGTCGGAATAAGCGGCGCGTCCGTGGCGACGACCACAATAATCGAGCCGGTGTCGTTGCCGTAAGCGGGGTGCTCGGGTATCTCCTTGCCGACGGGAACGCCGGCAATGCGGAGCTGATCGCGGCGCCCGTAGTTGCACTGCACCAGCACGCCCACGGTATAGCTCCCAGCTTTAGCGTCAAGCACACGCGAGGATGTGCCGATGCCGCCTTTAAATTCATTGCAGACCATGCCGGTGCCGCCGCCGACGTTGCCTTCTTCGACCGGGCCGGAGTGCGCCACGTCGAGTGCATGGAAGGCGTCCTCAGAGTGCACGTGGAATCCGTTGATGTCGTTAAGCCAGCCGTCCCATGTCTCAGCCACAACCGGCAGCGACCACCAGTAACCCTCCATGTCGGGAGTGCCGTGCTTCACTTTCCAGCCAATGACGGCGTCGCGGACCACGCCAACACTGTGCGTGTTGGTGATCATGACGGGGCCGTTGAGAAAACCGGAATCCTCAACCCACGTGGTGCCGGTCATCTCGCCGTTCCCGTTAAGCGTGAACCAGGCGGCGAAAACGGCGTCATTACTGGTCTTGCCCCGGGGATGAATCGCCGTGACGCCGGTGCGTACCGGTCCCTTGCCGACCACGAGTTTGCCTTCCCCGGAGATGAGCGTGGTGTCTCCGACCTCGACTCCCTTGACGTCCGTGATCGCATTGTTGGCCCCGGGCGCGCCGTCGAAGGGCACGCCGAGATCGCGGGCCCGCGGCTTGGTTTGGGCCGACGCGGCCACCACGAACAGGAGAACAAATGCAGAGAGGACGGCACGGGGGATTCGGTGCTCGGACATGGAGCCTCCAGAGGACGAAGACGAAAAAGTATACAAGGACGGGCACAGCAAGTGTCGCATTTGCCCCGGTCTCGGGACCACTAGCCCGCAATCGGCCGCAGACCGTAGCGCCGGCGTCCTGGCCGGCCCGCCGGAACAAAGCGCTGGCGCCATCACGAATGGAGACGCCGTCCCGAATGCGCCGCCACCCGCTCGCCCGCATGGGTTTCCAGTCGGCTCCGCACGGCGCGCTGAGTTACAATCGCTCTAAGATAAAGTCTGTTCGTGGGGGGGACATGGACGGCTGGAAAAAGGCAGTAGTAGCGGGCTCGATCGGAGCAGCGACGCTTCTGTTTATGAAGAAGAAATATCCCGCAGGCGTGCTGGCCACGGGTTTTGGACTGGCGCTGCTGGCGTCGGAATATCCCGAGAAATTCGAGAAGGTGCGCCGATCGCTGCCGGATTATTTTGACCGCGGCATGCAAGTGATGGAGATGGCCGCACGCGCCGGCAAACGGATTACCGAAGCCGCAGGACAATCGGCGGCCAACGCCTGGGAAGAAATCGGCGGCTGAGAAAGGCGGCTTCAGGCTTCCGCTGCCGGGCTTCGGCGTTAACCTGTGATTGGTTTCCCGGCACTCGAACCTGAATCGCATTCCGGCAAACCCACTGCCTCGCGCATTTGGCCGAAGCCCGAAGCCCGAAGCCCGAAAGCCGAGGCCATGCCGACATCGAGCCCCGCGGGTAAGGCAGAGCCCCCGGGAAGAATAAGGAACGAGTAAGAAACGAGTCAGGAAAGGCCGGAGGAGACCGCAAATGAACTTCGACCCACGTCAAGCGATCTGATAAAGTTTGCCCATGCTGAGCCCCGAGGCGAAACAAAGCATTCAGATTGTTCTGATCCTGGCGATGGTCGTGGCGGCGGTGCGCGGCGGAGTGATTCTTTTCGAGCGGCACCAGGAGGAAGTCGCCAGCGCCAACAAAATAAAGGCGAAGAACGCGGGCTACTCGAATCCCGATTATTACGTGAACCCCAAGAAACTCTATCCCTATGACGTGAACTCGGCGAAGCAGCTAAGTCAGCAGCCGGTGTGGGCCAAAGAAGGCTACAAATACACCTACTTTCCCTACGATGCGGCGACCAAGCACGTCGACTTCACGCATGAGGCTGGCCTGTTGCAGCCCATCGAGCGGTTGCAGATCAAAGACGTTGTCACGGATATTCCGCACGCTGCCGGAAGCCGCCGCCAGATGATGGCCGTCTTCGAGAAAGACGGCAAGTCTTACGCCGTGCCCATCGGCTTCGAAGCCGACGGCCAATACACCATCTATTCGGATGAAATGCTTTTCGTCGAAGATCCCCACCTGTTGTACAAGCACTGGTCGGCGGACGTATGGCAAGCCGTGGATCAGCACCAGGTAAAGCCCGGCATGAATGAACTGCAGGCCGATTTCGCCGTGGGCATGGGCGTCCCGGATTCAGGCAGCAGTTCCTACGAAAAAACCGTGCGCTATCCCAACGGCGGAAAGCCGCTGGTGGTGGTCTATCACGATGGAAAGGCCGCCGAGGTCAAGCCGGGAACGCCCGCATCGTAATGTGATCGTAGGCGCCTGATTGTAGGCGCCTGAATGTGAACGAGAGGTGATTTCCTTGGTCGCTCCGGCTCGCCGATAGCCTATTTCACTCCCGCCAGCGCCTTCGAGACCTCCGCAATATCGGGCACCACAGGGATGTCGTAATTCTTGTGCCAGGCAAGTTTGCCGTCGCGATCGATAATGGAGATGGCCCGGCCGGTGATGCCTTTTTCTTCCAGGTACACGCCATATTTCGTCGCGACCGCGCCGCGCGGATGGAAGTCGGCAAGCAGCGGATACTTGATGTGCATCTTCTCCGCATAGGCCTGGTGCGACCAGACACTATCCACGCTAACGCCGAGAACCTGCGCGTCGAGCTGCTCGAACTGCTTCATGTCGTTGACGAGGCAGGCATGCTCCTTGGTGCAAACCGGACTCCAATCCAGCGGATAGAAAACCAGCACCACACGTTTCTTGCCGCGGAAATCGGACAGCTTCACTTCCTGCTGGTTTTGATCCTTCAATGAAAATTCAGGTGCGTGCGCCCCGACCGATGCTGACATAATGCCTCCATAAAAGCCGACTTCGAGTTTAAATGGTCAAGAAACAATGATAACTGACTTCGCTCCTCAAGGTTAGATGTCCGAGAAACGACCCCCGAGAAGAAGACATCCGGGAAGCGAGTCGACTCTGCGCCACGCAACGACTTATTTCACCACAGGTGAATTCTCATCGGCGGCTTTGGTCTCGTCGGCGTGAATCTTGAAGTCGTCCTCGGCGTAGAACGAGCGGTGCTGAGCGTCCAGCTGTTTGGGAGTCATTGTGAGCACGAAGCTGTCTTTCTTGCCGGCGAAGCTCGCAGTGTAGTCGCCGCGGTTGGTGTTGACCATGCGCTTCGTAAACGTTCCGGAGTGGACCAGTTCCGCCAGCGTGGTAGCGAAATGGTCGTACTGTTTATTGAACTGGCGTTGGGCGCGCAACACCACGCGCATATAGCCCAGCGCCGCAGCCTCCGACTCGGAACGAGCCGGATCTCCCGGGAACTTGGGCTTGTAGGTTGACTCGCCCGGCGAAGTTTGGGCCGGCGAAACAGCGGGCGCATCCTGAGCGCGAGCAACCGGGGCCAATTGCGACGAAAGCGACGCCGCAAGGCAGCACAACAGCACGGAATTCACAGAAATCCGCCACCTGCGCATTGTGAACTCTTGCGCCAAGATCTCGTCACATCCTGGCCCAGATCGCTGAAGTTCTGCTTTCCGTCTCATCGTCAAACCAATCCCAAGTCTCATCATCAGTCCTCTCGCCGTCTCTGGTCTCAAGTGGCCGTGCCCGAACTGAAGTGCCAAATCGGGCTCACGAGGGCCTATAACCCTAAATTTCCATGTTACTCCCGTAATTTTCTGCGGTCATCTGTTCTTTCTATTGGCCGCCAATGTATCTATGCTGGATTGAGGAATTCAACTGTACAGGGAAAACTAATGAAAGCAGCAGTCGCCAGAAAACCCATCATCAAAATCGCCGTAGTGGAGAGCGACCCTTTGCGTTTCGTAGGGTTCCGCGCCTTGTTCGATTCTGAACCTGAGTTCGAACTAATCTCCGCGGGATTGCCCGAGATCACTACGCTACAGAACATCGATCTCATCCTGCTCGGGAACCGTTCCGGCCAGAACCTGTTCGACGTCATGGCCAGCCTGAAGGCCACGCGTCCGGATCTGCGCATTATCGTGACCGGCTCCGGCATCGACGAGGAGACGATTCTAAAGGCGATCGCGTCCGGCGCAAAAGGCTATGTTGACGAAGCCGCCTCGCCTGCGGAGTTCGCCCAAGCCATCCGCATCGTGAATCAGGGATCGGTATGGGCGCCGCGCCGCGTGCTCTCCATGTTCATCGAGCGCGTGTCCTCCACCCCGGGACGAATCTTTCCCGCCGGCCGCGTGACCTTCACCGACCGCGAAAAAGAAGTGCTGGAGATGCTGGTAGCCGGCCGTTCCAACAAAGAAATTGGCGCGCAGCTGGGAATTGAAGAGCGCACCGTGAAAGCCCACGTAGCCAAACTGATGCGCAAAGTAGGCGTGCAGAACCGCATCGCGTTGTCGGTACATGCGATCACACATTCACTGGTAACGACAAAGTAGCAGCTTCTAGCAGCTACTTATGATCCATCTCCTGAATGAGCTTGGGAAGCCGATGGGTTTGGGTAGGGCACGGCCTCAGCCGTGCCGTTTAGGCCGCGAGCATCTTCTCAAAGCGTAACTTCCGGGCAGTGACCTCAGTAATCTTGCAGGATTTTCGAAGCAGCCGCATACTCGCCTCACCTACCACAGAACCTGGGAGACGGGGTTGGGAGTGGCGATTAGGGTCACTACTTTCAGCCCCGATTTTTTTTGTTCCCCCACGGCTCCTTTTGCTGATCTGCGTTGGTTCCCGAATCGCCAATCCCAAATTCAAAGCCTAAGAATTTCCGCTCTGCGGTTCTGATTTTCTACGCGCCATCTGCGGATCTCTCTGGGCGAACTCTGCGATTTAGGGTCCGTGTTTTTTGCGAAAATCCCGCCACGTTCGAGACCTCGATTTCATTTACAATCCAATCAGGCGCACTCCCGGAAAATCGATTCGAGCTTTGAGCAATATCGCGAGGAACCATGAAAAAGTTCTTATTGCTGACCCTAATCCTGTCTCTCTGCTCCTTCTCCTTCGCTGCCAATGAAGCCGCTAACGGAGATGACCAGTCGCGCGAATCGAAAGCTTCCGATCGCACCCAGGCGGCCGCGGATGTCTTGAATGAAATTCAAGGCGCACCCGACTCCGGCATTCCTCAGGAAGTGTTGGGCTCGGCCGAATGCGTGGCCGTGGTGCCGTCCATGCTCAAGGGCGGCTTCATCGTGGCCGCGAACTACGGCCGCGGGCTGGCCAGCTGCCGCACTCCCAAAGGCTGGAGCGCTCCCGCATTTTTCACCATGGCCGGAGGCGGCGTCGGGTTTCAGATCGGCGGCCAGGCGGTCGATCTGGTCATGCTCATCATGAACGACAACGGCATGAAGAACCTGCTCTCCAGCAAATTTGAACTCGGCGCGGACGCCTCGGTAGCGGCCGGTCCCGTTGGACGCCACGCCGAAGGCAGCACGGATTGGAAGATGCGCGCGCAGGTGTTGACCTACTCGCGCGCCCGCGGTGTGTTCGCCGGCATCAGCCTGAACGGTGCCGTCGTGAAACAGGATAAAGACAGCACCCGCGAATTCTACAGCCGCATGGTTTCCTTCAAAGCCCTGCTGAACGGAGACGTCGAGCCTCCCCCTGCCGCGAACCCGTTCCTGTCCACGCTAGCAAAGTGGGCGCAAGAAGCCGCGAAATAACGTAGAAGTAACGTAGCGACAGCCGCCTCGGCTGTCCGGCCGAGCAAGCAAAGCGATGACGCAGCCGAGGACCGTGGCAGCTTCGAAGCAGTATCAACCAGATTTGATGAAAGCCAGAATTAACCTCACGAGCCGAAGCCGCCCGCAGTTTGACACCATTTTCCCCCAGTGTTACCGTCACGCTTCCCCCGATGCGGCAGCGACTTGAGTACGCGGCAGCCTGGCCGTTCATCAAAATCCTCGGAATTCTGCCGCGTTCCCTGGCCCGGGCCGTAGCCATCGCCCTCGCACAGGTGGTTTATCTTCTCCACGCGCGCCTGCGAAAAGTCGGAATGCGCAACCTGGCCATGGCGTTTCCCGAGAAAAGCGAAGCCGAGCGCACCCGCATCCTGCGCGGCGAATTCAGTTCCCTGGGCCGCCAGCTCGCCGAAGTCTGCCAGCTCCCGCGCTATACGCTCGGAAACGTCGAGAACGTCGTCGTCTATGACGGTTTCGAACACTACGAGCAGGCGAAGGCCCGCGGAAAAGGCGTTCTCTTCCTCACCGGCCATTTCGGCGCGTGGGAGCTTTCCGCCTTCTCCCATTCCCTGCACGGCCACTGGATGCACATCGTGGTCCGCTCCATGGACAACGTCTACCTCGACCGCCTCATCCGCTCCTACCGCACCATGCACGGAAACAAAACGGTCGCGAAAGATGAATTCGTGCGCGGCCTGATTTCCGCGATGAAGGCCAACGAGGTAGTGGGAATTCTGATGGATACCAACGTCACTCCGCCGCAAGGAGTCTTCGTAGATTTCTTCGGCATCCCCGCCTGCACGGCCAGCGGCCTGGCCCGCATCGCCCTGCGCATGGATTCAGCCGTGATTCCGGGATTCACCATCTGGGACAAATCGTTAGGAAAATACCGCCTGCGCTTCGATCCAGCAGTGGAGTTGATCCGCACCGGCAACCTCGAAGCCGACATTCAAGCCAACACCCAGAAATTCACGAAAATCATCGAGGACTACGTCCGCCACTATCCCGAGCAGTGGCTATGGGTCCATCGCAGATGGAAGGCGCGCCCCCCAGGAGATCCGCCGCTGTACTGAAGCCCACTAACGGATCAAAAGGACGCACGCATGCTAACGCTGCCCCACTCGTCGCGATTTTCGACGAGTGGATACCACGACGATTGCATTCACTGATTCGGTTCCCGGGGGAACATATTCGGTCGGAGTCGAACCCACAAACTTGGGGTTGAGGTCCGTAGTGATTCCATCAAGCGCAGTATTCGTTTCAGGAATTCATCTGGATCAGCCAACCTGTCATCAGCAAGGCCATGTCGGCTGCGATTCCGAGCAAGAGCCCCAACACGAAGCGCATCCCAGTCTGCTTCATAGCGGATGGCACCAGGGCTCGCTTGCAAACGATCGTGTCTGCCCATCCATCGCCAACACGCTTTTGCTCGGGGTCTTCGTGCATGGCCAAGTAGCCGACCATGCCGAAGAACAGCGCGTCCACGAAAAAGCCGAGTTCGCGGAGGATCGCCGACTTGGGGCGACAGGGGGAGCCGTCATCCTGTATCACTTGCATCCGAAGCAGCAGTTTCCCCAGCGTGCTTCCATGGATGCTCGTGCAAATCACATGGTAGGCGAACATTCCTAGTATTCCTGCAACGAAGCCAGCAAAGTGCCTTTCAAAGACTCGCTGCAGAGCCCAGGCCGGAGGCCGGCCTCCGGCAGCAACGGCCAAAATCAAAGCGAATAGTAATCCGGCCAGGAACGCGGCGAGGTAGTGAAGAAGGAAATCAATAACGCGAGCAAGCATGCGAGGCCAGAAGGTCACACCCTGAAAACCGCTGAGCGGCGCAGCATACCCGCTAAAAGACACGACGTCGAGGGATCCGGAGAACGGCGGACTCGCGCCGAAGCCGGTGCCTGAAGCTGAATTCGTGGGCCCGTCGAATTGGTCGAACTTCACGCGATAGTAATTGGCGTCGGCAGCACCGCGCTTGGCTCGGCCCCAATCGGGACGCAGGCGGTAAAAGGCTTCCACCTGTTCTACCCAATCCGCCCAATCCGAGAGACTGATCACCGTAGCCGGAGCCTTGGGGGCAAAGCCGAATAGGTTGTCAAGCGCAGAGCCGAGCTCGGGTTGCTCGGAGTCTTTCGCGAATCCAACGACCAAGCCGCCGCGCTCCGAAGCGACTTGTAATGCAACTTCCCAGAATTCATTTACCGTGGGCATGGCCGGCCAGCATCCGTGGTGGGCCAACATCGTAAGCGCGCGCCGCCTACGCAGTCAATCGGGCTATCGGCCGGCCCAGTCTCGCTTCCATATCACACCGAGGCTGCCCGACTCGTCGCGGTTTTCGACGAGTGGGTAGCACAGACGATGGCATGAGACGGTTTTGTCCGAAGAATGCAAGGGTGGCGGGTAGCCCAGCGCAAGCCTGCCTTTGGCTTGAGTGGCAGTTTTACGGCTGGCGGGCGGGGCCGCCACAAACCCAGAAAGCTCCGCTCCTCATTTCCCCGATTTCCTCTCCTGTTCCGAAATCACCCCCGCGCAGCGCCCAATTGACCCTGGTTTGGTAGCCGCGCCGCTCTCTTTTGAACCGCGGCCAGAACGTCGGCGTCCAGACGCAGTGTGACCGCCTGCTGGCGCGCCGTGGGCGTTGTTCGGCTGCTTCACAGAAGCCATCAAAGCGATCATTTTCCGCCGAGTCGTTCGCCCGGCCTTCGCCACTGCAGCCTCGGTAACTCTTGTCTTCCGTTTCATTTGCACAAGGTGCATAGCACTGTACGTACAATTCCGCCAGTACAGAGGGTCCTGTGCACAGAGGGTTCCTGAAGGAACACTTCTCCAATTCTGCACCCTCCCGAAAACCCACAACCGCGAGTCATCTTCACCCCCGCCTGTTCCTATAGAATCGAATTATTCCTATGAATACTCTTGAACAAATCGCTGAGCTTGAGCGGCAATATTTGCTGCAGACTTACAACCGCTATCCCATTGCATTCAGCCGCGGCAAGGGCGTGTTTTTGTTTGACCTGGAGGGCAAGCGCTACCTGGATTTCGTCTCCGGGCTGGGTGTGAATGCGCTGGGGCACGCGCATCCGCGGATCGTGAAGGCGATTCGCGAGCAGGCGGCCAAGCTGGTTCATGTTTCGAATTTGTACTACCACGAATATCAGGGGCCGCTGGCGGAGAAGCTGTGCAAGCTCTCCGGACTCAACCGCGCGTTTTTTTCCAACAGCGGAACCGAGGCGATCGAAGGCTCGATCAAGCTGGCGCGGCTCGCGGGGCATCGCGCCGGCGGAGCGGCAAAGAGCCGGCTGGTGGCGCTCGATGGCTCCTATCACGGACGCACGTTTGGAGCGCTGTCGCTGACCGGACAGGACAAGCATCGCAAAGGATTCGAGCCGCTGCTCGAAGAAGTGACGTTTGTAAAACAGAACGATCTGGAAAGTCTGCGCGCCGCGATCAGCGACGAAACCTGCGCGATTGTTCTGGAACCGGTTTTCGGCGAAGGGGGAATCTATGAGTGCTCGGTGGAGTTCCTGCAGGAATGCCGCGCGCTCGCTGACCGTCACCACGCTGCGCTGATCTTTGACGAGATTCAATGCGGACTGGGGCGCACCGGAACGATTTTCGCGTTCCAAAGTTTCGGCGTGACGCCGGACATTGTCGCGATCGCCAAGCCCATCGCGGCGGGTCTGCCGCTGGGCGCGTTCTTGGCCAAGGAGGAATTTGCCTCGGCGATTTCTCCAGGACAACATGGCACCACTTTCGGCGGAGGGCCGCTGGCCTGCCGCGTCGCGCTGGAATTTCTGGCCATCGTGGAAGAAGAGAAGCTGCTGGAAAACGTAATCCAAGTGGGCGCCTATCTGCAACAGGAGTTGAAGGCGCTGGCGGAGAAAAGCGCGGCGGCCAGAGAAGTCCGCGGGCGCGGTTTCATCCAGGGGATTCAGCTGGAGATTCCCGCGCGTCCCATCGTGGACGCCGGGCTGGCGGAAGGCGTGCTCTTCAATAGCACGCAGGATACCGTGGTTCGCTTCCTGCCGCCGTTCCTGCTGGAGGAGAAGCACGTGGATAAAGGAATTCGCGTGCTGAAGAAACTGCTAGGCAAGAAGCGGAAGAAGGCGGCGTAGGGCGGGAATCGCGACCAAGTCAAAATCCCCACCCTAGCCGCAAAGATCGCGGCTCAGGATGGGGCACCCGCACCCGACGTCGTAGAGTGCCGACAGCCGAAAAAAATCGGGGAGCCGAAGCTCCCCAGTGAAGCGACAGAGACGATGTTTCAGTTACATAGAATCACGCGGCGGTGAAAGAGTTGTCTTCGGGACGGGGAGATTTTGCGGTGGCGGAAGGCGTCCAGGAAATTTCTGCTCGGCAGGCCGCGACTGCCGGTGCAGGCGTCGAAGAGTGCTGGATGGAGATTGAGGGGGCGCGCATGCGCTACCTGCGCGCCGGGTCCGGTCCGGCGCTGATTCTGCTGCATGGGCTGCTGGGATATTCCTTTTCCTGGCGTTTTACCATGCCCGCCGTGGCGCCCTACGCCACGGTTTATGCTCCGGACATGCTGGGGTCGGGCTTTTCCGATCGTGCTTTAGCCCTCGATTACAGCATGCGAGCCTGCGCGAGGCGCGTGGTGCGATTCGCAGAACAGCTTCGCCTACCCTCCGTGGACCTGCTCGGTACCTCGCACGGCGGCGGTGTGGCCATGCTGGCCGCGGACGAATTTCTGGCCGCTGCTTCTCGCGTAAAGCTGAACAGCCTGGTGCTGGTCGCCCCGGTGAATCCGTATTCTTCCCACGGGAAGAAGCTTGCGCCGTTTCTGGGAACTCGACTGGGCACGGCGTTATTCCGGCTCACTTTTGCTCGCATGCCAATTCTTTTTCCCTACACGCACCGGCGCATGTACGGCGACCGTAGCAAGATTCCTCCGGGAACCCTGGAGGGTTACCTGGCTCCGCTAGCTATCCCGGGGCTGTTCGAGCATGGGCTCAAGATTGTACGCACCTGGACGCAGGACCTGGCGGAACTGGAAACTATTCTGCCGAAGCTGGCCAGCCTTCCCACGCTGCTGCTGTGGGGCGAGGACGATCCGGCGGTGTATGCTTCCTCTGCGCGTCGGCTGGCGCAGTTCTTCCTGAATCCGCAGACGCTTATTTTTCCGGGGGTTGGGCACTTGCCGTATGAAGAGTGCGCTGAGGAGTTCAACCGGGCGTTGATCGAGTTCCTCAGGCGTACGCGCGTTCCGGCGTAGGCGGGTTTCGGTTAATCTGTTTCCGTTTCGTCTGTTTCCACTCCGCTCTTCCTGCCTATGGCCCACCACATACTCGATTTTCTGCGCGAAGCACTGGCTCACTACGGATATTGGGCGATCGCGGTCGCGCTGCTTCTGGAGAACACCGGGATGCCTGTCCCGGGCGAAACTGTCCTGCTGCTGGCGAGTTTTCTGGCCTATTCCGAGCATGCGCTGCAGCTTTCGTGGATCATCGTGGTGGGCACCATCTCGGCAACGCTCGGCGACAACCTCGGCTATGCCATCGGGTTCCGCGGCGGACGTCCCTGGCTGGAACGCTATCGGGAATTGTTGCGCATCTGTCCCGCGACACTGGAGCGCGGGGACCGGCTGTTTGCCCGGTATGGGGCCGTCGCGGTTCTATTCGCACGTTTTGTTTTTGGCTTGCGGATCGTGGCCGGTCCCATGGCCGGCGTGCTGCGCATGCCCTGGAAGAAATTTCTGCTGTTCAACTTTCTGGGAGCTTGTTTGTGGGTCACGGTGATTGCTAGCGTGGGCTACCTGTTCGGACAGAACTGGGCGCGGCTGGTGCAGGACTTGAAGTGGTTTGATGTCACAGTCGCAATTCTGGTTCTGCTGGCGGCGCTTTACTTCTGGTGGCGGAACCGGAGAGGAAACTAGCGCGCACCTGCAAAGTCAACCAAATACACGGTTTACTTCGCGACCCGGGACTATACTGTCGGGAGTCGCGGGTCGGCTCCCCCGAATCAGGGTTGTGCCCACTCCAAGACGAGAACGGTTGCGTCCGAACCGGAATGCGGACGAGGAGGAAACCTATGAGAAAAGTCGCGATCCTGACCCTGTTCATCATGGTGGCGTTAGTTCTAACCTTCACCATCACGGTGGGAGCGGCTAGTCCGAAAGCGGCCGCAGTTGCTGTGGCTCCGGCCCCGGCCAGTGCCGTGGCCGCACCCATGCCCCCGCACCCGCACATCACGGAAGGTCTAGAGGCGATGCACGCCGCGAAGCACCACCTCGAGATGGCCGACCATGATTTCCACGGCCACCGGGCGAAGGCGATCGAGCATCTGGATCAGGCCATTCACGAAGCTGAGATTTGCGAGCAGGAACCGTAACCTTCTGCGCTGAATCGGTGGTCGGAAAAATCAAAAGGCAGCGTCGTCTAGATGCTGCCTCATTTTTG
>Ga0181537_10000426_pt1 | contig 39660 bp, 34 predicted proteins | sample PEATcosm2014_Bin_39_FD_119765 | JGI IMG/M metagenome (GOLD analysis project Ga0181537, IMG submission 119765) | Peatland microbial communities from MTU Mesocosm Facility, Houghton, MI, USA - PEATcosm2014_Bin23_10_metaG | ecosystem: Environmental > Terrestrial > Soil > Wetlands > Peat | place... | reverse complement strand
CCCGGCTCGATGCCGTAGCGTTTCGCTTCGCGTAATTGCAGGATTTGATCGATGAGGGTGTTGATCGCCTCTTGGGTCGTCGGCGGCTTATGGGTGCCCAACTCGATAAACTTGACGCGCTGCTGAATGTCGAGCGACGTGATTGGCTCGCCATTGACGAGCACGACGACTTGCTCCTGCGATTGTGCCGTGGACGTGATCGCAAATATGGCCACAGCCAAAATGGCCACCGACAGGGCGCTTTGCCCGGTACGGACTGGGGTCTGCGGCCTCACGCTTGTTCTCCCTCCCGGCTGGCGCCAGCCTGCCGGCACCCCCGGTTCACCATCGTCAACAACATCAATCCACGGACTCGCGGCAGAATTTAGAACGTGGCGCCAATCGGAGCCAAGGCATCGGGGCCGAGCGTACGCAAGCTAAATTGCAGCATAACCGTGCTGTTTCTGACCGGTGTCGTCGTCGTATAGGTGTAGCCGGTAAGCCAGTTCAGCGACAACATGAAGCAGTCGTCGACGTAACCCACGCCAAGCCGCGTCTGATCCCACAGATCGTTAGCTACGTCGTAGCGCGCCGAGCCGAGAACGATCCAGTTTTCGGTCAGCTTGACCGAAGCTCCGGCCAGGATGCCCTCGCGCCGGCTCAGAAGGCCGAGCAGCGGCTGCGCCGCATAGTCGCCATACAGAACCTGCAGCGTCCATCGGTCGAAATTGGCGCGGCTTTCGAACTCAAGCCGCTCGGGCGTGAACGTCGCCTCATCGAAACGCCCGCGCGCCGTGAACGAATAAACGCTGTTCGGCTGATAGGTCACGCGGCCGACATAGTCTGAAATCGGCTTGTCGAGACCGCTTTCAAGGCCGGTATTGGTAATATCCGGCACCGTGAAAGAATTTTGTCCGAACAATTCGTAGGATTGTCCGAACAGGGCGTTGAGCGAGCCCGCCTGATTGACCTGAGCCGTGTACTGAATGCCGGCATTAACCCGGCTGCCACCTTCGACGCGATCCCAGCCCGAATATTTGTCGATCGAGAACAGATTGGTGTCGTCGAAGACGAGACTCTGGGCGTCTTCGTTCGGGAAACTCCCGATGCCGGTTTCGTTCGGGCGGATGATGAGCTGGGCGATCGGCTCGATCGTTTGCGTGCCCCAAGGCTGGACGTCGACGAAGGGGTAGCGGTACTCGGTGCCGACGGCAGGCATGGCGCGCGCGAGATTGCTGTTGCCGGGATTGATGAAATTCGCCACGCCAGGCTGATTGTCGACATTGACCGAAGCAAGGTCGCCGCGGAACTGGAAGAACGGCGTGATCATCTGTCCGTTGCTGGTGACGACGGTGCGACGCCAGTCGGTTTCGACCGAGCCGCGCGAATATTGTCCGGGTATGGCGCGCAACAGGCAGTTCGCGGGCGTGGCGGTATCGGCGGTCGGTGCGCTACACCCGTTACTCGCCTGTGCGCTCTGATTGGTGGCGTCGAATTCCGCCTGCTGACGGCTCAAGCTTGTGAGGTTGAACTTGTAGCTGAATTCGCCGCCGAGAACTTGTTGCTTCAGCACGTTCGAATAATCGAGGACCGGATGGATGATCGGAATCTGAGCTTGGGTGTCCAGTTCCGAGAAGCCGTAATAGTAGATCGAGCGGATGTCGAAATAGCTCCGCTCGCCGGAGCCGCTCAGATAGAGCTGCGAAACGCCCTCGGAGGCAACGCCGGTCTGAAACGGGTCGAACGCGTTTGCGAACCGTCGAAGCTGGTAGTCATTGAGGAACTGGGTGTCGGTGACCAGCAGGCCAGTCCAGCCCCAGACCCATTTGTCGTTTACGGCGAATTGACCGGCGGTTTCGACAGCGCCGCGAAATGAATTCGCGGTCGGACTATCGGGGCCGTCGCGGCTAGCGAAATAGCCTGGGTCGGCCTGGAAAATACCGGCAGCCCGGATCGAATAGGCGCCATCGAGGAGACGATGCCGCCATTCGCCCTCGACCAGCGCGCCTTGCTTGGTCGACAACAGCGTTCCAAGGGTCAGGTCGTAATTGGGCGCGAGCGCCCAGAAATATTTGGGCTCTACCCCAAACCCGTATTGCGACGTATTCGAAAGGCTCGGAAACAGAAAGCCGCTTTTGCGTTTGACGGTCGGATCGGGCGCCGACATGAACGGCACATAGGCGAGCGGCACTCCGAAGAACTCGATGCGCGAGTCCTCGAAGTAGAGCATCTTCTCGCCCTCATCGTGGATGATGCGGGCGGCCTGAACCTGCCAGAGCGGCGGTTTTTTCGGATCGTTTTGGCACGGGGCGCACGCCGTGTAGACACCGTTTTGCAGGACGGTGTAATTGCCTTTGGCGCGATCGGCGCGTGCCGCCGCAAAGCGGGTGTCGTCGGGAGTCTCGAGCCGCAGTGAATCGACAAAGCCGTCGCGATAATCGTCGCTAAGGTCGATGGTCTGTCCGTAAGTGATCTTGCCGTCAGGCTCGGTCAATCTGACATTGCCCTGCGCACGCAGGCGTTTTGTCTTTTGATCGTAGATGACCTCGTCGGCCTCGATGGTCGCGCCGCCAAAATAGATTTGCACGTTGCCGACCGCGGCGACCGTGTTGTTGGTGTAGTCATATTTGATCTCCGTCGCCTGCACGAGCATCGGGCCGTTGGTTTTCGGCGGTGGCGCCTTCGGCTGCACCGGGCGCGGCGGAAAATGCAAAAGATTGCCGGTTCCTTGCGCCGGCGGCGGTGTGGGCGCTTGCGTCAACGACGGTTCGGCGTCTTGCGCCGATGACGGCGCTGCAGCGAAAACCAGTACGATGGCGAATGCTAACAGCGCGGCGAGAACCGATGCACTCACTCGAACGCCGATACCGGAACGCAGACAGAGAGGGCTACGCAAACTCGCCACTATCCGTCCTCCTGGTACAACAGCGCGACGAATCCGGTCAGGCCTCCGATTGCGACCGGAATCCATGCCGCCGCCAACGGCGACATGAGATCCGATTTGCTCATATCCTCGGTAATCTTCGACAAAACGAACAAAAGAAACCCGGCGGCGATGCCGCTTAAAACCATCTTCTGCACGCCGCCGAAGCGGAAGAAGCGCAAACTCACCGACGCGGCAAGAAGCACCATGGCGGCGAGCAAAAACGGACGCGCCAGAAGCTCCTCGTATTGCAGCCGGTAGCCCGACGCGCCGAGCCCGGCGCGATCGGCCATGTCGATATAGGTCGGCAATTGCCAGAACGGCACCGTTTCGGGTGTGGCGAAGCTTTCGCGCACCTGCTCCAGCGTCAAATTGGTGGGCAGCCGATAGCTTTCTTCGATGTCGGGCGCCTTGCCGCTGGCGTAAATACGCGCGCCGTCAAGCTGCCAGTAGCCCGGTTGCAGTGTGGCGCTCTGCGCTTCGATCCGCTGTGCGAAATGGCCGTCGCTGTCGAAGGTGAAGATGCTTACGCCGCCCAGTTGCGCGCCCTGTTCGCGGCTCGAACTGGCGTTGATAATCGCGGCGCCGTCGTTACTCTTCTGCCGGACCCAAAATCCGCTTGTGCTTTCCTGCAAGGCCGAGAGATTCTCGCCCAGCATGTCGGCTTCCAGGCGCTTGGAGCGCTCGTGAAGTACCGCGGCGATCGGGTTGTAGACCGTGGTCGCAACGGCGCCGAAAATGAAGGCGGCGATCATGGCCGGCGCCACGAACTGCCAGGCAGAAATTCCGGCAGCTCGCGCCACGACCAGTTCAAGGCGGCGCGACAGCGCCAAATAGCACGACATGGCGCCGACCAGCACCGAGAACGGCATAATCCGCTCGGTTAGCTGCGGCACGCGGTACATGGAAATCTTCGCGAGCAGCATAGCGGTGGCGTTCGGCCAATCCGCGCCGCGCCGCATCAGTTCGACATAGTCGATCATCGCCGCCAGCGCGACGACGCCGATAAAGGAGCCGACAACGGACGTGAGAAATCGCATTCCGAAGTAGCGAGAGAGCGTCCCGGTGACGATCATGGTTTGCTCCCCCTAGCCCGCCGTCGCCCGCGCGATGCGTTCGCCGATCGCGGTTGCAAGCTTCGAGACTGCTGCGGCCGGCTCAATGGCCTGGCCACGCGAGATTTGCCACAGGCCAGCCGCCGTCGCGCCGAACAGCGCGACGTACTGGACGGCGAGCACGCTTGGTACGTGCACGCCGACGATGACGCTGATGAAGCCAATCAGGCGCAGCAATGCCACGACGCCGATCATGGCGAGCAACGCCAGCGTACGGCTTTGTCTGGTGGTCTGGGGCGGACCAAGAAACGCGTAGGCGAGGATAACGAAGGCCAGCGGATAAAGCGGCGTCGCCAGGCGATCATGCAGCTCGGACCGGTATTCATCGGGCTGCGCCGCATAGAGCGGGTCATCGGGCCGCGGCCACAACAGCTCCCACAGGTATTTTTCGCGTACGGTGTAGACGACGTTCTGCGGGCTACCGGTGAATTGCGAGAGGTCGAATGGATACCGGTTGAAGGTCACGATGCGCGGATCGCGCTGATTGGCCTCAAGCCGCTGAATGCTGCCATTGTCGAGAACGAGGAAGGATCCGCTGTCGTTCTTCACGATCTCGCCCTGCTCGGCGAGGTAAGTGGCGTGCTCGTTTGGATCACGGCGGTCGTCGACGAAGATGCCGACCAAGAGACCGTTCTGCCGCCGATCGGCGATGTGGAAGGTGAGGTTGCCGCCCACTGTCGTGAAACGACCCGGCTGCACGATGTTGGTCAGGATATCGGCGCGGACCTGTGCGCCCCAGTCGCGCAGTTCGCGCAGCGCCCGCGGCGAGACGTAGGCGGCGATCGCAGCGACGAGCAGCGACACAACGATCGCGCAGGCGAGGAACGGGCGCAGCAAGCGCCACGGCGCCACGCCGGCGGCGTTCATCACGATGATCTCGGAATCCGAGCTGAGCTTGTTAAGGACATGCGCTGCCGCCATGACGAGCGCGATCGGCGCAATCATCATCACCAAAAGCGGCACGATCATTCCGGTGATGCCGACGAAGACCAGCAGCGTCTGCCGCTGACTTGTGATCAGGTCGAAGTCCCGCATTGCCTGCGTGAACCAGATCACGACGGTAAGGCTGACAAGCGTGATGATGAACGCGCCCATCGTGGCGCGAAACATGTAGCGGCCGATCGACCCCATCGGACTTGGCATCCCCGCTGACGGCGCGCTTCAACTGCCGTATCGGCTTTCGAAGCTGCCCCGCCTCGCAAGCCGATCTCCCCCAAAAGCGGGTATTTTCATGCTTTCACAAAATGGCTTCGCCAAGGCAAAACCTATTGAACATGCACACTAAAGTGTTAATACGCGCGTTTGATAAAGCGCTCTTGGGGAAGCTCCGGCGGACGACGTAAAACGCCGCTTTGCGCAGCCCTCCGGGCGGGTTCATAACTGCCGCTCAAGAACTGCCCGTGACTCCTCAGTAAAGACACCAAATCCCCAGGGACCGCCTCATGCCCGTTGTCGCCAAATTCGGCTTTACGCCGTTTGCCCGCCCGCGCGGTGTTCTCGTTGTGTTCTGCGGAGAAAATTTGAAATTAGGTTCGGCGACGCAGCGTGTTCTCGCGCCCACGGGCGATCTGTTGCGCCGCGCCGCCGGCGCTGACCGCTTTACCGGCAAAATGGGTTCGACGCTCGTAATCGTGGCCCCTTCGGGGCTCGACGTGCCGCGTCTGGTGGTGGTCGGAACCGGCAAGGACGATGACCTGAAATCACGCGACATCGTCAAACTCGGCGGCATCGCCCTTGGCAAGGTGCCGGCGAGCGCCGCAAACGCGACGATTTTCGCAGAATTCGGCTCTGGTGCGCTCAAGACCGGGCAGATCGCCGATTTGGTGCTCGGCGCGCGCCTGCGCGCCTATACGTTCGACCTCTACAAGACGAAGCGCAAAGACGACGACGAGCGGCCGAGCAAAGTCGAAGTGAACCTCGCCTGTTCCAATCCCGAATCCGCAGCAAAAGCCTGGGCGGCCAGTGCGGGGATCGCCGATGGGGTCGTGCTCGCCCGCGACCTCATCAACGAGCCGGCCAACGTTCTCTACCCGGTCGAGTTTGCCCGCCGGGCATCGACGCTGTCCAAGCTCGGCGTCCATGTCGAGGTCCTGGACGTCCCGGCCATGCGCAAACTCGGCATGGGCGCGCTGCTCGGCGTCGGCCAGGGCTCGACGCATGACGCCAGGCTCGTCGTCATGCGGTGGAACGGCGGCAAGCGCGGCGCCGATCCGGTCGCTTTCGTCGGCAAGGGCGTTTGCTTCGACTCTGGCGGCATTTCGATCAAGCCGGCCCAGGGCATGGAAGACATGAAGGGCGACATGGCGGGAGCCGCCTGTGTCGTCGGACTCATCCATGCGCTTGCGGCGCGCAAGGCCAAGGTCAATGCCGTCGGCGCGATCGGGTTGGTCGAGAACATGCCGGACGGCAAGGCGCAGCGGCCTGGCGACATCGTCAAGACGATGTCCGGACAGACCATCGAGATCATCAACACCGACGCCGAGGGCCGTCTCGTGCTTGCCGACGTGCTGCACTACGTCAATAAGCGCTTCAAACCGAAATTCATGGTCAACTTGGCGACGCTCACCGGCGCGATCGTCGTCGCGCTCGGGCACGAATATGCCGGCTTGTTCTCCAACGACGACAAGCTGTCGGAACGCCTGGTAAAGGCCGGCGAGGCGACCGGCGAGCGGGTGTGGCGGATGCCGCTTGGACCGGAATACGACAAGATCATCGACTCGAAATTCGCCGATATGAAGAACAGCGCCGGGCGCTGGGGCGGCGCCATCACCGCTGCGCAGTTGCTGCAACGCTTTGTCGACAAGACGCCGTGGGTGCATCTCGACATCGCCGGCACCGGCATCGACTCGCCGCAGACCGACATCAACAAGAGCTGGGCCTCGGGTTGGGGCGTGCGGCTTCTCGAACGGCTGGTCGAGGATTATTACGAACGCTAGATCGGATGGCCGAAGTTTTATTCTACCACCTCAAGGGTCAGACGCCGGAGCAGGTGTTACCGGCGCTGCTGGCGAAATCGCTCGAACGCGGCTGGCGTGTCGTCGTGCAGGCGTCGTCGGATGAGCGCGTGGAGGCGCTCGACGCGCATTTGTGGACCTGGCGCGACGATTCCTTCCTGCCGCATGGCACGGCACGCGACGCCGAGGCCGCCGAGCAGCCGATTGTGCTGACCGCCGGCGAGGAAAATCCCAATCAGGCGACGGTGCGCTTCCTCATCGATGGCGCCAATCTGACGGGAGACGCGGCCGGCTATGAGCGCATCGTGCTGCTGTTTGACGGCGACGATCCGGACTCTGTTGAAGCCGCGCGCGCGCGTTGGGGCGAGGCCAAAGCTGCCGGCGCAGAGGTGACTTATTGGCAGTCCGATGAGCACGGACGGTGGCGGCGCCAAGGGTGAGCGAAAGGCGATTGAAGCGAGCTTTTAAGCCGACACAATAAATCCGCCTATAATATTGATAATAAAGAATTTTGTGGCGCTTAATCATAGCGCCCGAGAGGTGGTTCAAACCGCCGTTTTCGGTACTATATTTTTTGCTCCGGCGGTAATTTGGATGCTATAGTTGTTCCATGAACAAAAATTCAGCAAAGAAGAAACGGCTCTTCAAAGCGAGTCCCAAAACGAGCGGTCGCGCACCGGCCCGTAAGGGGGCGACGCGTGCTACCTCGCACAAGGCGGCGGCAACGCGGCCGGCGGCGCGAAAGTCGGGGCCGATCAGCGCGGCAAAGGTCACAGCGGTCGAAGTGACGACCGTCACCGTTGCCCAGGTAACGGCGCTGGTGCCGACGTTGCGGACACACAGGTTCCGTGTCGGGCAGACCGTTTTCTACACATCAAGCCCGATCAGCCGTCCCGGCGCGAGCGGAAGCTACAAGGTGGTGCGGCTGTTGCCGTCCGACGGCGACGACTACCAGTACCGGATCAAGAATCCGGGCGAAGCCTTCGAGCGCGTCGCCAAGGAAAGCCAGCTCGAACTCGAGCACTAATGGGTTGTTGCGCGCGGCTGGCGCCCGCGCCGCCGCCGCGCCATACTTTGCCTTGATTAAGTCGCATCGTTGCCCGTTGTGGGGTGGTTGATGTTCGGCGCTGATCCCAACGTCGGAGAATCGGCACTGCGTCTGTGGGTCGCGGTCGGCTCGGCGGCGCTGCTTGTTTGCATCTGCGCGCTGGCATTTGACTGGACCAGGAGCCGGATTGTGGTGCGGATCAGCGTAATCGCTCTTGGCGCGGTGCTCGGCGCGACATTGGCGTGGGCCTTTCTCAACGGCGCGTCGGATCGCGACCGCAGCGCCGAACGGCGTGACCTGGAAATGCGCGCGGCGCAACTCAATACGCAGAGTCTCGCTCCAGGCTCGCCGCTGGCCTGCCTCAACGGCCTGACAGGCGATGACGTCGAGGCCGCGTGCGAGAAGGCACTGTTTGCCGGACCGGCGACGGTGGCAATGGCGACGTCCTATGCCTCGGCACGGCTGGCGCTACTCGCCGACATGGCGGCCTACGGCAAGCGCGGCGGTGCCGATATCGACAGCGCTCTTATTCCGTTGCAGCGTTCGCTCGAAGCGGACCGGTTTGGTTTTGTCGCGCAGGTGCTTGCGGTGCGCGACGGCTGCACCAGCAACAATTGCCAAGCTTTATCCCTGCTGCACGATCCGACCCGCGTGCGTGCCAACTTAAGCGGGCAAACGCTCACCCGATATCTCGACCATTATTTGACGGCATGGGCGCAGCCGTCGGATGTGCCACCGCTCGCCGACGCCACTTCGCAATCGTTGCCGCCGGGCCCGCCTGCTGCGCCGGGCCAGCATAAAATCGTCGGCATCGACTTCCCGAGCGCGGCTTCGATTCCGGCGGTCAGCATCATGAATCCGGAGCCATCGGGCCCGCCGACTGCCGCCGCGCTCGCTTCCGCTGCGGCGGGCGCGCATGAGACAACCGGCGCGAGCCCGGCACCCAAGCCGCGCAAGCAATCCGCAGCTTCACCACCTGCGCAAGCATCCCCGCCGCCGCCGGATCAAACCGTCGATCCGATCTGGACGCCGCGAACCAACGCGACACTGGCCTCCCCGTCGGGCTTACCGACCGCTGCGCCTGCCGCGACTACCGCTGGCGCTGGACCAGTGCAGCTCACACCGCCGCAGGCAAACGCCGTCGGTGCGAAGACACAATGAGTCCACAGCGTCCGCATTAGGCGATCCAGTGGCGCCCGCAATGTTCCGGTCCGTCCTCATCGCCAATCGCGGCGAAATCGCCTGCCGCATCGCGCGCACTGCAAAGCGGCTCGGTATGCGCACCGTCGCCGTCTATTCGACCGCCGACGAAGGCGCTTTGCACACGCGGTTTTGCGACGAGGCCTATCTCATCGGCACCGCCGAGCCGCGCGACAGCTACCTGTCGATCGAGCGCATCGTCGATGCGGCAAGGAAATCCGCCGCCCAGTGCATTCATCCCGGCTACGGCTTTTTGTCCGAAAACGCCGAATTCGCCGAGGCCTGCGAGCACGCCGGCATTGTCTTCGTGGGGCCGCCCGCCGGCGCCATCCGCGCCATGGGCCTCAAAGACCATGCCAAGGCCTTGATGGAAAAAGCGCGCGTGCCGGTCGTGCCCGGCTATCACGGCGAACGGCAGGAAGTGAAATTCCTCAAGGAGAAAGCCTACGAGATCGGCTATCCGGTCTTGATCAAGCCGGCCGCGGGCGGCGGCGGGCGTGGTATGCGCCGTGTCGACAAGCACGCCGATTTCGATGCCGCGCTGGAAGGCGCAATCCGCGAGAGCCAGTCGGCGTTCGGCTCGGGCCGCGTTTTGATCGAGAAATTCGTCGCCTCGCCGCGCCACATCGAGATTCAGGTCTTCGCCGACAAGCACGGCAACGCCATTTATCTCGGCGAGCGCGACTGTTCGCTGCAACGCCGCCATCAGAAGGTGGTCGAGGAAGCGCCGGCGCCCGGCATGACAGTGGAATTGCGCGCCAAGATCGGCGCCGCCGCAGTTGCGGCGGCCAAGGCCGTCGGCTATAGCGGCGCCGGTACCGTCGAATTCGTCGCCGACGGCACCGGCGCGCTGCGCGCCGACGCCTTCTGGTTCATCGAAATGAATACCCGGCTTCAGGTCGAGCATCCGGTGACGGAAGAAGTCACCGGGCTCGATCTCGTCGAATGGCAATTCCGCGTCGCCGCCGGCGAAAAGCTGCCGCTGACGCAGAGCCAGATCCGCTTGGACGGTCACGCGATCGAGGCGCGTGTCTATGCCGAAGATCCCGAGCACGGTTTTTTGCCGTCGACCGGCAAGATCGTGGCGCTCGAACTGCCGAACGATATCCGCGTCGATAGCGGCGTCGAAGCCGGTGGCGAGGTAACGCCGTATTACGATGCGATGATCGCCAAGCTGATCGCGCACGCGCCAACGCGGGAGGCGGCGCTCGGTAAGCTTGTGCACGCGCTCGAGCGTACGCTGGTTGCCGGCGTGCGCAGCAACGTCGCCTTCCTCGCAAAACTCTGCCGCGCCGAAGCGTTCCGGCAAGGCAGGGTCGACACCGGCTTTATCGACCGCAATCTTGCCATGCTCGGCGCCGTGCCACATGAACCCGACAAAGCGGCGGTAGCGCTTGGTGTCGGGTACCTGCTCAAGTCAGCGGCCGCCAACGAAACCGCGGCGACCGACGATGAAGCATCGGAACCGGATTCGCCGTGGGCAGCGCGCGACGGCTTCCAACTCGGCGGCGTGCGCTCGGTTGTCGTTCCGATCCTGGTCGATGCGGAAAGCGCCAATGCCGCAGTGACCTACTCAAAAGCCGGTATGAGTGTTGCGGTCGGTGACGTGACACCCGCGACGGACGCAAGGGTGTTCGAGGCTGACGGCAATGCCTATGTGCTGCGGAACGGCCGCCAGACCCGTGTCCGCCTCAGGGATTTTGCCGCGGCTGCTGCGGAGGCGGGCGCCAGCGACGGCATCGTCAAGGCGCCGATGCATGGCCGGGTCTGGGAAATTCTCGCACAAAAAGGCGACCGTGTCGTCTCCGGTCAGCGGCTCGCCATTATCGAGGCGATGAAGATGGAGCACACGTTGCGGGCGCCTTTCGCCGGTGTCGTGCGCGAGGTTGCTGTGGGTATCGGCGCGCAAGTTGTGGAAGGCGCACGAATCATGGAGATCGAAGCGGTCAAGGATCCGGTAGAGTAGGATTATGCCCCTTCATCTCATCAAGCTTTGCGTCGGCGCGGATTCGGTTCGTGATCTGGAGGACTGGATCAAGGAAAAGCTCAAAGCCAAGCGCAAGGCCGGCGAAAAGCCTGAACACATCCACCGCACCCGCATGGTGCCCAAGCGCGCCGACGAACTCACCGACGGCGGCTCGCTCTATTGGGTAATCCGCGGCGAGGTCATGTGCCGGCAGCGCATCCGCGACGTGCGGCCGTTCCGCGACAAGGACGGCATCGGCCGTTGCGGTATCGTGCTCGATCCCAAAGTGGTGCTGGTCGCACCGCGGCCGTACCGCGCCTTCCAGGGCTGGCGCTATCTGCCCACCGCGGACGCGCCGCGCGACCTCGACAAAGTGGCGAAAGGCGCCGCGGCCATGCCGGAGAAGTTGCGCCGCGAACTGCGCGAACTCGGCCTGATATGATCTATGGCCTGAGCTTGGCGCGACCCTGCCGTGACCGTTGCCGCATGGCGCAATCTGGAACCTTCACGTAAAGTCCGCGGCAACGGCCGAAAGGTGTTGCGGAGCAGGAAATGATTATCGAAGGCGAGAAGGACGTCACCAAAGCGGTACTCAACGAATATGCGCGGATAAAAAATCCGCGCCTGCGCGAAATCGTGTCCGCGCTGGTCCACCATCTTCACGATTTTGCCCGCGAGGTGAAACTGACCGAGGAAGAGTTCCAGGCCGCCGTCGCTTACATCGTGGCGCTGGGCAAGAAGACCACAGAGACGCACAACGAAGCCGTGCTGATGTCAGGCTCGCTCGGCTTCTCGACGCTCATTTGCCTGCTTAATAACGGCAACCGCGGCCAGACTGAAACGGACGCCAATCTGCTCGGTCCGTTCTGGCGCATGGATTCGCCGCCCACCAAAAACGGCGAATCCATCGTCCGCTCACCGACGCCAGGTGCGGCGCTGTTTGTCGATGCCTGGTTCAAGGACATGAGCGGCAAGCCGATCGAGGGCGCGGAAGTCGATATCTGGCATTCCTCGACCGAAGGATTTTACGAGAACCAGGACCCGGTTCAGGCCGACATGAACTTGCGCGGCAAATTCACCACCGACAAGAACGGCCACATCAATTTCCGCACTATCAAACCGGCCGGTTATCCGATCCCGATCGATGGTCCGGTCGGCGAGCTGTTGCGAGCGGCCGGCCGGCACAATATGCGCCCGGCACATCTGCACTTCCTCACGTACAAGCCGGGATTCAAAACGCTGATCTCGCAGATCTACGATCCCGAGGACAAGCACATCGAAACCGACGTGCAGTTCGGCGTTACGCACCATCTGATCGGCAAATACGTGCGTCACGACGAGCCGCGGCCGGGCGCTCCCGACGTCAAGACGCCATGGTATTCGATCGAGCACACATTCGTTATGGAGCGCGGCAACGCGAAGCTGCCGCGGCCACCGATCACCGGCAAGGCGCAAGGCGCGCGTCCGGAAATTCCGCATCTCGAACCGGCATGAAGCCGGGCGTACGAGCAAAAGCAAAATCGGGAGGAATGAAAATGCAGCGTCGAACCCTTCTCAAAGGCATGGCCGCGACCGCCGCGGGAGGGCTTCTGGCTCGTCCAGCCATCGCCGCCGACACCACGCTCACGATCGGGTGCAGCATACCGCTGTCCGGCGCGGGCTTCGCCGAGGTCGGCAAATTGCTCACCGGCGGGCTGAAAGTCTATCAGCAGCAGCACGGCGACAGCGTTGCCGGCCGCAAGATCGCGATCGTCATCCGCGACGATGCCGGCGTTGCCGACAATGCCCGGCGTATCGTTCAGGAGATGATCGTCAACGACAAGGTCGACATTGTCGGCATGGGCATCACGCCGACGACGCTGGCGGTGGCCCAGCTCATCACCGAAGCGAAAAAAGCGACCTTTGTCATGAGTTCGGGCGCCTCGATTACGACGACCAAGTCTCCGTATTTCGTCCGCGCCGGCTTCATCATCGCGCCACAGGCTTGGATCTTGGCCGAATGGGCGATCAAGAACGGTTCCAAGCGCGTCGTCACCTTGGTCAACGATTGGGCGCCGGGCGCGGAAGCCGAAACTTCGTTCAAGACCCGCTTCACCCAGGTCGGCGGCGAGATCATGGATTCGCTGCGCGTTCCGCTCTCCAGTCCGGACTTCGCGCCGGCGCTTCAGCACATCGCCGATCTCAAGCCCGACACCGCCTTCATCTACTTTCCCGGCCCGCTGGCGCCGGTGTTCACCCGGCAGTTCCAGGAGAAGGGGCTCGGCCAGACCGGCATCAAAATCATCGGACCGGGCGACCTCTGTGATGACGACACCCTCAACAGTGCCGGCGATCAGATGATCGGCCTCATCACGTCCGGCTATTATTCGGCGGCGCACGATTCGCCCCTCAGCAAGACCTATGTCGCCGACTTCCAAAAAACCGCGGGCCTGCGCGCCGACTTCACCTCGCTCGGCGCCTATGACGGCCTGCACCTCGTTTACGAAGCGCTGAAGAAAACCGGCGGTGATGCCGACGGCGATAAGCTGATCGCCGCCATGAAGGGTATGGCCTGGGAAAGCCCGCGCGGTCCGATCTCGATCGATCCCGACACCCGCGACATCGTCAGCAATATCTACATCCGCAAGGTCGAGAAGATCGACGGCCAGCTGTGGGCCAAAGAGTTCGAGACTTTTCCGAACGTCAAGGACCCGCTGAAGGTCGCGGCGAAGTAAGCGGATTCGACTCTATACCGCTACGTTGTCGATCAGCCTTGTCTTGCCGATCCGCGCGGCGACCAGGAGCCGTATCGGCTGCGTGTGCGATACGACCGGCGCCAAAGTTTTGGCATCGCGCGCTTCGAGGTAGTCGAGCGTGAAGCCCGCGCCTGCGATTGCGGCGCGGCCGGCGTGCAGCGCGTCGCCGATCGGTTTGCCAGCGGCAATCTCGCCGGCGCACTCCTTGAGGATGCGATAGAGCATTGGCGCTGCCGTGTGCTCGGTCGCGGTCAGGTAACGGTTGCGCGACGATAGAGCGAGCCCGTCGCGCTCGCGCTTGGTCGTTACGCCGACGATCTTGGTCTTAAGCCCAAGATCGCGGGCCAGTTGGGCAACCACTCTGAGCTGCTGATAATCTTTCTCGCCAAACATCGCGAAGTCGGGCTCGCACTGGATCAACAGCTTCGCGACGACGGTGGCGACGCCGGCGAAGAAGTGCGGCCGGAACGCATCTTCGAGACCGGCCTTGGCCGCGCCCTCCGGCACAATGCGGGTGGCGAAGCCATCGGGATACATGGTCGCAGTGGACGGCGCCCAAACCATCTCGACATTCGATTTCGCAAGCGCCGCAATGTCGGCTGCGAAGGTCCGCGGATAGGTCGCGAGGTCTTCGCCCGGCGCAAACTGCGTCGGGTTGACGAAGATCGACACGATGACCCGGTGGGCGCGCCGCTGCGCGGCTTGGACTAAGGCGAAATGTCCGGCGTGAAGCGCGCCCATTGTCGGCACCAGCGCGATCGTCTTTTGACGTGCCTGCCAGTCGGCGACAGCGCGCCGGAGCTGCGGCAGGGCGCGTATGACGCGCGGATGACGCTTCGGTATTGACCGCTTCGGTTTCTTCGATTTCGGCTTCATCGCGTTGCTTGGCGAGCACACCGGGACGGTTTCGTCGATCCGCCGCGTGGTTAATGATTAACTTATTGAGGGGGATGCTGTATCTTGACCGTACGCGTTGCAACTCGGAGAACTAGCGGCAACGCAGGGGTTGCGTCTCCCATGTTGATGCAGGCGGATGTCGGCAGGCCATTCTCGGCGCATGTCATCGTCCTAGGTAACGAAAAGGGCGGTTCCGGCAAGTCGACCACGGCCATGCACGTCGCTGTCGCGTTGCTGCAAGCCGGGCAGCGCGTAGCCACTATCGATCTCGACGCCCGCCAGAAGAGCTTCACCCATTACATCGAGAACCGTAGTGAATGGGCGGCGCGCAGCGGCGCCAAACTCGAAATCCCCAAGCATTATTGCGTCGCGCGCGGCTTTGGCGTGCGGCTCGACGAGATCGAGGCCCAGGAATTTGCCGCTTTTGCTGAAGCTGTAAGCGCGGTCGAGCAAACTCACGACTTCGTCGTCATCGATACGCCCGGCTCCGATTCCTATCTGATGCGGCTTGCCCATTCGATGGCGGATTCGCTGATTACGCCGCTCAACGACAGCTTCGTCGATTTCGACGTGCTCGGCACTATCGATCAGAGCACGTTCGAAGTAGCCGGCGTCAGCCACTACGCCGAAATGGTGCGCGAGGCGCGCCGCCAGCGCCGCCTGGTCGACGGCGGGATGACGGATTGGATTGTGGTGCGCAATCGGCTTTCGACGCTAAGTTCGCGCAACAAGCGTCTGGTCGGGGAGGGGGTCGAGGGTCTCGCTAAGCAGCTCGGTTTCCGCGCCGTCGACGGCTTTGCAGAACGGGTCGTTTACCGCGAGTTTTTCCCGCGCGGTCTGACCGCGCTCGATGACATCAACGAGGACGCGCTCGGCGCGCGGCCGAACACCTCACACGTGACGGCCCGCGACGAAGTGCGAAATCTTATCGATGCGTTGCGCCTGCCGATCGACGAACGCGGCAAGCGCCGCGCCGCCGCACGGGCCGAATGGATCGCCGCCGCCGCCAAGCCGCTCGAAACCCACGATCTGCTTGGCTGAGTGAGGCGTTGCGCTAGGCATTGCGCGCCTTGGCGCCCGACGCCACCTTATGACGGCAATTTAAGCGTCTAAGGCCGCCGAATGAGCAAAGACCGGACTGAGCGTGCGCCGGCTCCTACCGCCGATCCGGCAAAAGCGCCGAGCGCGGCGCCGGCGGCGCGTGCGGAGATCGATCGCTTTCTGGATCAGGTCAAGGCGCTCGGACCTGCCGCCGAGCCCGGCCGGCGCGGGCGCTTGATCTTTGCGCTCGACGCCACGATGAGCCGGCAACCGACTTGGGATACCGCCTGCCGTTTGCAGGCCGACATGTTCCGCGAAGCCGCTGCCGTGGGCAGCCTCGACGTCCAGCTTGTGTATTACCGCGGGTTGGCGGAGTGCCGCTCGTCGCCCTGGGTTGCCGAGCCGAAACGGCTCGGCGAATTGATGTCGCGGATCGATTGCCGCGGCGGCCATACCCAGATCAGTAAAGTGCTCGCTCATGCGCGACGCGAGAATGAGGTTACCAAGATCGCAGCGCTCGTCTTCATCGGCGATGCGATGGAGGAATCGCTCGACGATTTGTGCGCTGCCGCCGGCGGACTCGGCTTGCGCGGCGTCAAAGCTTTCATGTTTCAGGAAGGCTACGATCCGGTCTGCGAGCAGGCGTTCCGTGAGATCGCCCGGCTGACTGGTGGCGCCTTTTGTCGCTTCGCACCCGGCGCCGCGGACGAATTGGCCGAACTCCTGCGTGCGGCGGCGGCCTATGCCGCCGGCGGCATGAAGGCGCTCGCCGACCTGAAAGCGCGGAACGGCGCCGGAGCGGTCAGGCTGCTCGAGCAGCTCAAATAGCCATGCCGGAAATTCTGCTCGGCGTTGTCGTGCTCGTGCTGGTGTTGTGGGCCGTCAATTCGTTTTCCAAGGCCGACCCGAAACAGGCTGCGCGTGTATTGCGCGGGATCGGCGGCGTCGCCGCGCTGCTCTTTGCCGGGTTTATGCTCATCCGCGGCGAAATCGGAGTTGCCATTCCGGTCGGTGCGTTCGGCCTCGGTCTCCTTGGCTGGGTCTCGCTGTGGCCGGCGACGTTCGGCGCGCGCACGCAGAAAAGCGGAGGCCAGGCTTCGCGCGTGCGCACGGCGGCTCTCGAAATGCGGCTCGATCACGACACCGGCGCCATGACCGGCCGCGTTCTGACCGGACGTTTCGCCGGGGCTTCGCTCGACAAGCTCGATCGGTCAACGCTCGTCGGTCTGCTGGGCGAAATCGACGGCGATAGCCGCGATCTACTTGCAGCTTATCTTGACCGCAGGGAACCCGGCTGGCGTGAACACGCGCAAGGTGATGCGGCAGCGGGGCCCGGACCGCGACCGACGTCCAGCGGCAAAATGACGGAAGAGGAGGCCTATCAGATCCTTGGCATTCAACCTGGAGCGAGCGCGGAAGACATCGGCCGCGCCCACCGTTCCCTCATGAAGAAACTCCATCCCGACCAAGGGGGGACGACGTATCTTGCGGCTCGCGTCAATGAAGCTAAGGACGTTCTTCTGCGTCGCCATCGCTGAGGTACTCCTACCAACCTCGCGTGACTTCCCATCCGTATCTGACGTCCCTGCCCGGTGTGTCCGGGGTGTTATCGGAGCAGCATAAACTCGTGGCGAATCGGCTGCTTTGCGGTTCGCTCTAATCCTTTGCCACCATGCATTCGAAGTCGTTGCGCTTGAGCAGCCGGCAAGCGGCTTCCGCAGTGGCGCGATCGAAACCGGCGAAGCGGGCGCGGAAGTAGGCCTTGGCGCCTTTGAGGATGCGTTCGGTGAACGGATCGGCGGCCTTGATCACGGCGCTGAGCTTGCTTTGCGCGGCGCTCAAGTGCTGCTTGGCGTCGTTCTCGTCTTCGAACGCGCCGACCTGAATGAGCCATCCGCCATGCGTGCGAGGCGGCGGCGCCGCAGCAGCCGGTTCAAGCTTGGGGACATCGGCAAGCTCGGCTTTCGCGGGCACGACCGGCGGCGAGCCTGCGTCGGCAACGGTTTGAACCGGCGCCGCGGCGACCGGATTGGGTTTGGCGGCGATGACCTGGATGGGATCGGCAGCCTTGGCCGGTTCGGTCGTGAACGCCGAGGCCTGCACCGGCTCTGGCTGCCGGGCTTGTGATGAAGTCTGCGCAGCCGCCTTGAGATCGACAAGGGGTACCGCGGGCGCGGCGGAAGCCACCACGGTCGGTGGTTGCGGCGGCGGCGCCGGCGGAGCGGGCGCCATGGTAGACTGGGATTGAAAGCTTGCTTGGGCGGGAGCGGCCGGCTTGGCGGCCGGTGCGGCCGGCGGAACGACTTGCACCAGCATTGGCATCGGCGCCAGCGACGCTGTCTGCACCGGCGCTGTCCGATAAGGAATGGTCCGCACCAGCAGCGGCCGGATCGGGTCCTTGGAATTCGCCGCCGGGTGCGTGTAGACGCTTGCCGTCGCTGCCGCGTCCGCGTTTGTTGCCGCGGCCACGGCAACCATCGGCGTCTTGGTGAAGGCGACCGGTTGCGGACTATCGCGATGCTCGCCCACGTCGGCGATCAGCGGTGCGGTCCGGTGCAGCGCCGCTTCCTTGATGTGACTGTTGATCAGATCGCGCATGCGCGCATCGCGCTGGCCGGCCGAGTATCCGCCCATGACCACGGCAACGATGTAACGGCCGTCGCGATGCACCGAGGTGAGGAGATTAAAGCCGGAAGCCTGCGTGAAGCCGGTCTTGATGCCGTCGACGCCGTCGACGGAGCCGAGCAGACGATCGTGATTGCGGATTTCTTCGCCGTGCCAGACGAACGAGTCGATCGAGAAATATTTGTAATAGCGCGGGAAGTGGTCCTGGATCGCGCGGCCCAACAGTGCCTGATCGCGCGCGGTGGTGATCTGATCGTCGTCGGGCAGGCCGGACGCATTGACATAGGTCGTATGTGCCATGCCGAGCGCGCGCGCCTTTTGCGTCATCAGCTTGGCAAAGCTTGGTTCGTCGCCGCCGAGATTTTCTGCGACGGCAGCGGCGGCGTCATTGGCCGATCGCGTCACGATGCCCTTGATCGCGTTCTCTACCGTGATGGTGTCGCCGGGCTTGAGGTCGAGCTTGGTCGGATCCTGGTCGGCAGCGTGCTGGGAAACTTTCAGTGGCGCATCGAGCGAAATCTTGCCGGCATCGAGCCGCTCGAACAGCAAATAGAGCGTCATCACCTTGGTCAGCGATGCCGGATGGCGCAGCGCGTCAGGGTTCGTCGCTTGCAGCACGTCGCCGCTATTGCCGTCAACGACGATCGAGGCATAGGGCGGGTCGTAGTCGTCGGAATGAGAATGACGGTGCGCGTGGACGTAATGCGCATAGTGCACATAACGCGCGAAGGCTGCATCGCCGCTGAAAGTGAGAGCCGCTGCGATCGCGGCCAGAGCCAACAGGCAACAACGAAGCCCGTAGGGGACTTCGAAACGCAGCCAGACCATTACGCACCCCGTCCCTGCACGCGCGCCTAGCCCCTAAGGACCGCCCCTGTTTGCCTGTCGAAGTGCGCTTCCCCGAGCCGACGCGGCCGGCTCGCGCCCATCGCGATGCAAAAAACACGGCTGCCAACTCGGGTGTCACCCGGACACAGCGGTCAAGCACGGTAGGAGAACGCCATTGCCAAAGGGTTAAGTCCGCGTCCCGCCAATATTTTGTGCAGTCTGCTACTACCCGTTGCAGAATTTTGTGCACCGCACTATACTCAGCGGCAATACCGCAAAAGGCCATTTGAGGCGACCGGCCCGAAGCGGGTTCAACCACCGCGAACGGGGCAGTTCGCGTTCGCCCAAAGAGATCATCATGACAAACGAAGACATGCAGAAGTTCGGCAAAGACAGCATGGCGATGGCAATGTCGTCGCTCGGCGCCTTCAGCAAGAGCGCTCAGGCGATAGCGGTCGAAGTCGTAGACTACTCGAAGAAGTCAGCCGAGGTATCCGCCGCCGCGTGGGAGAAGCTCCTCGGCGCCAAGAGCCTGGAAACGGCGATGGAAGTGCAGAGCGAATATCTGAAATCTTCGTACGAGGATTTCGTCGCTGAGGCGACCAAACTCGGCGAGCTCTATGTCGATCTCGCCAAGGAGGCCTATAAGCCGTTCGAAGGCGCGATGGCGAAAGTCTCCATCGTCAAATAGGTCCGCGCAACTCGCGCGGTTGCGCCGATACTGTTTACCAAGCTGGCTTTATGTCTTCGGAATGGCGGATTCGAGCGCGGCAGCGAGCCGGTTCAGCGCCTGCTCGATTCGTCCAACCCGAAACGCGATATGCTCGAGCGCGTAGGCCGCGCGCTTGTCGGCCGACGGCAAATTTTGCGCGTCGTAATCCGGCACGAACTCCTGTTCGAGTTCGCGCACCATTCTCGATCGCCGTGTGAGGTCGACCATGGTCACCTCCCTATGGCACCAGCGCGATCAATAGCCGAGTCGGCGGCCCGCACCAATCCATAGCGTGTGCACATTGTGGCCGGCTGTGACAGCAGCTCGGCTGCGGCGACCTTGTCCGCAGTGGCACACGTCATATCTAACGCTCTCGGCGTTTAAGGATTGTGACGCCGCACTCTCGATCTAGCGCAAAAATCGCGCTAACTTTATCATGCTACGTCGGGAGTGCTGCGGCCAACGACCGGCCGAATGACCGGAAGTCAACGAACCAATGGCGCCGATTGAAGTTACTATAAAGGGGATGCCGGCCCGCCTCGCGGATGACGATCGCAAACGCCGAGGCGAAGGCGGCCCCGGCACTGCGGTCATCACCAAGACGAAGCCGCAGACCAAACGGCCGAACCTTTATCGGGTTCTGCTGCTGAACGACGACTACACGCCAATGGAATTCGTGGTCCATGTGCTGGAGCGGTTCTTCAACAAGGATCACGAGGCGGCGCACCGGATCATGATGCATGTGCATCAGCACGGCATCGGCGAATGCGGCGTCTTCACTTACGAGGTTGCCGAAACCAAGGTGACGCAGGTTATGGACTTTGCCCGCAAACACCAGCATCCTTTGCAGTGCATAATGGAGAAGAAGTGATTCCGGGGGGAAGCATCCAATACAAACGATGAGACATTGAAATGCCCACGTTCTCGCGCAGCCTCGAACAGTCGCTCCATCGGGCGTTGGCTCTCGCCAATGAGCGCCACCACGAATATGCGACGCTGGAGCACCTGCTGCTGGCGCTGATCGAAGATCAGGACGCGGCTGCGGTGATGCGGGCGTGCAACGTCGATCTGGAAAAGCTGCGCCGCAGTCTCATCGCCTATCTCGAATCCGAGCTCGACAATCTGGTCACCGACGGTGCCGAGGATTCCAAGCCGACCGCGGGCTTCCAGCGCGTCATCCAGCGCGCGGTAATCCATGTGCAGTCGTCTGGTCGTGAGGAAGTGACGGGAGCTAACGTCTTGGTGGCGATTTTCGCCGAGCGCGAGAGCCACGCCGCCTACTTCCTGCAAGAGCAGGACATGACGCGCTACGACGCGGTCAATTACATCAGCCACGGCATCGCCAAGCGGCCGGGTATGTCGGAAGCGCGGCCGGTGCGCGGCGCCGACGAGGACGCAGACGCCAAATCCGGCGACGAGCCGAAAAAGAAAGGCGATGCGCTCGACGCCTATTGCGTCAATCTCAACAAGAAGGCGCGCGACGGCAAGATCGATCCGCTGATCGGCCGCGAGTCCGAAATCAACCGCACCATCCAGGTGCTGTGCCGGCGGCAGAAAAACAATCCGCTGTTCGTCGGCGAGGCGGGCGTCGGCAAGACCGCGATCGCCGAAGGGCTGGCGCGGCGCATCGTCCATGGCGAAGTGCCGGACGTGCTGCGCAACGCAACGGTGTTCGCGCTCGACATGGGCACGCTGCTCGCCGGCACGCGCTACCGCGGCGACTTCGAGGAGCGGCTCAAGCAGGTCATCAAGGAGCTTGAGGCCTACCCCGGCGCGATTCTGTTCATCGACGAAATTCACACCGTGATCGGCGCCGGTGCAACGTCCGGCGGCGCGATGGATGCGTCGAACCTGCTCAAGCCGGCTTTGGCGTCGGGCACGGTGCGCTGCATCGGCTCCACGACCTATAAGGAATACCGGCAGTATTTCGAGAAGGATCGCGCGCTGGTGCGCCGCTTCCAGAAGATCGACGTCAACGAGCCGACCATTCCGGACGCCATCGAAATCCTCAAAGGGCTGAAGCCGTATTTTGAGGATTATCACAAGCTCAAATACACCACCGAGGCGATCAAGGCGGCGGTGGAACTGTCGTCACGCTACATCCACGACCGCAAGCTGCCCGACAAGGCGATCGACGTGATCGACGAATCCGGCGCGGCGCAGATGCTGCTGCCGGAAGGCAAGCGCAAGCGCACCATCGGCTTGAAGGAAATCGAGACGACCATCGCCACCATGGCGCGCATTCCGCCGAAAGCGGTGTCGAAGGACGACGCCGAGGTTCTCAAAAACCTCGAAGAGACGCTCAAGCGCGTCGTCTACGGCCAGGACAAGGCGATCGAAGCGCTCGCGGCCTCGATCAAACTCGCCCGCGCCGGACTGCGCGAGCCGGAAAAGCCGATCGGCTGTTACCTGTTCTCCGGCCCAACCGGCGTCGGCAAGACCGAAGTCGCCAAGCAGCTCGCGGCAACACTCGGCGTCGAGCTGATTCGTTTCGACATGTCGGAATATATGGAGCGCCACACCATATCGCGGCTGATCGGCGCGCCGCCCGGCTATGTCGGCTTCGACCAGGGCGGGCTTCTGACCGACGGCATCGATCAGCATCCGCATTCCGTGCTGCTGCTCGACGAAATCGAGAAGGCGCATCCCGATCTGTTCAACGTGCTTCTGCAGATCATGGATCACGGCAAGCTCACCGACCACAACGGCAAGCAGGTCGACTTCCGCAACGTGATCCTGATCATGACCACCAATGCCGGCGCGTCCGACATGGCGCGCGCGGCGTTTGGCTTCACGCGCAACAAGCGCGAAGGCGACGACATGGAGGCGATCACGCGGCTGTTCGCGCCGGAGTTCCGCAACCGGCTCGACGCGATCATCACCTTTGCGCATCTGTCGCCCGCGATCATCACTATGGTGGTCGAGAAATTCGTGCTGCAGCTCGAGGCGCAGCTTGCCGACCGCGACGTGACGATCGAGCTCTCCGACGAGGCCACGCAATGGCTGATCGCCAACGGCTACGATGAGCTCATGGGTGCCCGCCCGATGGCGCGCGTGATTCAGGAGCACATCAAGAAGGCGCTGGCCGAGGAAGTGTTGTTCGGCCGCTTGAAGTCCGGCGGCCACGTCCGCGTCGTCGTCGTCACCGACGAGGCCGGCAACAGCAAACTCGGCTTCGAATATCCGCCGGAAGGCCCGGTGAAGCCGCGCCCGGAAAAGCTGCCGGAGCCCCGCCGCGCCAAGGCCAAGCGGCGTTCCTCGCCGCGGCGTAAGCCGCCCGGCGGTGGTGACGGCGATCCATCGCGCCGAGGCACCGTGCCGAAGGTGCCGTTGGTTAAAGTCTGATGGAATTCAGCCGGCGGGTTGTGTGACCCGCCGGTATCGTTTCAATTTCCACGCAAACCATAGTGCGAGAGCGGGAAGCGCCGCTGCCGCGGCAAGAAACAGCGGCGTTGCGCCGAGCCGATCGATGAAGAGCGCGCCGGTGGCGACGCCCGTCGTCTGGCCAACGAAGATCGCCGAGGAGAATAGGGCGACAGCAGTGCCGCGCGCTTGCGGGGTCATCTGCGTGGCATTGGTCTGCATGGTGTTGTGCAGCATGTAGAAACCCAGTCCGATCAGGATTGTCCCGATCGGCGCCAACCACCAGACCGGTGCGAGACAAAGCGCGACATAGCCGAAGGCGATAGTGAAGCCTCCGGCGATCGCGAGGCGGACCTGGCCAAGCCTGAGAACGAGCAGCTTGACCGCGGCGGCGTAGATCAGCCCGCCGACGCCGAAACAGCCGACGGTCAGGCCGATCAGCGTGAAACTGAGACCGAAGCGCAAGCGCAGGTAGGCGCCGATATAGGCGAAGGCGCCCCATAGCAGGGCGTTCTCGATGAAGGCCGCGATAATGACGATGCGCGCGAACGGTGTCGTCAGCACGGCGGCATAATCGGCGATGAAGCCGCGCGTGGTCTCGCCCGGATGGCTTGGTTCGCGAGTCAGCGGGTTGGTGAAGAGCTCATAGGCAAGCCCGACGGTCGCCAATGCGAACATGCCGGACAGGACGAAGAAAACGTTGCGCCAGCCGACGAGATCGCCGAGCACGCCGCCCGCGGCCTGGCCGAACAGCTGGCCGAGAATCTGCCCGGTGAGGTAGCGTCCCAGGATCGGCTGGCGAGCCTCATATGGCGTCACGTCGCCGATATAGGCCATGGAGATTGGGATGATCCAGCCGGCGGCCGCGCCGGTTGCCAGCCGAGTCAATGCGAGCTGCGGCAGCGAGCTCGCGATGCCGCACAAGGCCACCAGGACGGTGCCGATCGCACACATCACCGCGACCGCGCGGTATTTACCAAGGCGGTCGCCGAACGGGCCGATGACGAGCTGGATCGAGCCGTGGGCGATGGCATAGGAGGTCACCACCATGGCGGCGGCGCCCACCGTCGTGTGGAAGTCGCCGGCGATCTGCGGCAATAGCGAATCCGTCACCCGCACCTGCGCCTGGCTGGCGAAGCCCGCGACCGCAAGCAACATGATGGCGCGCGTCGGCGTTTTGCGTGGCAGCGATGCGGCGGATGTTATCGAGGCGGGCACGTTCAATCGAGGAGCCAGTGAGAGGGTGCGGCGTTGACAGTCCACGCAGGCCGGGCTTTTTAGCCCGCGCCATGGCGAATGCGAAATGATCGAAAACAGATACCAGCCCAGCGCGGTCGAGGGCCGCATCTACGAAGCCTGGGAAGAGGCCGGAGCGTTTCGCGCCGGCCGGCCGGAGCGCGCCAAGGCGGAGCCCTACTGCATCGTCATTCCGCCGCCGAACGTTACCGGTTCGCTGCATATGGGCCACGCGCTCAATAACACGTTGCAGGACATCCTTTGCCGCTTCGAGCGCATGCGCGGGCGTGACGTGCTGTGGCAGCCCGGCACCGATCACGCCGGCATCGCCACGCAGGCGGTGGTCGAGCGGCAATTGATGGAGCGCCAGGAGCCGTCAAGCCGCGCCATGGGCCGCGAAGCTTTCATCAAGCGCGTATGGGAATGGAAGGCTGAATCCGGCGGCACCATCATCAGCCAGCTCAAGCGGCTCGGTGCCTCGTGCGACTGGTCGCGCGAGCGCTTTACTATGGACGAAGGTCTTTCGCGCGCGGTGATGAAGGTGTTCGTCACGCTGTACCGCGAAGGCCTCATCTACAAGGACAAGCGGCTGGTCAATTGGGACCCGAAGCTGAAAACCGCGATCTCCGATCTCGAAGTGCAGCAGGTCGAGACCAAAGGCAGCCTTTGGTTCATCAAATATCCGATCGAAGGCGGCACCGATTTCATCACCGTCGCCACGACGCGACCGGAAACCATGCTTGGCGACGTCGCGGTCGCAGTCCATCCCGAAAATGCGAAACTAAAGCATCTGATCGGCGACTTCGCGCTGCTGCCGCTGGTCGGCCGGCGCATTCCGATCATCGGTGACGACTATGCCGATCCGGAAAAAGGCTCCGGCGCCGTCAAGATCACGCCGGCGCACGATTTCAACGACTTCGAGGTCGGCCGGCGGCACCATCTGCCGCTGATCAATATCTTCGACGCCGAGGCTCACCTCGATCTCAAAGACAATGCCGCGTTCCTCAAAGACGTGCCGCCGTCGCCGGAACTCGACGTGACGCTGGCGTCGCACGGCTTCGATCGTCTCGCGGTACGCAAGAAATTAGTCGAACGACTCGAGTCCGCGGGGCTCATCGAAAAGATCGAGCCGACCGCGCACGTGGTTCCGCACGGCGACCGCTCGGGCGCCGTGCTCGAGCCGTTTCTCACCGATCAATGGTATGTTGAGGCAAAGACATTCGCACAGCCGGCGATCGCGGCGGTGCGCGAAAGCAAGACAGTATTCATCCCGCCGCAATGGGAAGCGACCTTCTTCAACTGGATGGAAAACATCCAGCCGTGGTGCATTTCGCGGCAAATCTGGTGGGGCCATCAGATTCCAGCCTGGTACGGGCCGGATGGCAAAATCTTTGTCGCCGAAACCGAAGACGACGCCGTCGCCGATGCGCTCGCTCATTACACCGAGATCGAGGAGATCACGGTCCAGGAGGGTCATGACATCGCCGCCGATCCGGAGCGGCGCGCTCGCTTTGCCCGCGACTATATCAAACGCGACGAGGACGTGCTCGATACCTGGTTTTCGTCGGCGCTGTGGCCGTTCTCGACGCTCGGCTGGCCGGACAAAACGCCGGAGCTCAAGCGCTACTATCCGACCAGCACGCTGGTCACCGGCTTCGACATCATCTTCTTTTGGGTGGCGCGGATGATGATGATGGGATTGCACTTTATGGAAAAGGTGCCGTTCCACGACGTTTACATCCACGCGCTGGTGCGCGACGCGACCGGCGCCAAAATGTCGAAGTCAAAGGGCAACGTCATCGATCCCCTGGAACTGATCGATGAATACGGTGCCGACGCCTTGCGCTTTACGCTCGCCGCCATGGCGGCGCAGGGCCGTGATATAAAACTTTCTACGCAGCGCGTCGAAGGCTATCGCAATTTCGCGACCAAGCTGTGGAATGCGGCGCGCTTCGCCGAGATCAACGGCTGCGCGCGCGGTGCGAACTTCGATCCGAGCAAAGTGAAGGAAACGCTCAATCGCTGGATCGCGCACGAGACCGCGAAGGCCGGGCGAGAAGTCACGGCGGCGATCGAGGCATACAAATTCAACGAGGCGGCGAGCGCGATCTACCGCTTCGTCTGGAACATCTATTGCGACTGGTATCTCGAACTGATCAAGCCGGTTCTGACCGGTCCCGATGGCGCCGCCAAGAACGAAACGCGCGCCGCTGCGGCATGGGCGCTCGATGAGATTTTGAGGCTGCTCCATCCCTTCATGCCCTTCGTCACCGAGGAGCTTTGGCAGGTGACCGCCGAGCACGGTGCGAAGCGCCAACAGAGAATGTTGGCGCTGGCGTCCTGGCCGGATCTCGATGGCCTCGACGATGCCGATGCGGAGGCGGAAATCGGCTGGGTCGTCGATCTTGTCAGCGCCATCCGTTCGGTGCGTGTGGAAATGAACGTCGCGCCCGCAACGACGATGCCCTTGGTGCTCGCTAGCGCGTCACCGCAAACCGTAAAGCGCGCGCAGCGATGGACGGAATTCGTGCAGCGGCTCGCCAGGGTGGCCAACATTTCGTTTGCGGATTCGCCGCCGCGCGGCGCGGCACAACTAGTCGTGCGTGGCGAAGTAGCGGCGCTGCCGCTTGCTGGCGTCATCGACCTCGCCGCCGAAAGCGCGCGGCTGGCGAAGGAAATGGCCAGGGCCGACGCCGATATCGCGCGCGTCGATGCCAAGCTCGGCAATGCCAATTTCGTCGCTCGCGCGCCGGAAGAAGTAGTCGAGGAAGAAAAAGAAAAGCGCGAGGAGGCGCAGGCGCGCAAAGCCAAGATCGCCGAGGCGCTGGAGCGGCTCAAAGGCGCGGCGTAATCCACAAACGCATGCGGCGGTTGCTCAACGTTTCGTTGTGCGCAAAACTAGGACAGCCTTCAATAGCTCAATGCGCGGGGCTGACAGATGTCCGAGGAAGCACAGAACGTCGCTTTATTGCAGCAGGCTTATCAATTGTGGGCTGACAGCAAAGGCGCAAGTGCGAATGAGTGGCTGGCAATTTGTGCCGATAACATAAAATTCGGCTCGATCGCCGAGGGCGATTACGGAGCGGCCTATTTGGCCACGTACCGAAGTCGCGATCAGCTTCGGGATTATTTTGGCGGGCTCGAACGCGACTGGGACATGATCGAATTTGTGGTCAACGATTTCATCGCCCAAGGTGATCGCGTCGTCATGCTGGGAAGCTGTTCCTGGCGCTTCAAGCGCACTGGCAAGGTCGTGGCGACGCCGAAGGCTGATACCTGGCGGTTCGCCAACGGCAAGGCGATCGAATTCTACGAGTACTATGACACCGCGCAATTGCGTGATGCGGTCGCTTGAAGTCGCATGAGGATTTTTCTCGCCGGTGCGAGCGGGGCGATCGGGCGGCGGGTCACGCCGTTGCTATTTGCCGCCGGCCATGACGTTACTGGCATGACGCGCACGCCGGAAACGGCGCGTCAGCTCGAAGCCGTCGGCGTCCATGCCGTGATCGCCGATGTCTTTGACGCCGCTGCGCTCAAAGGCGCCGTGGTGCAGGCGCGTCCCGAAATCGTCATCCATCAATTGACCGATTTGCCCCGGGTGTTCGACGAAACACAGCTCGCGGCCGCCTATTCCCGCAACGCCCGTATCCGCACCAAGGGCACCCGCAATCTGATCGCTGCGTCGCAGGCCGCTTCAGTGCGACGCTTCATCGTGCAGAGCGTCGCGTTCGCATATGCGGCCGGCAAGGAGCCGTACGTCGAGACCGATCCGTTGAATGTCGCCGATGGTCCACGCGTGGTCACGGTCCGCGCCGCTGCCGACATGGAACAGCAAGTGCTGGAGTCCGGCATGGAATCTGTCGTGCTGCGCTACGGTTTGTTCTACGGCCCCGGCACCTGGACCGAGGGGCCGAGCTGGAAGCCGTCGCTCCACGTCGATGCCGCCGCTCACGCCGCACTGCTCGCGGTTGCGCGCGGGACGGGCGTCTACAATATCGCCGACGACGAAGGCACGGTCGCGATTGACAAGGCGCGACGGGAATTGGGTTTCGATCCGGCCTTCAGGATTCTCGCTTGAACGGCTTGCTGAGAAAGCGCGAGCCTTTTTCGCCGTAGCGCCACGGCTTTTCCACTGCTTTGGTGATGCCGATGCGCGGTCCGGTGACGATCTCCACCCGGCCCTCGCGGGCGAATAGTTCGAACGGCGGCGCGTCGAGCGCCATCCCGTTCTGCCGGTGGGTGATCTTCAACGCCTCGCACAGTCGGCCGGGGCCCGAGCACAGCAGCCGAATGTCGGATACCCCGCGCCGCCGTCGCATGGTGGCCAGCCCCGCGGTCGGCTCAAGCGCCCGGATGAGGACGGCGCTTGCCGAGCCCTCCCGCTCGCAGACGAAATTCACGCACCAGTGAATGCCGTAGGAGCGGTAGACGTAGACGTAGCCCGGCGGGCCGAACATGACCGCATTGCGGGCGGTTCGGCCGCGATAACTGTGTGCCGCCGGGTCGGTGTAGCGGTAGGCCTCGACCTCGACCAGCCGGCCGCCGACGCCGTCGACCAAGAGCGTCACGCCGATCAGATCCGGCGCCACTTCGTGGACGCTGCGGTTAAAGAAGCTGCGATCGAGGCGTTTGGGCACTCGCTATCGTCGCAAGGCCAGTGCCTCTTGGTAAACGGCGAGTTAACCCCATATCTGGCGAACCGGTGAATCTGTGGCTCCCGCGCCACAGCGCCGGAACATTTCACCTTACCGCACTGCACCCACGCCCAACGCCGCTTTTTGGCCATAGGATTTCTTGAAACGAGGGCCGCGGTCGCGAGGCGAGTCTAGGCCGCTGCGTAGTTCCGGTTTGCAACGCACACCGTTGCCGGCCGGATGAAAAGGGGCGAGGGGCCTTAGTTCGGGCCCGTAACGTATGGACGCCAAGACCAATCTGAAATCGCGGCTGCCAAGCCGGCACGCCACCGAGGGGCCCGAGCGGGCGCCGCACCGCGCGTTCTATTACGCGATGGGTCTGACCAAAGAGCAGATTCATCAGCCATTCATCGGCGTCGCCACCTGCTGGAACGAAGCCGCGCCCTGCAATATTGCGCTGATGCGCCAGGCCAAGGCGGTGAAGCTTGGGGTCGCCGCTGTCGGCGGCACACCACGCGAATTCTGCACCATCACTGTGACCGACGGCATCGCCATGGGTCACGAGGGCATGAAGTCTTCGCTTCCTTCGCGCGAGGTCATCGCCGATTCGGTTGAGTTGACCGTGCGCGGCCATTCCTATGATGCGCTAATCGGGGTCGCAGGCTGCGACAAGTCGCAGCCCGGCATGATGATGGCGATGTGCCGGCTCAACGTGCCGTCAATTTACATCTACGGCGGCTCGATCCTGCCCGGGACCTTCAAGGGCCAGCCCGTCACCATCCAGGACGTCTATGAGGCGGTGGGCAAGCATTCGATCGGCGCGATGTCCGATCCCGATCTCGAGACGCTCGAGCAGAATGCCTGTCCGTCGGCCGGCGCCTGTGGCGCGCAATTTACCGCCAACACCATGGCGACGGTGTCGGAGGCCATCGGTCTGGCTTTGCCGTACTCCTCTGGAGCTCCGGCGCCGTATGAGATTCGCGACAAGTTCTGCATGCTGGCGGGCGAGATGATCATGGATCTGATCGTCAAGAACATCCGCCCGCGCGACATCGTCACCCGCAAGGCCTTGGAAAATGCCGCGGCCGTCGTCGCGGCGACCGGCGGCTCGACCAATGCGGCGCTGCATTTGCCGGCGATCGCCAACGAATGCGGCATCAAGTTTGATCTCTTCGACGTCGCCGAAGTCTTGAAAAGAACACCCTATATCGCGGATTTGAAACCGTCCGGCCGTTATGTCGCCAAGGACATGTTCGAAGCTGGCGGAGTTCCGCTTCTGATGAAGACGCTGCTCGACCATGGCTACCTCCATGGCGATTGCCTCACCGTCACCGGCCGGACCATCGCCGAGAACCTCAAATCGGTGAAGTGGAACCCGGATCAGGCCGTCGTCTATCCGGCCAACAAGCCGATCCTGCCGACCGGCGGCGTTATCGGCCTCAAAGGCAATCTCGCGCCCGAAGGTGCCATTGTGAAAGTCGCCGGTATGGAGCGCTTGCAGTTTTCCGGTCCAGCGCGCTGCTTCGACGGCGAGGAGGCCTGCTTCGAGGCGGTCAAACACAAGAAGTACAAGGAAGGCGACGTTCTCGTGATCCGCTACGAGGGGCCGAAGGGCGGCCCCGGTATGCGGGAAATGCTGTCGACCACCGCCGCGCTCTACGGTCAGGGCATGGGTGGCAAAGTCGCGCTGATCACCGACGGCCGCTTCTCTGGCGCCACGCGCGGATTCTGCGTCGGTCATGTCGGCCCGGAAGCGGCGGTCGGTGGCCCAATCGGACTTCTCCGCGACGGCGACATCATCAAGCTCGACGGCGAGAAGGGAACGCTCGAGGTCGAGCTGACCAAAGAAGAGCTCGATCGCCGGCGCAAGGACTGGAAGCCGCGCGAAGGCGAATTCGGTTCCGGCTATTTATGGAAATACACCCAGCAGGTGGGATCGGCCCGTGGCGGCGCCGTCACTCATCCGGGCGCAGCCGCAGAGAAGTCGAGCTATGCAGATATCTAGCGGCATAGCGCGCGTCGCGACCGGCGCCGTGGCGGCGAGCCTGGCCGGCGGGCTGTGTCTCCTTCTCGGCTTGAACGGCCATGCGCTCGATCGCGCCTTGGCGTTCGACGGCACCACGTCGCCGGCAACCGCGTCGCTGACGCCGGGCGACGGCTTGCGTCAGGGCGTGCCGGTGCCGCAGAGCGGGGCGAAAACGAACTCGCTCACGGCGCTGCAATACGCCGCCGATCAGGGCGAGCCGGTTGCGCAATGGAAGCTCGGCCGCATGTACGCCATCGGTGACGGCGTGCCGCGTGACGACCTGCGCGCATTCAATTATTTCAGCGCCATCGCCAATACCCATCCGGACGAGACGCCGGGCACGCCGGAGGCGCGGTTCGTCGCCAATGCGTTCGTCGCGCTGGGGCATTACTACCTCAACGGCATTGCCAATACGAAAGTTGTCGCCGATCCGGCGCGCGCGCGCGACATGTTCAGCTATGCCGCGACTTATTTCGGCGACGCCGACGCGCAATATGAGCTCGGGCGGCTCTACCTCACCGCGGCGCCGGGCGATCCGCACCAGGCAGCGCGCTGGTTCCAGCTCGCTGCGACCAAGGGCCATTGCCGTGCCGAAGTGGCGCTGGGCGACATGTTGTTCGAGGGCCAGGCGGTGCCGCGGCAGGCCGCGCGCGGCCTGATGTGGCTCACGCTCGGTCGCGACTGCGCTGGGTTAGACGATAGTTTCGCCAAGCCGCTCTATGACGAAGCCTTCCAGCGCGCCAGCGACGACGAACGCGCCATGGCGCTGGTTTATCTGGAAGACTGGCTCAAGGGCCGCCGCGACTGACTTAAGACGGCAAAATCTCTGATAGGCTTGAATAGCTAGTGCAATTAAGCTATTTTAGCTGAATGAAAAAAGTCAGCATCACTGACGCCAAGAACGGTCTTAGCGCCCTCATCGACAGCCTCAAGGGTGGTTCGCGGGTTCTAATCGTCGACCGCGGTCGGCCGGTCGCGCGTCTCGAACCGGTAACGAGTGACGGTGAGGGCGAAAAGGACGGTCGGCTGTCGCGGCTGGTTCGCGACGGTGTCGTCCGGCCGGGCCGCGTTGCGCTGCCGCGATCGCTGTTCTCCGATCAACTCCCTCGTGCAAAGGGCGACGCGTCGGTCGTGACCGCTCTTATCGAGGACCGGCGGGAGGGCCGGTGAAATTCTGGGATGCCTCGGCGATCGTGCCGCTGCTCGTTGCCGAGACATCGAGCCGGCGCTTGCAGTTGCTGGCGGCGAAGGATTCCGCCCTGCTCGTGTGGTGGGGCTCTGAGGTCGAGTGCGTTTCGGCTTTGGCGCGGCGCGAACGCGACGGCGCACTGGAGGGCAATTCGATCGCGAGCGCGCTCCAGAGGTTGCGGCAGTTCGCGGATGCTTGGCATGAGATCGATCCGAGCGACGCCATTCGTGAAACGGCAGAGCGATTTCTGCGCGTTCATCCGCTGCGCGCCGCTGACGCGCTACAACTGGCCGCGGCATTCGCCGCTGCAGAGCAGCGACCGACTTCGCTGGAAATCGTGACCCTCGACGACCGTTTTGCCGAGGCGGCGCGCAAGGAAGGCTTCGTTGTTGTCGATCTGGCGGAGAGCTAAGGCTGGCGGGGATTGGGCAACTGCCGAATAGTAATAAGGATTCTGCCTCTTTCGCTACTCGCTACTTCGCTTCGATATCCAGATCGATCCACACCGGCACATGATCAGACGGCTTCTCCCATGTGCGCACATGGCGGTCGATGCCGGCATCCTCAAGCTTGTCGGCCGCCAGCGGCGACAGCAGCAGATGATCGATGCGGATGCCGTTGTTCTTCTGCCAGGCGCCGGCCTGATAATCCCAGAACGTGTACAGGCCGGGATCGTCGCTGGTCGCGCGCACGGCATCGGTGAGCCCGAGATTGACCAGCGCGCGGAATTCATCGCGGGTCTGCGGTAAAAACAATGCGTCGCCGGTCCAGGCCTGCGGATTTTTCGCGTCCGCCACGGTCGGGATGACGTTGTAGTCGCCGGCCATGATCAGCGGCTCCTCCAGCAAAAGCCGCTCGCGCGCGTAAGCGGCGAGCCGTTTCATCCAGCCGAGTTTGTAGGTGTATTTTTCGGTGTCCGGCGGGTTGCCGTTGGGCAGATAGATGCTGGCGACCCGCAGCGCGCCGTTTGCGGTCGAGACGACGCCTTCGATGAAACGGGCGTGATCGTCCTGATCGTCGCCCGGCAGACCGGCATTGACTTCGTCGAACGGAAATTTTGACAGCAGTGCGACACCGTTGAACGTCTTCTGCCCGTGGACGGCGACGTTATAGCCGGCGCTTTCGAATTCCATCCGCGGAAATGCGTCGTCCACGCACTTGATTTCTTGCAGGCAAACGATGTCGGGCTTGCGCTCGCCAAGCCAGATCAGCGCCGAATCGAGGCGTTGCTTGATCGAATTGACGTTCCAGGTGGCGATCCGCACGGGCTAACGCCCTATTTTAGTTGGGGCATGATCTTATCCGAAAACCGGAAGTCCACTTTTCGGGATCATGCCCTAAAGCGCGAAGCTGGTACCGCAGCCGCAGGAGGCCGTCGCCTTCGGATTGTTGATCTTGAACGACGAGCCGATCAGATCGTCGACGAAATCGATTTCCGAGCCGGCCATGTAATTGAGCGAAACCGGATCGATCAGCACCGTGGCGCCGCTTCGCTCGATGACGATGTCATCGTCGGCCCGGCTCTTCTCGGTGTCGAACTTGTATTGAAAGCCGGAGCAGCCGCCGCCCTCGACGGAGACGCGCAGCATGGTGCCGGCGGGCTCCTTGCTCAGAATCTCGCCGATCTTTTTCGCCGCCCGTTCGGTCACGATGACGTTGGTAGTCATTTTCGCTCCGCCGGCAGTTTGCGCCAATTGCAACACTAGCGTCATGATAGTTAAGTGCGCCCCAAGCGAAGGTCAATTGCTGGCCGGGCGATGTGATGGATACAGCGGCTAACCGCGCACTTTATGCCTGCGATCCGGAGCACAGCCGGGGCCGGCTTCATGCCGAGGCCGCGAGCAAGAGCCGTAGCGCCTTCCGCCGCGACTGCGACCGCATCATTCACTCGACCGCCTTTCGCCGGCTCAAGCACAAGACCCAGGTCTTCGTGTTCGACGAGGGCGATCATTACCGCACGCGGCTCACCCATACGCTCGAAGTCGCGCAGGTGGCGCGGGCGCTGGCCCGGCGGCTGCGGCTCGACGAAGATTTGGCCGAGGCGCTGGCGCTCGCCCACGACCTTGGCCATCCGCCGTTCGGCCATGCCGGCGAGCGCGCGCTCGACGCCTGCCTCGATGCCTTCGGCGGCTTCGACCACAATGCGCAGACCTTGCGAGTCGTCACCGCGCTGGAACGGCGCTATCCGGGCTTCGACGGCCTCGATCTGACCTGGGAAACGCTCGAAGGCCTGGTCAAGCACAACGGCCCGCTGACTGACCGCGGCGGCGCGCCGCTTGAGCGTTATCGCGCGCGCGGCGTGCCAGTGACGATCCTCGATTATGTGAAGCTGCAGGATCTCCAACTGTGGAGCTTCGCCGGGGCCGAAGCGCAGATCGCCGCTGTGGCCGATGACATCGCCTACGACGCCCACGACATCGACGACGGGTTGCGTGCCGAGCTGTTCACCGCAAACGACATCGCCGCGGTTCCGCTGCCGGGCAAAATCATCGGCGAAATTCGCGCCGCCCATCCGAGTCTCGACAACGACCGTGTTGTCCATGAGCTGATCCGGCAATTGATCGGCTGCCTCATCGACGATGTCGTTGCTGAAACCAGCCGCCGGCTCGCTTTGCTGGCGCCGCGCTCGGCCGACGACGTGCGGCGCGCCGCCTCTGCGATTGCGGGCTTCTCACCGAAGACCGGGGAAGCGGATCGTGCCATCAAAGATTTCCTGAAGCCGCACATGTACCGGCACGCCCGCGTGATGCGGGTGATGGATCAGGCGGCCGGCGTGGTGCGCGACCTGTTCGCTCGCTACAGCGCCGCGCCCGGCGACCTGCCGGCGGAGTGGCAAGAGGGGCTTACGGGTCTCGATGCGGCGTCGCGGGCGCGACGCATCGCCGATTTCATCGCCGGCATGACCGATCGTTTTGCGCTTGCCGAGCACGCCCGGCTCTTTGACTCGACGCCCGAATTGCGTTAGGCGCGCGGCGCCTATAGCGACCAAACATGCTCACAAAAAACATTTTCGCCGAATTGCTAGCGCGTGTTCGCGACGCCAACGACGCGCTGATTGCCGCGGGCGAGATGCCGGCTGGCATCGACCAATCGCGCGTCACCGTCGAGCCGCCGCGCGATGCGTCACATGGCGATATTTCCACCAATGCGGCGATGGTGCTCGCCAAGGACGCCGGGAAGAAGCCGCGCGACCTCGCAGAAGCGCTTGTGCAGAAACTTCGCGCGGATGCCCTCGTCGCCGAGGTCGACGTCGCCGGCCCCGGTTTCATCAATCTTACACTCAAGCCAGCGGCCTGGGTCGAAGCCTTGCGCAGCGCGGTCAAGCTCGGTCCGGTTTTTGGCAAAAGCGACATCGGCGCGGCAAAGCCGGTGAACGTCGAATATGTCTCGGCCAATCCGACCGGGCCGATGCATGTCGGGCACTGCCGCGGCGCAGTATTCGGCGACGCGCTGGCGAGCCTGCTCGCTTTCACCGGATTCAAAGTCACGCGCGAGTACTACATCAATGATGCCGGGGTGCAGGTCGACCAGCTCGCGCGATCTGCATTCTTGCGCTATCGCGAAGCACTCGGTGAAAATATCGGTGCAATTCCCGAAGGGCTTTATCCGGGTGATTACCTAAAGCGCGTTGGATGGGATTTAAAGCAGATATTTGGCGCCGTGTTATTGACTCAACCTGAGTTGGAGTGGCTTCCGATCGTTCGGCAGACGGCCGTCGAGAGAATGCTTGTACGGATCCTCGAGGATCTCGACGCCCTTAAAATTCAATTTGACGTCTTCTTTTCGGAGAAATCTCTATCTGAGGGAATTTTGCAGTTTTCACCGCAAACCGGGCGGCCGTTTTTCTACTGCGCGAAGGATTCCTACGACTTGATGGAGGGCCCGGTTGGGGGAATCCGAACATATCTTACACGCCGCGCAGCTACCGTCTCCGAAGGAGGTGTTGCGATCTTTGGATTTGACGAGCGTCTACCTCCGGGAAAACTGCGGGAGTCTGACTTTCTGGGCACGACTCTGCGAGAGTTGCGAAACAAAAACCTAATTTACGAAGGTCGCCTCCCGCCGCCCAAAGGGGCGCCAGTCGAAGATTGGGAAGACCGCGAACAGACTTTGTTTCGCTCCAAAGCGTTCGGCGACGACGTCGATCGGCCGCTGAAGAAGTCCGACGGCTCGTACACCTATTTCGCGTCCGATATCGCCTATCACCGTTCCAAGCTGGAACGCGGCTTTCGCACTCTGATCGACGTATGGGGTGCCGACCACGCCGGCTATATCAAGCGCATGCAGGCGGCGGTCGCGGCACTGAGCGATCGCAGAGCCGAGTTCGACGTCAAAGTCGTGCAGCTCGTCAAGCTTATGCGCGCCGGCACGCCGGTCACAATGTCGAAGCGGGCGGGGGAGTTCGTCACTTTACGTCAAGTGGTGGACGAGGTGGGACCCGATGCGGTCCGCTTCATGATGCTGTTTCGCAAGAACGACGCAGTCCTCGAATTCGATCTCGCCAAAGTGCGCGAACAGTCGCGCGACAATCCGGTATTTTATGTCCAGTACGGCCACGCTCGCGCGCAATCGGTGTTTCGCAACGCCAGGGCAGCGTTTCCCGACCTGCCGGCGGACATCACGAGCTTGGCCGATAGCACTAACCTCGCCGCACTTTCCGATCCTGCGGAACTCGCTCTGATGCGGCGAATTGCGCTCTATCCGCGAATCGTGGAGGCGGCTTCATTGGCGCACGAACCGCACCGGGTCGCGTTTTATTTGTTCGATCTGGCGTCCGAGTTTCACGCGCTTTACACGCAGGGCAATGCCTCGCCACATTTACGCTTCATTATCCAAGATGATCCAGAACTAACCAAGGCACGGCTTGTGCTCGTACAAGGCGTCGCTACCGTACTTAAGTCGGGACTGACGCTGCTTGGGGTCGCTGCGCCCGACGAGATGCGGTAATTGCCGCCGCCGTTTTGGGCGAGTAAGCCGCGATGGTCGTGGCGGGGTTCCGGGGCAAACCTTAGTATCGCGTGACGCCTGATTGGGGCGAACTTCATGGCTGACAGCAATTTCCGGCCCTACCGCAGCCGCGATCCGCTACCGCCGCGCAGCGCGGAGGCCCCCGCACGCGCTCAGCCCGACGATCCGCTGGCCGAACTGGCGCGGCTGATCGGCCAGAGCGATCCGGTGGACGACTATGACCGCGGCGCGCGCAACAGCACGGCCCCTGCGTTCGATGAGCCGACTGCCGGCGACTGGGCGGCCGACGATCGTTACGCGGAGCCCAGTGAAGCTGCCGGCGAGGCGTATGACTCACGCTACGATGAGCGTTACGCGCCGCCGCCGCGGCCCGAACCTCCAGAGCCGCACTTCGAGATGCCACGCCAAAGCGACCGCGGCTACGCTGCGCAACCGCCGCCGCCGGCGCGTTACCGCGGCCAGCAGGAAGCGCAGCAAGCGCTTGCCCGCCCGCTGCCGTCCTTCCTGCCGCGAATGCGCGACGACCGCCATGATTACGACGATCAGGCGGAAGATGGTGGCGCGGACGATCAGGCTTACGCTGCGGATGACTACGAGGATGAAGCGCCGCGCCGGCGAAGCGGCTTCGTGGTCATTGCGATGGTGCTCGGATTAGCCGTGCTCGGAACGGCGGGGGCGTTCGCTTATCGCGCTATGTTCGGCGGATCGATGCTGCCGACGTTGCCGCCAATCATCAAAGCGGATGATGGGCCGAACAAGATCGTCCCCAATACGAATAATGCAAACGCGTTGGCTCCCCAGGACGCCAGCAATTCCAATTCGGGCGAGAAGCTCGTTTCCCGGCAGGAGCAGCCGGTTGACATGCCAGCGTCGGTGAATCCCGCGCCGCGTGTCGTCTCGACCATTCCGATCTTCCCCGATCCGAATTCGGCCCAGGCAGGCAATGTGCCGCCTCCGCCGGCTCCCGCCGCGTCGGGGTCGGTGGCTCCGATGGCCAGTGCACCGCCGCCAGCGCCGATCGCCGCGCCGTCTCCTTCCGCCGTCGCGGCAGCGGCACCGATGGGCTTGCCCGCGCCGAAGAAGATTCACACCGTTGCCGTTACGCCCGATCAAATGGGCGGCCCCGGGCCCAACGTAGCCTCCACCGCCCAAATGCCGGTGACGCAAAACGCTCTGGCGTCGGCGCCGCGTTCCGTCAGGCCCATGCCTGCCGCGCCCAGGGTCGATTCAAACGCGCCGCTTTCGATCGTGCCGGGGCAGGCAGACGCGCCGCCGCCGCCCGCACCGGCGCGCACCCGCACCGCGATGACGGAACCGGTGCCGGTCGCTCCGAGGGCCGGAAGCGAAGCAGCTACTCCGTCGGCATCTGGCGGCTATGCGGTTCAGGTCACGTCGCAGCGCAGCGCCGCCGAGGCGAAATCCGCATTCCAGGCGCTTGCCGCGAAATATCCCGATCAGCTCGGCGGCCATCAGCCGATCGTGAAGCGCGCCGACCTCGGCGACAAAGGCATCTATTACCGCGCGCTGGTCGGTCCGTTTGCCTCGATGGAACAGGCTGCCGGAATGTGCTCGAACCTCAAGGCCGCCGGGGGCAACTGCATCATCCAGAAGAATTAACAGCCGCGCTTGACCCTTTCGCTCGCCGCAAGTTAAGCGGCTGGGGATGCGCGCCTTTATCACCGGTGTGGCGGGACCCGCGCTGACGGGCGTCGAGCAGCAATTCCTCAAAGATGCGAAGCCTTGGGGACTTATCGTCTTCAAGCGCAATATCGCCGACCCGGTCTCCTTGCGCCGCCTGATCGAAGACTTTCGCGCGTGTGTCGGCTGGCAAGCGCCGGTGCTGATCGACCAGGAAGGCGGCCGGGTGCAACGCTTGGGGCCGCCACATTGGCTGGCTTATCCGCCGGGCGCGGCCTATGGCGCGCTCTACGACAGCGACCGTGAAACCGGCCTCGCCGCGGCGCGCTTGGGCGCGCGCCTCATTGCCGCCGACCTTGCCGCGTCAGGCATCGATGTCGATTGCATCCCGCTCGCCGACCTGCCGGTTCCGGGCGCCGATCAAATCATCGGCGACCGCGCCTATGGCACGACGCCCGATAAGGTGGCGGCCATTGCCGGTGCGGTCGCGGCCGGGCTTCTGGAGGGCGGGGTTTTACCGGTCCTCAAGCACATCCCCGGCCATGGCCGCGCTACCGCCGATAGCCACCATAGCCTCCCGGTG
>Ga0181537_10000425_pt1 | contig 39724 bp, 34 predicted proteins | sample PEATcosm2014_Bin_39_FD_119765 | JGI IMG/M metagenome (GOLD analysis project Ga0181537, IMG submission 119765) | Peatland microbial communities from MTU Mesocosm Facility, Houghton, MI, USA - PEATcosm2014_Bin23_10_metaG | ecosystem: Environmental > Terrestrial > Soil > Wetlands > Peat | place... | reverse complement strand
CGCTGCTGCGCACCAGCGTCATCGCGACGTGGTGCTTTATCTTTATCGGCGTGATCCGCGAATTGTCGGCGACGATCATGCTGACGACCGCGAACACCAAGGTGGTCTCGGTGATTATCTACGACCTCAATGAAAGCGGCGATCTCGGCGCGATCTCGGTCATGGGAATAACCCTGCTAGCGATCACCTTCGCGGTCGTGCTCGTCGCCAACCGCCTGCCGGTGCTGGGTCGCGCTCCGCCGCGGCTCGGCTAGGGGGTGCCCAGCAAGGCGCTGCGGAAACGCACGCGGCAGCTGGCGGGATCGAAATTGCGCTTGTAGGCGGGCGGCTCGGCCGGCGCGACGCGCAGCACGACAAAGGCGGCGCCATTGCCTTCGCGCAGCAGCCGTGCGCCGTCGGCGATCTCCGATTCGGCGGCGACCGTGCGCGTGCGCTGGATGCCCGAACCGATCGCGATCTTTTCGAGGTCGACGCCAAGGCTGGTATGGCTCTTCTGCCAGCCGGTCTCGCCGTAATGGCCATTGTCGACGACGAGGATCGACAGATTGGCCGGGTTCAACACCGCGATCGTCGCCAGTGCCCCGACATTCATCAGGATCTCGCCGTCGCCGGTCGCGACCAGCACCCGCTTGTCGGGCCGCGCCAGCGCGAGCCCCAGCCCGATCATCGCCGCCCCGCCCATCGCACCGGCCATCGTGTAAATCTGCGCGCCGTCATGGGTCAGCGCGGCGATGTCACGCGCCGTGCCGGCAAGGCCCGTGACGATCAGAAAATCTGACGGATTGCCGATCAGAGCCGGAACCGCCTCGCAACGGTCGAGAACAAAGCCGGCGGCCATCGCCGCGGCGACATCAACCCCCTGCGGATAGCGCATCGCCATTCAAACCACTCCCTAAAACGCCTTCGCGCCAAGCAATTTTTGCGTCAGCAGCACCGCGACCCCATTGCCGCCTTGAAACGCCATGGTCAGCGCCGCTTCGACCGTCGGGACCACATCTTGCGGCGCCTCGACACGCAGGCAGATGATCCCCATCGCCTCCAGCACCGGCTCGACCGCCTGGCCCATCGGGAACTGCCACGGGTTCCCCTCGCCAAAATCGCCGCGCATGCTGAGCAATGTCAGAAATGGAAACCGGCCGCCTTTGACCAGGGACAGCATGTTGATGCAATTGCCGGCGCCGCTCGATTGCATCAGAAGGACGCCGCGCGCGCCGCCGAGATCGGCCCCGGCGAGCAACGCCACCCCTTCCTCCTCGGTCGTCAACGCCACCGAATGAACACCGGGGTCGGCCAGCGAGCGGTCGATCAGGATGCGATGACCGGCATCCGGCACATAGGCGAACTGCGTCACGTTATGGCGGCGCAATAGATCATAAAGTGCGTCCTGCCACCGCTCGCCGACATCCGCGGCCATTTGTCGAACTCCTCCCGCAAAACCGGCCGCACGGTCGCGCCAATGGCGCGGAAAGGCAACCCCAAACGCCGGTTGCGAGGGGTTTCGTCGCGGTTTACTGATCGGTGCAGCCGGCCCCGGCATGATGGCTTTGGTTCAGCTAGAATGGCATTGCTCGAACGCCTGGGAAGATTGCTCGATCGTCGCCGCGTGCTGGCCTATTCAGCGATGCTGCTGGCGGCCGAAATCATCGTTTCCGGCTATCTGGTCGCCGCCTCGTATGGCGTGTTCCGGCCGACCAGCGGGCCCGTCACCACCGATTTTGTCAGCTTCTACGCCGCCGGCAGCCTTGCCGATTCCGATGCGCCCGAACGCGCCTATCATCCGGCCGACCACTTTCGCGCCGAGCAGCAGGCGCGCGAACCGGGCATCGAATACAATTACTTCTATTACCCGCCGGTCTTTTTGTTGCTGTGCGCCGTACTGGCGCGCCTTCCCTACATCGTCGCCTTCTTTATCTTTGAAGGGGTAACGCTCGCTCTCTTTCTGCTGGTCATGACGAAGATTCTCGGGGAGGCAGGCTGGGCGCCGATCGTCATAGTCTTGGCCTTTCCCGTCGTCTTTTGGAATTTCGGGTGGGGACAGAACGGCTTTCTGACCGCGGGGCTGATAGGTGCCGGAACCTTGCTGCTCGATCGACGGCCGATCCTGGCGGGTCTGCTGTTCGGTGCGGTGTGCTACAAGCCGCATTTCGGGCTGCTGATCCCGGTCGCCCTGGCGAGCGGACGCCATTGGCGCGCCTTCGCCGCGGCCAGCGTATCAGTGATCGCATTGGTGGTATTGTCGGTGGCTGTGTTCGGCACCGCGACATGGCGGGATTTTTTTACCTCCGCTCTTGCCTCGCACGCGACCTATGAGACCGGTGGCGCCAAGTTTTCGGCCTACGTGACCCCCTTTGGCGCCGTCATGCTCATTGGCGGAAGCTTGGCGGTCGCTTATGCGGTCCAGGCTGTCGCGGCGATCGCGGCCATCAGCCTTGTCGTGTTCATATGGTCCCGCGGGCTGAGTCTGCCCCTTCGGGCCGCCACCCTGATCGCCGCGACGCTTGTCGCGGTTCCCTTGGCGCTGTTCTACGATCTGCTGCTGGCCGCGATCGCCGTAGCTTGGTTGTGCCGCTCTGAGAATGGGCTCAGGCCGACCGAGCGGGCGGTCTTAGCGGCGTGCTATCTGGTCTTCGTCTATCCCGTGGACATCGCGCGCGTGCTGCATCTGCCGATCGCGCCCGCCGCGGCGTTTGCGGTCCTGATCATCACGGCGAGCCACGCCTTTCGCGAAGTTCAGAACGAGCGACGTCTCTCAGCATAGCAGGTGTTTATCCTGTGGCGATCGGCGTATCCTGACGGTGAGGATCGCCAAAGAAACAGGAGTGCGCGATGAAGGTCAGGATCGATTGGTGCAAGCCCTGAAACTATGAGCCGCGCGCCCTCCGTGCGAGGGCATTATTGGAGCAGAAATACGGTGCTGATGTCGAGTTGGTGCCGGGTGTCGCCGGGGTGTTCGACATCACCGTCGACGGGCAGCTGAAGTTTTCCAAAAAGCAGACCGGCCGTTTTCCAACCGATGACGAGGTTCTCGCGACCGGTATGTCGTAATGCGCATGAGGACGTCCGGCGAGCCGTCAATGGGCGGCGCGCCGGGCGATCCATGTCGGCGCGGAAGGTCCGCCGCAACAATCCGACATTTTCGATAATCCTTCCTTTGTCCGCCGTTGTTTAACGGTTTGGAAAGTGTTTGGCCGCATGCTCGCGCCGTCAGCCCCCCTAGGAGGATTTTTATGTTCACGAGCATCATCAAGCTCCTGAGAAACGAGGACGGAGCAACCGCGATCGAGTATGGTCTGATCGCAGCGTTGATCGCCGTCGCCGCCGTGACCGTGATGGGCACCGTCGGCACCAACCTCAGCGGCACGTTCAATTCGATCGCGACCAAGCTCTAAGCTTCGGGCGCAAACCCGAAAACGCCCGGCGGTACCGCGGTACCGCCGGGCGTTTGTCGTTTAGGTACGGAAAAACCGCCGCCTCAGGCGGCGGTTTTAAATATGAAATCTCCCGATAAAAGGCGCCGACTAGGCGCCTTTTTATTATCCGCGATCGCCTCAGTGAGAAAGATAGGCTGACTGGACCGCGCTGGTGAACAACGCCGCCATCGCCGCGGTAATGTCACCGCCGGTGTCGACTTGGAAAAACAAACCTGGCGATGCGCAAGCCTGCAGGGTCGGCGCGATGTTGGACTGAATCGGCGCAATGTAGCTATTATACCAGGCGTTGGTCGGCAACGGGTAATACACCGTATAGAGTACCGCGATGCGAATGCCACGATTCTTGATTGTATTGCACATGGCGTTATTCATCGCATAGGTGCGGACACCGCTGACGTTTTCGTCCTCGACACCATCGGTCACCAAAAACAGCACTTCCTGGGGCGTATCGCCCGCTGCGCTCGTGCCGTTGCCGGGATTAGGCATCAGCGCGTTGATATCGGCAAACGCGGTATCGTAATTGGTGTCGGTATCATTGTTGTTGTTGCTGCTGGTGAGGTTGTTGTTCGAATACACCTCAAGCATCGCGATGTTCCCGGCCGAAGCCTGCGCCGTGCTGAGGCTTGAGGTCAAAGCCTGGATCGTGTTGAAATTGACATCAAACGTATTGATGGCCACCCGATACTGCGCGGAGTTTGACTGCTCGGTCGTTTTCGCCGTGCTCATCAGGCTCTGTGTCGCCGCGGCGACGTTGTCGATGCGCAGCGTTACCCCAAGGCTTCGCGCCAGCGCATAGTTGTCCTCGCCGCCGGGATTGCCAAGGCTGTCGGACGAGGGGTGCGATTCATGACAGGCAAAGGCGCAACCGCCTTGCGATGTGGTGTTGGCGACCATCGTGTTGATGCCGGACTGTGTCGCCGCGATTGCCATCGACGGCGACGAATCCAGTAGCATGTAGAAATCGATATTCGGGTTGCTCGGGCCGTTCGCAGTCGCCGTCACCGTCACCGGAATCGTGTTTTCAAACAATCCGGTAAAAGTCGAGTTGATCGTCGCGCTCGCGTTGACGGTCACCGTCCAGGGAGCCGACTGGCTGACCGAGACGCTCGACGTCACGCCGTTATTGGTCGGCAGATTGGCGGTCGCGTTCTTCATGTAGTTTGTCGCCGCAGTGGTAGCCTCGCTCGAATAACCGTTGTTGAGATAAAGGGCGGCGCCCGCGATCGCGGCGGAGTCGACAGCGCCCTGCAGGTCCGATTTGAAGTTGAGACCGCGAGCGAAGTCGACCCCGACCCCGGTCGCCGTGCCAAGTGCCAGCATGCCGACGGCCATCAGGACAAACGGCGAGCCGTTTGTGTCGCGCAGCACGGCCTGAACCAGCCCGCGCAATTCGCCTCGGATCTTCCGAGCGATAGGTTCGCGACGTACGAACGCCCGATCGACCGAGGATCGCCGACGAAACTCGAACAGCTTGATCACCGCACACCGGGGAAACTGTGGGTTACAACGCGCCATTGAAGCCGTAGGCGCTTTAAAAAAAGTTAAAACTTGGCCAACTCAGCTGCAGGTCTCAGATCCGCTCGCCGGCGGGCACGGCGTCCCTTTGGTAAAGGCCGGGGGCAACAGATTACGCGGCTCTTGGGCGACCTGGGCCGTGATCACGATCGGCGTGGTAATAAAGTAGTTGAGCAGCGAGGTGTAGGTATAGCTTGCCTGCACGACGATCGTGCTGCTGTTCGCCGATCCGAGCCCGTTGACAAAATTCGCCGCATTGGAAATCGCCGCGGCACCGCCGCGCTGAATCTGCCACGACACGGTCGGGTTGGCGCCGTTGCTGTCATAATAGACGTTGGCGATCGCGATGCCGAGATTGCTGCCCGTGCTGGGCGTCATAACCAGCTGACCGGCAATATAATAATTGTTGAAATCGGTATTGCCGACGCCGCCCTGCGCGATCGATGTCTGGCCGACCAGATCGGCGACCGTATTGGCGACGTCGACGACCTTCATGTAGCAGATGACCCCCTGCGTCACCTCATAAAGGCCGAACACCATCATGCACATGACCGGCAGCACAAAGGCAAACTCGATCGCCACCGTCGCGCGGCAATCGCGCAGGAGCCGGGTGAACCGATGCCGAAGGCGAGCGCCAAAGGCGGGCATGTGTAGCGGCATCAATAGGGCTCGTTCTGGAAGACTACCGTCGACATCAGCAGCGCGGTGCTTGAACTGCCGCCGACCAGCCCGCCAATCCACGGCGTAAAAAAGGGATAATTATAGGTTACGGTCACCGCCACGATCTGGCCTTGCGTGCCCGGGCTAAACCCCGAACTGACGTAAGTGCCGTTGGCGTTGCGGGTCGGCGGGGTGTTGACCGCGGTCTGGGCCGATGTCCAATCATTGAACACCAGCGACTGGTAGATGATGTTGCCGCAGCCGATCAACGAGCCGACGTCATTGCACAGCAAGGTCTGGAATGTGCTGGTCGGGTTCGCCGAGGTCTGCACCTGACCGGTGCGGATCAGCCGAGCAGCGTCACGCGCCGCGTTATCGAGCACCGACTGCACGAACAGCATGTAGCCGAATTCGAACGACGCCAGCAGCATCAGCATAAAGCTCGATCCCACCAGGGCGAATTCTATCGCTGCGGCGCCGCTGGCATCGATCGCCGCGAGCCAGCGCTTTATCGAGCCAAACAGCCTCACCTACCAACCTCCCGGGCGCGGTTTGCCCCGAGGATTCGCTGCGCGCCGCCCCTCGAGCGGCGGCATGGGAGGCTAACCGCCCGTCTTTAAGAAAGGGTTACGAGACGTTTCCGCCGGAATGTGGGAATCGGCGTTAATTATGTGTTCGTTAATCACTGTTAGCGAAGATGCCGGTGACCGAACCGCCGGAAGACCGTAATGCCCGCATGGCCTCGCTCGCTGATCAAGAGAGCCGACGCCACCAGGACATGCTGCCGCGCGGCGAAGGCGCGCTACAGCTAATTGCGCGGGAGAGGGTACATGGCGCTGCACCTACAATTCGCTGCGCTGCTTGGGTTCGCGGCCCTGATGGTGATGGCCGCGCTCGACGATTTGCGCCGGTTCATCATTCCCAACGCGCTGACGCTCTCGTTGTGCGTGTTGTGGCCGCTTTATTTGGCGCCAGCGCCAAGCCTCTATGGCGTGCTGGGCTCGCTCGGCTGCGCCGTCGCGGTGTTTCTGGCGGGCGCGCTGTGCTTTTCACGCGGCTTTCTTGGCGGCGGCGACGTCAAGCTGCTGACAGCGGCGGTGCTATGGGCCGGACCCGCGGGGACACCGGCGCTCCTGGTGCTGACCGGTGTGCTTGGCGGCATGCTCGCGCTGTTTCTGTTGTTTCCGCCGGGCGCGCATGTGGCGAGTCTGGCGCGCGCCAAGCTCGGCCCCGCCGAAATTCCGATAAAAGGCGGACTTGCGACACCCGTCCCCTACGGTGTCGCGATCGCCGCGGCCGCGATGATCGTCGTTTTCCTCCCGTATTTCCGCTGAGGAAGCCATGCGCAGCCGCACCGTCATTCTCCTCCTCGTGGCCCTGGTTCTCGCCGGCGGCACCACGATGATGGCCCGCGCGTGGCTGGCCTCGCAACGGGCCGCGGTCAAACAGGAAGCGGCGCCGATCGCCGTCCCGACCCCGTCGAAATCGGTGCTGATCGCGCGGTCCTCGGTCCAGCGCGGCCAGATCCTGCGGCCCGACGACCTCGCCTGGGAACCGTGGCCAGAGGGCGGGATTGACAAGAACTACATCCTCCTCGGCACCAGGACCCCAGAGGCCTATGCCGGCTGGGTCGCGCGCCAACCGATCACCGCAGGCGAACCGCTGACCGAAGCGAAAATTATCGCCCCCGGCAATCGCGGCTTTCTTGCAGCCGTGCTGCATCCGGGGATGCGCGCGGTATCGGTCCCGGTAACGGTCACGTCGGGTATTGCCGGCTTTGTCTTCCCTGGCGACCAGGTTGATCTGCTCGTGACGTATTCGGTCCAGGACCGGCCACCACCCGGGCAGACCAACCCCGGCCCGCTTGTCGATCACAAAATCTCGGAGACCGTGCTCCGCGATATCCGCGTCATCGCCATCGACCAGAGGCTGGACAGCAAGGCCGGCGAGGCGGTCGTCGCCAAAACCGCGACTTTCGAGGTCACCCCAAAGCAGAGCGAGATCATCGCGCTCGCCAGCGAGATGGGCAAATTGTCATTAAGCTTGCGCAGCCTCGTTCCCGGACCAGGCGATCTAAAACACGACGTTAACGATCTTTCAGCCGAAGCACCGAGTACCCCCCGCTCCGAAACCTACACGCTCGATAGCGACCTCAGCCCGCTGCTGAGCAGCCCCGCCGGCAAAACCGCGCAGGGCGGCAGCGACGCTTCCGTCACTATCTTGCGCGGAGGCCAGAGTGCGGTGACTTCGCCCACGACTACAAAACAACAGTAAAACTTGGGGGTTGGGATGTCCCGTTGGCTTACCGGATTGATCGCCGCGTCGACGCTGGTGCAATTTGCATCGGGGAGCGCCGCTCAAGCGCCCCCGTCGTCACCACTGATATCTCCGCCAGTGGCCACCGCGGCACCACCAACAGCGCCGCCACCGGCGGCGACCACCGCCGGCAAACCGCCCTTGACGATCAGCCAGGTGTCGGCAAGCGGGCCGCCGGTCCTGCTCGAGGCCGGCAAGGGTACGTTGATCCGCCTTAGCGCGCCGGCGGCGACGGTCTTTATCGCCAACCCCGACATCGCCGACGTGCAGGTCAAGTCGCCGGCGCTAATCTATGTCAGCGCCAAGGCGCCGGGCGAGACGGTGGTTTACGCGGTCGATGCCGCCGACAATGTGCTGCTGCATTCGCCGGTCCGCGTCGCGCACGATCTGTCGCGCATGCGCGAATCGATGCACGCGCTGATGCCGGGCGAGAACATCTCGGTCAATTCGGTCGACAACTCGGTCGTGCTGAGCGGCGACGTGTCGACCGCCGGCCGCGCCGAGAAGGCGCGCGCGCTCGCCGCTTCGATTGCCAGCGCCACCGACATCAAGAACGCGAACGTGATCAATCAGCTCGCGGTCGATACGCCGAACCAAGTCAACCTTCGCGTCAGGATCGCCGAGGTCAACCGCACCGCGCTGAAGGCGCTCGGCTTTAATTGGGGAACCCCGGCCGCCAATTGCGGCACGATACCCGGGGTGCCTTGCGGTGTGGTCACCAACTTCCTGCAAACCAACAACCCGACCACCAATCAATTCATCAGCAATGCGAACTCGATCTCCTATGGCATCCCGCTGCCCGGCACCGGCGCGCGGATCCAGGCGGTCCTCGATGCACTGTCGCAGGAAAACCTGATCACGACATTGGCCGAGCCCAATTTGACCGCGACCTCGGGTCAGACCGCGAGCTTTCTTGCCGGCGGCGAGTTCCCGGTGCCGATCGCCGCTTCGTCGGCAACCACTGGGGCGCCAACCATCACGGTCGATTTCAAGACCTTTGGCGTCGAACTCGATTTCACGCCGACAATTATCGACTCGACGCATCTCAGCCTGAAAGTGCGGCCGGAAGTCAGCGAGTTGACCAGCACCGGTGCGGTATCGGTGCCGATCACCGCGACCGCGACGGTGCAGATTCCAGCCCTGACGGTGCGCCGCGCCGAAACCACCGTCGATCTGGCGAGCGGCGAAAGCTTTGCGCTCGCCGGATTGCTGCAGAACACGACAGAGCAGGACATCTCGAAGCTGCCGTGGCTTGGCGACGTTCCGATCCTCGGCGCGCTGTTCCGCTCGACCCTGTTCCAGCACAACGAGACCGAGCTGGTCATCATTGTGACGCCGTATCTGGTAAAGCCTTCGAGGACGGCGCTGGCGGCGCCGACCGACGGCTTTATCCTGCCGCACGATTCCCAGCGCTACCTCCTCGGCAATACCTACCAGCAGACTTTGCCAGGGCGGGAGCGCGGCCCCCAACCGCCGGGCAGTCAGCAGGGCTTGATCGGCCCTGCCGGATTTCGGCTCGATTGACGAGGGGCAGGCCATGAACACCAACCGCGTAATATTGGCTCTGGGGTTGACGCTGCTCGTCGGCGCCTGCATGCCGGTGACGGGTTATTCCGAGGCGGAAGCGCCAAAGCACCTCAAACTCGACAGTGCGACGACGCAGTTCGACGCACGCTTCGCCCCCGGCGGCGGCGCGCTATCGCCGTCTGACGCGGTCCGCCTGCGTCAGCTCGCCTCCAGCGGCGCGATCGGCCCTTCCGACCGCGTCACTGTCGCGGTCGCCGGCGAACCGCGTCTCGCCGAGCAGCGCTTCGCTTCGATCTCCTCGCTGCTGCTGCATTACGGCATCGTCGCCATCCCTCAGCCGGTCGCCGTATCTGCCAACCACGCGCTGATCGAGGTCACCCGTACGCTCGTGACACTGCCGCCCTGCCCCAATTGGAGCAAGCCTTCCGCCAGCGATTTTGGCAATCAGCCGAGCAGTAATTTCGGCTGCGCCACCGAAACCAATCTCGGAATGATGGTCGCCAATCCGAGTGACTTGGCGAGCGGACTGCCCGCCGGCGCGGCCGCTGGCCAGCCGTCAGCGGCGGCGGTCGGCCGTTATCTCAACGATCAAGTCGTGTTGCCGGCGGCCAACACCGCGCTGCCGATCGCGGTACAGAGTTCGACCGCGCCGCCGGCGGGAGCCGGTGCGGCCACGGGAACCGGCACACCCACAGGTGGGAGTTAGGAATGGCAGCAGCCGTCGAACGATCGACCGCCACCGCGCGCAAACCCGACCGGGTTGGCGTGGTGGCGATCGTCCACGACCAGGCAACACTCGATCGCATCCAGGGCGTTATTCGTGAATTGCAGCTCGACGACGAGCTAAGCTTTGAGGCGACGCTCGATGCCGCGCTGCGGCGCATTCATGAAGGCTCGCACCCGCGCGTGCTGGTTATCGATCTTAGCGAGTCGCCCGCCCCGATCTCCGAGTTGAGCGCGGCGCGTGCCGTGGGCGGCGCCGATCTGAAGATCATGGCGCTGGGCACGGTCAACGATGTCGGACTCTACCGCGACATGATCGCTGCCGGGGCGACCGATTATCTGGTCAAGCCGCCCGGCCGCGAGCAACTGACCGCGCTGTTCGAAAAGAACACCGGCGGCGGCACCGGGGGGCTCGGCCAGGTGGTCGCCTTTCTCGGCAGTCGCGGCGGCGTCGGCACGACGACCGCGGCGGTGTCATGTGCCTGGGTGTTCGCCGAGAACCGCAAGGAACGTACCGCGCTTGTCGATCTCGACCTGCATTTCGGCACCGTCGCGCTAAAGCTCGACAGCGATCCCGGCAACGGGCTGTGCGAGGCGTTGGAACAGCCGTCGCGTATCGACAGTTTGTTTATCGAGCGCGCGATGATCAAGGTCAGTGAAAATCTGCGCATCCTCGCCGCCGAGGCGGCGGTCAGCGATCCGCAAACGGTCGATACCGGAGCAATCGACGTGCTGCTTTATGAGCTGCGCCGGAAATTCGCCTGGGTCATCGTCGACCTGCCGCGTTTCGTGACGCCGATCCATCGCGTCGTGCTGAGCAACGCAAGCCGCGCGATCCTGCTGTGCGAGCGTAGCCTCGCCGGGCTGCGCGACACGATCCGGATGCAGACACTGCTGCGTGAGCAAGCGCCGCAAACGCGCCTGATCCTGATTGAAAGCGGCGCTCATGGCGACCGCGCGACGGTTGGCAAGGGCGAGTTCGAAAAGGCCATCGGCAAGCCGTTCGACGCGACGCTCTCTTACGATCCGAAATCCGCCGGAGCTGCCGCCAATGCCGGGCAGCCTTTGCCGATGGCCGCACCGCGCAGCGCCTATGCGCGTGAAATCCACCAGCTGATCACCGACTTCGCCGGCGCCGCCGAGGCGAAGAAACGCCGGTTCGCTATCAACCTGCCATGGTAAGCCTGTTTCGCAAGCCCTCCGCCGAGCCGGACCTCGACGGCCGCATCGCTGGTCTGGCGCGTCGCCGCACCGCCGGACAACCCACCGAGCCGGTCGACGGCAAGCCCGATGAACCGTCAGCCGCGCCTCCACCGCCCGCGTCTATCGCGGCGCTGACCGCTCTGCCTCCGGCGCTGTACGCGGAACCGATCGATCCGCCGAGCCCCGAAGTGGCGCCTCTCGAAACGGCGCCACCGCCCGCGATAAGACCGCGCGCCGAACTCGAGGCCGAGGCCGCACCGCCCTCGCCTTTCGTGGTCGCGCCAGTCGTGGTCGCGCCGGTCGAGCCGCCGCCTCAGCAATCTGGTCCGGCGGCATTTCAGCGCCCGAACGCAACGCCCGCGCCGACCGCCGCTGAAGGGGAGCCGCTCGAGGACCGGCTCGTCGCCGCCAAGGCGCAGCTGATCGCGCGGCTGTCCGGCGAAATCCGGCCCGAACGCCGCAGCCTGTTGAGCCGCGGCGAACTCGCCAAACTCGTCGATGCCGCCGTCCAGGCACATTTTGTCCGCAATGGCATCAACGCCGATCCGATCGCCCGGCGCGACCTCGTCACGACGATTCTTCAAGAGCTGTTGCATCCCGGCACGCCGGATCCGGAAGCGCTCGGGAACCGGCGCATGCCGCACCGGGCGCTGGTCGAATCGGCGAAGGCGCAAATCCAGCCATTGGTGCTCGAGCACATGGACATCGCGGCCGCGGCCGAGATGCCGCGCGCGGCGTTCGAGGCGCAGCTGACCGGCTGGGTCAAGGAATTGCTCGCCGAGACCAAGATCCAGCTCAATTTCGCCGAACAGCGCGAGCTCGTCGAATCGCTGATCGCCGACATGCTCGGTCTCGGACCGCTCGAACCGCTAATGGCGGACGAGACGATCACCGACATCATGGTCAACGGCCCGCGCCGGATTTATGTCGAACGGCGCGGCAAGCTCGAACTCGCGGATGTCCAGTTCCGCGACGATCAACACGTGATGAACGTCGCGACCAAGATCGTCTCACGCATCGGCCGGCGCATCGACGAAGCAAAGCCTCTCGTCGACGCGCGGCTCGAAGACGGCAGCCGCGTCAACATCATCATTCCGCCGCTGGCGCTTGACGGACCGTCGATCTCAATCCGCAAATTTTCCAAGAAAACGATCACCCTCGACATCATGGCGCAGACCGGCAGCATTTCGGCGGCCATGGCGACGGTGCTGAAAATCGCCGCGCGCTGCCGCCTCAACATCCTGATCTCCGGCGGCACCGGCTCGGGCAAGACGACGCTGCTCAATGCCATGTCCCGCATGATCGATCCGGCCGAACGCACGGTGACGATCGAGGACGCGGCCGAATTGCAGCTGCAGCAGCCGCATGTCGTGCGCCTCGAAACCCGGCCGCCCAATCTCGAAGGCACCGGCGAGATCACGATGCGCGATCTGTTAAAAAACGCCCTGCGTATGCGCCCCGACCGCATCATCATCGGCGAGTGCCGCGGTGAAGAAGCGCTCGACATGCTGCAGGCGATGAACACCGGCCATGACGGCTCGATGTCGACGATCCACGCGAACAACCCGCGCGAGGCGTTGACCCGGCTCGAAAACATGATCGGCATGGGCGGCATCAACCTGCCATCAAAAGCGATGCGAACGCAGATCGCTTCCGCAATCCATATGATCGCCCAGGTGAACCGCATGCGCGACGGCACGCGCCGCGTCACCCATCTGGTCGAGGTGGTCGGCATGGAGGGCGACGTCATCACCACCCAGGAGCTGTTCACCTATCAGTTCCAGGGCGAAACCGGCGAGGGTCGGCTGCGCGGCGTCTTTCAGCCTTCCGGCATCCGCCCGGCTTTCCTGCCGCGCGCGGAGTATTTCGGCCTCGATCGCGCGCTGCTCGAGGCGATCTGACCATGCCGCTCGACCCGACCATGATCATGGCGCTCGGACTGGGGCTCACGGTCGCGCTCGGCGTCGTGTTGGCTGTCGGAACCCTCGGCGGCGGCAAGGCCCGACGCTATCGGCGTCGGCTTGCGATGGTCGCCAGCGGTAGGAAGGCCACGACGCAAGCCGCCGGAGCGCCCGAGGCGCGTTCCCTCTCGCGCCGGGAAAGCGCGACGCCGATGATGGATCGCGTCGTCCATCGCTGGCTGCCGCACCGCGAATTGCTCGACGCGAGGCTGGCGCGAACTGGCCGGCCGATCACGATCGGCCACTACGCCATGGCGACGGCAATCCTGATTGTCGTGACCGTCGCGGCGACGAGGATGTTCTCGGGGCTACTATTCGTACCGAGCCTATTGATCGGTTTGGCGGTTGGCGTCGGCCTGCCGCATTTTGTCATCGGCTCGATGGGCAAGGGGCGCACCAAAAAATTTCTCGATCTGTTTCCGGATGCGATCGACCTGATGGTCAGAGCGCTGCGTTCCGGCCTGCCGATTAGCGAGGCGATCGTCGGCGCGGCGAGCGAAATCGCCGATCCGGTCGGCACCGAATTCGGCACTGTCGAGAGCGGCTTGCGGATGGGCCGCGACCTCGACAGCCTGTTGTGGGACATCGCCAAGCGGATCGATTCGCCCGAATTCCGCTTTTTTATCATCGCGCTCGGCGTCCAGCGTGAAACCGGCGGCAATCTCGCCGAGACCCTGGCCAATCTTTCTGACCTGCTGCGCCGCCGGCGCATGATGGAGAAGAAGGTTCGCGCGATGTCTAGCGAGGCGCGGGCGAGCACGATGATCCTTGGCTCGCTGCCGATCGTCGTGACCGGGATCCTGTTCCTGACGTCGCCGAGCTATATCAAGACGCTGTTCGCCGACCCGCGCGGCATGATGCTGGTCGCGCTCGCCCTCGGCATGCTGGTCACGGGAATCGGCATCATGGTCAAGATGGCCAAGTTCGAAATCTGACCATGGCCACGATCAGCACGCCTTTTGACGCCTATCTGCCGTTTGGCCTCGGCCTCAACGATGTGATCGCCTTGACCGCCGGTCTGGCAGTGGCGGCGACATTTTTCGCCGTCTGGCAGGCATTGCGCGCCAACACCTCATTCGAGCGCCGACTGACCCAGATCGCCGACAAGAAGGAAGCGATGCGGCTCGCGGCGCTGGCCACGCGGCGTCAGCGCGTGCAGCTGACCCCAGCGAGCCTGATCCACGAGCTGGTGACGCGGCTCAACTTGCTGCGATCGCACCACGCCACCGAGGCGCGTCTCATGCTTGCCCGCGCCGGCATGCGGTCGCGCGACGAGATGATCCGCTATTTGTTCGCACGGCTGAGCCTGCCGCTGGTCTTCGCTCTCGCCGAGCTGTTCGACAGCTACACGCTGCATCTGTTGCCGGTTCCGGCGAACCTCCGGCTGATGGCGGCCGCAGGCGCCGCCGTGCTCGGTTTCTTCGCACCGGGCATGTACATCAAGAACCTGACAACCAAGCGCCAGAAGCGCATTCAGCTCGGCCTGCCGGACGCGCTCGACCTGATGATCATTTGCGCCGAGGCCGGCCTCAGCCTAGATGCTACGTTGGCCCGGGTATCGCGCGAGCTTGCCGCGGCCTGCCCCGACCTCGCCGAGGAACTTGCCATCACCTCGGCCGAGCTGACCTTTCTGCCCGATCGCCGGCAGGCGTTTGAAAACCTCAACAACCGCACCGACATGAGCTCGATCCGCGGGGTCGTCAACACATTGATGCAGACGGCGAAATTCGGTACGCCGCTGGCTCAGTCGCTCCGCGTGCTGGCGGTCGAATATCGCGACGCCCGCATGTTTCGCGCGGAGGAAAAGGCCGCGCGGCTGCCGGTGCTGATGACCGTGCCGATGATCCTGTTCATTCTGCCGACCCTGTTTATCGTTCTGATGGGGCCGGCGGCGCTCGGAATCATCGATACGTTCGACCGGTCCGGCAAGGGCAGCGGGCCAAAGCACGTGACCGTGGTCACGCATAACGGCTCGGGCGACGAGACGGGCGCGGCTCCCGACCAGACCGAGATCACCGAAAAGCAGGCGGAAGACAATCAGCCAGGCGTGGAGCAAAAAAAGCCCGAGCCGCCACCGCCCGCTACGCTAAGCCCCGCGCAACAAATCGCCGCGATCGGGGATCCCATCGTCGTCGATGTCGATGCCCGCGCGCTTGCCGACAGCTCCAATTTGCGGGTCGTCGTCGTGCCGATCGGCACACCAGACGACGTCGCCGATCCGGCCACCTTCTTTGCCGATGCGAAGGACATTGCCGCGGCGCAGATGCAGGCGACCGTAACGGCGCGCAGCGCCGGCCCGAGCGAAGTTCGGCTTTACGCCGTGCCGCATGCCTCCTCCGACTACGCGGTGGCGGCGCGAGCGCCGATCACGATCACCCCGCCAATCAACGCTCCGGCCGCCCCCGCCAAGTAACGTCGCGCTCTAGGATTGTGGTCGCGAGGCCGCGCTGACCGACAGGATCGCGCGGCTGCGCGCATCGGGCGACAGGCGCCGCAACGTTTCGTAAAATGCGAGGTTGTGGTCGACCGAGGCCGCGTCGAGATCGGTTCGGGCAATCTCGCGCGCGGCTTTCTGGTCGCCCTTGAGGCCGTAGATCAGAGCCAGTGTCTGCCGCTCTTGCGGCGTGGCGCCGGGGGCATAGGCGAGCGGCCGCAGCACGGCGACCGCCATATCGAACTTCTCGCTCAACGCCAATGACAGCGCGAAATTGAGGCTCAGCGAATGGTCACCGGGCGCGATCCGCAGGCCCTGTTGATAGCGGGCTTGCGCCGCCGCGTGCTGGCCGATGAAATCGTCGGCGACGCCGATCAGCAGCAACAGCTTGGGATCGTTTGGTGTGGATTGATACGCGATGGCCAGGGGATTGCTGGCGAGATCGGGACGGCCAGTCTTCAAATAGGCCTTGGCGAGGCCGGTCAGTGCGGCCGGGTAGTGCGGATTGAGTTTCAGCGCTGCATTGTAATTGACGATCGCCTCGTCGGGATTGCCGATGTCGAGCAACGTGTCGCCCAACGCCGCCAACGGCTCGGGATTGCTTGCCTCCATCGTCGCCGCGTGACGGTAGAGACTGATCGCATTGCCAAAATCACCGGCGCTGCGCGACGCCGCCGCGATGTGCATGACCGCGGCATAGCTGATGGGTGGCGCATTGCCGTCGCGTCCGCCGGAGGCGAGCGGATCGAGTTGCAGGCTCGGTGCGTCTTGGCACCCAGCCAGCCCGATCAAGCTCAACAACAAAGACAGGGCGGCTGCGCTCTGAAATCGCGTCATCCCACGCCCACTTATCCCCGCGTTGGCTTGATGGACGGCAGTCCGAAGGACCCCGGCGGACTATGGGTCGCCCCACGACCGCCGTCGATGCTCGCCAAAAAGCGCTACCAGTGCAACGGCTTGACCGGCCGTTAAGCGGTGCGATCGCCAGCGCCGGCCATCGCTAGCGGCGAATCGCGCGGCTAGGGACTCGCTTGCGCCGCGAGCGCGCGGCGCACCGCGTCAAGCGCCTCTTCGGCGCGCGCGGCATCCGGTCCGCCCGCCTGCGCCATGTCGGCGCGGCCGCCACCACCTTTGCCGCCGAGGATTTCCGCCCCCGCGCGTACCAGCCCGACCGCATCAAAACGCGTGGTCAGATCATCGGTCACGCCGACGACGATCGCCGCCTTGCCGTCATCACGGGACACAACGGCGACGATCCCGGAGCCAATGCGCCGCTTCAGATCATCGGCCAGCGAGCGCAACTCGCGACCGGGGACATCGTCGACCACGCGGCCGTCAAATGAAACGTCGCCGATCTTCGCCGCCGCCGGCGCTGCGGCTTGCCCTGATCCGGCCAACGCGCGGCGCGCCTCGGCGAGTTCGCGCTCCAAGCGGCGATGTTCATCGACGAGTCGGGCGAGCCGCGCCGGCAGCTCGGCAGGGCTGGCGCGGAGTGTCCCGGCGGCCTGGCGCAACAAATCCTCTTCCTCTGCCAGATAGGTTTCGGCGGCGGCACCGGTTAGCGCCTCGATGCGCCGTACACCCGATGCGACCGAGCTCTCGCCGATCGCCTTGAAGAGACCGATATCGCCGGTACGCCGCACATGCGTGCCGCCGCACAGCTCGACCGAATAGGGCTTGTCCTCGCTATCGCCGGACTCCATCGCGACGACGCGAACCTCCTCGCCATATTTCTCGCCGAACAGCGCCAGCGCACCTTCCTCGACCGCTTTTTCGGGGCTGAGCAGCCGCGTGTGCACCTCGCCATTCGCGCGGATATGCTCGTTGACCTCGGCCTCGATCGCGGCAAGATCGGCGGCGCTGACCGGGCGCGGATGGCTGAAGTCAAAGCGCAGCCGGTCGGGTGCGACCAGCGAACCCTTTTGCGTGACGTGCTCGCCGAGGCGATGCCGCAGCGCCTGGTGTAGCAGATGCGTCACCGAATGGTTGGCGCGCAGACGGCGCCGCCGTTCATGATCGACGCGCAACTCGACCGCATCGCCGATTTTGAGCGCGCCATGCGTGACGGCGCCAAGATGGACGACGAGATCGCCCGCTTCCTTTATCGTGTCGCGGACCGCGATTTCTCCGCCGGCGGCCGAGAACATGACCCCAGCGTCGCCCAGCTGGCCGCCCGACTCGCCGTAAAACGGCGTCTGGTTGACGATGATCGCCACCTCGTCGCCGGCATCGGCGGCCGTGACCCGCTCGCCGCCGCGCAGAATGGCAAGCACCACGCCCTCGGCATTCTCGGTCTCGTAACCGAGAAATTCGGTCGCGCCCAATTCCTCACGCAAGGCGAACCACGCGGCGCCGGTCGCCGCCTCGCCCGAACCGACCCAGCTTTTGCGCGCCTCCGCGCGCTGTCGTTCCATCGCCGCATCGAACCCGGCCACCTCGACCTTGCGGCCGCGGCCGCGCAACACATCTTCGGTCAGGTCGAGCGGGAAGCCGTAGGTATCGTAAAGCCGGAACGCCACTTCGCCGGGGAAATCCTGGCTCGGCGAGAGCCGGTCTTCCTCCTCGTCGAGCAGGCGCAACCCGCGCTCCAGGGTTTGCTTGAAATTGGTCTCTTCGAATCTGAGCGTCTCCGTGATCAGCGCCTGGGCGCGGATCAGCTCGGGGAAGGCAGCGCCCATCTGTGTTGTCAGCGCCGGCACCAGCCGCCACATCAGCGGCTCCTTGGCGCCCAGCATATGCGCGTGGCGCATTGCCCGCCGCATGATCCGGCGCAGCACATAGCCGCGCCCCTCTTTTGACGGCAGCACGCCGTCGGCGATCAGAAACGACGAGGCGCGCAGATGGTCGGCGATCACCCGGTGCGAAACCGCGTGCGGGCCATCGGCGGCAACGCCGGAAGCATCGGCAGAGGCCGCGATCAGCGCGCGGAACAGATCGATGTCGTAATTGTCGTGCTTGCCCTGTAGCACCGCGGCGATGCGCTCAAGCCCCATGCCGGTGTCGATCGACGGTCGCGGCAGCGCGATCCGCTCGCCCGGCAGCTGCTCGAACTGCATAAAGACGAGGTTCCAGATCTCGATAAAGCGGTCGCCATCCTCGTCGGCACTGCCGGGCGGACCGCCGGGAATCTCCGGCCCGTGGTCGTAGAAGATTTCGGAGCACGGGCCGCACGGCCCGGTGTCGCCCATCGCCCAGAAATTATCGGAAGTCGGGATACGGATGATCTTATGCTCGGGCAGTCCGGCGATCTTTGCCCACAGCCGCGCCGCGTCGTCATCCTCGCTGTAGACAGTGACGAGCAGCCGGTCCTTTGGCAGACCGAATTCGTCGACGATCAACTTCCAGGCCAACTCGATCGCCCGGTCCTTGAAATAATCGCCAAACGAAAAATTGCCGAGCATCTCGAAAAACGTGTGATGCCGTGCGGTATAGCCGACGTTTTCGAGGTCGTTGTGCTTGCCGCCGGCACGCACGCATTTTTGCGACGTGGTGGCGCGCTGGTAGGGTCGCTTCTCGACGCCGGTAAAGACGTTCTTGAACTGCACCATACCGGCATTGGTGAACAGCAAGGTCGGGTCGTTGCGCGGCACGAGCGGGCTCGACGGCACGATCTCATGGCCGTTGGCCGCGAAATAGCCGAGAAACGCGGCGCGTATGTCATTCGTCGTCTGCATGATCTCAATTACGGGTGTTCCGCAGCGACATGCAAGAGGCGGCGCGCATTCTCTTAATTCGCCCGCACATGGATCACCGCCTGGCCGTCGGTGAAGGCGCGGCGCCAGCCCGCCAGGTGGTCGAGCGCGGCAACTGCCGGCGATCCGGATTGCAGCAATGTCCAGCCGACATGGTAGCGGTCGAGAAGCTCACCAAGGGTGGCGGCGTCGCCGCGCTCGGCAGCAAGATAGGCGGCAAGAAAGTCATTGCCGTAGAGTTCGACGCGACCATCGATAAAGGTCGGGATCCCGGAGAAGATCAGATAGCCGCCAAATATCTCGCTGTTGAAGACGGGACCGGTGAGCCCGAAATGCCGCGCGGCGGCAAGCGCCGCTTGCGGCGTGACAGTGTCGCGGGACCGATCGATCGGGCGGAGCAGCACCGGCAGGCAGAACGCTGCGGCTAAAGTTATCATCAAGGCGCGGCCGGCGAGCCGTGGCGGTCGGCCGAGGATCGCGGCGCCACGCAGCAACGGTGACGCGGCGGCTGGCCGAGTCAACTCGGCGAGCCGAGGCGCGAGCGCGGCGGCGATCGCGAGCGGACCGACAAGCCCGAGCAGATCGGCGTGACGGACATGCGCCAGCGCCATATGGACAAGGCCGAGCAGCAGCACGAGCCGGGTCCACGGCAGCCGCATACCGCCCAAAAAGCCCAGCGCCATGAGGCCGAGCAAACAAGCTTCGAGTGCCGGAAATTGACCGAGATGTGCTGGCTGCCATTCGCTAAAGCCGCTCTGCAACGCCGGCATCGCCATCAGCCGAAACGGTTGGACGATCGCAGCAACGCCATTTGGGTTGAGCAGCGAGGCGGCGATCGACGCTAGGACAAGGCTTGCCCAACGCCACGTCTCGCCGAGGCGCGACATGCCGGCACGGGGACGCAGCGCCGCCTCGACAGCGAGAAAGCCGGCGAGCGCTATGCCGAACAAGAAACTTCCGTGGATGTTCGCCCATAGCGTCATCACCGGCAGCAATACCCATGGCAGCCGATGGTCCGCGTCGCGGGCTCGGAGCACGGCGCCACACCATAGGACCATCAGCGGCAAAGCGAGAATGTGCGGGCGGGCCAATAGATGCGGCAGGACCAGCGTTGCGCCGGCCAGGGCGGCGATCACCGCCGGGAGCGGTTCGAGCCGCTTTGACAAAAACCAGGCCAGGAGCCCGATCGCCACGCCAAAACACATTGCGGTCAGGACGACAATGCCACCCCATCCCGATCCGGCGTAGACAGCGGCGAGGATAAGCTCGCCGAGCCATTCCCCCGCAACCCAATGCGCGCCGGCCATCGTGTAGGAGAACGGATCGGCGGCTGGTAACGCGCGGTGCGCGAGCATCCACCGCCCGGCGGCGATGTGAAGATAGGTGTCGGGGTCGTGGAGCAAGGCCAGCGGTGAGGCGAGCGCGCGCAACATCGCGACGACACCGATGATCCACGGCCAGGAGGGCGGCAGCCGCCACACACCCACCGCACCACCGCCGGCCGTTGCGGGCAGGGTCAAAGACTGGCGGCTCGCTGGTTTGCTCGACACGGCGGCAATGCCCCGGAAGATCGCCTGCCAGCATTGCCGGGTTTGGTTAAGAGCCGGTCAACAAGCCTAGAATTTTGTTAAACCGCCGCACGGCGACCCTCGCCCCGCGGGGGAGAGGGACAAGAGCGGGTCACCTGTTCCGCCTGTTGTTATCAGTCGGCGATCAGGCGGTTTGCGCTATTCGTCACCGGCCGCCATGTCGCCGGGCGCGGCCATCATCGCATCGGCGACGAGCCCGGCATTGGCGCGAATCGCGTGCTCGATCTGGTCGGCGACATCGCCATGCTCGCGCAGATAAACTTTGGCGTTCTCGCGGCCTTGGCCGATGCGTTGGCCGTCGTGGGAGAACCACGAGCCGGATTTCTCGACGACCCCGGCCTGCACCCCGAGATCGATCAATTCGCCAGTCTTCGACACGCCCTCGCCATACATGATGTCGAAATCGACGACCTTGAACGGCGGCGCCATCTTGTTCTTGACGACTTTGACCCGGGTCTGGTTGCCGACCACCTGGTCGCGGTCCTTGATCGCGCCGATGCGCCGAATGTCGAGCCGCACCGAGGCGTAGAATTTGAGCGCGTGACCACCGGTCGTGGTTTCGGGGTTGCCGAACATGACGCCGATCTTGAGGCGAATCTGGTTGATAAAGATGACCATGCAGCGCGAGCGCGAGATCGACCCGGTCAGCTTGCGCAGCGCCTGGCTCATCAGGCGCGCATGAAGGCCGACATGGCTGTCGCCCATCTCGCCTTCGAGTTCGGCGCGCGGTACCAAGGCGGCGACCGAATCGATGACCAGCACCTCGATCGCGCCGGAACGCACTAGCGTGTCGGCAATTTCCAGCGCCTGCTCGCCGGCGTCCGGCTGCGAAATCAGGAGATTGTCGATATCGACCCCGAGTTTTTTGGCGTAGGCCGGATCGAGCGCGTGTTCGGCGTCGACAAAGGCGCAGGTGCCGCCGCTTTTTTGCGCCTCGGCGATGACGTGCAGCGCGAGCGTGGTCTTGCCCGAGCTTTCCGGCCCGTAAATCTCGATCACGCGGCCGCGCGGCAAGCCGCCAATGCCGAGCGCGATATCGAGGCCGAGCGAGCCGGTGGACACCACATCCACATCCATCACCGCATCGCGCGAGCCCAATTTCATGATCGAGCCCTTGCCGAACGCCCGCTCGATCTGGCCGAGCGCCGCATCCAATGCCCGCTGCTTGTCCATCGTGTCCTTGTCCAAGAGACGCAATACGTTTTGGGTCATCTCTCCCCTCCCTTATTCCACAGCCGCGACGGCATCGCAAACGCGCGATCAGGCCGGCAAAGTACCTATTTTGTTCTGAGAACACAATAGGAACTTTTGTGGAGCCGCCAAAGGGCGTCCGCTCCGCGGGTTGGGTCGCGGAATTGCCTTTTGGTAGACCGCGACGCGGCGGCCGATTTGCGCAGGCCCGCATTTATGGAAACAGGCCGCGGAACCTTTGTGGGGCGGCGGGTTTCTCATAGGTTATGGGGGATTGTCGGCGAGGCCTGTCGTGACAACGCGTATCGAAAAATCAGCAAATTCCGAGCCCGCCTCGCGCGAGCTTTTCGAGAGCGAGCGAAGCTTCCGGCTGCTGGTCGAAGGGGTGGTCGACTACGCGATCTTCATGCTCGACCCCAACGGCATCATCGCCAACTGGAACGCCGGGGCGCAGCGCATCAAGGGTTACGCGGCCGATGAGGTCATCGGCCAGCATTTCAGCATTTTCTATCCGCCGGAAGATCGCGCCGTCGGATTGCCCGCCCAGGCGCTCGAAACCGCGCGCCGCGAGGGAAAATTCTCCGCCCAATGCGCGCGGATGCGCAAGGATGGCGGCCGCTTCTTCGCCTCGGTGGTGATAGACCCGCTTTACGAAGAGGGCAGCTTGGTTGGCTTCGCCTCGATTACCCGCGACATCACCGAGCGCGAAACGGCGCAAAACGCGCTGCAGCAAAGCGAGCGCGATTTCCGCCTGCTGGTCAGCAACGTCACCGACTACGCCCTCTACATGCTCGATCCCGAAGGCCGGGTGTCGAGCTGGAACGCCGGCGGCGAGCGGATCAAGGGCTATACCGCGTCGGAGATCATCGGGCAGAATTTCTCGCGCTTTTATACCGAGCCCGACCGTGCCGCCGGCCGGCCGGCGCGAGCGTTGCGCATCGCACGTGAAGCGGGCCGCTACGAGGAAGAAGGCTGGCGCGTGCGCAAGGACGGCTCGTTTTTCTGGGCGAGCGTCATCATCGACCCGATCCGCGGCGACGACGGCGAGCTCGTCGGCTACGCCAAGATCACCCGCGACATCACCGAGCGGCGCGAGACGCAGGCGGCACTCGAACGGGTGCAGCGTCAGCTCGCCGAATCGCAAAAGATGGATGCGCTGGGCCAGCTAACAGGCGGTATTGCGCACGATTTCAACAATTTGCTGATGGTGGTCAGCGGCCATATCCTGACGCTGAAGAAATTAGTGGCAGGCGATCAGCGTGGTACCCGCGCCGCGCTGGCGATCGAACACGCGGCCGAGCGCGGCGCCACCCTGACCGCGCAATTGCTGACCTTCTCGCGGCGCCAGCAGCTCGATCCGCGACCGATCGATCTGCGGGCGCAGATTGATTCGATCCACGAGGTGCTGATCAGCGGCCTTGGCAATATCGAGCTGCGCATCGATATCGCGCCCGATCTGTGGCCGGTGACGGTCGATGTCGGCGAGTTTGAGATCGCCCTGGTCAACCTTACGATCAACGCGCGCGACGCGATGCCCCGCGGCGGCGTGATTACGATCTCCGCGAAAAACAGCGCGCTGGGCGAGGGCGCGGTCGTGGAGGCCGGCGATTATGTCGAGATCACCATCCAGGACACCGGTGTGGGCATCCCCGACGATATCCTCGCCAGGGTGTTCGACCCGTTCTTTACGACAAAGCCCATCGGCAAGGGCACCGGGCTCGGGCTGTCGCAGGTCCACGGGTTTGTGCATCAGGCGGGCGGCACGGTGAAGATCGCCAGCACGCTCGGCAGCGGCACGATCCTGACGATCTATCTACCGCGCGCGACCGCGCAAACGATCGCGGCCGCCAAAACCCGGACCGAGCCCGGCGGCAACGGCACCGTCCTGCTGGTCGAGGACAACCCGGATGTCGCCAGCGCCAGCGTCGGATTGTTGGAGCAGCTCGGCTATTCGGTGCGATGGGCGTTGGATGCCGAGACGGCTCTGCGGGAGATTGACGACAACGGCATCGATCTGGTGTTCAGCGACATCGTCATGCCGGGGCGGATCGATGGGCTGGCGCTAGCCCGGGTCATCCGGCAAAAGCATCCCTTGCTGCCGATCCTACTCACCACGGGTTACAGCGAGGCGCGGCGCAACGCCCGCGCCGACTTCCCGATCCTGCGCAAGCCCTACCGGGTGCACGAGCTGAGCCAAGCGCTGGCCGAACTGACCCAGGAAGCGGCGGACCAGGAATCGGCGGACCGGGGACTGGCGACAAGCCCGCAGGGCGGGGCGCCGCGGGGGACATTCACCCCCGCGCGCGACGAATGAGCTGATTTGCCGGTAAGGTCGGGTCGAGGACTTTGCGGGCGCTCTCGGCGGCGGCGATCGGCAGTTTCGTGGGGTCGATGAGACCGAGTTGCGCGAGCACCGAGGCCTGGTCCCAGTAGATGTGCTCGTGCGCGAGCTTGCCGTCACGAAAGCGGACGATGACGACGAGCGCGACCTCGACACGGCGACCGGTCGGCGCGACGCCGGGCAGCATCCAATCCATCTCGATGCTGTGAGTGAAACTGATGACCATCTCGTCGACCAGCTGGTCGCTGCCGATTGTGCGCGAGACCGGGGTCATCGCCATATCGGGCGGCATTAGCGGGATGAAATGAGTGGCGTAGAACGCGCGCAGCGCCGCGTGACCGCTACCGCCGGTCAGTACCGGGACATGATCGACATAAGCGTCGGCGACCATCGTCGCGAGCGTGTCATCAGTGCTCTTGGTGTCGAATTCGTGGCGGATGTGCTCCTCCCACAACGCGACCAAATCGACACTCGCCTGCTCTGTCATGATTGCCTCCTCCCGCCGCGATCCATTCGATCCGTGATTGTACAAGTATGATTTTCACCACAGAGAAGGTGGGACAGTGAGATTGCCGTCGCTCGGCATCTCATTGCGTGGATGCCCGGGTCGACAGGCGGGGAGACCGGGACGCCAAGCCAAGCGCTCGTGCAGCGGCACCATGGGTCCCGGCTTTCGTCGGGGTGGCGTAAAAGGTGGATCGGCGCGAGCTACACCATCTCACCGTCGATGACTTCTTTTACTTTGGTGGCGAGCTGTTTTAGCGAAAAGGGCTTGGGCAGGAAGTGGATGTTGCTGTCGCTGTCGAGGCGCTGGCGAAACGAATCCTCGGTGTAGCCCGAGATGAAGATGACCTTCATGTCGGGATGGGTTTCGCGCACCTCGCGAACGAGGCCGGGGCCGTCCATCTTGGGCATCACCACGTCGGTGATCAGCAGGTCGATCTTTTCCGCGGTCTGGTCCATCAGCTCGAGCGCGGCCTCGCCGCTCCTCGCCTCGAGCACGGTGTAGCCTTTGTTCCGCAAGGCGCGCGCGCCAAAGATACGCACTGGGTCCTCGTCCTCGACCAGCATCACCGTGCCGGTACCGGTGGTATCCCTGACAGCTGGAGCCTCGCCGGTCTCGGCGCGCGCCGCGGCGGCGGCATCACTCTGGTGGTAACGCGGCAGGTAGATCTGGAACACCGCGCCCCGCCCCTGGCTGCTGTCGACAAAGACGAAGCCGCCGGTCTGCTTGACGATGCCGTAGACGGTCGAGAGACCGAGCCCGGTGCCCGAGCCGAGCTCCTTGGTCGAGAAGAAGGGCTCGAAGATGCGTTCGAGATTTTCCTTGGGGATGCCGATCCCGGTATCGATGACCTCGATCAACAGGTAATTGCCGGCGGGCAGTGTCTCGGCGCCGCGGCGCATCGGCCCGGCCTGGGTGTGGTTGGCGGTGCGGATCGTCAGCGTGCCGCCGCCCGGCATCGCGTCGCGCGCGTTGACCGCGAGGTTGATGATGACCTGCTCCAACTGGCCCTGGTCGACCTTGGCGAGGCCGAGATCGCGACCGTGCACGACCTTCAACTCGATGTTCTCGCCGATCAGCCGGCGCAATAGATGTGACAGCTCGACCAGGACGTCGGTGATGTCGAGGATGCGCGGCTGCAGGGTCTGCTGGCGCGAAAAGGCTAGCAGCTGCCGCACCAGATTGGCGGCGCGGTTGGCGTTCTGCTTGATCTGCATGATGTCGGCGAAAGACGGGTCGCCCGGCTTGAAGCGCATCAGCAGCAGATCGCAAAAGCCGATCATCGCGGTCAGCAGATTGTTGAAATCATGCGCGACGCCGCCGGCGAGCTGACCGACCGCCTGCATCTTCTGCGACTGGGCGAACTGGACTTCGAGGTTCTTCTGCTCGGTGACGTCGATGAAGTGCAGCATCAGGCCGCCATCGCTGCCCTCGAAGCCATCAAGGCGACCTAAGAACAGGACGCAAGTCTTGTCGCGCAACCCCTTGATACGGACTTCAACCGGGCCGGGTGGCGCCGAACCATCCGCGGCGCCGGCGAGCTTGACGGCAAGCTCGCGGCGATCGTCTTCGTTGACAAAACCGATCAGCGGCTGGCCGATCAGGTCACCCGGCACCGTGCCGAACAATTCCGCGAGCGCCCGGTTTGCCTCCTCCAGGCGGCCAAAGCGGTCGATCAGCGCGATGCCGATCGGTGCGTTGGCGAAGAATCGCTGGAAGCGCTCGCGCGACAGGCGCAGCGCCGCCTCCCATTCGCGCTCGGGAGTCAGGTCGCGGACGATCGAGTGGGTGCGCAACTCGTCGCCCGAGCCGACCACGCTCTGGCCGATCCAGGCGTGGATGACGCGACCGTCGCGACTTTTGAGCACGACCTCGCCGCGCTGCGCTTCGCCCGCGCGACCGCCAAACGGGTCGGAAGCCTGGGTGCCCTCCCCCGGCGGCGAGGCGAGAAACTCGCCGAGCCGCACATCGCCGCCAACCAGTTCGGCCGGCGATGCGCCGAGCCAGCGCGCCAAGGTCGGGTTGACAAACAGAAAGCGCCCGTCGCCATCGACCGAGTAAAAACCGATCGGCGCCTCGTCGAGGAAGTCGACGACGCGGTTGCGCTCCTCGCGGATCACCCGCTCCATCTCGTGGCGCGCGGTGATGTCCTGGATGTGCCAGAAGCTGTAACCAGGCCGGCCGGGGATCGGGTTGACCGCGACGTTGAACCAGCCCATCGCCGCGCCGCGCGCATCCCTGAGCGGCACCGCGGAAATGGCGCGCGCGCCGGCCATCGCCTGACTGCGCAAGCGCTGAAAATCGATGCTGGCTTCGAGATCGGCGACCGCGGCGGCGAGCCGGTCGAGCGGCGAGCGCTCATCCGGTTCAAACTGGCTGGTAAAGGCGGTATTGGCGTAGGCGACGCGACCGTCCGAACCGACGATCAGCTGCGCGTCGGGAGAGGCTTCGAGCGCCTGGCTCAGGATGTCGACGCGGCTATCGAGCCCGCCATGTACCCATAGCGCGGCGATCGCGGCGACGCCGACCAGCCCGCCAAGCGCGGCGATCGCCACCACCATTTCGACGACGCGCACGCCGGAAATGACCTCGGCGACATAAAGAATAAAGATGCCGACGCCAATCGCCGCGAGGATAACCGCGGCCTGGGCCAGTACACCCACCCATGCCGGCCGGCCGCGCTCCGCCCGCCAATGCGCGAGGCGACGCGCCGCTTCGCTGTAGGCGACCATCTCCACAGCCCTAATCCGTTGGCCCGGGTCCATCGCGGAACCCGCTATAGTCTACCGCATTGTCGCGGCGGTTGCGCTAACGGATGGTTAACAAGGATTTACCACGCCCCGTTCCGTTGGGCGCCGAGCCATCAATTGGCAATCACCAAGGGCTCACCAAGGGCGTCAATCGTCGCGGTGGGTGCGCTCCATGCGCTCATGGCGCTCTTGCGCCTCGATCGACAAGGTCGCAATCGGTCGCGCCTCAAGCCGGCGAATGCCGATCGGCTCGTCGGTTTCCTCACAATATCCGTAGGTTCCGGTGTCGAGACGACCCAAGGCCTGATCGATCTTGGAAATGAGCTTGCGTTCGCGATCACGGGTTCTCAGTTCGATCGCCCGCTCGGTCTCAAGCGAGGCGCGGTCGGTCAGGTCGGGCTTCAACAAACTCTCTTCCTGCAAATGTCGTAGGGTTTCCGACGAATCAGCGAGAAGTTCGGCACGCCAACGCAACAGCTTTTGTCGGAAATACTCGACCTGTAACGGACCCATAAACTCTTCGTCTTCGGATGGGCGGTAATCTGACGGCAATATGGGACGCATCCTGCTCCCCGAAGCCCCGTGATCGACGGCGGCGGAGTATATGAATCGGACCTCAGCGGATCAACTGCGAGAATCACATGCAACCATGTACAGACTCTCATAGATGTTGCTTGCTTCCACTACCGATTCACATTAAACACTCGCCCCGCCGCTCCGCACTACAACGGGCGCCCACCGCATCTTTAAATTAAATAAACGCCATTGCGCCGCGCATTGGCGCGGGCTGATTGCCTGTTCATAATAATTGGCAGTTATTCATAACTTTTACCGGGATTTTATTCATAGATCGCTGAATTTAACCACAAGTAATTCACTTCGCCGTTTAGTATTTAATTAAGGCGTGAAGGGTAATTTTCTCGAACATGAAGTCCAACCCCCGCGTTTAAAGACATGGCAAACCTAGATCCTATCGACATCTCGGCGTACCCCCCCGCCCAGACCGTCGAGCTCCCCTCACCCAACACGAAGCGTTGGGTGGTGCGGCGCAAGGCGGTTGTCGTCGCTGCGGTACGCAGCGGCGCGCTGAGCCTGCAGGAAGCCTGCCGGCGCTATAATCTGTCGGTCGAGGAGTTTCTCGCCTGGCAGCGCTCGATCGACCGTTACGGCGTTCCGGGCCTGCGGGTGACTCGGCTGCAGATTTATCGCGACACAGACGCACTGCGCGCAGCGAAGTAGCGATGCCTTTGTCCCCCCGCGCAAGCGGGGGGCGAGGGCTAGCGACGACATCGCGGTGACCCGGATTTCCCGCTTTGCGCGGGAATGAAGACTCGATGTTTGCGTGGCGACGCGGCAGAGCCGCTTCGCGCGTCAGCGAAACATTTTACCCGCGACAACAATGCCGCTAGCGGTAAGCCGCTGGTGGCCTTGCCGCGTCTCGCCCAGCACGTCGCGATAGTCGAACGCGCCTTCGGCGAGGTCGATGATACTGGCATCGCCAACCGCGCCCGGGCCGAAATGTCCAAGATCGGCGCGGCCGATCGCGGATGCCGGCGCGGTAGTGCCGGCGCGGATCACGTCGTTGAGGTCCATCCCGAGCGACAACAGCTTTGACATCGTCGTGATCTGGTCAAAGGCCGGACCGTTGATGCTGAGCGCATGCACATCGCTGCTGATCACGTCGGGCAGGAACCCCGCCGCGAGCATCGCCTCGGCGGTGCGGAAGCCGAACGAGCCGCCGCCATGGCCGATATCGAACACGATGCCGCGCTCGCGCGCCGCGGCGACCTCCTCGCGCACGCTTCCGTCGGGCGCGACCGGCGCGTTTGGAAACGGCCGGAAGCAATGGGTGACGATGTCGCCGGGCCGCAGCCGCGACAGCACCTCGAGCCGCGATGGCGGGGGGTGGTCGAGATGCGCCATGACCGGCAATCCGACCTCCTCGGCCACCTCGATCGCGATATCGAGCGGGGCGATGCCCGAATTGCCGCCGGCGGTGCGCCCGACCCGGACCTTGACGCCGATGATCAGATCGCGATTGGCGTTGATCACGCGCACGGCTTCACGCGGGTCGAGAAGCCGCAGATCAGCGCATTCGCCAACCATCACCGTCGCGGAAAACGCGAAGATGCCGGCATGCGACACGTTAAGGATCGGCAGGATGCGGACCGGCGACGGCTCGATCACGTGGCGGCGGAAGCCATGAAAATTGCCGGGCCCCGCGCTGCCGGCATCGACAAAACTGGTGGTGCCGCTGGTGCGGGCGATAGCGACTGCGTCGACGCCAAGCGAGGTGCCGCCCCAATAGACATGGGTGTGCAGATCGATCAGGCCGGGGACGACAAGCTTGCCCGCCGCGGAGACGATCTCGGCATCGCCGCGCGGCAGATCGCGGCCGATTTCGGCGACCTTGCCGTCCGCGAAGGCGATGTCGGCGATCTCATCACGCCCATGCGCGGGATCGATGATGCGACCGCCGGTCAAAATCAGTTGCGTCATGTGCCCGCCTCTCGAAACCGGGCATCAGCCTACACGACCCCCTTATGCGGCCAAGCCGCAAAATCGCCCCAGCAGCCCCCAGAAATGACGCTCTCGGCAAAATAACGGATACCGCTCGTCGAGCTTAGGCCGGAATACGGCGCGGACGAACATCGGAGGTTCCTTGGATCGTGGTTGCTGGACACGAAGCGGTCGCCTACAGAGTGCACGGCATAGCGACCGTCAACCCGGCCCCGATGCGCCGTTTGGATTCGAAAACAGGAAACAGCAGGAAATGACGGCCGGCACAAACGTCGAGGCCACCGGTACGCGCCTCAATCCGGCGATAAGCGATGCCGGCATGCGGGCAATCGCCAAAGCGGGCAAGCGGTTTCTGCCGTTAATCGTCATCGCCTATTTTTTCAACTATCTCGATCGGACCAGCGTCGGATTCGCGGCGCTGACGATGAACCGCGATCTGGGGCTGAGCGCGACAGCCTTTGGCTGGGGCGCCGGCGTCCTGTTCGCCGGCTACTGCTTTTTCGAGATTCCTTCCAACCTCGTTCTGTATCGGGTCGGCGCGCGGCGCTGGATCGCGCGGATCATGATCACCTGGGGCTTGATCGCCGCCGCTAATGCTTTTGTCGTCGGCCCGCACAGCTTCTATTTCGCGCGTTTTCTGCTCGGGACCGCCGAGGCCGGGTTTGCGCCGGGGATTACTTTCTTTCTCGCGGCGTGGTTCCCGCCGGAATACCGGGCGCGAATGCTGGCCTGGTATCTGCTGGCAATCCCGTTGTCGTCATTGATCGGCGGGCCGGTCTCCGCCCTGTTGCTGCAGCTCGATGGCCGGATGGGTCTCGCTGGCTGGCAGTGGATGTTCATCGTCGAAGGGCTGCCCGCTACGCTGCTGGGAATCGTTGTGCTGTTCATGCTGCGCGACGGGCCACAGCAAGCGGAATGGTTGACTGCCGAGGAAAAGACCGCACTGACCACTATCCTCGCCACCGAACAACGCGATCGCGCGCCACATAGTTTGATGCCAGCGCTGAAGGATATCCGCGTCTTGACGCTGGCCGCGATCCAGTTCGGCTTTACGCTGGGGTCCTACGGCGTCGGCATCTGGCTGCCGCAAATGCTCAAGGCCCAAGGCCTGGCAAACCTGACGATCGGCTTTGTCTCGGCCATTCCCTACGTCTTCGCCAGCACCGGGATGTTGATCTGGGCGTATTACGTCGACCGCACCGGGCAGAAAATCGTCAACCTGACGCTCGGCAATCTAATGGCAGCAGTGGGGCTCGCCGTCGCCGTCACCTGGACGGATCTGGTGCCGTCGCTGGTTGGATTGACGATCGCCTTGGTCGGCGTCACCTCCGCGCGTGCGATCTTCTGGACGGTACCGACCAGCTTTCTGACCGGTGTTGCGGCGGCGGGCGGTCTGGCGTTTATCAACTCGATCGGAACGCTTGGCGGCTTTGCCGGACCGTTTCTAGTCGGCTGGATCAAGGACACCACCGGCTCGTTCATGCTCGGCCTGCTCGCAATGGCGGTCCTCCTCGTCATCGCGACCGTACTGTCGGCCTGCCTGAAATTCCTAATGCGGCGGGAATAGCGCCACTGAAGCACACGAAACAACGGATTGGCAGAGCCGTCGTGGCGAGGCGGGGGTGGTAGGCCTTCCCCCAAAGGCGCTACCCGAGATGACGGCCTCCCCCAAGGCGGTCATCAAACCCCTCGCCTCGCTGCCGGGTCGACGGCGGTGACATAATGACGCCGCGCGGACTCCCACCTCAACAAATTATGGTTAAGATCGTCTTAAGCTTTTGTATTTACGTCATTATCTGCAGTTGACAAACGTGCTCCGTAAAGCGCGTCGCGAGAAAGATTCGCGAATCACGCTTTTTTGCCATTTTCGGCATGTCTATCTGCGGGAACGCGGTCCCTGGACTTACGTAGCGGGGTAGCCCGGATAGCGCTCGCCCAGCCCATCGAATGCCTGAACGAGCCCATCGCGCCAGCGGCGCAGCGCCGTGCCCTCACCCAAGAATTCGTGCGGACTGCCGAGGCGAGCGTATTGAAACATCGAGAACAGCACATAATCGGCATAGCCCGGTGTCGCGCCGGTGACATAGGGCTGTTCGGATAGGGTTCGTTCGAGCGGCGCGGTGACGGCGGCGAATTCGGCAAGCCAGCGCGGCCGGTCGGCACAGTATTCCTCCAGCGTGCAGCCGAACGCGGCCTCGCGCGAGTTACGGTAATAGTCGCGGTCCCCGGCATCGAGACATAGGATGAAATCGGCAGCGATCAGTCGGCGGACCGCCGTGCCGAGCGCCGTGTCCGACCAGTGATTGACAAGGCGCGCCAGACCGCGGCCGCCGCTGCCGCCAAACAAGGACGGGCCATCGGGAAACCGGTCTTCAAGATAGCAGGCGATGTTCCAGGAATCGTGGATCACCCGATCGTCGTCGGTCACGATCGGCACGAAATGCTGGCCGCTCAAGCCGCGGATGATCTCGACATCGGCAAAGCGGACATGGTGGAAGTCGACCGGCACGCCCTTATGCGCGAGCGCGTAACGAATGCGCCACGAGAACGGGCTGGGGCGCCGCCCATCCGCGCCGATCCGCTCATACATGACAAGGCTCATGGGGTGCGCCTTTTGCTGGAACGTGTCTGAGCAACCCTAAGCCTTGGGATATCGCATAGTTAGCGGGTCCTTGCCGCAACTATCAGCACCGGTTGCTGCGCGGCCTCGCGCTTTGTAACCTACGGGCGAAACCGGAACGGGGAATGGAATGTTGAGATGGCTGGGACTGGGCCTCTTGCTCGGCACGGGGCTTGGGACGGTCGCGTGGGCGCAGAGCCCAAGTCAATATGATGGGCAGTATGTCGGCGCGCTCACCCTGACCGGGATCATCAACGGTAGCTGCATGCAACCGCCGGCGGGGGCAGCCTATCCTCTATCGATATTGCGAGGCGAAGTCCGGTTTAAATATGTGCCGCGTTTCGACACCGTCTTGGTCGGCAGGGTCGATCAAAATGGTGTTTTCAAAGCCACCGCGCGCCTGCACAGTGGCGTTGCAACGATGACGGGACGCATCCAAGGGAATGATCTGACCGCCAATATCGTGTCGCCAAGTTGCAACTACAGCTTTTCGACAAAAAACTAGCGGCTCGCCGAGCCGGCAGTTCGCGCCACGGGCGATTGACAAGCCGCGCTCGCGGCGGCTCTGATCCGGCCGCGGAATTTCAAGCAGCGGGAGGGACCCTTGGCCAAGTACAGGATTGCAACGCCGGCGGGCGCAAGCTTTACCGTCGCCGGCGGCGGCTATGGCTACGAAATGGAGGCGCTGACCCCGATCGATGCCGAGATCTATGAGATCCCGGCCGGCTCGGAAGACGAATTCGTCGCCGCCGCCAAGGACGCCGACGCGCTCTACGCCAAGGGGCGGCCGATCACCAAGAAGATGATCGATGGCCTCTCGAAGTGCAAAATCATCTCGCTCGGCAGCGTCGGGGTCGACAGCGTCGATGTCGACGCAGCGACCGCGAAGGGCATCCCGGTCACCAATTGTCCCGACACGTTTATCGAGGAGGTTGCCGACCACGCGATGCGGCTGATCCTGGCGACGCATGGCCGGCTCGTCGAGCAGGACCGCATGGTGCGCGAAGGCCGCTGGGCCGAGGGACGACCGGCGCTGCTGAAGATCCCGCGGCTGCGCGGGCTGACGCTCGGCCTGATCGCATTCGGGCATGTCGCGCGCGCGGTGGCCTTGCGGGCCCAGCCGTTTGGCCTGCACATCATCGCCTATGACCCATATGTCGAGGAGATGGTGATGACCGAGCGCGGGGTCGAGCCGGTCAGCCTGCCGGAACTGCTGGCGCGCGCCGACATCATCTCGATGCACTCGCCGGCGACCGCGAGCGCGCAGCGGATGATCCGCGACGAGCATTTCGCGCAGATGAAGCCGAGCGCGATCTATATTTCGACCGGGCGCGGGCCGACCACCGACGAGGCGGCGCTGATCAAGGCGCTCGACGAGAAGAAGATCGCCGCGGCCGGGCTCGATGTGCTCGAGCAGGAGCCGCCGGGCGGCAACAACCCGCTGCTGCGGATGGACAATGTGATCCTGACCGCGCATGTCGCCTCGGCGACGGCGCGGTTCGATCCGGCGCGGCGGCGGCGGGTCGGGCTCGAATTGTCGCTGGCGCTTACCGGGCGGTGGCCGATGTCGTGCGTCAACCCGAGCGTGCTGGCGAAAGGCGATTTGAAGCGCTGGCAGCCCGTGTCGATGGAACGCGGCCCGAATTCGTAAACCCTCACCCCTCCCACCGCTCCGCGGCAGGTCTCTCCCCTCTCCCGCATGCGGGAGAGGGTGCCGAGCGCAGCGAGGCGGGTGAGGGTCATGGCAACGCCGATCAGCCGGATTGCACAATGGCTCGACCGGGTCGATCCCGGTGTCCATCGCCGGGTCAAGGGATTGCGGCTCGTCACCGCGTATGGCATCGCGGCGATGCTCGGCGCGCTTCGCGACGTGGCCAGCGGACTGCCCGATGCGGCCTCGCTAAGCGTGCTGGCCAGCGGCTTTGCGTTGTGGGGGAGCGTCTCCGAGGGGCAGGCGACGCGCGGCAAATCGGCCCGCGATCTGGCGCTGCTGAGCTTGGCGGCGACGCTGGGCGCGACGAGCTTTATCGCCCTGACGCCACTGCTGGCGGGGCTTGGCCGCACCGGCCCCGAACTGGTTTTGGCGAGCGGCGCGTTTTTTGTCGGGTATCTGCGACGGTTTGGGATAGCCGGCACGGGGTTCGGGTCACAGCTCTATATCGGCCAACTCTATGCGTTCGGCGCCGGGCTCGGCCCCGCCGATCTCTGGACCGTCATCGTTGCGGGCATGATCGCGGCGGTGGCGGCGATCGTGCCGCGCATGCTCAGCGGCCCGGCCGAGCAGCCGCCGCCAATGACCGAAATTCGCGGTCACTTCACCGCCCTCAGCATGGGACTGCAGGCGGCCGCCGCCGCGCTCATTATCGTCGGGCTCGATCTCGCGATCGGGCTGACCGAGGCGGCCTGGGCGATCACGGCCTGCACTTATGTGATCGCGAACTCAACCGCCGGCACGCTCGACCGGGTGCGGCGACGGATCATCGGCACGGCGATCGGCGTGCCGCTGGCGCTCGCATTTCTGCCGCTCGCCGGCCACGCGCCGGTGGTTGTCTGGGCCGCGGCGGCGCTTGCGATGGTGATCTACGCGATGGCGCTGCCCGAGCGCTACGACATCGCCTGCGGCGCCTGGGCCTTTACGCTGATCGTGACCTTGGCGGCGAGCGGCGAGCATTCGATACCCTTGCTCGCTGCGCGCGCCTGGGAAACGCTGATCGGCGGGCTGCTCGGACTCGCTGCCGCAACGCTGCTGTTTCCGATCCGTGCCGAGCCCAGGGAGAAAACGACATGACCGACGCCTCGCCGATCCGCTACCCCGATCCCGCGTTCAAAATCCTCGACCCGCGTTTCGCGGCAATCGTGCTCGGCAACACGCCGGTGCAGCGGATCGCCGGCGACTGCCTGTTCACCGAGGGGCCGGTGTGGTTTGGCGACGGGCGCTATTTGTTGTGGAGCGACATCCCGAACGACCAGATCATGCGCTGGGAGGAAGAAACCGGCGCGATCAGCGTCTTCCGCAAACCGTCGAACTACGCCAACGGCAATACCCGCGACCGCCAAGGCCGGTTGATCACCTGCGAGCACGACAGTCAGAAACTGACGCGCACCGAATATGACGGCGCGATCACCGTGCTGGCCGAGAGTTTTGACGGCAAGCGGCTGACCGGCCCGAACGACGTCGTGGTCAAATCCGATGGGTCGATCTGGTTTTCGGACAATGGCGCAGGGACGCGCGGCAATTACCTCGGCCATACGTTGCCGCAGGGATTGCCGTTTCGGGTGTACCGGATCGATCCCGGCACCGCGGAAATCACGATCGCGGTCGGTGATATGCAGCGGCCGAACGGGCTGTGTTTCTCGCCGGATGAGAGCCGGCTCTACGTCGTCGACACGCCGGGCGGCGACAAGACGGTGCATGTCTACGATATCGTCGAGGATGGCACGAAGGCGGTGAATGGCAGGTTGTTCTTCAACCAGATGCCGGGCTTTGCAGACGGCATTCGCTGCGACACGCAGGGCAATGTCTGGTGCGGGTTTTCCGGCGGCGAAGGCGAGGACGGCGTCGCGGTGTACGCGCCCGACGGCACGCTGATCGGCCGGATTTTGCTGCCCGAGCGCTGCGCCAATGTGTGTTTTGGCGGGCGCAAGCGTAACCGCCTGTTTATGGCGGCGTCGCAGTCGGTCTATGCCTGCTATGTCGAGGCGCAGGGCGCGATTGGGGGCTGAGCCTTTCGTTATTGCGAGGAGCGCACAGCGCGACGCGGCAATCTCGGTCGGCCGAACTCTGTCAGCGCGAGATTGCTTTCCCCGGATCAAGTGCGGGGTCGCAATGACGATCAGCCCCGCAGCGCGGCCTGCACTGCGTTGTCGAGCGCGCTGAGGAAGCGCGAGCGGTCGGCCTTGCTGAAGGGCGGCGGGCCGCGTGAGACCCCGCTGATCTCGCGCAGATGGCGGGCGATCTCGCGGCCGGCAAGCGCGCTCGAAATATTGGCTTCGGTGAATGGCTTGCCGTTCGGCGGCACGACGCGCGCGCCTTTTTCGAGACAGCGCGAGGCGAGCGGGATGTCGGCGGTGACGCAGATGTCGCCGGCGGTGATGCGTTCGGCGATCCAATCATCGGCCGCATCCATCGCATCGCCGACCATCACCATCTCGACATAGGGCAGCCCCGGCGGGCGGATCGGCCGCGAGCCGTTCGAGACGACAAACACGCCGACCCCGAGCCGCCCGGCGACGCGATACACTTCCTCGCGCACCGGACAGGCATCGGCATCGACGTAGATCTGGGTCAACGAAGCTCTCGCGTCATTGCGAGGAGCGCACAGCGCGATGCGGCAATCTCCCTCGGCGAAGGGCCGGATCGAGATTGCTTCGCTGCACTCGCAATGACACCAGGGACTAGTATGGGCTGGAGCTGCTGCCGCCGGCACCGGATTTGGCAGCGACGCCGGTACGCATTTCCTGCACCGCCGCGGCCGCGCCCATCGTCACAAAGCGGGTGTCGCCGCCGACCGTGACGAACATAAAGCCCATCTCGATCGCCTTCAGCGCATAGGCGGGCGAGGCGCAATGCAGCCCGGGGATGACATTGTGGCGCTTGCAGGCATCGAGCACTCTGCCAAGCAGCACCATCATCCACTCGTCGGGCTTGTCGCCGCCAGGCGCGTAGCCGTGCGAGATCGACAAATCCGACGGCCCGACATAGACCGCGTCGAGCCCCTTGACCGAGCAGATCTCGTCGAGATTGCTCATCGCTTCCACCGTCTCGATCATGCCCAAGGCGACGACGATGTCGTTGGCCTTGGCGTGATAATCGGGGCCGCCGTACAGCGAGGCGCGGATCGGCCCGGAACTGCGGCTGCCGACCGGCGCGTAACGCATCGAGGACACGAATTTCTCAGCCTCGGCGCGGTTGTTGATCATCGGGCAGATGATACCGTAGGCACCGGCGTCGAGCGCCTTCTGGATATAGGCCGGGTCGTTCCATGGCACGCGCACCAGCGGCACGGTGTTGGTGCACGAAATGCCCTGCAGCATCGTCACCATCATCTGGTAATCGATCATGCCGTGCTGCATGTCGACGACCAGCGAATCCCAGCCAGCATGGCCCATGACTTCGGCCGAAAAGCTGCTGGGAATGCCAAGCCAGCTATTAATGACGGGCTTCCCCGCCTGCCACAATTCCCGCACTCCGTTCGGGCGCGCCATGGGGTCCTCCTCGGTTAGGTCTTGTTCGGATCGCGATCCCGCCAGCGATGGCGGCCCGTGTCAAGCCGCGGTGACGATCAGGATCGCGGCGATGATCGCGACAAAATCCGCGATAAACGCGGCGGGCGGGTCGCGATCAAAGACCGCGGCGAGCCGCATTCTCGCCGCGTAGCCGCCAAACGTGCCGATCAGCGTGCCGATCACTCCGGCGACGAGCGCGCCGAGCTAGGCGTGGCCCGCGACGCCGATCGCCGCGCCAGGATCAATCGATCGGGCTGGTGCGCGCTATGTCGCCACCGTTCGCGCTGATATCCGCGGGGAACTTGGCGAGATTTGCGTCAGACGAGCCTTCGTGCCGGCGCGGCTTGCAATTTCAGCCATGTGGCGCCGACCGGGATATAGAGCAGCAGATCGATGATGATGGCCGGCCAGCCGGCGAGCAGGATGCAGCCCATCTCGGATGCCCATCCAAGCCGCCACTCGACGCCCGACAACGTGTCCCAGGCGCAATTGTAGCCCGGGGTGTAGTCGAGCTGAAAGATAAGCGCCGCGATCAACAAGATATTGGAGATCATGGCCAGACGGCGCGGCGGATCGTTCGCTCCGGCCGCGATCGAGTGGGCGCGGACGTGCCAAAGACATGCCACCGCCGCGAGAGGAACGAGAAACCACCCCGCCGATTGCGCCGCGATCGCTTTTAGCGTGAACCCGATAACGGCCACCGCTATCGCCGCGCCGAACACCAGTTGCTCCTTGGCGTGCTGCTACCCCAGCACTTCGGGGTTGATCACGTTGTCCTTGATCGGCTTGCCGTCGATGACGCTGATAATGTTCTGCACCGCGACGACCGCCATGCGGCCGACCGCCTCGCTGGTGACGCCGGCGACATGCGGCGCGGCGATGAAATTGGGCAGGGTCAGCAGCGGATTGTCCGGCGGCGTCGGCTCCTCGACAAAGACGTCGAGCGCGGCGCCGGCGATCTTGTTGGCCTTCAACGCGTCGTAAAGCGCCTTCTCGTCGATGATGCCGCCACGCGCGGTGTTCACCAGGAAGGCAGTGCGCTTCATTTTTCCAATTCGCGCGGCGTCGAACAGGCCGACCGTTCCCGGCGTTTTCGGGCAGTGGATTGTGATGAAATCGGCGTGCGCGACCGCGACATCGAGATCCTCGACCGGCTCATAACCCATGCCGCGGATCGTCTCTGAATAAATATACGGATCGTAAATCATAACGTTGGTTTCCATCGCCGCGAAACGTTTCGCGGAGCGCGTGCCAATCTTGCCAAAGCCGATGATCAGCACGTTTTTGCCGTAAAGATCGACCGGCATGTCCTTGTAGCGGTCGTGCCAGCGGCCTTCCTTGACCATCTTGTCCATCATCGCGCCCTTGCGCGCGAGACTCATGGTCAGGAACACGCCGGCCTCGGCGACGCTGACCGAATTGGCGGTGCCACCGATCATCAGCGGCACCCCGCGCTTGGTCAACGCCGGCACATCGACCGCGTCATAGCCGACACCGATGCGCGAGACGACCTGGAGCTG
>Ga0181537_10000424_pt1 | contig 39777 bp, 34 predicted proteins | sample PEATcosm2014_Bin_39_FD_119765 | JGI IMG/M metagenome (GOLD analysis project Ga0181537, IMG submission 119765) | Peatland microbial communities from MTU Mesocosm Facility, Houghton, MI, USA - PEATcosm2014_Bin23_10_metaG | ecosystem: Environmental > Terrestrial > Soil > Wetlands > Peat | place... | reverse complement strand
CGGTTCGCAGCTTGGCGGTGTTCAGGCTTCCACATCGGGCGCTCCATCGCGAATCAAGCGCCCAACAATGAATCACATCCGATTCATCAGATTCAAGAACTTCCCGGATCGGCTCTTAGAGCCGCCCCGCCGTCAGCGCTATTTGTTCCCACATCGTTGCCGCATTCAGGTCCTATTAACCATCGCCGGAGCTTTAGGGGCGATCGGGGACTTTGAGGCTTCTTTGCAAGGCCGCATCAAGGTTGACAAAACCTTCGCTTAACGAAGGCGCTGCTAGATCGCTCCAGGGACCACCCATGTCCGCTAACGACGGATCAATGGAGGCACCGGAATGAACCTGATGAGCATTGTCCGCAGCGCCAAATTTGCAGCTTTCGTGCTCGGTGCGCTGGCCATTGCCGGCTGCTCCAAGCCGCCTGAGCCGGCTCCGATGGCCAATGCGCCCATTCCCGGCAGCCAGCAGGATTTCATCGTCAACGTCGGCGACCGCGTCTTCTTCGAGAGCGACTCCTCGGAGCTCACGCCGCAGGCGCGGGCGACGCTCGACAAGCAGGCGCTGTGGCTCAATCAATACAACCGCTACGCCTTCACGATCGAAGGTCATGCCGACGAACGCGGCACGCGCGAATACAACATCGCGCTCGGCGCCCGCCGCGCTCAGACGGTGCGCGAGTATCTGATCTCGCGCGGCGTCCAGGCGCCGCGCATGCACACCATCTCCTACGGCAAGGAGCGGCCGGTGGCGGTGTGTAACGATATCTCCTGCTGGTCGCAGAACCGCCGCGCGGTGACCGTGCTCAACGCCAGCTCGTAAATATCCGACCGGCGATCGCGAACGAAGTTAAGCGGATGGCTTGCCGTCCGCGCCTTCCGTCTTGCCAATGGCGCACTGAAATCGGATGGTAACGCCGCCCGTCGCGTGCCTGCGTTCCATTCCAATCGCGTCCAATTCGACTAGGGTCTGCTAATGTCCGAGATCGGCGCCGTTCGTGCCATGCTCGCGCTCGTTGCCATGCTTCCCGTCGCCGCCTGCGGGCAGGACAATCGCTACGTCCCTCCGCCGCCTCCGAAAGTCGTCGTCGCGAGGCCCGTGCAGCAGCCGGTGACCCTGTATCTCAACCTGACCGGCAACACCGAGCCGTTCAACTCCGTGACCCTGGTCGCGCGCGTCCAAGGCTATCTGGAATCGATCGATTATAAGGACGGTGCCGCGGTCACCAAAGGAACGCAGCTCTTCGGCATCGAGCGTGACGTCTATCAGGCGCAGCTCGATGCCGCCAAAGGGCAATTGGCGCGCGATCAGGCAGCGCTCGCAGAAGCGCAAATAAATCTGGCTCGCTACCAGACGTTGGAACGGGAGAAATCAATTGCAGCGCAACAAGCGCAAGACCAGGCCTCCACCGTTCAGCAGGACATGGCCACCGTTCTGGTTGATCAAGCCAACGTCGAAACCGCGAACATCAACCTCGGCTATACCAGGGTCCTCGCCCCTTTCGATGGCATCGTCACCAATCATCAAGCCGATATCGGCGCGCTCGTCGGCGTGTCCGGTCCGACCTCGCTCGCAACCATCGTCCAGACCGACCCGCTCTACGTCTATTTCACCGCGAGCGAGCCCCAAGTTTTGGCGATCCGGCGAAACCGTGCCGAGGCTGGGCATCCGATCAACTCGGCGAACCTTTCCAGCATCTCGAGCATCCCTGTCGAGATTGGGCTGCAGAATGAGGTGGGCTATCCTCACAAAGGACATCTCGATTATGTCTCGCCCCAACTCAACACCGCCACCGGTACGCTGACCGCCCGTGCGCTTTTTGACAACAAGGATCAAGCGCTGCTGCCGGGGCTGTTCGTGCGGGTTCGCATCCCGATCGCGCATCAGGACAACGCGCTGCTGACGCGAGACGATGCGATTGGGATGAGCCAGGAGGGGAGCTACGTGTTGGTGGTCGGCGCGGACAATGTCGTTCAGCGCAAAATCGTCAAGACGGGAGAACGGCAAGGTCAACTCCGGATCATCGAATCCGGACTCGATCCTGGCGACTGGGTCGTGACCGAAGGCGTTCAGCGCGCTTTCCCTGGCGCCAAGGTCGAGCCGCAACGATCGGAGCTGACGTCGGGCGCGGCCGACCCGTCACGCGCCGCCAAAACCGGCGCCCCCGAGCCGACGCCGAAATGAAACGCTGCGGGGCACCGATATGATCTCGCGGTTTTTCATCGATCGGCCGGTGCTCGCAAACGTGCTGGCGTTGGTCTTCGTCTTGATCGGCCTGGTTTCGCTCATTCAACTGCCAACCTCCCAATATCCCAACGTCGTCCCGCCGACCATACAGGTCACGACCCAGTATCCCGGCGCGAGCGCCAAGACGCTGGTCGACACCGTCGCCCTGCCGATCGAGCAGCAGGTCAATGGCGTCGAGGACATGCTCTACATGCAGTCGACCAGCGCGGACGACGGCACCTACACGTTGGTCGTCACATTCGCGATCGGCACAGACCCCGAAAAAGCGCAGATTCTGGTCCAGAACCAGGTGGCCTCCGCCATTTCGTCGCTGCCGCAGCAGGTCCAGGCCCAAGGCGTGACGACGGCCAAAAAGTCGACCTCGATTCTCGAATTCGTCGTGTTGGTGTCGCCGGACAGCCGCTTCGATAGCCTGTTCCTGTCGAACTACGCCGTCATCAACGTGCAGAACGAACTGGCTCGCCTCCAGGGCGTCGGCGCCGTGAAAATCCTCGGCGCCGGGCAATATGCCATGCGCATCTGGTTGAACCCGGACCTGCTTCAGGCGCGAGCCTTGACACCGCAGGACGTCATCAACGCCGTCCAACAACAGAGTCAGGAAGTCGCCGCCGGCCAGGTCGGCGCGCCGCCCGCGCCGAAGGGCCAGGATTTCCAATATACCCTCGACCTCAAAGGCCGCCTGGACGATGCCGCGGAATTCGAGAACATCATCGTCAAGGTCGATTCCGCAAATGGCGGACAAATCACCCGCATCCGCGATATCGGTCGCGTCGAACTCGGTGCTCAAACCTACAGCGAGTCATTCGACCTCGACGGCCGGCCGGCGGCGGGGATTTCCATCTCCCTGCTGCCGGACGCCAACGCGATTGCGGTCGCCAACGAAGTCAAAGCCAAAATGGAGGAGCTCGCCAAGAGCTTCCCGGCGGGCCTCACCTATGTGGTGCCCTTCGACACCACGAAATTCGTGAAAGCCGCGATCGGCGAGGTTTATCTGACGCTGATCGAGGCCGGCGTTCTGGTGCTGATCGTAATTCTCGTCTTCCTGCAGGATTGGCGGGCGATGCTCGTCCCGGCGACGACCGTTCCGGTGACGATCATCGGCGCTTTCGCCGCGATGGCGGCGCTTGGCTTCTCCGTCAATCTCGCGACGCTGTTCGCCATCGTGCTCACGATCGGCATCGTTGTCGACGACGCGATTGTCATCGTCGAGGGCGTCTCGCGCTATGTCGAACAGGGCGTGCCCGGTCGCGAGGCGGCGGGCAGGGCGATGGACGAGCTGATGGGCCCAGTCATCGGCATCACGCTGGTGCTGATGTCGGTGTTCATTCCGGCCGCCTTCTTGCCGGGGCTGACCGGCCAGCTCTACCGGCAATTCGCGCTTGTCATCGCTGCCACCGCCTTCATCAGCGCGATCAACGCCGTGACCTTGAAGCCCACGCAAAGCGCGCTGTGGCTGCGGCCGCCGACCCCCGGCGAGCGGCGCAACCTGTTCTATCGCGGCTTCAACGCCGTCTTCGGCGCCGCCGAACGGGCCTATGTGCGGCTCATCGGTGCGATGACGCATCGCAGCGGCGCCATGGCCGTCGTTGCGCTCCTTCTGGTCGGCGTTGCCGTCTGGGGGTTAACGCGCGTGCCGACCGGATTCCTGCCGGACGAGGACCAAGGTTATCTGATCGTCAGCGCTCAATTGCCCGACGGCGCCTCGAAGGAGCGCACCGGCGCGGTCATGCAACAGATCTCGGGGATTGTCGGGAAGCTGCCGGGCGTCGACCATGTGGTCACCATCAGCGGCGTTTCCGTACTCGATAACATGGCAAGCCTCGCCAACGCGGGCGTCGCCTTTGTCGTCCTCAAGGACTGGGACGCGCGACTGAAGCAGAAGGGAGAGGATCTGCGCTCGATCGTTCTAAATCTGTATCGCTCGCTACAAGGTGTGACGCAAGCCGTCGCGTTCCCGCTGCTCCCGCCTCCGATCCAGGGCATCGGCAACGTTGGCGGCTTAAACATGCAAATCGAGATCAAGAACGGCGATTTCGATTACGCCCTGTTGCAGAGCCTGACGGACGCCGTGATCAGGAACGGCAGTTCCCAATCCGCGCTGCAGAGGCTGGGCACGACGTTCCGCGCCGGCGCTCCCCAGCTCGGCGTCACCGTCGACCGCATCAAGGCCGAGACGCTCGGCATCACGGTCGGCAACGTGTTTTCCGCCATGGCAGCCTACGTCGGATCGTACTACGCGGCCCAGTTCAACAAATTCGGGCACGTGTTCCAAGTCTATACGCAGGCACTGCCGGACTATCGCGCGAGCGTCAGTGACATTGGGAACCTCAGAATCAAGGCCGGCAATGGAACGATGACGCCGATCGGAACGGTAATCGACGTCAAGGAGGTCCAAGGCCCGCCGCTGATCAGCCTTTACAATCTCTATCCGTCGGCCGCAGTCGTCGGCGGCGTTGCCGCAGGCTTCAGCTCGGGCCAGGCGCTCGACATCATGGACCAGATCGGCGCGCAGACGCTGCCGCCGGGAACGGGTTACCAATGGACCGCGATGTCCTACCAGGAGAAGGCGGTAGGCACGCAGATCTATTTCGTCTTCGGCCTCGCGCTGCTGCTCGTCTATTTCGTCCTGGCGGGGCAATATGAGAGTTGGATTCTGCCGCTCGCCGTGATCCTCGCCGTGCCGCTCGCCTTGCTCGGCACAGTCGGAACGCTGGCCGCTTTCGGGGTCGCCAACAATCTCTACACACAGATCGGCCTCATCCTTTTAATCGCGCTCGGCAGCAAGAATGCGATTCTGATCGTCGATTACGCGCGCCAAAAACGAGCCGAAGGAATGGCGATCATTGAGGCGGCGGTCGAGGCGGCGCGGCTCAGATTCCGCCCCATTCTCATGACCTCCTTCGCCTTTATTCTGGGAGTTCTCCCGCTTGTCATCGCGACCGGCGCGGGCGCTGGAGCGCGCAGGTCGATCGGCATCGCGGTGTTCAGCGGCATGATCGCCTCTACCTGCCTCGCGGTCGTGTTCGTTCCTACATTTTTTGTCGTGATGCAGCGCTTCGAGGAGTGGCGGCAATCGCGCAAGCAACCCCGCCTGCAGCCGGCGGAATGACACGATTGTGTCGGTTTAGAAGCGCTGAAAACAGTCACAATTTGGACGCAGGACGGGCTATGTTAAGCGCGGCTCGCCACCGTCGAAGTCGCCACTCATGATCCGCTCTGCCGTCGTCCTTGCCATCGTCATCGCGTGCCCGCTCTGCGTCGGAAGCGCTGCCGCACAGGACTCGGATGCGGAATTGGTGACGCGCATCAATCGCCTGGAAGCCAGGATCCGAGAGCTCACCGGCAATATCGAGCAATTGCAGTACCGCAATCAGCAGCTCGATCAACAGGTGCAACGCCTGCAGGATGAGATTGCGCGCGGCGATGAAGCCAAAGGCACGGGGCGCGCGCCGTCACCCGGTTCGCCACGGCCGACCGGCCAATATACGCCGCCGCCTGCTGCTTCCTCGGTCGCGACCGCCACGCCGATGGAGCCGCCGCCGCCCTCCGGCGGCCGTCGTGGGGATGCGTTCGATCCGACCGCCAACCCGAATGCGCCCGGCGCGCCACGGCCGCTCGGTACCAGCACGGCCGCGACCGAGCCGCCGCCGGTATCCGACGCGCCGCCGCCGCGCCAGATCGGCGCACCGCTCGACCTCTCGACCTCGCGCGGCGGTGCACCCGGCGAACTGCCGCCGCCACCGCCCAACAATACAAGCTCGACCGGCGCCTTGCAGGCGACGTTGCCGCCGGCGAATACGCCCAAGGATCAGTACGACCTGGCGTACGGTTATGTCCTCCACAAGGACTATGGATTAGCCGCCGATGCATTCCGCTCGTTCTTGCGTCAGTACCCGAGCGACCGCCTGACGCCGGAAGCGCAATATTGGTTGGGCGAGAGTCTTTATCAGCAGCAGCAATACCGCGACGCCGCCGAGTCGTTCCTCGCCGTCTCCACCAAATACGATACGACGGCGCGGGCGCCGGAGGCGTTGTTGCGACTCGGTCAGTCGCTCGCGGCCTTGGGCGAAAAGGAAGCGGCCTGTGCCTCGCTCGGCGAAGTCTTGCGCAAATATCCGCACGCGACCGCCGGCGTGAAGCAGGCCGTCGACCGAGAACAAAAGCGTGGCCACTGCTGACCAACCGGTTAGCGACGCGGAAGCGGGCGCGTTGTTCGCCGGTCTTGAGAATTTGAAGGGCCTCCTCCTTGCCGTCTCCGGCGGCGCCGATTCAACCGCATTGCTCATGCTCGCCGGGGGCTGGGCCGCAGCACTGAAGAAACGCTCGCGGCATGCGCCGAAGCTCCTCGCCGTCACTGTCGATCACGGCCTGCGCCCGGAAGGCAAGCGCGAGGCCGCTGCGGTAAAGCGGCTCGCGCGCCGGCTCGGGATCGAGCACCGCACGTTGGCATGGCGCGGCAAGAAGCCGAAGGCCGGCCTGCAGGAAGCCGCCCGCGTCGCCCGCTATCGCTTGCTCGCCGAAACCGCCATGCGCGGCGGCTACGAACATATTCTCACCGCGCATACGATCGACGATCAGGCGGAGACGGTGTTGTTTCGCCTCGCCCGCGGCAGCGGTCTGACCGGACTTGCGGGAATGGCGCACGCGATGGCACTGCCGGTGGGCGCCCAGGGCACGATCTTTTTGGTCCGCCCGTTACTCCGTGTCGCCAAGGCGCGGCTCATCGCGACACTCAGAAGTGCCGGCGTCGCGCATAGCGAAGATCCGAGCAACGAGGATCCGCGCTTTGCCCGGACGCGCTTGCGCGCGCTGATGCCTGTTCTCGCGCGCGAGGGGCTCGATGCGCGCGGGCTGTCGCGGCTCGCGCTACGCATGCGCCGCGTCGAGGCCACGGTCGAGTTCGCAGTGGCGGCCGCGCGCGAGGCGTTGGCGCCGGGTCCGTGGCGGGAGCGCGGGCCGATCGTCTTCGAGGCGATCAGCTTTGCCGATCTGCCGGCGGAAGTGGGTTTGCGGCTTCTCGGCCGTGCCGTTGCACATGCCGGCGATGAAGGACCGGTCGAACTCGGCAAGCTCGAGATGCTTTATGAAGCGCTAAGAGTATCGCGCGCGCCATTGCGGCGCACGTTGGCGGGTGCTCTGATAACACTCGGCAAGGGACGCGTTATGGTGGAGCGCGCCCCGGCCCGCCGCCGCGCCCCGCCCGGCAACCGCCGCTTTACGAAATCACAGTAGGATTAATGGCTTGGCCAGACACCGGCTTCCCTTGGCAGGCGGGGTCACGACGCCTACATTGTCGGAGATGCGGGACGTGAGGCAGCCACGATTCGCGAAGTTACTTAGGGCCGCCGGGTGCCGGCGAAAAGCCGGCTTAGAGGACACGTGATGAACGCCAATCTGCGGAATTTCGCCCTTTGGGTCATCATTGTTCTACTGCTGCTGGCGTTGTTCACGCTGTTCCAGAACCCGGGCCAGCACACCACCTCGCAAGACATCTCATTCTCGCAGCTGCTCAACGAGGTCGATCAAGGCCGCGTGCGCGACGTCGTCATCCAGGGTCCGGACATTCACGGCACCTTCACCGACGGCCGCACCTTCCAGACCTATTCGCCGAGCGACCCGACGCTGGTGCAGCGGCTGTACAACAAAGGCGTTTCGATCACCGCACGTCCGCAGTCCGACAACGTACCGTGGTTCGTGTCGCTGCTGATCTCCTGGCTGCCGTTTGTGGCGCTGATCGGCGTGTGGATTTTCCTGTCGCGGCAGATGCAGGGCGCCGGCGGCAAGGCGCTCGGCTTCGGCAAGTCGCGCGCGAAGCTTCTGACCGAAGCGCATGGCCGCGTGACTTTTGAGGACGTGGCCGGCGTCGACGAAGCCAAGCTCGATCTCCAGGAGATCGTCGAATTCCTGCGCGATCCCGGTAAATTCCAGCGGCTCGGCGGGCGCATTCCGCGCGGCCTCTTGCTGGTCGGCCCGCCCGGCACCGGCAAGACGTTGCTCGCCCGCGCCATCGCCGGCGAGGCCAATGTGCCGTTCTTCACGATTTCCGGCTCCGACTTCGTCGAAATGTTCGTCGGCGTCGGCGCCAGCCGCGTCCGCGACATGTTCGAGCAGGCGAAGAAGAACGCGCCCTGCATTATCTTCATCGACGAAATCGACGCCGTCGGCCGCCACCGTGGCGCTGGCCTCGGCGGCGGCAACGACGAACGCGAGCAGACGCTGAACCAACTGCTCGTCGAGATGGATGGCTTCGAGGCTAATGAAGGCATCATTTTGATCGCCGCCACCAACCGGCCGGACGTGCTCGACCCGGCGCTGCTCCGCCCGGGCCGTTTCGATCGGCAGGTGGTCGTGCCCAATCCGGACGTGGTCGGCCGCGAGCAGATCCTCAAAGTGCATGTGCGCAAGGTGCCGCTGGCGCCCGACGTGAATTTGAAGACCATTGCCCGCGGCACACCGGGCTTCTCCGGCGCCGATCTGATGAACCTCGTCAACGAGGCGGCGCTGATGGCGGCGCGGCGCAACAAGCGCATGGTCACCCAGGTCGAGTTCGAAGACGCTAAAGACAAAGTGATGATGGGCGCCGAAAGAAAGTCGCTGGTGATGACGGAGGAGGAGAAGCTCCTCACCGCCTATCACGAGGGCGGCCACGCCATTGTTGCTGTCAACGTCAAGGCGACCGATCCGGTGCATAAGGCAACCATCATTCCGCGCGGCCGCGCGCTCGGCATGGTCATGCAGCTGCCGGAGCGCGACAAGCTGTCGATGTCGCTTGAGCAGATGACGTCGCGGCTCGCCATCATGATGGGCGGCCGCGTCGCCGAGGAATTAGTGTTCGGCCGCGAGAAGGTGACCTCGGGCGCCGCCTCCGATATCGAGCAGGCGACCAAGCTGGCGCGCATGATGGTGACGCGCTGGGGTTTGTCGGATGCGCTCGGCACCGTCGCCTACGGGGAGAACCAGGAAGAAGTCTTCCTCGGCTACTCGGTGTCGCGTCAGCAGAATATTTCCGAAGCCACCGTGCAGAAGATCGACGCCGAAATCCGGCGCTACGTCGAGGAAGGCTATAACGAAGCCAACAAAATCCTCACCGAAAAGCGCGGCGATCTGGAAACGCTGGCCAAGGGGCTGCTCGAGTTCGAGACTTTGTCCGGCGATGAGATCAAGGACTTGCTCATGGGCAAGCGGCCGAACCGCGAGTCGGTGATTGAGCCGACCACGCCGCGCAACACGACGGTGCCGACCGCCGGCGCCGGCCGCAACCGGCCGCGTCCGGAGGCGGGTCCGATGGAGCCGCAGCCGCAGTCTTGAGCGGTATCAAGTTAGAGGAAACGATGCGGGCGATTGCTGTCGCGGGCGTCATCGTAATGTTGGCCTCGGCTACGGCGGCTGCGCAAACTCCGAACGCCGCCGGCCATCCGGCCGCAGCGGCCAAGCCGGCTCCGCATGCGGCCGCCAAGCCTGCATCGACGCCGGAGTCGCGCTCGGCCGCGGAGCTGGCATTGTCCACCAATCCGGTTTTCGACGACGGCACGTATGCGCGCATCAAAGAAGTGCTGTTGAGCTACGCCGACATCCAGGTCCGCGGCGGCTGGCCGCTCCTGCCGGCGGACGCCAAGCTTGCCCCGGGCACGAGCGGACCGGATGTCGCCTTGCTGCGCCGGCGACTGGTCGGCGGTGATGACCTTGCACCGGAACTGGAGGCTGGCGACGCCTACGACGACGCTGTCGTCGAAGCGGTCAAACGCTTTCAGCTGCGGCACGGGCTCGACGTCACTGGCAGCGTCGGCGCGCAGACGCTCAAAGCGCTCAACGTGCCGGTCGGCGAACGCATCAAACAGCTCGAGGCCTCGATCGAGCGGCTCACCGGAATGGATTTTACCTTCGCCGAGCGTTATGTGGTGGTGAATATTCCGGCCGCTTTCGTCGAAGCGGTCGGCGCCGGCAAGGTCGAGCGCCGCTATCGCGTCATCGTCGGTAAGATCGACAAGCCGTCGCCGACGTTGACCGCCTACATCACCGCCGTCGACCTCAATCCGACCTGGACGGTGCCGCTCTCGATCACCAAGACCGAGATCGCTGCGCATATGCGCCGGGATCCGACCTATCTCTCGCGCATGCATATGAAGGTGCTCGGCGCCCGTGACGAAGAGATCGATCCGCAGTCGATCGACTGGTCGTCGGAGCGTTCGCCCAACTTCACCGTGCGGCAGGACTCCGGGACCTTCAACGCGCTGGGCAATCTCAAGATCGACATGCCCAACCCGTATTCGGTGTATATGCACGACACCGACTCGCGCCGCCTTTTCGCCGACGATTACCGCTTCGATTCGCATGGCTGTACGCGGGTCGACAATGTGCGCGACCTCGCGGTTTGGATCCTGCAAGATGGGCCGCCGGGTTGGAACCGGGCGGCAATCGACGCCGGCATCGCCACCGGCGAACGCAAGGCGATCAACCTGCCGCACAAAATGCCGGTGGCGTGGGTCTACCTCACCGGCTGGGTGACGCGCGACGGCACGATCCAGTTCCGCGAGGACGTCTACAAACACGACCAGTCGCTCGACCGCAACGCGCTCGACGAAGCGGTGCGCGCCGGGGGCTTCGTGGCGCCGCTGGCGCATGACGTGAAGCAGGTGTCGAACCTCGACGGCCGCTAACGGTCAAGCGGTTCTTCATTTGCCAAACAGCTGCATGGCTTCGTCGGCGAGAACGCCGCCGGTGATCGTAATCGGTGCAAATGGAGCCTTTGCGGCGATTTCGGCACTTGAGATCATGATCTGATCGATTTTGGTGGCAAGGTGCTGCACGGACGCGGCAAAAACCAGCCGACCGACATGGCACAGGATTGCGCCCATGCACATCGCGCACGGCTCGCCGGAGGTATAAAGCGAGCTGCCCCGGAGCGCTGCGCTGCCATGGTCAGCGAGGCAGTGGCGGATCGCCATCATTTCCCCATGTGCGGTCGGGTCGCCGTTGGTTCTGCCGAGATTGCGTCCGCGCGCGATCACCTGACCGTCGCGCACGATCACTGCGCCGAAGGGAAAATCGCCTTTGCGCGCCTCGTCGATGGCCAAACTCATGAATCGTTCATCGTCGGGTGATGCGTCTTTCGCAGCAAGCGACCGAGTGACCGACAGCAACGCGGCGGAGGCAGCGACCGCCGCGATGATGCCCCGCCGACTGGGAAAAGAACCTTGGGAAGCGGAAACGCGACTATCGATATGACAAGCCACAGGCGGCTCCATCGTTGGAGTGCGTCGCTTTCAAGTTTGCGCGAGCGTAGCGTCTGCGTTGCAGGCTGTAGCCGCTAGCCTGTGTGCCGGCCCAAGAACTCCAAGGTCTTGGCGTTGAAGCCGGCCACGTCCTGGTAGAGCGCGGCGTGGGCGCAATCCTCGAAGATGTAGAGTTCGCTTCCCGTAATGTTGGTCTTGAGCGCATCGGCGAAACGCGGCGACGTGACCGTGTCGTGACGGCCGATGGTGATCTGCGTAGGCGCCTTGATGCGCGCCAATTGCGCCATGGCGTCGTGCGCGATCACTGCAGCCGATTGGCTCGTGAGCGCGTCGAGCGGCTGGTGCGGCCGGCTGCGCACGAAGTCGCCGAGCTGGCCGATATAGTCGGATTTGGCGGCATAGAGCTCGGGTGTGAAACAGTAAGGAAAAATCCCCTGGACCACCATTTCCGGTACGCTGCCGAGCGCCTTGGCGATGCTGCGCCAGCCTTCGACCACGATTTTCAGGAATGGATCGCTCTTCGGCCAGGCGCTGTGCAATGACAGCGACTTGACGCGCTGCGGATATTTGCCGGCAAGCCACATGCCGGCCGCGGCACCCAGCGAAACACCGCTGACATGCGCGCGCTCGACGCCGATGGCCGCCATCAAGGCGGCGATGTCGTCGGCGATCAATTCCGTCGAATAGGCGCCGGGCGGTTTATCGCTCTCGCCGGCGCCGCGCGGATCGACCGAGATGCAGGTGTAATGCTTGGCGTAGTCGGCGACTTGGAAGGCGTAGCAGGCGTTGTCGGCGGTCAGAAAAGGGATGAGCACCAGGGGCTCGCCGCTGCCTTGCTGCTCGTAATTGATCGTGATGCCATTCGCCCTGACCTTCGGCATTGTATCCTCCCCGGTTTTTTCAATTGCGGCGGGTGCGGTGGTTTAGCGGTCCGCCCTTCGCCGATGCCGCAATGGTATCGGCTGAGGTTTGGATTGCCTAGCGAGCAGCTGGTGAAGCGGGCGTTGAACCTCGACGGCAGGTGATCAAACGGCGTCCCGAAGCCCGGCCTGCTTGACGAGCAGCAGCGTCTTGTCGCGAAACTCCTTCATTCCGTCCTCGAACCGCGGCCATGAGAGCAGAACGCCGTCCATGCCCATGCGCGAGAGGCCGGCGAGCTTGTCGACGATCTGCTCGCGGCTGCCGACCAGCGGGTGGCCGCCCCAGCCGGCAATGAACATTTCCGACATCGCCTTGTGGCGCTCGGGCGGCATGTCCTTTTGATTGATTTCGACCGACATCGTGTCGATGACGTTCTGCGCGGCCTTCCAGTCGCCTTTCTGGTGGACGTAATAGTCGTAGAATTCCCTGGCTTCCTTCTCGGTTTCGCCCTCGACCACGCAGGCGTGGGTCCAAACCCTGACGTCCCGGCCGTATTGTTCGCGCGCGAGCTTATGGTAAGCGGCAACATGCGCCTTGTTGACCTCATAGTCGTGGGTGCGGATCAGCGTGAAGACGATGTCGCAGTTTTTGAGCGCGAAATGACGGCCGAGCTCAGAGGCGCCCGCATTCATGATCGGCGGCCGCGGCTTCTGGATCGGCTTCGGCTCGAGATAGCCCTTCTTGATCTGATAGAAGCGGCCATCGAAGTCGAATTCGTCGTCCTCGGTCCACAGCCGCTTGACGATATCGACCCATTCCTGCGCCGCGGCGTAGCGGTCTTCGACGCTGCTCAGCGGGACGCCGAACATGTCCATCTCGGCCCCGTTCCAGCCGCACACGATGTTGAGCATGAAGCGGCCGTTCGAGATGTGGTCGATCGCCGCCGACTGTTTCGCCGCCGTGATGGGGTGGTTGAGCGAGACGTGCGAGGTTGAGGCGATGCAGCTCTTCGCGGTCGAGGCGGCGATGCCGGCCGCCCAGGTATAGGCCTCGAAGCCGGGGCCTTGCGGATTGGTGATGCCGCCGAAGCCGCGCCAGCGCGCCACCGGCACGATCGCATCGAAGTCCATCTCTTCAGCGAGCTTGGCGAGCGCGATGGTATTCGGCCAGCTGATGCGCAGCCGGCCGTCGAGATCCGACATGCAGCAGCCGCTTTCGAGATTGGTCTGGAAGGTCCCCAATTTCAGCTTGCGGTCGCTCAGCACCGGATTGGTGGCGGTACGATCGTTCGGCATTTCTCCCCCAAAAAAGCCCACGCCTACCTTTGTGCCATCCTATCCGCGCGAACCCTCCCACGCGAGAGCGACGATCGCCGCCATAATGGCCTGCACCGCCACGATCGCGGCGACGCAGCCGGTCCAGCCGGCGGCATTCCAGACGAAACCGACGAGGAAGGCGCCGGCGCTGCCGCCGATATAGAACGTCGAGGCGTAGAGGCCGGCCGCAGACGAGCGACCTTCCTTGGCGGTGGTGATGACATAGCCGGTGGAGGTGGCCTGGCACACCATGCCGCAGACGGCGCAGATCGTCAGCCCGCAGACGATCACCGGCACCGGCGGCGCGAGCAGCAACAGGGCGCCGACCACCCAGATGCCGATAATGCCGAGCACAAAGCGGCGGCGGCCGAACAGGATGATGGCGTAGCCGACCCATGGCACCGCCACGCTGCCGCCGAGATAAGTGGCGAACAGCGCGCCAAGCAGCGTCGGTGTAAAGAAATAAGGCGCGGCGGCGAGATGAAAGCTCACATAGGTGAAGGTTGCGATGAAGTTGAACAGCACGCCGAAGCCGACCGCGTAGATGGCGAGAAGCCGCGGATTGCGCAGATGTGCGAGCATCTGCCCGGTCGAGGCGAGGAAGCCGCCGGAGCGCACGAAATTGCGCTCGCGCGGCAGCGCCATTGTCACCACCAGCGCGCCGGCGAGCGTAATCAGCGCCACCGCGGCAAACGACGCGCGCCAACCGAAGAGATCGGCGATGACGCCGGTGACGAAACGGCCGAAAAAACCGCCGACGCTCGAGCCGGACACAAAAAGCCCGGCCATGCGCGGCACGTCGGCGTGCGGCCATTCGTCGCCGACATAGGCGACGGCGACGGTGAAGATCGGCGGCAGCAAAAGTCCTTGGACGAAACGCAACGCCACCAGCTGCGGCACGGTTGCGGCCAAGGTCATCATCAGCGTGGGCACGACGATGGCAAACGAAGCCGCGGTGATCAGACGTTTGCGGCCGAGCACGTCGGCGAGCGCGCCGGTAAACGGCGCCGTCAGCGCGATCGCCGCCGTAGACGCCGTCATCAGCGCGCTGATGACGGCGGCGGTGACGCCGAACTCATGCGAGAGCTCGGGCAGCAGCGCCTGCGGAGAGTAGAGATTGACGAAGGCGGTGAAGCCTGCCGTGGCGATGGCAACCGGGCGGACGTCAAAGGCCATGCAGCATTATGGGGGAGGGAGGCAGCGATTGCATGCGGCTATGCGCATGACGCACAGCTTTGCAACGCATGGACAGAGGCCCTCCGACCTCGTGGGATTGGAAGGCTTCGAAAAAGTGAGGTTGTCGGGGTGTCGCTTTAGAGCTGCCGGATCGAGCCGAAATCCCAGGTCGAGCCGCTCGGATTTTCGCCGACCCGGATGGTCGTGTCGTTGACGAAGGTGTAGGGCGGCACCGGCAGATTGTAGGGTGCCGGCACGCCGGAGAAGACCCGTCCGGCGGCGTCGTATTTCGAGCCATGGCAGGGGCAGAAATAGCCGCCCGGCCAATCGGAGACCGGCGTCGATGCGCTCGGCTGTGGATAGAACATCGGGATGCAGCCGAGATGGGTGCAGATGCCGACCAGCACGCCAAATTCGGGCTTGATCGAACGCGTGGCATTGGCGGCGTAGGGCGCCTGCTGCATTTGCTGCGAATTCGGATCGGACAGCAATGACAGCAGTTGCGGATTATCAAGCTCCTTCACCGTGTCCGGCCCGCGGCGGAAGACGAAGATCGGGCGCTCGCGCCAGCGGATGACGACCTGCTGGCCGACGGCGATTTTGCTGACATCGAGGTCGACCGGCCCACCGGCGGCAAGCGTCGAAGCGTCCGGGTTCATTTGCGCGATGAAAGGGACCACAGTGGCGGCGACGCCCACGGCGGCGACGGTACCCGTGGCAATGTAGAGAAAATCGCGCCGCGTCGGCGGTTCCGCGTGCTCGATGCCATCTCCGTCGTCCGCAACCGCGTCAGTGCTTGCCATGGATCGCGCCTTTCAAAGCCACCAGCGTCTCAATTCCGAAGTTCGCATGTGCTTATATTTGCGCTGCACCATGTCAGTCAATTAACTAGCTTTAGTGCCGCTTTCGCCCGCTTTAGCGTGCTTTCGGGCGAGCCGGAGGCGTCGACCTCCTGCCAATCCATCGGCCCGAGCTCATAGCGCTCCTGCGCCAGCGCTACCGCGCGGTCCGCGTCGGAGGCGTCACCGGCACGGCCGCCGACGCGCTTGAGTCGCGTTTCGAGATCCGCGGTCAGGAACAGTCCCTGCAGCCTGATATTGGCGGATTTCGCCACTTCGGCCATGGCGGCGCGCTCGTCGGGGTGGGCGAATACGGCGTCGACGATGGCCGCATGGCCGGCGGCGAGGATGCGCCGGGCTTTGCCGGCGAGCGCCGCGTACACGCGGGCGGTCGTTTCCGCGTTATAGGCGATGGCCGGCAATTCGTCTGTCTCGCCAACGCCAAAGAGCGCCTTGCGCTCGACGTCCGAGCGCAAGATCACCGCGCCCGGCATCGGGCCGATATCGGGCGCGAGCATGCGGGCAAGCCGGCTCTTGCCGGTGCCGGAGAGGCCGCCGACCGCAATCAAGACGGGTTTTGGCGGCGCGATGGCTTGGAGCGCGAAATCGAAATAACCGCGTGCACTGCGCGCGATCGCCGCCCGTTCGCTTTCCTTTGCCCGTTCCATCCGCGCCATGGTGACCTTGGCGCGGATGCTTGCGCGGGTCGACAGGAAGAACGGCAGCGTCGCGAGCGCGTCGAGATTCTCAACCCGCTGCGTTTGCGCAAGATAACGGTTGAGCACGACACTGGCGGCGAGTTTGAGCCGGCGCTCGAGCAGGTCCATGAGCAGGAAAGCGATGTCGTAGAACACGTCGCCGGTGGCGATGATCTCGCTGAACTCGATCGCATCGAACAGCACCGGCTTGCCGTCGATCAAAACGATATTGCCGAGGTGAAGATCGCCATGGATGCGGCGCACGAAGCCTTCCCGGGCACGCTCGCGCAGGAACGGGACGATCTTGGCGTAAGCGGCGCGGCTCGATTGCGCGAGCATTTCGATCTTTTCGGCCGGAAAGATTTCCGGATGCTGGGCGAAAACTTCGACGTGTTCGTCGTTGTAGGTGCCGAGCGCCGCTATCCAGGCTTGTGCATCCGCCGCTGGCGCTTTGGCGTGAGCTGTTGCGACCGCCCGGCCGAGCGCATCAGCCAGGTCTTCGTCGATTTCGCCCGCGACATGATCGAGCGTGCGCGTCTCGTCGAAGCGCCGCATCTCCACCGCCCATTCAACCGGCTCGCCGGCGCCGCCGATCGCCAGCCGTCCCGGTGCCTCGCGGGTGATCGGTACGATGCGGCGATAGATGTCCGGTGCGTAGGGCGCATTGACCGAAAGTTCCGCCGCGCAGGCCTGTTTGCGCTTGTCGAGCGTCGAATAGTCGAGGAAGGGGAAATGCACCGCGCGCTTGACCTTCAGCGCCCGGTCGCCGGCGAGAAACACCGAGGCCGCGTGCGTGTCGATGCGCTGCACCTTCGCCCCGCCGTGGGTCGCCGGATTGGCGAGGAAGCTGAAGACTTCCTGCTGGGTGTCGAGGTCACTCATAAGCCAAAGCCTGTCGACGGCGGACAGCCAAGGACCGCTCCTGCCCGGCAAAGGTACTGGACTAGCGACGCGCGAGACGGCAAGCAAAGCCCATCATTACGGGCGCGGCGAGTCGGTTCGCGCTCACTTCCTCGGAGACGCCGATGCGCGGCAAAGACAATAATCGCACCGCCGCCGAGATCTTGGTCGATCAACTGCGGGTCAACGGCGTCCGCCACGTTTTTTGCGTGCCGGGCGAAAGCTACCTCGCCGTGCTCGATGCCTTTCACGACACTGATCTCTCCGTCACCGTATGCCGGCAGGAAGGCGGCGCCGCGATGATGGCCGAAGCGGTGGGTAAGGCCACCGGCCGGCCTGGCGTCTGTTTCGTCACCCGCGGGCCGGGTGCGACCAACGCTTCGCCAGGCATCCATATCGCGCGCCAGGACTCGACGCCGCTCGTGGTTTTTGTCGGCCAGGTGGCGCGCGACATGCGCGAGCGCGAGGCCTTTCAGGAGCTGGATTACCGCGCCGTATTCGGCTCGATGACCAAATGGGCGACCGAGATCGACGATCCGGCGCGCATCCCGGAAATCGTGTCGCGCGCGTTCCATACCGCCGCCAACGGACGGCCGGGGCCGGTCGTCGTCAGCCTGCCCGAAGACATGCTGACCGAGCGTGTCGCCATCGACGACGCGCCGCCCTTTAACCCGGTCGAGACATCGCCGGGGCCGGCCGAGATGGCAAGGTTCGCAGAGCTTCTCGGTTCTGCGCGCGCGCCGATGCTGATCCTCGGTGGCAGCCGATGGTCGCAAGAAGCGTCCACGAGCGTGGCGCGTTTCTCGCAAAAATATGCGCTGCCGGTGTGCACCACCTTCCGCCGTTTGCATCTGTTCGATGCGCTGCATCCAAGCTACGCCGGCGATCTCGGCATCGGACCCAATCCCAAATTGCTCGACCGCATCAAGGCTGCCGATCTGGTTGTGCTGATCGGCGGCCGCATGGGCGAATTGCCGTCGCAGAGCTACATGCTGTTCGATATTCCGCGTCCGAAGATGACGTTCGTGCACGTGCATCCGGGCGCGGAAGAATTGGGCCGCGTCTATAGCCCGCATCTGCCGATCAACGCGACGCCGACCGCATTCGCCGCCGCGCTTGAAACGCTTGCCGTTCCAGACGGCGTCAAAGGCGACGCCGTGGCCGCGCATGCGGACTATCTCGCGTGGACGGAAAAGCCGACCGAACAGCCGGGCGCAGTCAATCTCGGTGCCGTCATGGTATGGCTGCGCGACAATCTTCCGGCCGACGCCATCATCTGCAACGGCGCCGGCAATTACGCGGCGTGGATTCATCGCTTCTTCCGCTTCCGCCGCTTCGGTCAACACATCGCGCCGACCTCGGGCTCGATGGGTTACGGCGTTCCGGCTGCGGTGGCGATGAAGCGGCTTTACCCGCAGCGCCCGGTCGTCTGCATCGCCGGCGACGGCGATTTCCTCATGAACGGCCAGGAATTCGCTACCGCCGTGCAGTACAGCCTGCCGATCGTCGTTTTGATCGCCGACAACGGCATCTACGGTACCATCCGCATGCACCAGGAGCGCGAATATCCGGGCCGCATTGTCGCGACCGATTTGCGCAACCCGGATTTTGTGGCTTACGCGCAGGCGTTCGGCGGCTTCGGCATCAGCGTCGAGCGCACCGCCGATTTCGCGGCCGCGTTCAAGGCGGCGGTCGCGTCCGGCAAGCCCGCCATCATCCGCCTCGCCATCGATCCGGACGCGATCACGCCGGCGACGACGCTCGCCAAAATCCGCGCCAAGTCGCTTAAGGAGCAGGGCGGTTGATTGGTCTTCAGCCAATCGCGCGCTGAATCGCAGTTCATATTTTTGCTAGAGTGCTCGCGCGATTCCCTGCTTGCGAGCGCCAATGCCCTATCGCCGCACCGAAAATGTCGCCCGCCGCCTGGCCGCGCGCCACGACGCCATCATCACGGCTGCGCGCATGATCACCGGCGAGAGCGGCATGGCCGACGTGCAGGTGGCAGCCGTGGCGCAGCGCGCCGGGATAGCCGCCGGCACGGTCTATCGCTATTTCCCCGGCAAGACCGATCTGGTCGCGGCTGTGCTGGCCGAGATCGCTGAGCGCGAAATCGGTGCGCTGCGGGCGGCCGCGTCCGGCGCGCCCGGCCCGCTGTCAGCGCTTTCGGCGGCGATCATGACCTTCGCGGCGCGGGCGCTGCGTGAACGGCGCCTCATTTATGCGGCCATCGCCGAACCGGTGGATGCGGACCTTGAGCATGCGCGCGCGGACTTTCGCCGATCGCTCGCCGACGAATTCGGCGCGCGGATCGCGGCGGCGGTCGCTGAGGGAAGGCTGCCCGAACAGGATACCGCGCTTGCGGCGGCCGCGCTCACCGGATTGCTGATCGGGGGGCTGATCGGACCGCTGGCCCCGGACGCGACCGGCCGCGAGCGCGATGTCGTGCAGGCGCTGGCGCTCACCGCGCTGCGCGCGCTCGGAGTTGCCGATGCGCGCGCGCGCGGCATTGTGGTGCAGACGGCGCTGCCGGCGGCAGCGGGCGCGCCGTCGCCGTAGCGCATGATCCGGAAAAGTGGATACCGGTTTTCCGAACGGATCATGCGCCAGCGAAGAATCTAGACCATGATCCGAGTCAACCTGAATGGATCATGGTCTAGCGGTTAGCTGCCGGCGATCACGTCGCCGAACAGCTTCCAGGTTTCGCCTTCGAACTTCTGCAACTGCATTTGCTTGAACGGCGCGAAGTCGGTGGGGCCGGTCGATACGATGATGCCCGGAAGCGCCATCGGCAGCTTCAGGTCATGAATGCTCGCCGCCTGCTTCATGATGTTCTCGCGGGTGAGATTGTCGCCGGCGGCTTTGAGCACATGCACCAGCGTCTGCCCCGCCGAGTAGCCGTAAACGTTATTGACGTCGGCGAGGCTGCCGCCCGCGTCATATTTCTTCATAAACTCGAGCCAGGCTTGGTACTCGGCCGTGGCCTGCCACTGCGGATCGTTGGGATCCTTCAGATAACCGGCGGTGATGATGCCTTGCGATTTGTCGTAGCCCGCGGGTTTCATCACCGATCCGACCGAAGCCGAAACGTTGGTCAGGAAGAAATTCGGCTTCCAGCCGACATCGGCGACCTTGCGGATGGCTTGCGCGGCAAATTTGGGAATCGCCGCGACCAGAAGCGTATCGGCGCCGCTGCTCTGCAGCGACACGATCTGCGAATCGACTGTCGGGTCGGTGGTCTCGTAGGTCTTGGTGGCGATCAGCATCTGGTCGGCTTTCGCACCCAAGCCTTCGCGCAAGCCGGTCAGATAGTCCTTACCGAAGTCATCGTTCTGATAGAGAATCGCGATCTTGGCGCCGGGAAACTGTTTGAGGATGTACTTGCCGTAGATGCGCGCCTCGATGCGGTAGCTGGGCTGCCAGCCCATCGTCCATGGGAATTTCGACGGATCGTTCCACTTGTCGGCGCCGGTCGCGACGAAGAGTTGCGGCACGTTGTTTTCGTTCAGGTATTCGTGCACGGCCGTGTTCGGCGGCGTGCCGAGGATGTTGAAGGTCAACAGCACCTGGTCTTCCTCGACCATCTTGCGAATGAGCTCGACGGTCTTCGGCGGGCTATAGCCGTCGTCGCGGGAAATGAAATTGATCTTGCGGCCGTTGATGCCGCCTTCTTCGTTGATCTTCGTGAAGTAGGCGGCCTCGGACTTGCCGATGGCGCCGTAGGCCGAGGCCGGGCCGCTATAGGGCATGGTGTTGCCGATCTTGATCTCGGTATCGCTGGCGCCGGGACCGTATTGGCCGGCGGCGAGCGCAAGACCGCCGGCAAGCAAAAGGCCGGTCGCTCCGAGCGTCCATTCAATCGTTCGTTTGGTCGTCATGTTTTCCTCCGCTTCAATCGGGTTGTGGGCGCCGTCAGCTCCCTGAGCCGGAAATGACTTCGCCGAACAGCTTCCAGCTATTGCCGTCGAATTTCTCCAGCTGCATTTGTTTGAGCGGCTGATAATCGTCGGGCCCGGTCGACACCGAAATTCCGGGCAACAGCATCGGTAATCTCATATCATGGATATCGGTCGCGAGCTTCATCAAGTTCTCGCGCGTCAGATTGTCGCCGGCCGCCTTGATCAGCGCCGTCATCAGCGAACCGCGAATATAGCCGTCGACGTTGAACGGGTCACTGAAGCTGCCGGAGGCATTGTATTTCTGCATCCATGCCGCCCAGTCTTTGTATTCCGGCGTGTCCTGCCACTGCGGATCGGTGCCGTCTTTGAACGGGGTCGCCGAAATAATGCCGACGCTCTTTTCCAGACCTGCGGGTTTAAGCACACCGCCGATGGAACTCGACGGATAGCTCAGGAAGTGCGTCGGTTTCCAGCCGATATCGTAGATTTTGCGGATCGCCTGCGCGGCGAATTTCGGCACGGCGGCCGTCAACAACACGTCGGCACCGCTCGCTTGCAGCGCGACGATCTGCGAATCCACCGTCGGATCAGTCGTCTCGTAGCTCTTGGCGGCGACGATCATCTTGTCGGCTTTGTCGCCCAAGTCTTGGCGCAGCCCGACCAGATAATCTTTGCCGAAATCGTCGTTCTGATAGAGCACCGCGATCTTGGCGTCGGGCAAGTTCTTGGCGATGTAGCGGCCATAGATCCGCGACTCGATATGATAATTGGGGGTGAACGCGATGGTCCACGGATGGTGCTTGGGATCGTCCCACTTGGCGGCGCCGGTCGCGATAAAGAGCTGCGGCACTTTGCCGTCGTTGAGATAGTCCTGCACCGCGGTATTCGTCGCGGTGCCGAGCGAGCTGAACATCAACAGCACCTGTTCCTCTTCGACCAGGTGCCGGGTGATTTCCAGCGTCTTGGGCGGGCTGTAACCGTCGTCGCGGGTGACGAAGTTGATCTTTCGTCCGTTGACTCCGCCCCGATCGTTGATCATGGCGAAATAACCGGCTTCGGCTTTGCCGAGCGTGCCCAATCCGGATGCCGGCCCGCTGTAGGGCATGGTGTTGCCGAGCTTGATCTCGGTGTCGCTGACGCCTGGGGCGTTCGGGCCGGCGGCAGCGGCGTGAGCGCCGGCATAAAAGAGTGCCGCCGCAAAGAAACCGCGTAGTATTGCTCGCTTCATGGCGCCCTCGTTTCCTGGGTGTTGGAGGCTGGCCGCAGGCGGCGCCTAAGTCTCGCCAACAGCGGCCCAAGCGAACCGACGACACCGTGCGGCATGGCGTACATGAACAACAACATCGCGAGCCCGTAGATCGCCCATGGCGCCGCGTCGGAAATGTCGTTGGCGAAATTGGGCACGTACTGAATGAAGAAGCCGCCGACGATGGCGCCGCCGATGGTCGCGATGCCGCCCACGGCCGAGCCTACCAGAAACGAGATTGAGAGGAACAGACTGTAGCTCTCGGGCGAGACATAGCCGATTACCACCGCCGACAGTGCGCCGGCGACGCCGGTAAACAGCGTCGAGGTGCCAAACGCGATGGTTTTGTAGCGGGCGGTTTCGATGCCCATGGCGGCCGCCGCGATCGGTTGGTCGCGGATCGCGACCCAAGCCCGGCCGGTGCGCCCGTGCAGCATATTGAAAGCGACGCGGATCGCGATGAGCAACACCACGAATGCCAGGAAATAAAGCCAGCGGTCACGATCGAGATGAAGCCACGCCGGCGGCGTCGGCTTGACGAGATTGATGCCCTGCTGGCCGCCGGTCCAGGTGTCGAAGTATTTCAGGAGCTGCGGCGTCGCCAGCGCCATCGCCAAAGTCACCAGCGCCAGGTAAGGCCCCTCGAAGCGCAACGCCGGCAGGCCGAACAGCACACCGAGTACAAAGCAAATCAGTCCGGCCGGCGGCAGAGTAGCCCAGTAGGGCACGCCGTAGCGGTGCATCAGAATGGCGGCGGTGTAGGCGCCAGCGGCAAAGAAGCCGCCGTGGCCGAGCGAAATCTGCCCGTTATAGCCGGTCAAAATGTTCAACCCGAGCACGGCGATGGCATAGATCATCACCATGGTCAGCTCGAACACATGGTAGCGGCTAAGCCCAAACGGCAGGACCACCGCGATGGCGATCAAGAGCACAATACCGGCGCGCCGCCACGCTGCGGCACTCAATCCGCCGACCTTACCGGCGGCTGGTGCGCCAACGCCGCTCGCGACGATCGTGATGGGCTTGTCCATGCTCACACCCGCCGCACGACCGCCGTGCCGAACAGCCCGTTCGGCTTGAACACCAGCACCAGGATGATCAGCGCCAGCGCCACCGTCAGTTTGAGCTGACTGGCGATCAGATAAGTGCCGACCAGATTTTCGGTGACGCCGACAATGAGGCCGCCGACGACGGCGCCGACCGGGCTCGAAATGCCGCCAAGGAGCGCGCCGGCAAACGCGTAGAGCAGCACGCCGGCCATCATGTTCGGATCGAGAAACAACACCGGCGCCACCATGATGCCGGCGGTCGCGCCGATCGCCGCGGCGAGCCCCCAGCCGATCGCCAAGAGCCGCCCGACCGGAATGCCGCACAGCCGCGCCGACGCCGGATTCTGCGCCGCGGCGCGCATCGCCAGCCCGGTCGAGGTGAAACGGAAGAACAAAAACAGCAATAGCAGCAGGAGCAGCGTCACGGCGATGACGCCGAGGTCGCGCGTCGTCATCAGCGCACCGAGGATGGGCCGGTCAGGGAACGGCGAGGGGAAATCCTGGACGGTGTAGGTGTAGATCCAGCCGGCGAGGGAATTGAAAATCAACAATAGACCGATGGTCACCACCACCGCCGCCAGCACCGGGGCGTTCTCGACCGGGCGGATCAGGACGCGCTCGATCAACATGCCGCCGATGAACGAAACAACCAACGTCATGAAAAACGCCGCCCAGAACGGCAGCCCGGTATTGACCAGGGTCCAGGCGATGTAGGTCGAGAACATCGCCATTTCGCCTTGCGCGAAATTCACCAGATCGGTGGAGCGGTAGATCATCACCAGCGCCAACGCGACGCATGCGTAAATCGAGCCGGCGGCGAGCCCGGAAAACACTTGCTGCAGGAATTCGTGCATCGCGGGCCCGTCAATAACCGAGATAGGAGCGACGGATTTGCGGATCGTCGGCGAGCGTCTTGGCGCGGCCGGACGCGACCACATAGCCGGTCTCGAGGAGGTAGGCGTGATCGGCGAGTTCGAGCGCCAGATTGGCGTTCTGCTCCACCAACAGGACGCTGACGTGTTCCTCTTTCTGGATGCGTCCAACGATCTTAAAAATGTCGTCGACGATGCGCGGCGCCAGCCCGAACGACGGCTCGTCCAGCACTAGAAGCCGCGGCTCCATCATCAGCGCGCGTGCGATCGCGAGCATCTGCTGCTCACCGCCGGACAACGCCCCACCTTGCTGGCGGCGCCGCTGCGCCAGGATCGGGAAATACCCGTACATGCGCTCGATATTCGCCGGAATACGGCGCGGGCGCGTGTAGCCGCCAAGCCGCAAATTCTCCTCGACCGTGAGCCCGATAAACGTGCCGCGTCCTTCCGGCACGTGGGCGACGCCGACGGCGGCGATTTTTTCGGTGGTGCGGTGGTCGAGCCGCTGGCCGGCAAACAGAATGTCGCCTTCGCTCCGCACCATGCCGCAGATTGCCCGCAGCGTGGTGGTCTTGCCGGCGCCGTTGGCGCCAAGGAGCACGGTCATGCCGCCTTCCTCGACCGCGACGTCGATGCCATGCACGACTTCGGAGGGGCCGTAGAAGGCTTTTACTCCGCGCAATTCGAGGATCGACGGCATCAGTGTCTCGGCCCCAAATAAGCTTCGGTCACCGCCTGATTGGATTGCACCGCTTCCGGCGGTCCGTCGGCGATGACGCGGCCGAAGTTGAGCACCACGACCTGATCCGAGAGGCTCATCACCAGGCCCATGTGGTGTTCGACCAGCAGCACAGTGATGCCGAGCTGATCGCGGATCGAACGGATCAGCGCGCCAAGCTCCGCTACTTCTTCGTGGTTCAATCCGCCGGCCGGCTCGTCGAGCAGCAGTAACGACGGCCTGCCGGCGAGCGCCCGCGCCAGTTCGACGCGCTTGCGCGCACCGAGCGAGAGGCTTGCCGCCTGCCGGCTGGCGGTGCTTTCCAGTCCGACAAAGGTCAGCATTGCGCGCGCCGTCTCGTCGAATTCGCGTTCTTCGAGGCGGCTCCCGGGCAGCGTCAAAGCGTCGGTCAACGGATTGTTGCCGCCGCGCGCGTGTGCGCCGACCTTGACGTTGTCGAGCACCGACATCGAGGAGAACAGCGTCGAGGCTTGGAAGGTGCGCCCGACGCCGAGGCCGGCCATATCCGGCGGCGTGCAGCGGCGCAGCGAATGGCCGTCGAAGACGATGTCGCCGCGCTCAGGCCGATACAGCCGGCTCAGACAATTGAACAGCGTGGTCTTGCCGGCGCCGTTCGGTCCGATCAAGCCGACGATGCGGCCTTTGGCGACGCTGAAGGTGACTTCGTCGAGCGCGACGATGCCGCCGAAGCGCACGCCCACGCCCGAAATCTGCAATAACGGCACCATGGCGGTGTCGCCGGCACTCGCTGCTCCAGGCAATGGTATTTCGGTCATGCGGCTCGACGCGCCATGCACTTACCCCTCCAGAACCCTCCATCCTCCCCGTTATTTCTGCGTTTGAGCCGATGCCCATGTGGGCGGCGCGAACGCGGTGGGAGTGATCAAGAGTGGGCAAAACGTGGCACGGCGTGCATTTGCGCGTCAATAACGGCAAGCAGCGATCGGGTGTCAGGAATCAGTGATCAGGATTCAGCGCGAACGCTATTTTGCCGTTTCCTGATTAATGCGACATCAGGACCGGAACGGTCATCGATTGGAAGATGCTGCGGGTGACGCCGCCGAGGACGAATTCGCGCAGCCGTGAATGGCCGTAGCCGCCCATGACGATAAAGTCGGTGCCGGTGTCGGCGGCGTGCGAGAGGATGATGTCGGCGACGTCGATGTCGCCCAACGCGGTTCGTTCGACCTGAACGTTGAGACCGTGGCGGGCCAAATGGGCCGCAATATCGGCGCCTGCGACCTCATCCTGTTTGCCGCGCTCGTCGGAGACGATGAACACCTCGACCTGGCCGGAGCGCTTCAAGAGCGGCATGGCGTCGGCGACCGCGCGCGCGGCGGCGCGGCTGCCGTCCCAGCACACCGTGATGTAATCAAGTTTCAGCGGCCCCTTCTGGATATAGGGTACAAGGATAACCGGGCGGCCCGATTCAAACAAAGCGGCTTCGGCGATCACCTCTTCCACCGCGCTGGTTTCAGGCTCGGCCTGGCCGACAATCGACAGATCGAAACGCCGGGCAATGCGGCTGAACTGCTCGCCGACGCCGGCGAAGCTTGCGCTGAGCGTCAGCGGCTCGGCGGTCACGCCGGCGCGCTCGCAGGCGGTGGTAAATTGCTTGATCGCGGCTCCCGTCGCGCCGCGATTGTCGCGCTCCTGCGCCTCGATGACCTCGGCCGGAATATAACCCGCGCCAGAAACCGGCACGATCGGATCGTAGAGGAACGCTACGCCGGCGAGGTGTGCCTCGAAGGCGGCAGCAAGCGCGACTGCAAAATCGCCGACCGGGGTCGGTTTCTCACCGACGCTCAAATTAACGACAATATCCTTGATCATGTCGCGCTTCCTCTGACTGTACTGTTTATTGGTCGCATGCCCGCTAGTGGTCCGATTATAACATTCGCATACCAATCTGGCAGGCTATCATGCGAATGTTAGAATCAAAGGACCACTAGCAAATATTAGTCCGAGTGGAGCTTTGGATTTGACATTCGCTTCACGAAATCGCGGCCTGGCGATAGCGAATGTCATATCCGCTCTACTAGCCGCCCGGTTTGCGCGAGATCAAGGGATCGGAGCCCATGGCTATTTCTTGATATTGCCCTCGGCGTCGAATTGCTTGAGGTAGGCCCACAGATCGTTGATGTCTTTTTCATCCTTGATGCCGGCGAACACCATCTTGGTGCCGGGGATCTTGGCTCTCGGGTTCTTGATGTATTCCTTGAACGTCGCCTCGCCCCACACGATGCCTGAATTCTTGTTGGCGTCGGAATAGCTATAATCGGCGACGTTGCCGGAATGACGGCCGTCGAGACCGTTGAGCAGGGGGCCTACCTTGTTGGTGGCGCCGGGGCCGATGTTGTGACATGGCATGCACTTCTTGAACACAGTCGCGCCGTGTTCGGCATCCTGCGCCGGCGCCATCCCCGTCGCCGCGATCAGCGCCGCAGCCGCGACCAACCTCTTCATCATCCACCGTCCCCTGACCATTCGATGTCCCCTTCGTCTTTTGGCCCCGGTGGCGGTGCGCAGCCGCGCCTTGCCGCCCATCATCACGATTGCACAGTCTGTGCACGCCGTTTCAAGCGGGCCCGGTGCGACGTGTCAACCGGCCAATTCGCCGCCGTGCCGGACGCCGCATTTTCCGGTATATTAGCTGCGTCTTGCGGCGCTCCGACGACAGCGAGTTTTAGCGATGAATGTGGCAATGCCTCAACTGGATGACGCGGTGCTTGGCCGCCGCGCCGACATCGTGGCGGCGCTGCGGCGCATTGTGCCGGGCGAGGGCGTCATCGATGCCGAAGAGGCGATGCGGCCGTTTGAGAGCGACGGTCTTACCGCCTACCGGGCGCTGCCGATGGTCGTCGTGCTGCCGTCGACCACCGAACAGGTCGCGGCGGTTTTGCGCTACTGCCAGCACGAGGGCATCAAGGTGGTGCCGCGCGGCGCCGGGACTTCGCTCTCGGGCGGCGCGTTGCCGCTCGGCGACGGCGTCCTTCTGGGCATGGCGAAATTCAAGCGCATCCGCGCCGTCGACTTCGACAATCGCGTTGCCGTGGTCGAGCCCGGCGTCACCAATCTCGCCATTTCGCAGGCCGTGGAGCATGCCGGCTTTTATTACGCGCCCGACCCGTCGTCGCAGATTGCCTGCACGATTGGCGGCAATGTGGCGGAAAATTCCGGCGGCGTGCACTGCCTCAAATACGGCGTCACCACCAACAACGTGCTCGGTTGCGAAATCGTGCTGATCGACGGCGAGGTGCTTCGCCTCGGCGGCAGTCATCTCGATTCTTCGGGCTACGATCTCTTGGGCGTCGTGGTCGGCTCGGAAGGCCTATTGGGAGTCGTCACGGAGGTCACGGTGCGCATTCTCAAAAAGCCGGAATGTGCGCGCGCGGCTCTGATCGGCTTTGCCGCTTCCGAGCACGCCGGCGAATGCGTCGCGCGCATTATCGGCGCCGGCATTATTCCGGGCGGTATGGAGATGATGGACCGGCCGGCGATCCATGCTGCCGAGGAATTCGTGCACGCCGGCTACCCGCTTGATGTCGAGGCGCTGCTGATCGTCGAACTCGACGGTCCGCTTGCTGAAGTCGACCATCTGCTCGACCGCGTGCAACGGCTTGCGCAGGATTGCGGTGCCCTGACTTGCCGCCTCTCTAACTCGGAGGCGGAGCGGCTATTGTTCTGGGCCGGCCGCAAGGCGGCGTTTCCGGCCGTCGGCCGCATTTCGCCGGACTATTATTGCGTCGACGGCACCATCCCGCGCGCCAAGCTGCCGTTTGTCTTGCAGCGCATGAAGGAATTTTCGGCGCAATACGAACTGCGCGTCGCCAATGTGTTTCACGCCGGCGACGGCAATCTGCATCCGCTGATACTTTATGACGCCAATAAGCCGGGCGAACTCGATCGCGCCGAGCAATTCGGCGCTGACATTTTGCGGCTCTGCGTCGAGGTCGGCGGCGTGCTTACCGGCGAGCATGGTGTCGGCGTGGAAAAGCGCGATCTGATGCCGGTGATGTTTTCCGAGACCGATCTCAATCACCAGCAGCGGCTCAAATGTGCCTTCGATCCGCAGGGCTTGCTCAACCCCGGCAAGGTATTCCCGACGTTGCACCGCTGCGCCGAACTCGGCCGCATGCACGTGCATGCGGGCCGCGTCGCATTTCCGGACATTCCTCGACTTTAGAGGCATCGCCATTTGACGCCGGCACGATCCGAGCAACAATCCCGCCGATGAGTAGCGATGTTCTCAAACCGCGCGATGCCGCCGAGGTCGAGCAAGCGGTGCGATGGGCCGTTGCCGGCGGCAAGGCCTTGGAGGTCGCCGGCCACGGCACCAAGCGCGCCATCGGCCGCGCCGCGCAATGGGACGCAACGCTCGATCTTTCAGGTCTTTCCGGCGTGACGCTCTACGAACCGGCGGAGCTTGTGTTGTCGGCCAAGGCCGGTACGCCGCTCGCCGAAATCGAGGCGCTGACCGCGGCGAACCGGCAAGAGCTCGCGTTTGAACCAATGGACTATGGACCGCTCCTTGGGACCGCCGCCGGCAGCGCCACGCTCGGCGGCGTGCTTGCCGCCAACCTCTGCGGCCCGCGGCGGATCAAGGCTGGCGCCGCGCGCGACCATTTCCTCGGCGTGAACGCCGTATCCGGGCGTGGCGAGACCTTCAAATCCGGCGGCCGGGTGGTGAAGAACGTCACCGGCTATGACCTCTGCAAGCTCCTCGCCGGCTCATGGGGAACGCTCGCCGTCATGACCGAGCTGACGATCAAAGTATTGCCGCGGGCGGAGACCGAGGAAACCGTCCTGGTGTTCGGCCTCGACGATGCGGCGGCGGGGCGCGCCATGGCCGCGGCGCTCGGCTCCTTTGCCGACGTCTCGGGCGCAGCCCATCTGCCGGCTTCGGTCGCGCGCCGCATCGCCGAAGTGGCCGGCGCGAACCATGCGGCGACAGCCTTTCGCATTGAAGGCGTCGCGCCGTCGGTTGTGCACCGCAAAGCCGTCCTGGAAAAGCTCCTCGCGCCGCTTGGAAAGCTCGGTGGGCTCGGCGAAACGGCGTCGCGGGCGCTATGGCGGGCGATCTGCGACGTCGCTCCATTTGCGGCGGATGGACCGAGCGGCGAGCGTTATGTGTGGCGGGTGTCGACGGCGCCGCTGCGTGGCGCCGAAATCGGCCGCGCGCTCGCTGAAAAAGCCGGCGCGGAGATTTTGTACGATTGGGCGGGCGGGCTCGTATGGGCTGCCGTGCCGCAGACCGACGATGCCGCCGCAAGCCTGGTGCGCGCCACGGTCGCGGCTGCCGGCGGTCACGCCACGCTGATCCGGGCTCCGGCAGCTGTGCGTGCCGCGGTCGCCGTCTTCGAACCGCAAGCGCCGGCATTGGCCGCATTGACGAAGCGGGTGCGGGAGGGCTTCGATCCGCGGGGCGTGCTCAATCCGGCGCGGATGTGGGCCGGAGTGTGATCATCTAGCCATGCAAACCTCTTTCACACTCGCGCAACTGGCCGATCCGGACGTCGCCGAGTCGGACAAGATTCTGCGCGCCTGCGTGCATTGCGGCTTTTGCACCGCCACCTGTCCGACTTATGTGCTCGACGGCAACGAGCTCGATTCGCCGCGCGGGCGGATCTACCTCATCAAGGACATGCTGGAGGACGGCGGGCCGGCGACGGCGCAGGTCGCGCTCCATATCGATCGCTGCCTGTCGTGCCTGGCCTGCATGACGACGTGTCCGTCGGGGGTGCATTACATGCACCTTGTCGACCACGCCCGCGCTCATATCGAGCGCACCTTCCGCCGCCCGCTGCGCGATCGCCTGGAGCGCGCCGCGCTCGCCAATATCCTGCCCTATCCGCGGCGGTTTCGCTTGCTCCTCGGTGCTGCGCGGCTGGTGAAGCCGATGGCGCCGCTGTTGCGCGCCATCGGTCTAAAGCGCGTCGCTGCGGCGCTTGAGATTGCCCCCTCGCAGCACCAAGTCCGCCCTCTCGCCCCGCAAACCATCCCCGCCGTCGGGCCGCGCAAGGGGCGCGTTGCCTTGCTGACCGGCTGTGCCGGTGCGGTGATGCTGCCGCAAATCAACAATGCCGCGATTCGCCTGCTGACACGCAACGGCATCGAGGTGGTCATTGCGGAAGGCGCCGGCTGCTGCGGTTCATTGGTTCACCACATGGGACGCGAGGATGAGGCGCTGAGCCAGGCGCGCGCCAATATCGACGCCTGGCTTGGGGTCGGCGGCCTTGATGCGATCCTGGTCACGGTGTCGGGCTGCGGCACGACGGTGAAGGATTACGGCTTCATGTTTCGTGGCGACCCGGCCTACGCGGAGCGGGCCAAACGGGTGTCCGGCCTCGCCAAGGACATCACCGAATATCTGGCGACTTTGCCGCTTGCCGCCGCAGCCAACCCGCCCGAACTTGCCGTCGCCTATCACGCGGCTTGTTCGCTGCAGCACGGCCAGCGAATCACACAGCAACCAAAGGAGCTGCTGACGCGTTCAGGCTTCGTCGTAAAGGACGTACCTGATGGTCATCTGTGCTGCGGTTCGGCCGGTACCTACAACATTTTGCAGCCGGACATCGCAATAAGGTTGCGCGCGCGCAAAGTCGGGACTATCGAAAGACTACGACCTGATGTGATCGCGGCAGGAAATATCGGCTGCATCACGCAGATCGCGGCGGGAACAAAACTCCCGGTCGTCCATACGGTCGAGCTGATCGATTGGGCCACCGGAGGACCTTGTCCACCCGCACTTCGGGAGCATCGGCCCCGTGGGGCAATGCACCCTTCCGCGGCCGTGAGCTGAACGGGGGCTCGGCCGATTGGTTTGCGTGAACCCGGTCTCCGCTGGGGGCCGACGAATTTATTGGCATCATGGATCGGGAGGATCGATCATGGCGAAAAAGGCAAAGGCGAAGAAGAAAGCGGTGAAGGCTAAGAAGAAAGCCGCACCGAAGAAGAAAAAGGTTGTAAAGGCGGCGGCCAAGAAGAAGGCACCGCCGAAGGCCGCCAAAAAGGCAGCGCCGAAGAAGGTCGTCAAAAAGGCAGCGCCGAAGAAGCCGGTAGTCGCGAGCCCGGCGCCAGCTCCGGAACCTGCGCCTGCTCCGGCGTGGACGCCGCCCAGCCCGGGTTTCGGCGATCACAACTAGGCCTTCGGGTCGGTTCTGGGCGAGCATTGGCAAGGCGACCGGTCGGATCGCGACTGGTCGCCGCGGTGCCGCCGCCCCGGTTGGATTCGGCGTAACGTAGCGTGTGAGGTGGGTGATGGCGGCGCCTTTCAACATCCTCATCCTGGGTGGGTCTTACGGCTCGCTGTTGGCGTCGAAGCTTCTGTTCGGCGGCCACAACATCGGGCTCGTGTGCCTGCCGGCGGAAGCCGAGCTGATTAATGCCGAAGGCTTTTGCGTGCGGCTGCCGGTGAAGGGCCGCAGCGCTCCGGTCGAACTCGATTCGCGCAAGCTTCCCGGCAAGGTGAGCGCCGGCGGCACGGCCGGCGTCGATCCGAAAGCTTACGACCTGGTCGGCCTTGCCATGCAGGAGCCGCAATATCGTTTGCCCGGCGTGCGGGAACTCCTGGACGCCGTCGGCCGGGCGCGGGTGCCGTGCATGTCGATCATGAACATGCCGCCGCTCGCTTATCTCGAGCGCCTCCCGGGTCTCGATACCGAGTCACTCAAACCGGCCTATACCGACGCCAGCGTCTGGGACGGCTTCGACCCCGACTTCATCACGCTTTGTAGCCCGGATCCGCAGGCCATCCGGCCGCCGGACGAGCAGGTCAACGTCCTCCAAGTGACGCTGCCGACCAACTTCAAGGTGGCGCGCTTTCCGGGCGAATCGCCCACCGCGATGCTGCGCCGGCTGCAGGACGAGATCGATGCGATCCGCTTCGAGACGCCGGAAGGCAAGACCGAGCTGCCGGTGAAATTGAAAGTCTACGATTCGATATTCGTACCGCTCGCCAAATGGGCGATGTTGCTCGCCGGCAATTATCGCTGCGTCACCAAGGACGGCATGCGCACCGCGCAAGAGGCGGTTTGGAGCGACATCGAGACCTCGCGGTCGGTCTACAACTTTGTGTTCGATCTTTGCGTCAAGCTTGGCGCCAATCCCGCCGACCTCGTGCCGTTCGACAAATACGCTGCCGCGGCACAGTCGCTCACCCGCCCGGCCTCGGCTGCCCGCGCCCTGCAGAACGGCGCGCAATATATCGAGCGTGCCGACAAGCTCGTGCAGCTGATTGCCGCGCAGCGCGGCCTGCACAATCCGGCGATCGATGCGCAGGTCGCGCTGGTCGATGCCCGGCTTGAGGCTAATCGCAAGAAAGCCGCGGCGTAACCGATTGTCGCGACAGCCGCCTACTTAACCTCGACATCCTCCCAGAAGCCGAAGCGGCCGCCGACACGCGCCATTTCCGGCCGCGGCGTCTCGTAGGACCAGGCGGCGCGCTTATGCCGCTTACCTTCGATCACGACGTCGTAGAATTGCACGCCATGCGGACATTCCAGATCGTGCGCGGTCTTCTCGGTCTTTTCCAGCCAATCGAGGCGCACCGCCGCCGGCGGAAAATACTGGTAGCCGTGGGCCTCAACGATGTCGTCGCTGTGCGCGACCAAGTGGCCGTCAACGCTCGCCCTCATTGGTCAGGACCTCCATATCTACATTTCAGTTGGTCATTCAGCCACTAAAGCCAAGGTACCTCGTGAGCCGTCGGCGAATTCGTCAAGCGACGCCGCCGCATAGTCGCAATTGCCAGAGCGCTAAGGTGGGCAGCGACAAGATGCCTCTCTACTGGGCGGCGATGCTGCATGGCACCTTAGGATGACTCCGTTGGCGTTTGCTGGGAATCTGTCTAATCTTCAACGGGGTGCGAGAGGAAATCTGGTTCGTTTGATGTCTCAGAGGGAAGCCAGACTTGGGCTTCGCCCGGACGTCGAAACAACAGGCGCCATTTTAAAGGCGCTGCAGGGGGGGAATCTTCAATGTTCACGCAAATCCTTGATCCAACCGGCAATCTGTTCGTGACCTGGCTGGTGGCGCTTGTTCCGGTGGTGGTGCTGCTGTTCCTACTTGCCGGCCTGCGCATGTCGGCGTGGCTTGCGGTGCTGATCGGTTCGATTGTCACCTTCCTGCTGGCGCTGTGGGTCTGGAAGATGCCGCTCGACGACGGCGTGCGGGCCTATCTTTACGGTTCCGCCACCGGCGTATGGAACGTCGACTGGATAACCTTCTGGGGCGTGATGCTGTTCAACACACTGGTCACGACCGGCGCGTTCGACCGGTTGCGGCGTTGGCTGGTGCAGCATGGCACCCGCGACGTGCGGGTGCAGACCATCCTATTCGCCTGGGCGTTCGGTGCGTTGCTCGAAGGCCTCGTCGGTTTCGGCTATCCTTGGGCGTTCGTCGCGCCGATCCTGATTGCGATCGGCATTCCCGACCTCGACGCCATCCGGGTCGCTGCCATCGCCAACAATGCGCCGGTCTCCTACGGCGCGCTCGGCGCCCCCATCATCGCACTGGCGACCGTCACCGCCGGCACGCTCGGCATGAGCTTTGCCGAATTGTTGCCGCTCTATTCCGCCTCGGTTGGCAAGATCGTCGCCATCCTCGCGCTACTGCCGCCATGGATCCTGCTCTACCTCGTCTCCGGGAGCAAAGGCATGTGGTCGGCGTGGCCGCTCGCCATCGTCGGCTCGCTCGGCTACATCGCCGGCCAATTGCCGACCGCAGTTTATCTCGGTCCTTATCTACCGGACGTGCTCGGCTCGATCGTCTGCTTCGCCGCGCTGCTCATTCTGCTCAAGGTCTGGCGGCCGACGCAGGTTCTTGCCTACGGCGGTGCGCCGGTGACTGGCGCGACCGCAGCCGAGGCGCATGGACTTTCGGCCGGTGAGGTCGGTATGGCGTGGCTGCCGATCGCGGTGCTGATCGCGGTTGTGGTGGCCTGGACCGGCCCGTGGTCGAAACTCCCGAGCATCGTCGCCCTGCATTACGAGGTGGCGGCGACGTCGGGACTGCCGGGCGGGGGTACGATCCGAGCCATCTTCAACTGGACGCCGTTCGTTGGTGGCTCGGCGATTTTGGCCTCTTGGATCATCACCGTGGTCTTGTTGCGTGTCAGTCTCGACCAGATCGGCGCGATTTTCGCCAAGACCTGGTCGCAGATGTGGGGTGCCTGCCTCGTCGGCGTGTTCATCTTCGGACTTGCCTACGTCTTCAACTTCTCGGGCATGGCGGGGTCACTGGCGGAGGCGTTCTCGAAAATCGGCGTCGCCTTCATCGTGGTTGCACCGCTCCTTGGTTTCATCGGCGTCGCCCTGTCGGGATCGAACACCTCGACCAACGCCATGTTTGGGGCGTTCCAGGCGCTGGTCGGCAAGGTACTCGGCTTCCCACTGCTGCTGTTGCCGACGCTCAACTCGGTGGGCGCCGAGATCGGCAAGCCGATCGCGCCGCAGACCGCCAGCGTCGGCGTGTCGACCAGCAAGTACGTCCGCAACGAAGGCGCGGTGATCCGCCACAATTTCGGCTGGACGATCGTGCTGCTCGTCTACCTCGTGATCATCGGCGTTGCCTGTTATCTTTTCTTCCCGGACATCGCCGTATTGCATCGCTAGCACCGCTCGGCCCGTTAAACGTCATAAGGGCCGCCGTAGGCGGCCCTTGTCGTTGCAACCCATCAACGTGGAGATGAAATGAGCCGTCGCTTCGTCCGTCGTCTCGCCGCTGCAGCGGTTGCGATTTCGCTGACGCCGGCCATGGCCAGCGACCGCGGCTTCCCCTTCGATCGCGAGCTCATGCTCGATGCGGCGCCGATGCCGGGCTCCAAGCGCATCCCGATCCTGGAGATCGATGACAACGGCGCCGCTTCGATCGATCTATGGTGCGTAAGCCTGCGCGGTCAGGCCAATGTCGGCGCTGACACCATCTCGATCGTGCCCGGCCCCGCGCAGCCGGCCCAATGCGCGCCCGATCGGCAGAGCGGCGACGACAATTTGCTGGCCGCACTCGCGCAAGTCACCAACTGGCGGCGGCAGGGCGATGTGATCGAACTGATCGGCGCCACGACTTTGCGGTTCCACCTGATGACGAACTAGCGCACGATCCGGAAAAGTGGATACCGGTTTTCCGAAAAGATCATGCGCCAACGAAGACTCAAACCTTGGTGGCGCGCGCCATCAAGAACGGCATCCGGATCGTATTGTCTTCGAAAATGTCCACGGCCAGCGCGTCGAACTCGGCGCGCAGTTTGGCAAGCTTGTCGGGCTCGCTTTGCAAAGAAGCAACGAGCTTGGTGAGCGGACCGATGGTCCGCTCCTGCGCCGCGCGAAAGTGCTGCAGGCTCAGCGCCGGCGCCACCAGGGTGTCGCGGGCGAATTTGAGGTCCTTCACCGCGTCGCCCAACCGATCGCGTACGGTCGTGGGATCGCCCCATTGCGGCGGCGGCGCCGGCGGATCGATGCCCGGCGGGGGCGGTGGCATGTTGCGGGCGACGAAGGCAAACATCCGCCCTGTGAAATGCTCCGGCGGCCAAGTCGAAAACGCGATCCGTCCGCCGGGTTTAAGCACGCGCAACATCTCGCGCACCGCGACCGCCGGCCGTGGCGCGAAGATATGGCCGAACTGACTGAGCACGACATCGAACGAGGCATCGGGAAAGGGCAGGGCTTCGGCGTCGCCTTCGATGAACTCGATATCAAGGCCGGCGATGCTGGCATTTTCGCGCGCGCGTTCGAGCAACGCAGGCGTCAGATCGAGGCCGGTAACTTTGGCGCCCAGCCGGGCGGCCGTTACGGCGACGACGCCGGTTCCGCAGCCGACGTCGAGCACGCGTTCACCGCGTCCAACTTGCGCGAACTTGACCAGCTTCGCCGCCGGCGGCGTGGTCATCAGTTCGACGGGTGTAAACGATGACCAACCTTCGCGCTGGGCGGCCTTGAACTTTTCGAACGGATCGGCGGCGGCAGTCGTCATGCTTTCCTCCTCGATCGGCTTCTTTCGGAGACGGTTGGCGATAGACTAAAGCAAAAGGGCGCGGCTTGCACCGCGCCCTTTGTGTTTCGATCGGCGAGTGAGCTTAGAAGCCCATCCCGCCCATGCCGCCGCCCGGCGGCATCGCCGGCATAGCCGGCGCTTCCTTCGGCAGTTCGGCGACCATGGCTTCGGTCGTCACCAGGAGCCCGGCGACGGACCCCGCGTCCTGCAAGGCGGCGCGCACCACCTTGGCGGGATCGACGATGCCCTTTTCGATCATGTCCACGTACTCCTCGCTCTGCGCGTCGAAGCCGAAGGTCTCCGACTTGTTTTCGAGGATCCTGTTGACGACGATCGAACCTTCGACGCCGGAATTCTCGGCGATCTGGCGCAGCGGCGCTTCAATCGCCTTGAGCACGATGTTGATGCCGGCCTGCACGTCGGCATTGTCGTTGGTGAGCCTGCCGACCGCCTTCTTGGCGCGCAGCAGCGCCACGCCGCCGCCGGGCACGATGCCTTCCTGCACTGCGGCGCGGGTGGCGTTGAGCGCGTCTTCGACGCGGTCCCTTTTCTCTTTGACCTCGACCTCGGTGGCGCCGCCGACGCGGATCACCGCGACGCCGCCGGCGAGCTTGGCGAGCCGCTCCTGGAGCTTCTCGCGGTCATAGTCGGAGGTGGTCTCGTCGATCTGCTGCTTGATCTGGGCGACGCGCGCCTCGATGTCCTTCTTCTTGCCGGCGCCGTCGACGATCGTGGTCTTCTCTTTCTCGATCACTACCTTCTTGGCGCGGCCGAGCATGGCGAGCGTCACGGTCTCAAGCTTGACGCCGAGATCGTCGGAGATCAATTGCCCGCCGGTGAGGATGGCGATGTCCTCGAGCATGGCCTTGCGGCGGTCGCCGAAGCCCGGCGCCTTGACGGCGGCGACCTTCAGACCACCGCGCAGCTTGTTGACGACCAGCGTCGCCAGCGCTTCGCCCTCGACGTCTTCAGCGATGATGAGGAGCGGCTTGCCCGATTGCACGATTGCTTCGAGCACCGGCAAGAGCGCCTGCAGCCCCGGCAGCTTCTTCTCGTGCAACAGCACGTAGGCGTCTTCGAGTTCGGCGAGCATCTTTTCGGCGTTGGTGATGAAGTACGGCGACAGGTAGCCGCGGTCGAACTGCATGCCCTCGACGATTTCGACTTCGGTGTCGAGCGCCTTGGCTTCCTCGACGGTGATCACGCCCTCGTTGCCGACCTTCTGCATCGCTTCCGCGATCATCTTGCCGACGTTCACGTCGCCGTTCGAAGAAATGGTGCCAACCTGCGCCACCTCGGCCGACGAAGAGACTTTCTTGGCACGCTTCTTGATGTCGGCAACCACCGCGTTGACCGCGAGATCGATGCCGCGCTTGAGATCCATCGGATTCATGCCGGCGGCAACCGACTTGGCGCCTTCCTTGACGATCGCGGCGGCAAGCACGGTCGCCGTCGTGGTGCCGTCGCCGGCTTCGTCGTTGGTCTTCTGCGCCACTTCGCGCACCATCTGCGCGCCCATATTCTCGAATTTGTCTTCGAGCTCGATCTCCTTGGCGACGGTGACGCCGTCCTTGGTGATGCGCGGAGCGCCGAAGCTCTTTTCGATGACGACGTTGCGGCCCTTGGGGCCGAGCGTCACTTTCACGGCATTGGCGAGCGTCTCAACGCCGCGCAGCATGCGCTCGCGAGCGTCGCCGGAAAATCTCACTTCTTTCGCAGACATGTTTTGTTCCTTTAAATGTCGGATACTTTAGGCGATCACGCCCATGATGTCGGACTCCTTCATGATCAGGAGGTCCTCGCCATCGAGCTTCACTTCCGTGCCCGACCACTTGCCGAACAGGACGTGGTCGCCGGCCTTGACACCCATGGTCACGAGCTTGCCGTTCTCGTCGCGGCCGCCGGGGCCCACGGCGACGATTTCGCCTTCTTGCGGCTTCTCCTTGACGGTGTCCGGAATGATGATGCCGCCCTTGGATTTCTCCTCGGCTTCAATGCGTTTGACGACAACGCGGTCGTGCAGGGGACGGAATTTCAGCTTCGCCATGGTCACCTCATCGGCGCTGTCGCGCGATCCTTGGGTTGTGGGGAATATCTTGTGAAACCAATAGCTTGGCACTCTAGCATGTTGAGTGCCATAAGCTGTTGCGGACATAAGGTCTAGGGCTTTTGCTGTCAAGCGCCGCCGCCGCTTTTATCAGCCTTGGCAAAAGCGATCCGCCGCCGCTCCGGCGGCCTGTCTGGGCGGTCCTTGAGGGCGTCACCGTGCCGGCCAAATGTTTGGCAAGGAATGGCTGGCATTTTGGGGCGATGTCTTTGAGTCGCGGACGGGGCGCGGCATTTATCGGGGAGGGACGCTTATGGCGGTGTGGCGGCGCGATGTCGGTTTTGCTGCGCTCTTTGCTGCCTCGACGCTTTTGCTGTGCGCCTGCGCGGGCAATCAGCGACCGTCCGAGGGACCGCAGCCCACGCCGGTGCCGGCACCCATGCCGGAGATTCCGGCCACCATCCGGCCGGAGGAAGTCGTCGGCCGCTGGGGCTACGGCTCGTTCCACAACGATGCCGACCGCGCGCGCACGGAAGCGGCGGCGCGCAGCCAATGCGGTCAGCCGGTGGTGATCAATCGCGCGCCGAATGGCGGGATTTTGATGTATCTCGCCGACAGCGCGCAGCTGCAGGAGCTTTATCTCAAAGGCGCCGCGGGCGGCCGCAACTTCATTGG